>Ga0181578_10000031_pt1 | contig 107763 bp, 110 predicted proteins | sample 071ome_21_FD_148659 | JGI IMG/M metagenome (GOLD analysis project Ga0181578, IMG submission 148659) | Coastal salt marsh microbial communities from the Groves Creek Marsh, Skidaway Island, Georgia - 071401CT metaG (spades assembly) | ecosystem: Environmental > Aquatic > Marine > Intertidal... | reverse complement strand
TGGGTTGACCTTCGCTTCACTGATCCACGTGGTAAAGAGCAGCACGTGACATTCCCAGCCCACGCTGTTGACAGCGAGTTTTTCGTTGAAGGCGCGATGTTTGATGGTTCGTCGATTGCCGGTTGGAAGAGCATCAACGAGTCCGACATGATTTTGATGCCTGATGACTCCACTGCAGTCGTCGATCCATTTACAGAAGAAGTGACCATTAACGTGCGCTGTGACATTGTTGAGCCAAGCACCATGCAAGGCTACGAAAGGGACCCTCGCTCGGTCGCCCGTCGCGCTGAAGAGTATTTGAAATCGACAGGGATTGGTGACACCTGTTTCTTCGGACCAGAGCCTGAATTTTTCGTCTTCGATAACGTGCAGTGGAAAGCTGACATGCAAGGCGCAATGTACAAAATCGACGCTGAAGAAGCTGCATGGTCAAGTCACGCAGAAATCGAAGGCGGCAACATGGGCCACCGCCCGTCGGTGAAAGGTGGATACTTCCCAGTCCCTCCAGTCGACTCACACATGGATCTGAGAACGGCGATGTGCGAGACCATGGAAGGCATGGGGCTCGAAGTTGAGTTGCATCACCACGAAGTGGCAACCGCCGGTCAAAACGAAATTGGTGTGAAGTTCAACTCGTTGGTGAAAAAAGCTGATGAAGTACAAATTCTGAAATATGTCATCCACAATGTCGCACACGCTTATGGTAAGACAGCGACCTTTATGCCGAAGCCACTGGTGGGTGATAACGGTTCAGGGATGCACTGCCACCAGTCAATCTGGAAAGATGGTCAAAACTTGTTCGCAGGAAACGGCTATGCAGGACTGTCTGATGAGGCGCTTTACTACATTGGCGGTATCATCAAGCATGCTCGGGCATTGAATGCCTTTACGAACGCATCAACCAACTCATACAAGCGCCTGGTCCCTGGTTTCGAAGCACCAGTGATGCTGGCTTACTCGGCTAGGAACCGTTCTGCATCGATCCGTATTCCTTACGTTTCTAACGCCAAAGGTCGTCGAATCGAAGTTCGCTTCCCAGACCCAACTGCAAACCCATACTTGGCATTTGCTGCCATGCTGATGGCAGGTCTTGACGGGATTCAGAATAAGATCCACCCAGGCGAAGCGGCGAGCAAGGACTTGTATGACTTGCCTGAAGAAGAAGCGAAAGCAATTCCGACGGTCGCTTCAAGTTTCGAGCAAGCCCTGGATGCGCTGGACGCAGATCGTGGCTTCCTCACTGCCGGTGGCGTATTCACCGACGGAATGATTGATGGCTATCTCGAGCTCAAGCGCGGTGAAGTGGAGCGTCTGAATATGACCACTCACCCAATCGAATTCGGGATGTACTACAGCGTATAACCGAGATGGCCGGAGGTCACTCCGGCCGATTGATCCATGGACACTCGGCTTCTTGATGCGCTCAACACCGGAATCGTCCTACTCGATGAGGAGCGGACCGTACGTTGGGCCAATGAGGCCGCGACTCGGATTACGTCCATGGGGATGCGTCAATTGGCATCGGCACCCTTCGAAAGCTGGGTTGCTGATGGCCAAGCATCTGAATTGAAAGAATCTCTATCGCACTGCATCCGCAGTGGACACAGTTTTACTTTTCGAGAACTTATTTTGATCAGAGACGACTTTGCCACGACCACCGATGCCTCCTTCAGTCGATTGCAGGATCCTGTTGGATCTGGTCTGGTACTTGTGGAACTCTCTGAAGTCGATCAACTGCTGAAAATTTCACGCGATAGCCGACTCTTAAGTGATGAAGCCGGATTTCGGAAGCTAGCTCAAGGGCTCGCTCATGAAGTCAAGAATCCACTTGGTGGTATCAAAGGTGCCGCACAACTCCTTGCTAAAGAAGCTGGGGCAGCCGAATTCCAGGAGTACCTCTCCATCATCATTTCAGAAGCCGATCGATTAAAAGAGTTGGTTGATCGCTTGCTCGGCACTCCGCAGGCGCATGACAGCGAAGAGTTCAATATCCATCTCATTCTTGAGCGAGCACGCTCATTATTAAGTGCTGAATCCGGCGGCACTATCGAGATGCACCGTGATTATGATCCAAGCCTTCCGGAAATTCACGCTGACCGAAATCAATTGTTCCAAGCCATCTTAAACATCGCGAAAAACGCACTGGAAGCGGTGACCGAATCCAATACCCCATCCCCCTGGGTTCGATTCAGCACGCGTGCCGTTCGCCGTGCGCATCCGGGATCGAAAGGTGCGCATACAATGCTTCGAGTGCGAATCGAGGATAATGGACCGGGGATTCCTGACGACCTCAAAGACAGAATCTTCTTTCCAATGGTCTCAGGGCGCGCCCAAGGCTCTGGAATTGGATTATCCATTACACAAACCATCATCTCGCGGCATCACGGTTGGATTGAAGTGGAATCTGAACCCGGACACACCGCCATCGATGTGATATTGCCATTTGGAGATACGCCATGAGTTCATCCACAGTTTGGGTTGTTGACGACGACCGTTCGATTCGCTGGGTGTTAGAAAAAGCACTTCAGGGTGCAGGCTTGCAACACGCTGTCTTTGATTCTGCGAAAGCAGCCCGCAAAGCGCTCGAAGTCGAAACCCCGACCGTTGTCATGACTGACATCCGGATGCCTGGCGAAGATGGTTTATCACTCCTTGAACATCTCCATACCGTGTCGCCCAAACTTCCAGTCATTGTGATGACGGCTCACTCCGACTTAGACAGTGCAGTGGCCTCTTATAGCCGCGGTGCATTTGAATACTTGCCCAAGCCATTTGACGTCGATGATGCCATTTTACTGGTTCAGCGCGCACTCGAACGCCATCAGCAACATCCGATGACTGCTGAAGCTGAGGTCGATAATACTCAACCACAAATTTTGGGTGAAGCACCCGCCATGCAAGATGTGTTTCGAGCCATCGGCCGGCTTGCCCAAGCAGAAATCACCGTTCTCATCAATGGCGAGTCTGGAACAGGAAAAGAGTTGGTCGCCAAGGCTGTTCATATCAATTCACCCCGAAAAAATGGGCCCTTTATCGCGTTGAACATGGCGGCGATTCCGAAAGATCTCGTGGAATCAGAGCTCTTTGGCCATGAAAAAGGGTCCTTTACCGGTGCCACTGGAGCCCGAACCGGACGGTTCGAACAAGCGAATGAGGGCACACTGTTTCTTGATGAAATCGGTGATATGCCTTTTGATACGCAGACTCGGTTATTACGCGTGTTGGCGGATAATGAATTTTATCGAGTTGGAGGCACCTCGCCGGTGAAAGTCAATGTACGGATCATTGCAGCGACACACCAAAATCTTGAAGAGCGAGTTCGTGAAGGTCTGTTTAGAGAAGACCTGTTCCACCGCCTCAATGTCATCCGCATCCAGCTACCGGCGCTCCGCGATCGACGCGAGGATATCCCTGCTCTGGCCGAGCATTTCTTGGCGCTAGCCGCACGAGAAATCAATACAGAGCCCAAGCATCTGGGTGACGATGCTAAACGGGCACTGGCTGAATTTCACTGGCCAGGCAACGTACGACAGTTAGAAAACATGTGTCGCTGGTTGTCTGTCATGGCACCGAATGCCCAGATTCAAGTCCAGGATCTACCGCCGGAAGTGACATCACCTGTCGAGGGAACACAACGATCAACACTCACCTGGACAGGCTTATTAAGAGAACGCGCAGCCGGCTTATTGCGTTCACACGAGGGCGAAGTCATCAGTAAGCTGACTGAAGAATTCGAAAGAACCTTGATTGAAGTGGCACTGGCAGATACCGCTGGCCGCAAGAAAGAAGCCGCGGAAAAACTGGGTTGGGGACGAAATACCCTGACCCGCAAACTCAAAGAACTTGGGTTTGCGGATACAGAAACAAACGACGATTAATTCGTAGTCTGCTGTTTCCGCTGTTCGAGCAATGCATCGAAATTGATCGGCGCCAGCATCGGCGCGGGGAAAGTGGCTTTAACGGCCAACGAATCAATCGTCTCACGCGCATAAGGGAACAAAATATTGGGACACATTGAACCCAAAACATGTTCCACAGTCGCCTCATCGAAACCTTGAAGCACAAAAACACCCGCCTGCTGAATCTCGATTAAAAACGCGACCTCATCATCGGTCTTTACCGTCACGCCGAGCTTCAACACGACCTCATAAAGGGTGTCATTCAATCGCTCGTTGGTCACATCGACTTCAAGACCAAGCTTTGGATTCCATTGCTTTTCGAACATCTGCGGAGACTTTGGTGATTCGAGAGATAAATCCTTGGTATAGACCCGCGCGATTGAAAAATTTTGTGTCACTTCTTCAGACATGAATACCTGCTTCCTTTAGCCAAATTGTCAGTTGCCCCGAACGGAGCGCATCTTGGGTATCGTCACAGCCACCAACATGTCGATCACCAATAAAAATCTGCGGAACGGTTCGCCGCCCCGTCATTTCCATCATCTCTTTACGTCTTTCAGGGTGTTGATCCACTCGGATCTCTCGATACGACACTTCCAGATCATCAAAAATCCGCTTTGCCATGATGCAAAACGGACAGATACCAGTGGTGTACATCACCACCTCGGTCATGAGGACTTTCCTTTTTTCACCGGCAACGACGAAGCTGTCCATTCAGACATTCCGCCAGCCAGCCGAACCACTTGCTCAAAGCCACGCTTTTTCAATGTTTTTGCGATTGATCCCGCCGAGGTTCCCATCTTGCAAACGACCACCACTGGATGGGTTTTATACCGGTCAAGCTCTGACAGCTTTTTATCAAACACGCTTGCTGGCAAATTATAGGCGCCTGCAATATGGCCCTGAGAGAATTCTTTCTGTTCTCGAATATCGAGAATCAATGCATTTTCCCGATTGATCATCCGAGTGGCTTCTGTGGTGTTCACCGATTTTCCCGCTTTTTTCGTTTCTGTGTAGTAAAGCGTTCCAGCAGCTGACAGCCACAACACCAAAAGCACCCAGTTTTCCTGAGCAAATCCAATAAAATCCTGCATAAATGTTGAGAGACCGTGATCCAAATTAAGACGTCGAGTATAATGATGTCGCTGACGAAGTCACGGGTCCCTCGTCAGTTCCTTGCCGAGATCCGTTTAATTCGATGATTTCTGGACCAAACCATGCGACCAAAACCTGTTGTGCTTTTGATTTTGGACGGCTTCGGGCTGCGCGAAGCCGCAGATGATAATGCAATCTATCATGCGAACACCCCAACCTTTGATCGTTTAAGTCAAACCGTGCCGCACGCAACACTTGAGACATCCGGTGAAGCGGTTGGCTTGCCAAAGGGCCAAATGGGCAACTCCGAAGTTGGACATATGAACCTTGGAACGGGTCGCATTGTGTATCAAGACTTCACCCGCATCAGTAAAGCGATCGATGAAGGTGATTTTGAAACCAACGAAGTCTTAGTCAGCGCATGCCGACAAGCCAAAGCGCAGGGCGGCACCCTGCATGTCCTTGGTCTATTAAGCCCTGGTGGCGTGCATAGCCACGAAGACCATATTGAAGCAATGATTGGCCTGGCCGATTCCTTAGGCGTTCCAATGACGCGATTGCACGCATTCCTCGATGGGCGCGATATGCCTCCGCAGTCAGCAGAAGCATCCTTGGTGCGCTTCCAACGCCTGGAAACCGTGCATACCCACTATAAGCTCTCAAGTCTCTGTGGGCGGTATTACGCTATGGACCGTGATAACAATTGGAATCGTATTCAAAACGCTTTTGATTTGATCACGAAAAGCCAAGCCGAATTCTCGGCAGGAACAGCTGTTGAGGGACTACAGCAGGCCTATCAACGCGGTGAAAATGATGAATTCGTTCAAGCAACTCGGCTGGGTGAATCATGGGAAATGCGCTCTGAAGATGTGGTCATTGTGATGAACTTCAGAGCCGATCGTGCGCGAGAGATTACCAAAGCGCTCAGTGCGAAATCGCTACCCGAACTCAATCGGCCCGACTGGATCCCCGATCTTTCAGTATCGACCCTGACCCAATACGCCGATGATTTAAATGTCCGGGTAGCCTTCCCTCCGGAAACGCTCACCAATACTTTGGGTGAGGTGGTTTCTCAAGCAGGCCTAACTCAACTTCGGATCGCAGAAACAGAGAAGTATGCGCACGTCACCTTCTTTTTCAGTGGCGGCCAAGAAGCCTTAGTTGCCGGTGAACATCGCGAATTGATCCCATCTCCTAAAGTCGCCACCTATGATTTACAGCCTGAAATGAGCACTCCACAAGTCACTCAGTACTTAGTGGATGCCATTTCGAAACAAACCTTTGATCTGATCGTCTGTAATTACGCCAATGGCGACATGGTGGGACATACCGGCAATTTTGATGCTGCTGTGCAAGCGATCGAAGCACTCGATGAAGCAGTTGGACAAGTGATCCAAGCCTGCGAAGCGGTCGGTGCAGCCTGTCTGATTACAGCGGATCACGGAAACGCTGAACAAATGCTTGATCCTGACAATGGCCAACCCTTTACTGCACATACCACAGGCCCAGTACCTCTCTGGTTAGCGGCCAATCCTTTGGGCGCAAAAGGATTATCGTCTGGCGCTCTGCGTGACGTCGCACCAACATTATTGGCCATGTTGGCTGTCGACCAACCAACCGAAATGACCGGCCGGTCGCTCCTTCAATTCTAATGCGAGCAATCGTTTGGTTATGGATCGCTCTTGTTAGCATTCAAAGCCAGGCTAGTGAGATTCAAGACGCTGAGACTCAGCGTCTCCGAGCCGAACAACAGCTGAAGACACTAAAGCGCGATGTGCAACTCGATGCCAAAAAATTAAAGGTGATCGAATCAGAACTGAATCGACTGAATTCCGAATCAAAAAAACTGACTCGGGAAATCGCCTCTTCAGAACAGGTATTACGAGATCTCAGCGAAACCCAGCAAGAAACTGAAAACAACATCGTCTCAAGGACTGCAGATCTTCAAAGACTCCTAGACCAATATCGGAACGAACTCGTCGCCTATTACGTCACCGGCCGAACACTCCGACCAAACACAACAGATCAAGATCATCTCTCGGAGTATCTTCCATTTTTGTTAGAAGCACGTCAGAAAAATGCAGCGGAAATCGAAGCGACTGCCAACAACTTGCGATCGTTATTGGTCGAACAAGAGCGAAATACCAATAACGCGCAAAAAACACTACTCGACCTCACTGATGCAAGGGACGCGCTATCGCAACGCACCCGTGACCAGCGCCAGTTATTAGCAAGTATCAGCCGTAATTTACGAACCAAACAACAACGTGAAGATGCTCTGAACTCTGATCTTCAATCATTGGACCGGCGGATCAAATCACTCCAACTCGAATCCGGAGGCGCAGCGCTTGAACCCCTGAAAGGCAACATGCGATGGCCTGTCGATGGACGCGTCTTACGCCGCTTCGGGCAAAATCGACAAGACGGGTTTGGTGACTGGCAAGGACTTGTGATCAGTGCCACTGACGGTAGCGAAGTCAGAGCAGTACAAGCCGGGAAAGTTGCATACGCAGGCTATCTTCTCGGCTACGGACTGGTGATCGTGATTGCGCACAATGATGGGCATGCCACCATTTACGGTCATAACCAGAGCTTGAAAGTCGAAACTGGGCAGGCAGTTCTCGCCCGCCAGGTGATTGCGATTGCTGGAAATACAGGTAGTCTGGATGTGACTGCCTTATATTTCGGAGTGACCCGAAACGGAAAGTCTGTCAATCCAAGTTCATGGTTAAACTGAGAACATGATGAAAATAATTCGAAATACTCTGAGCTGTCTCCTCGTCGCCCCTTTTGCTCTTCATGCTGCAGAACCATCCTCCGATGTGGAATCGCTCGATGCCTTGCGTGCATTCATTGAGGTGTATGAACACATCAAGGGCGAGTACGTTGAAGAGATTGATGACCAAACGCTATTAAACGATGCAATCAACGGCATGCTCACCAAGCTCGACCCCCACTCGGGCTATTTAAAACCGCGTGATGTTTCAAGCCTCCGCGACTCAACCTCAGGTTCCTTTGGCGGGATTGGCATTGAAATGGACGTCGTGAACGGCTTGATTGAAGTGATTGCTCCGATCGATGATTCCCCGGCATCACGCGCGGGAATTTTGGCGAAAGACGTCATTACGCATGTCGACGACCAACCAGTCCGTGATATCAGTCTTCAAGAGGCCATCGATATTCTGCGAGGACCGCTTGGCTCCACAGTGGAACTTGGGATTGTGCGGGAGGTTCAAGGTAAGGCCGAAGAATTAACCGTGGCACTCGAACGTGCTGTCATCCGAGTCACCAGTGTTAGGCAAGAGATGCTTCCCCACGGAGTGGGCTATCTTCGTATTTCACAATTCCAAAACCGCACAGGCCCAGACTTGATCAAGGCCATCGGAAATCTCAAAGCCCAAGGTCAGCTCAATGGCCTCATCCTCGATTTACGAAACAATCCTGGCGGCGTGTTGTCGGCTGCGATCGAAGTGGCTGATGCATTTATTGATGAGGGGCTTATTGTCAGCACCAAAGGACGCGATGAGTTTCTCGATGCCAAATATGAGGCGACGACCGCCACGGTCTTGGATCGAGAGCCGATAGTCATTCTGATTAACGGTGGCTCTGCATCTGCAGCAGAAATCGTTGCCGGAGCACTCCAAGATCATGAACGTGCCGTGTTGATCGGCACGCCCTCTTTCGGGAAGGGTTCGGTGCAAACCATCTTAACGCTTGAAAACAACTATGCTTTAAAACTGACCACAGCGCTGTATTACACGCCAAATGGTCGCTCGATCCAAGCGACCGGGATTCAGCCCACCATTCAGGTGTCTGGCGGTGAGGCGTTGATCGAATCCGATACCCGTGTTCGTGAGGCAGATCTTCCCAAGCATTTAGAAAATGCAGGCGCTGAAGACATCACCAGTGAGCGAGTTGTCGATCGGCTGACCAAAGATAATCAGTTACTTCACGCCTACAACTTGCTCCGTGGAGCTCAGCTTCTAGCCCGTTAACGACGGATCTCAATGCCAGCATTGGCCATAGCTTCTTTCGCTTGGCCAATGGTGAATTGCCCGAAATGAAAGATGCTTGCGGCCAAGACCGCTTCAGCGTGTCCCTCGATCACACCATCAACCAAATGCTGCAAATTACCAACACCCCCTGAAGCGATCACGGGAACGGTCACAGCATCAGCAACCGATCGAGTCAGATCCAAATCAAACCCATCACGAGTCCCATCGCGATCCATCGAGGTGAGCAGGATCTCTCCGGCACCGTAAGCAACCATCCGACAAGCCCATTCAACTGCATCGAAACCAGTTGGTTTGCGCCCTCCGTGAGTAAAAATTTCCCAACGGTCTGACTCGACTTGTTTCGCATCAATGGCAACAACGATGCATTGAGACCCAAATTTATCTGCTGCTTTTTTAACAAACTCCGGCTCAAAGACAGCCGCTGTGTTGATGCTCACTTTATCTGCGCCTGCGAGGAGTAAATCGCGAATATTCTCGGTGTTTCGAACGCCTCCGCCGACAGTCAAAGGGATAAACACTTCGCTCGCCATTCGTGAAACCGTGTCATAGGTGGTCGCTCGATTCTCATGGCTCGCGGTGATGTCCAAAAACGTGATCTCATCGGCACCCTCTTGATTATAGCGTCGGCTGATCTCTACAGGATCGCCGGCATCCCGAATACCCTCGAACTGAACACCTTTGACCACACGACCCTGATCAACATCGAGACATGGGATGATGCGTTTCGCGAGCCCCACCTATTTTGACTCCGTCAAACCAATGGCTTCAGACAGATCGAGGGTGCCTTCATAAATCGCCCGACCAGTGATTGCGCCAATGACACCGTCTGCTTCAACAGCGAGAAGCTCGGTCACATCTGATAGCCCTTTTAAACCGCCAGAAGCGATGACCGGACACCCTGTTTCACGAGCTAACGACGCAGTCGCCGCGATGTTGACTCCAGATAGCATTCCATCCCGACCGATATCGGTGTAGACGATCGAAGAAACGCCAACATCAGCAAATCGCTTGACGACTTCCACGGCTGAGACCGTACTTGCTTCAGCCCATCCTTCTGTAGCCACCCAACCATCTTTGGCATCAACACCCACAATGATTTGATCAGGAAATTGCCGGCAAGCTTCTGTCACGAATTCGGGCTCTTTGACTGCTTGAGTTCCGATAATCACCCACCTCAACCCAAGCTCGAGGTACGCATCGATGGTCGCAATATCACGAACGCCACCGCCAAGTTGCACCGGAAGCTCAGGATGTTTGGCCAAAATTCCTGCTACAGCCTCTTTATTTTCAGGCTTACCAGCAAACGCACCATCGAGATCCACCACATGTAGCCGTTGTGCTCCAGCATCAACCCAGCGAGTTGCGGTCGCTACGGGATCATCTGAATAGACAGTCGCATCCTCCATACGTCCCTGGCGAAGACGCACACAAGTTCCGTTTTTCAGATCAATCGCAGGAATAATCAGCATGTCCCGTCCCAAGTTAAAAAGTTACGATAGAGTTGAATGCCAGGATCATGCGATTTTTCAGGATGAAACTGGACCGCAAACACCTTGTCTCTTGCAAGCGCGGCTGCAAAAAGAGACCCATAGTCACAGGTACCAACAACACAATCGGCATGCGCGTCCGCATATCGGTAGCTATGCACAAAATAAAAACGCGTTCGGTCTGGGATTCCCTCCCACATTGGATGCGCAACCTGTATCACTTCATTCCACCCCATATGAGGCACCTTAAGCGGCTCACCAGCACGTCCAGTCATCGCCCGAGGAAATTGCGTGATGTGCCCCTGGAAGACACCAAGCGCATGGATACCTGAACTTTCTTCACCAAACTCAGTAAGAATCTGCATCCCGACACAAACCGCCATTAAGGGTTTTTTTCCAATCAAACCCAAAACAACGCTATCTAATCCACGCTCCTGAAGTCCTCTCATGCAATCGCCCATCGCGCCAACGCCTGGCAAGATCACGCGATCAGCGGCTGCAATTGTGGCCGCATCAGAGGTCACGACCACTTGATTTGAACCGGCATGCTCGACTGCTTTTGCAACGCTATGAAGATTTCCAGATCCGTAGTCAATTACCGCGACTGATTGTCGCATTTACAAAGACCCTTTGGTCGACGGAACGATTCCACTCATCCGCACATCAGGCGTCAATGCCATTCGCAAAGCTCGACCAAACGCCTTGAACACGGTTTCTATTTGATGATGTGAGTTATCACCCTTCAGATTATCAATATGCAAGGTGACTTGTGCATGATTCACAAAGCCTTGGAAAAATTCTCTGAAAAGATCTACATCAAAGCCACCAACGGAAGAACGGGTAAATGGGATCTCATAAAACAAACCAGGCCGCCCTGAAAAATCGATCACAACTCGACTCAATGCTTCATCAAGTGGTACGTAAGCATGACCATAGCGGGTCATCCCTTTTTTATCGCCAACGGCTTGAGCAAATGCCTGGCCCAGCGTAATACCGACGTCTTCGACAGTGTGGTGGTCGTCAATTTCAAGATCACCAGTCGCCTGGATTTGAAGGTCCACTAAGCCATGACGCGAGACTTGATCCAGCATGTGCTCGAAAAATGGAATCCCCGTGTTGAACTCACCGATCCCAGTCCCATCGAGATTCAGGTTGATTTGAATCTGCGTTTCCAGTGTATTTCGTTCAACTGAGGCAATACGATCTGCCATGGCCTGTTCCTTAAGCCGTTATAAACACCGTAGTATAGCGGTACTGGGTCCGACTGACGACAGAGGGTGTCATGCGATTTGTAAAAGGTTTTTTAATCTTGATGGTAATTTCGATCGTGGCGTTGGCTGCATCGGTCGCCTATATCACCCAAGTACTTGATCCAAACGACTTAAAGCCAACGCTCGTCAACACCGCGAAGAAACACCAGGTTCAGCTTGAACTAAAAGGAAATATTGAGTGGACGTTCTGGCCATGGTTCGGTATTTCAATGGACGATGTGCGGGCCTCATCGAACAATTGGGGGTTTGAAGCCGATCGATTGGAAGGCTCCTTGTCGATTTTCTCTGTCTTGAGCGACACCATCGTCATCGATCAACTGACTGCGATTGCTCCCAAGGTCAAACTCGAACTCTCGCATTTGAAACAGCCATCGGTCATAAGCGAAGAGACAGGCGCGTCGGAATCAAAAACGATTTTGGTCAGGCAATTAGCCGTTACTGAGGGTGAGATTATTGGACTGCATCCTGATCTGATACTGAGTCGCTTACAGCTTTCCGTCGACTCACTATCACCTGTAACAGCAAGTGATTTATTGCTCTCTGCTTACATCACCTTTCGTGATTATCAAATGCCAATCACGGTTCGCGCAGAAATCATTCCAACGGCAACCTTTGACGGATTGACGATCCGGAAATCGTCCATCGAATCACGTGATTTCACCTTAGCGTATGACGGTTATCTGAGTGCTTCAAGCGAAGGACAATTAAGTGGTGAAGGCCAAATTGAGGTTGACGAGTTTTCTCTGCGGAAATGGTTAAGAGCTGGTAACTGGCCGGTTCCTGATACACAGAACCTCGAACGATTGAGTCGACTTTCCATCAACACTGGGATCAAGCTGTCTAGGGAAATGATGAGCCTACGACCTTTTTCGTTGATCCTCGACGAGACAAGTATTGATGGCCGAATTGATCTTAGCCTACGTCCATTAAATGTGGACTTGGAGCTACTTGCAGACAAGCTCAACCTGGACAGCTATTTGTCCTCGAATCCGTCAGCACAGACAGGCTCATCGACAATGCCGTTCCCCTTGGTGACTGGAACCTACAAACTTGATGTTGGCGAGTTGACCGTCTCGAACCACTTGCTGAACCAGGTGGGCTTCGATCTGGGTATAGGATCAGATGAAATTACGCTTGGCCGACTGGATGCAAATCTTTTTGGCGGAGAACTTCGGCTCGCCGGCACGCATTTGATTGCGCCACAGATAACCAATATCACAGGCTCAATGACTAAGATGCAACTCTCGCAGTTTGAGTTTTCCAAGCCGCTTGATACGCTATCGGGAGCTCTACAATCGACCTTTGATCTTCGGATGGCGGGACGAACACCGGACGAAATGTTAGCGTCCGTCTCTGGGCCCTTACGACTGCAGATCAAAAATGCGTTCCTCGGTCCCCTCAATCTGTCGGATACGCTCTGCCAATTGAGCGGAGGAAGTCAGGAAATCATTTCCGACGCTGCCGATACACTGATCGCGAGAGCAGAATTTCAAGAAGGAATCGCCGTTATCGAAGCTGTCGATGCAACTGTCGCGAATTTGAACATTCAGGGAAACGGCAGAGTGAGTCTGGTCTCGACGGCCGCGAATATTCAAGGAACAATCCGAGTTCCAGAGGATGGTGTTCTTGGTTCATGCATGGCTCCGGAGTTTTTGCGTGGAATCCGTTTGCCACTCGTGTGTCGGGGACAAATCCGCAACGAGAATCTCACGTGTTCAGTGGATGAAAAGACGCTTCAACGCGTCTTGACTAAAGCGGCCGAGGTCGAGCTGAAAAAAGAAGCTCAAAACCAACTGCAACAGGCAAAAGACAAACTGAAGTCAGCTGTTCAGGATACTCTTCAAGATCGTGTAAATGGCAAAGGATCAGAACTGCTACAACAACTGCTGAAGCAATGATCGAGAGATTCGCTGAGCGTCTTGCGGATTGGCAAAAAAGGCATGGTCGACACGATCTGCCTTGGCAGCAGCGCGGACCCTATGAAACTTGGATTTCGGAGATCATGCTGCAACAAACGCAAGTTCAAGTTGTCATTCCATATTTCAACCGTTTTGTTGCGAGCTTTCCGTCGGAGGAAGTTCTCGCGGCAGCACCAATTGATGACGTGTTAGCACATTGGGCAGGCCTTGGATACTACTCTCGAGCCCGAAATCTTCACCGCGCTGCGCAAGTGATTATGCAAGAGCATCAAGGTAGTTTGCCGAATGATCTTGACGCCTTGATCGCTCTGCCTGGAATCGGGCGTTCGACTGCCGGAGCCATTGTGTCGCTCGGATTTGGGGCACGAGGGGTGATTCAAGATGGCAATGTGAGACGTGTATTGTCGCGTGTATTTTGCATCTCAGGCGATCTGTCGAAGTCAAATACTCAAAATCAACTATGGGATCTTGCCGACACTTTGACGCCCGATGGCGGTGCTGAATCAAAAGTACATGCGCAGGCGATGATGGACTTAGGTTCACTAATATGTCGGCGTAGCAAGCCAAACTGTGAGGCGTGCCCGGTTGCCGATGACTGTCAGGCACTTCAACGCAATGCCATTGCCAAGTTTCCTGAGCGCAAACAAGTCAAGCAGCGAGAAGACGAGCTCTGGGTCATGTTGCAATTGGTCAATGCAAACGAAGAGACGCTATTTATCAAAAGGCCGTCACCGGGGATATGGGGTGGGCTTTATAGTCCACCAATTGGCTTAAGCTTGACCCAATTGGCAGCTGAGATCGTAGGCAACGAACAGATCGAAACAGAGTATGCTGGAGCAATCAATCACACATTTAGTCACTTTCGGGTTCGAATTGAGCACTATGTCGCCTCGGTCAATGCGGCGGATGTACGAGTAGGTGAGTGGTGCCGAACTGAGAGATTTCAAAAAGGGGTGCCTGCCCCCATTCAACACATTCTTAGTCGTGAGGAGATCAAATGACGCGTCTGGTTTTTTGTCGGAAATATAAGCAAGAACTCCCAGGATTAGAGGCGCCACCGCTGCCGGGTCAGGTAGGAAAAGATCTCTACGAGAATGTTTCGGAGAAAGCTTGGAAAGAGTGGCAATCAAATCAAACCATGCTAATTAACGAACATCGGTTGAGTTTGATGGAGCCAGACTCGAGAAAATTTTTGATGAAAGAAATGCATCGGTTTCTTGAAAATGAGGAGTACGCTAGAGCAGAAGGCTATATTCCGCCATCAAGTTGACACCATCCAACAATTTCTGTTCAATACGCGGCCTACTCTTGTTGGCCAGATAGCTCAGTTGGTAGAGCAGAGGATTGAAAATCCTCGTGTCGGGGGTTCGATTCCCTCTCTGGCCACCACCTTTTGCAGGGTCCCGACCGGGAACATGACGCCAGCTTTCGATCATACAGCATGATTTTCCCAACCAATCGACACCTATTCACGGCTTTCAACTCTTGTCGTCAAAACCGACAAATCATCGACTTGAAAATAAAATATACGCAGATATTGCGTTATGCACATATTGCCAGTATAAATATTGAACGTTGTCTGCGAACCACGAAGGAGAAAGGAAATGATTCCAGTCGGTGTTGGTCGCGGATTGCTCGGTTCATACGCGAGAATCGTTGAGCAAGAGATCCAAGACCAGAAAAAAAGAAGAATGCTGTCTAACCATCAGATCGGGAAGAAAGGATTAATTGCGCGATTCCTATTAGGAATTAAATTTTAATCCACAACAGACCGCCTGATATGTATCACGCGGTCTCTCTCCTTGATTCATAACGGATCAGATTTGGCTCCCGGTAATTGGCATTGACCTTTGGCGCACGCTTGGCGAGCCTGAAGACGCTCGATCGCGCGATCAATGTCGCGCGTTAAATAGTATAAGGTGACGATCCACCACCATATTTTCTGAATGGGAGTGTGTTCTTCTACCATGATAGACACCTACCTTTTTGGTTTTTTGTGTGCAGGCACATCCGATGCCATCCACTTTCGAATCACAGCAGCGATTCGCTTCGGATCATCTTTCACCTGTTTGCTTAATTTTAAGAACTCTCTAATCCGGTCATCGTCTGCCATCTGAAACTCCCATTTGGGCCTGAATTATCTACCAATTCGGCTCTAACAAACCATCGCAATCCCGTAAATCTCAGCTGATCTTCCCTAAATCGTTGAAATTGTCCTAAATAATCTCTTAGGATGCAGATATAACTGACTCTTAAAAGGAATTGAATTGTGCGTACATGTTCTGTCTGCGGCACCGAAATCGATAAAACAACCGCTTATACAAAAACTGGCGAACAAAAGCCCCAAGGGCGGCGTTGTATTCACTGTGTCGATGGAGCATCTGCCGAAGTCGAACCAACAGATGCACCGCAGACAACGACCGAAGCACCAGCATCGGCTCCACAGCCAGAGACTCAAGCGACGGCAGCCCCTCAGCCGATCCCCGCGACGAATGACGCAGACGAGGGAGAGAGCTCAACAATGAAATATCTGATCGGCGCAATCCTTGTTGCCGTCGTTTTGTGGCTCGTGATTGAGTAAATACCAACTGAGAGACGGTTAGAATAGCAAGGCCGCTCCACCTGCGAGCAGAGTGGCCGCAAACAAAAACCATCGCAATAATTTGGGGTCAGCGTAGACAGCAAGTTTGACACCGAAATAAGCACCCGCAACATAGCCTATCGACAAAATCAATCCCGCTATCCAAGCGACTTGGTCTTGCCAAATAAAAATAGTAAGTGAGACTGCTGTGAAGACGAATGTGCAAACCAATTTGATTGCATTTGCCCGAACAATGTCATAACGCAACGTTCCAGCAATGGACGCCAACAGCAAAAATCCAACGCCGGCTTGAACAAACCCACCATAAAATCCAGCCGCTAACAAGCCGACGCGCGCCGACGGCGTTTCACTCACTCGACGCACTTCAGTTCCAGTCGGAGGAGACACCACTGCCGGACGAAATAGGACCAACAGTGACATGCAAATCATCGTTCCAATGAGCAGAGGCTTCAGGATATCTGGCGGCGCAAATGCTGCCGCTAAAGAACCAAAAAGACCACCGATCGCCATCGGTATTAAGATCGCCTTAAGATCAAAGGTCTCAAGCTTGTCATGTCGCTTAAATTCAGAAATTGCGACCACTGACTCGACAAAAATACCCACTCGATTCGTTGCGTTCGCGACCTCTGGAGGCATTCCCATAATCATCAATGTAGGCAGCACTAGATTCGACCCCCCGCCGGCCACCGTATTGATCGCACCGGCGAGTAATGCAACGAATATGAGAATCGCTATTTCTAAGCTAGCAAGTTCCATTAAAGACTTCTTTCAAAATCGGCGAGGATACGCATCCTTTGTTTAAAAACAAAGCAATGGGCCTCTGTTGAAATGAACATCAGTGCCGATAACCGACGTTACATCTCAATAATCTCAGGTGAATCGATCTCAGCCAACCATTCTGCAAGCTCGTCGGAAACCGGCTTGCCATGCTCTGCTAAAAACTCAAGAAGGCGCCTTGGGTTCATGGTCACAACCTGACTCTCAGGAAAACCGATACGCTGAATTTTCTTGAGCGCGATATCAACATCACCAACGGTGTAGTGAACATGAGAATCACTGGATAAAGCGACTTTCCAATCGAGTGCATGAACAGTCTCAAGAATCTCAACACAAAAAGGTTCACTACCCAATCTCGAGCTGACAAAAGATGAGTTATTGATTTCTATCAGCACATTGTGATCGCGTGCGGCCCGCACCACTTCTTCGATATCAATTGGATAATTTGGATTACCAGGATGCCCAAGAATCTGTATTAAGCCGGTTTCCATCGCTTGAATAGCAGCCTGAGTGTGCTCTTTGCGTGAGGATGGTGGAAATACCGGTTCATGGAAGCTTGCGATTCCAAAATCCATAAAACTCATGAGCATCTCATTCACATCAAGCCGACGAGATTCAAATGGACAAATATTCGCCTCAACTCCACGCAGCATCGCAACCCCATATCGAACCCGAGGAAGTACGCGCATATTCCCAAAATGCCAAGGATGCGGTGAATCAGGCATCTCTGGGCCATGATCAGTGATACTGAACAACTGCAACCCTTTCTCTGACGCCGCCCGAAAATATTCTTCCACTGTTGAATAGGCGTGTGTGCTGGCAACTGTGTGCGCGTGCGTATCAGTCAGATGCTTCATTCTTTCCTCCTACTTGATTTCTGTAGTGTATGAAGGTTTTATTTCAGAGTCTTGACGTTTGATGAATTGATCTTGAAACCACAAACTATTTCATATGCTGAAGATTGGATGCCCGTCCCGCAAAGGCTTTTGATCAAAACCATGGAAGCGCTAACTGGTCGAGGCCGTTTGATGCGGCGATATCGTGACTTTCAATCTGCATCCACAACCTTTCAAACCCCAGATGTTTGGGACGTGGCCATCGACCATCTCGGATGTCGTGGCCCATCAACCGATCAGTTTACGCTTCCATTACGACGCAAAAATAAGGGTTTACTGTTAATTGCAAACCACCCCTTTGGCGTTGCCGACGGGGTGACATTGGCATGGATCGCGTCTCGGATCGATCCAAATTTTCGAGTGATCGCCAATGGTGTCCTACGACAAGAACCCTCATTGAATCCAAATATCCTGCCGATTGAATTTCAACCGGGTCGGCAGGCCACCAAACAGAACGTAGAAACCCGACGTCAGTCAATTCAGACACTCAAATCCGGCGGCGTTGTCGCTCTCTTCCCTGCAGGCGCTGTGTCTTGGTCACAGCGGCCAGGCGCACCCGTTGAGGATGATGCATGGAAACCACTGGTCAGCCGATTGATCAAAGCCTCAAACTGCGACGTCTTACCCATTCGTTTTGAGGGCGCTAATTCGAGGCTCTTCCAAAAAGCCTCCCGGACTGCGTTAAGTCTGCGCCTTGGTCTTTACATGCACGAGATCAAGCGGCGGCTCGATCAACCCATCTGCTTTGAACTTCTCCCGACGATCGACTTTGAAACCATTCCCGAGCTCCCAGATCAAGCGCTTGCCCACTGGCTGAGAAATCAGCTGTTTTCAGGGAGTGGAATCCACTCATCATCACCAGGAACTTGATCAAATCGTCCACCGACCCAGTCTGTTTTCGCCTGCTCAATGCGTGCCGAATCCGAAGCCACAAAGTTCCACCACAAATATCGCGGGCCATCCAACGGCTCTCCCCCGAAACAGAGCACACGAGCACCTTGGGGGGCTTTAATCTGAACATCGCGATCAGGTGCCAAAACCAAAAGCTCAGATGCTGGGTAAGTCACTCCATCAATCTCAAGGGGCCCATTGGCACTATAAATGGCTCGCTCCACCTGTCCTTTCGGGTAGTGAATCTGACTCCCAGGCTGCATCTGAAGATCGACGTATACCGATTCAGCCGGGAACTCGACCGGACTTTGAAGCCCTAACCAATCACCCAACAGCACCCGACCATCGATGCCAGCCTCAGAAAACGTCGGAAGAGACTCCTCACCGTAGTGATGAAAATCTGGCTGAGTATCTTCCATGGTCTTTGGTAACGCCATCCAGCTTTGAATACCAAATAACTGAGCGATCGCCTGTCTTGATGCCGAATCTGAACGCTCTGAATGCACGATTCCAGATCCCGCCGTCATCAAATTCACAGCACCAGGACCAATGATCATGTCATTGCCCAAGCTATCTCTATGCTGCATTGAGCCCGCAAATAAATAGCTCAGCGTCGACAATCCAATGTGTGGATGAGGACGCACATCGAGGCCAACACCTTCTAATAATTCTCCGGGACCAAACTGATCCCAAAACACAAAGGACCCAACCGAACGCTTTTCTCGAGAGGGTAACGCACGCTTGACCTCTAGGTTTCCGATGTCTGACGTGCGCGGAATAATTTGTAACTCAACTGAATGCATAGCCACCTCCAACTTTTATTGTTAAGGGCGGCAGAGCAAAGAAAAAGCGCTATCTGGATGCCGGATTCGGTCCATTTTGGAAAGAAGCCACCCGACTTCCTTTTCATCATCAACGCGCGTATCGTCTCGCCATGCTCAACATCTGCCTTTATCAGCCCGAAATACCGCCGAATACAGGCAATATCATCCGCTTATGTGCAAACACAGGTAGTCAGTTGCATCTCATTAAACCTCTTGGCTTTTCTCTGGATGAAAAATCCGTGCGACGCTCCGGTCTCGATTATCACGACCTCGCCCCCGTTGTCGAATTTGACTCCTGGGAGCACTATCGGGACCAACAGCAGAACCGGATCTTTGCCCTCTCAACCAAAGGAAACCGACATTACGATGCGATCGATTTTCAGCCAGACGATGTGTTGTTATTTGGACCCGAAACACGGGGCCTCCCAGACACGATTCGGCATGATCAAGCAATCACAGAGGTGATTCGGATTCCGATGTGTCCCAATAACCGAAGTTTGAATCTTTCCAATTCCGTCGCGATCGTTCTCTATGAAGCTTGGCGTCAATTGGGCTTTCATGGAGCCACGACTTGAGCGTCTTATCCATTCAAAACATTCAAGTGAGCTTTGGCGGGCCTGCGATTCTCGATGACTTAAGTCTCAAGATTCAGCCCAAGGAGCGGATCGGATTGCTCGGCAGAAATGGTGCTGGAAAATCGACTTTGATGAAGCTAATCGCCGGAGAGATTCAAGCAGACTCCGGTGAGATGAATAAGAGCCAAAGCCTCAAAGTTGCTCGGCTGGTACAGGATGTGCCAACGGGGACCGACGGAACAATTTTTGAAGTGGTGGCCTCAGGCCTTGGCAACTTGACCCCGTTACTTGAGCGTTACCACCGAGTTCTGAAATCCCTCGAAAGTGATCCTTCAGACAAACACATGCAAGAGCTTGAAGACTGCCAACATGCACTGGAAGCCGCCAATGGTTGGCGTGTTGAGCAAATGGTCGATCAAACTCTATCCAGATTTGGGCTCGATCCAGAGACCCAGTTCAATGCACTGTCTGGCGGCATGAAACGTCGTGTTTTATTGGCGCGCGCTTTGGTGATTGAGCCCGACTTATTACTGCTTGATGAGCCGACCAACCATTTGGATATCCCGGCCATCGAATGGCTCGAAGAGCAGATTCGCTTATTCCAAGGCGCAGTTCTTTTCATTACGCACGACCGCCGCTTTCTCGATGCTTTGGCGACGCGAATCGTCGAACTCGACCGTGGGATTTTGCGGAGTTATGAGTGCAACTATCAAACCTACCTTGAACGACGCGATCAGGAGTTAGCAGCTGAAGCTGATCAATTCGCCACCTTTGATAAAAAATTAGCCAAAGAGGAAGAGTGGATTCGGCAAGGAATCAAAGCTCGACGCACCCGCAATGAAGGACGTGTTCGCGCGCTTGAGCAATTGAGAAATGAACGCGCAGCACGCCGCGAGCGCCAACAAACCGCCGATCTGACACTGATGGATGCTTCGAAATCAGGACGCCTAGTCATTGAAGCGCAGGATTTAGGTCTGACACTAAGCAACAAGCAATTGTTCGAGCATTTCTCAACTACCGTACTTCGAGGTGATCGCATCGGTGTCATTGGTCCAAATGGTGCGGGTAAAAGTACATTAATTAAAACGCTACTGGGGCAAATGACGCCCACATCTGGATCAGCAAAGCTCGGGACAAACCTCGAAATCGCCGTCTTTGACCAGCTTCGCGAGACACTCGATGACGATGCCACTGTGATTGACAATCTGCATCATGGGTCGGATTTCGTTGAAGTAGGTGGTGGTAAAAAACATGTGATTGGGTACCTGCAAGACTTTCTGTTCTCTCCAGAGCGCGCTCGCGGCCCAGCGCGAATGCTCTCGGGTGGCGAACGCAACCGATTGTTACTGGCTCGACTCTTTTTAAAACCCGCCAACTTGCTGATCATGGATGAGCCAACCAATGATCTCGATTTAGAGACTTTAGATATTCTTCGCGACACATTATTAGGGTTCAAAGGAACGCTGATTCTTATCAGTCATGATCGCGACTTCTTGGATTCTGTAGTCACGGGGATTTGGTCGTTTGATCCAGATCACAAGCTGCGTGAATATGTGGGCGGCTACAGCGACTGGATCAGACAACGACCCAAGGCTTCAGAACCGACCGATCACACGGTTGCAGAAAAAACAGTCTCTCAAGACATCAAACAACAAGCGCCTAAGAAACTCGCGTTCCATGAAAAACGGGAATATGACGCGCTTGGCGCAGACATTGAGCAATTAGAGATCGAAATCAAAGCGCTCGAGGATGCGATGGCAACCCCGGATTTTTTCCAGTCCAATCCCGAACATGCGGCATTAGAAACCACTCGTTATCAGAGTCTTCAAGCAGAGCTCGAAGCGAAATTCCTTCGATTTATGGAGCTTGACGAGCGCGCGAACTGATCTCAATCAAGTTCTCTATCAGATCCGCCGAATCCTGGCGAATTAGGGGCCTATCCTTGGGTCATCCAGAGACTGAGGGAGCTCCGATGTTTGAGATAGACACAGAAACATTCAACACCTTGTGGCCAAGCCTGATTGTTGTCGCATGCATGATCGGCGTCATGGGCTGGGCTGTCGTGAAAGCGCTTGGCTTGATCAATCAAGATGCACGCAAAGAAACAAATCGTCACCGAATGAATCACTGACCTCTGTTCAGTCAGTCCAAGGCTTGCTAGGCTCTTGCCATGATTAAACTTTTTGTACTTATCAGCAGCCTTTGTCTGGCCTCAACGCAAGCCATCGCTCGGGATTTTACGAGCTCAAACATCGACCAGGAATTCTGCAAGGATATTGCCAATAATCTGAAAGAAGTTGGGGTGAGTGTCTCTCATAAATCGATGACGCAATGCTCACTGCAAGTCCTCGGCGGAGCATCAGCAACCTTTGAACGATCCTACGGTGGTCCAGTCAAGGTCCGCGTTAAAAGCGATCCCTACCGTATGTTCGTCACTCGTGGCGATAACGAGATTGGAACTTGCTATGTCCTCCATCCGCGTAAAGTCACGCGAAAGGTTAAAGACCGGGACTGCTGAACGTGTCTGTCCCACGCCTCAAACTCAAACTCGCCTTAGATGACAACGATACGCTGTTAGGGCCCGGGAAGATTGCACTACTCAAAGCCATCCAGAAGGAACATTCGCTGTCTCAAGCAGCGAAATCCATCAATATGTCGTATCGCCGAGCTTGGCTGTTAATTCAAGAACTCAACGATTCTCTCAAAGATCCCGTGTTAATCAGCAAAACCGGCGGTCAATCCGGCGGAGGCAGTGAATTGACTGCAATGGCCAATCAAATCATTGACGTCTATGAGCAGTTGACTCGTGAAGCAGAAGGAGCAACAGAGGCGACTCGTGAATCCATCGCCTCCTTACTCAAGTAACTTACAATGCAGCGAGAGCGGCTGCGTAGTCAGGCTCTTGGCCGATCTCTGGAACCAGCTCAACATGTTTCACCATGGCATCAGGGCCAATCACAACCACAGCGCGTGTGGTTAACCCAGTCAATTTACCGGATAAGATCGTCACACCATAATCGTCTGAAAAGCTAGATCGAAAGGTCGACCCCGTCTCAACACGCTCAAGTCCTTCTGCCCCGCAAAAACGCGATTGAGCAAACGGAAGATCGGCACTGACACACAGAACATGAGTGTCGGCAAGTGACGACAGTTCCTCATTGAATCGGCGAGTACTCTGCGCGCATGTTGGCGTATCGATCGATGGAAAAATGTTGAGAATCAGATGTTTTCCAGCGTAGGAAGCCAGAGTGATTTCTGACAAATCGTTAGCGACCAATGAAAACTCAGGCGCTTTTGCACCGACAGCTGGCAAGCCGCCGTCAACTTCGATCATATCGCCGCGGTGAGAAATAATAGCTGACATGGGAATTCCTTATTGTGTTTTCGGTCAATCGATCATAGGTGCAAATTGATGGCTTTCAATCACTGATTGAGCGCATTCTCAAATTGGCTGAGATATTTTTCATAACCACGGGCTTTGAGGTCAGCCACGGGGATAAATTCCAACGAAGCAGAATTAATGCAGTATCGAAGTCCCGTCGGCGCAGGTCCATCGGGAAACACATGACCTAAGTGTGAATCACCGAATTTCGAACGGACCTCAATCCGCTTCATCCAGAGCTTCGAATCGTCCTTTTCAACAATATGCGATGTCTCCAGCGGCTTCCAAAAAGAAGGCCATCCGGTTCCTGAATCGTATTTATGAAGCGAGCTAAATAAGGGTTCTCCACTGACGATGTCGACGTAGATACCGTCGGTTTTCTGATCCCAATACGCATTTTGAAAGGGTGGTTCAGTGCCATCTTCCTGAGTGACCTGATATTGCAACGGAGTCAATCGAGCTCGAATGTCCTCAATATCTGGTTTTCGATAGGTGCTCTCTTTCAATGCCGCTCCATCAAATAATCTGAATCCTGGCTGCTGCGCCCACGCTCGATCGAGAAACTGATCTCGGCCCGACCGGTATCGATAAAATTTATATTGCAAAGCATTGGTTTTGTAGTAGTCCTGATGATAATCCTCGGCCATGTAAAAAGTTGGCGCCGGAAGGATTTCCGTAACAATCGGCCCATCAAACACCCCTGCCTGCTCGAGCCTGCGCTTCGACTCAAGAGCGAGTGCCATCTGTTCCTCGTTGTGCGTAAAAATGACCGTTCGATACTGCGAGCCGCGATCAACAAATTGCCCACCAGCATCGGTCGGATCCACTTGTTTCCAAAAAGTCTCAAGCAGGGTTTGGTAATCCACGATCCTCGGATCATAAGTGACTTCCACGACCTCAATGTGACCAGAATGTCCTGCTGTCACTTCGGCGTAGGTTGGATGAATTGTCGAGCCACCAGCGTAACCAGACACCACTGCACTGACGCCATGAATGGATTCAAAAGGAGGTTCCAGGCACCAAAAGCATCCGCCACCAAAGGTGGCTTTTTGGGTATCGGCCACTGACACAGTGCCCATCAGACAGCAGACCAAGGCGAGTGCGCTCTTCATCGAAACTCCGTTTAACGATTATTCACTCTAGAGTTGCGACTTTAGTCGCATTTGGGCAAGTCTTGCAACTATTCGTCCATCAATGATCGCAAGTCCCAACGCAATTAACAGATAAGCAAGGATATGTTGTATCGCTAAAACCTCGCCCAAGAGGGCGATGCCGAGCGCGGAGGCACTGACTGGAACCAAAAATGTGACCAACACGACGTTACTGGCGCCCGCGGTCTTGAGCACCCGAAAATAGATGAAAAATGCCAGCGTGGTGGATAACAGGCCTATACCCATCAGAGCCAACCAAGGACCTATTCCCGGCATCGGAAGGCTCCATGGCTGGTCAATGAGACAGACAACCGGGAACATCCAGAGAGTTCCGTACAGGACCTGGCCGGTCGCATTCAACATCGGGGGATTGGACTTCAAACGCTTCGAATACACCGACCCAAATGCGTAACAAACCGTTGCCGTTAGACCGGCTGCCATGCCAAGTAATGACGCGCCGCCCTGCATTGCTGCGGGGCCAAACAACACCAAAACACCACCAAATCCAAACGCAATGCCGAGAGCCTTTCTCAAGGATAGTCGCTCATCTGTGGTCAATTGATGAGCAACGACCGCTGTCATAATGGGCGTCGAAGCGTTGATGATTGACGCAAGAGATCCTGTGATTTCAGTCTGACCAAAACTGATCAAACTGAATGGGATCGCGTTATTGATCAATCCAATCCAGGCGAACGAACGCCATTGCGTCATTAATGGTCGAAGTGGGTGCCCTAACAGTTTTAATAGGCCAACCAAGCCCGCAAGACCGACAGTTAAACGACCAAGCACACTGGTCATCGGCGGCATCGCCTCAAGCATCACTTCAACAAAGAAAAACGATCCTCCCCACACCAGAGAAAGGATCGCTATACGAATCCAATCAGCGACTGCCATAAGACCTCACAATAGCGAGCGTCTAGCGTACACTAGGGACATGCAAACCCCAACGACAGACAACCATTGGCTCAAAGCCGCAAACTGGCAAGAAGTACTCGAGGATCCTGACTCGCTACCTGCTGACATTCGAAGCTATCTGGAGACGCAAAATCAAACGACGGACCAATGGCTTGGTGGCGAAACATCCAGACAATGGATCATCGATGAACTGAAAGCGACCATCCGCGATCGGGACGATTCGGTACCCATCTGGGAAGGAGAATTTCAATACAGGCAACGCTTTGTTGAAGGTGCCGAACACCCTGATTTCCTGAGACAACACCACACTCAAGGCGAACAGCTTCTGTTGTGCGGCGACGAACGCGCATCAAATCATCCCTACTACGATATTGGTGCGGCTGATCACTCACCTAACCATCAACTGTTCGCAGTGACCGAAGACAGACAAGGATCCGAACGCTACACCCTCACCATCTTCAATGCTGGCTCCAACCAACCACTGGAACCGGCCTTAGTTGATTGCCGTGGTGACTTTGAGTGGAGCACGGATAGTTCCAAAATTCTCTACACCCGTTTAGATGAACATCAACGACCGAGTACCGTCTGGTGTCACCTGATCGGTACAAACCAGAGCGACGACCAGTTGGTGTTTCAACTCGATCATCCTGGTTGCTTTATTGGCCTTGGTCAAACCAGTTCAGAGGCCTGGATCACGATTGATGTTCATGATCACCAAACCAACCAAACCTTTCTGCTTCCTGCGTCCCTCGATGATCTTACTCTCATTAAAGTGACCGATTGGATCGAGGGATTGGAATATGAGGTGGAACATGTCGAGCCCTATTTGATCATTCGTGGTAATCAACATCATGAAGACTTTGCACTGTTTCGGGCGCCGATTCCCACATTGACCCAGCCTAGCAACCCTGACCAATGGCACACCCTTTGGGTTCCAACGCAAGGACATCTCTTCAGTGATTTCGAAATCCTGAAACATCACTGGATCATTGAGTACTCTGAAGAAGGTTGTGGCCGTTATTTCATTGCCGAACCAGATCCCGAGACCTTTAAGATTCGGCAAACCTTGGCGCTTGAATCGTCAATCCATGACGCACACCTCGATCCGTTACCCGGATTTGAACGCGACACGATCCGCATGCGAATCTCCACTCCCGCCATACCGCCGGAGGTTCGCGAAATTGACCTGCGAACCGGTGAATCCGTGCAATTAAAAGTCTCGATACCACCGAACGGCCACACAGAATCGAACTACATCGTCCAGCGTCATTATGGAATCTCCGGCGATGGACAGAAAATTCCCATGACCATCGTCCACCACCGTGATGTCACACCAAGCGCGCACAGTCCTGTCTTGCTGACAGGTTACGGCGCTTATGGCATGAGTCTCACACCTGGCTTCAGCGCCAGTCGCCGGACACTTTTGACTCGAGGCGTGATTCATGTAACAGCACACGTCCGTGGTGGCATGGAGAATGGATACCAGTGGTATCGATCAGGCCGTATGGCTAACAAAGATCGATCCTTTGATGATTTCATCGGTGTTGCCGAAACGTTGATTCGCGATGGATGGACCTCGGCGGGAAACATTGTTCTCCACGGAGGGAGTGCTGGTGGTTTATTGGTCGGCACCACGGTCATGCGGCGACCAGAACTATTTAAAGGCGTCATCGCTGACGTGCCATTTGTGGATGTCCTCGAAACCATGCTCGATGCTGATCTTCCATTGACGCCTCCAGAATGGCCCGAATGGGGTAATCCGATCGAATCTGCCGATGCCAAGCGCCGGCTGGCTCACTTCTCGCCGACGCTGATGGTCGAGCAACGTCCGTATCCGTGCATCGTGGCAACCGCAGGACTGACTGACCCTCGGGTCACCTATTGGGAACCGGCACGCTGGATTCACCGGCTTCAATCCATCGCCGAAGGCGGGCCATTTCTGCTCTACACCGAACTCAATGCAGGACATGGCGGCCCGAGCGGCCGATATGCAGGCCTTGATGATATTGCCCGAATTTATCAAGCTGTGATGCAGCTGTTTGCACTACCCAAAGAGGCTCCTTATGCCCTTTAACATCGACTGGCGTTCAATCGATGATGTCCTATTGGATATGGATGGAACTCTGTTGGATTTGCACTATGACGCAACCTTCTGGTTAAACAACGTCCATTCCATCGTTGCGAATCTCACCGGGGAACCTGAACACGTAATTCAAGAGCGGTTTCATCGCGAACTGAAGAGGCATGAAGGCACCTTAGCTTGGTATTGCACCGATTACTGGGCTGATTTTTTTGGGATTGATTTGATTGAAGCCAAACAGCAATTGGCGCACTTAATCCGATTTCGCCCCCATGCTGAACAATTTTTAAACGTGCTGAATTCGCTGCCACTTCGCACATTGATTGCGACCAATGCACATCCCGATGTCATTCAACTCAAACTCAACGTGGTCCCACTGGAGGACATGGTTGATGGCATTGTTTCAAGTCACCAATACGGTGTTGCAAAGGAGCATCCTGATTTTTGGCGTGCATTATTCGATGAATATGCCATCAATCCGGATCGAGCACTGTTCATGGATGACTCATCCAAGGTACTCGACGCTGCGGATCGCGCTGGCGTTCGTGAAGTTGTCGAAATCAGACACCCAAATCTTTCTGAGCCACCGCGAAGTACTTGGAAGCAGGGAATCGATGATTTTGATGTCTTATTCCCGGGACTCGAGGCCTTGGGTCGATCATGAGCGGTGTGAGACTCGATAAATGGTTATGGGCTGCTCGATTCTTTAAAACCCGAGGCTTGGCGCGCGACGCGGTCGATGGTGGAAAAATCCACATTGATGGTGTGAAAGCCAAACCATCGAAGATGGTGAGCCCAGGCCTTGAGATTGAAATCTCTCGCGGGCAAACCGATATGATCGTCAAAGTGATCGATATTCGCGAGGATCGAAGGCCAGCCGTCGAAGCACAACAGCTCTACGAGGAAACGCCTGAGTCGATCAAAAAACGGGAAACCGATCGTGACCTCAATCGATTCTCAAGAGCTGGCTTTCAACCAGCCGACCATCGACCGAACAAACGAGAGCGACGGCAAATGACAAAGCTGAAAGGAATATTTCATGATTGATCTGCCAGTTGACCAAGATGCCGTTAGGAAATATCTGTGTGACGATGCTCCCGATGCACGTCTGATGACCGTGAAACTTGGCCAATCGACAGACGACATGCTCGATCATCAACAGATGCCGGCCCCGATTAAAGCGCTCTGTGCGGAATTGGTGGCAGCAACCTGCGTACTCGCACATATGCTGAAATTTGACGGTGAGATGATCGTCCAGATCAAGGGTGCTGGTCCTGTGACTATGATGGTTGCCGAGTGTTCTTCGGAGGGGCGGATTCGGGCGACTGCTCAATGGGACGACATTGATCACTACACTACCTTCAATGAACTGATTGGAAAGGGCTATATGGCCGTCACGGTGGATCCAAAACACGGCGAGCGCTATCAAGGCATCGTCCCATTGGAATCTGGATCTATTGAGGGCTGCATCAATCACTATTTCGACAGCTCAGAGCAACTCGACACCAAATTATGGCTTTCCAGTGATGCGACCACAGTTGCCGGCTTACTGATTCAACGCATCCCGGATGAAGGCGGCAGTCGCACGAGCACAGTATCCAATTGGGAGACGCTCTCGACACTCGCAGCCACCGTGACCAAAGAAGAACTCGCCTCTGAAGCTGGCCCTCTGTTGATCTACAAGCTGTTCCACGAACTCAGTCCACGAAGTTTTGACCCGTTTTCGATTCGTTTTGGCTGCTCCTGCACACGAGAGCGATCGTCTCGAGCGATCCGCGCTCTTGGTGAAACCGAGGTAAAACAATTGTTTGCAGAGCAACCTGCGGTGACCGTCGACTGCCATTTTTGCGGACGGGTATACCAATACGATCAGGCTGACTTAGAATGGCTTCTTTCTGATCAGCCACCGAGGTCTGACACACTACAATGAAAACTGATGGGTCGAGTCGTTACGACGACCTCACCTTAGCCGAGTTAGTCGAGCATGCGCTCGCGCTGAACGAAGGGCAGTTGTCAGCGAAGGGCGCACTGGTTGTTTCAACCGAGCGTAAGACAACCGTTCAACGGTTCATCGTGAATGAGCCCTCTGTCAGTGATGTGATTCGGGCCGATGCACAATTTCACTTACTTGACCCCCAGGTGTTTAAATCGATCTGGGAGCGCGTCAAAGATGATGTGGTCGAACGCTCTCGATATCGCATCCACGCGCATATGGGTGTCGATCCTGACATTGCAGTTCCACTCGAAATCACCACTTTGAGCGCCTGGCATGCGCTCAGTTGTCATCACCTCTGCCACATCCCCGATACATTTAACCCACGTGAAAAACCCGAATGGAAGTTGATCTGGGCTCCATTAGCGAGTTTTGGTGATGCGGAAATCCTCAGTGACGGCGGCGGGGCCATCCTGATCCATGTGGGCAAACGCCGGATTCTCATGGGGGGCGACCTAACAACAGGCGAGATGCGACGCACGTTACTCACCCTATTAGGACTTCTACTTCCCGAAAAAGACACCTTGCCTCTGCATGGCGCGGCCGCGCAAGGCGATGGTGAAATTACGCTATTTTTAGGCCCTGCAGGTACTCAGAAAACGACTTGGGCCCTGCGCTGTGGACAGTTGATCGGCGACCGAGGTCTCTCCTGGTCCAACGCAGGATTGCATCGACTTGCTGATGGATGCCGATTGCACTTGGATCAAAATCTACCCATCAGCCTCGACGAAGCACTGCGATTTGGAACCATTGCTGAAAATTTAGCGTTAGAAAACGATCGCCAACCGCTGCTTGACGACCCAGAAACTCGTTCTGAACTCAAGACAACCACACATTTGGTGCTCCCATTAAGTCGTCTAAACGCAACCGCTGAGCCCAATACCCGAGGACCGAGTCAGTTGGTGATTCTGACCACCGATCCACTCGGCGTGTTACCGCCACTCGCAAAAATTTCGCGGGAGCAGTGCTTAGCCTGGTTCATCCTGGGCTATGGGAATCATCTCGGGCCACTGGAAGAGCGTCAGGCTGAAGTGGATATCCGATTTACACCAGGGTTCATGGATACTCTGTTGCCACGGAATCTCGATGACTATGTGTTTATCCTCGAGGATCTATTAGAAGCTCATGACACACGCTGTTTCCTTGTGAATGCTGGCTGGCATGGTGGCAGAGCGAGCAAAGGGGACCCCCTGTCTGCATCCGAAGAGAGCGCTGTTATTACCGGGATGTATTACTGCACTGACTGGGAGCCGTTTGGCTCACTGGGATTATCAGTCCCATCCGGACAATCTGAAACCGCAGGACCATGGCATCCCAAGGATCGGTGGCCAGAATCTGGTGAATACACCCATCACTTGTCACAATTAATCCAATCGATTGCAGACGAGCTCAATCGAACCAATGACCCTGAACGATGGCTAAACGCCTTGGAAATTGAGTGCAACTAAAATTACCGACCATCCCTCAGCGTGTCTTCGATGAGTGCCACACCGAATCCTTTGCCGAACGTCTCGCCGGCATGCGATTTGGCATTGAGAAAGAGGGCCTAAGGGTTCATGCGAATAACGGACAGTTGGCCGATACACCGCATCCCAAGGCGCTGGGCTCAGCCCTGACTCACCCGCATATTACAACGGACTACTCTGAGGCCTTACTTGAATTTGTGACAGGGACACATGCATCACCGCAGGCTGCGATTCAGGAGCTAGAGCAACTCCATGCATTTGCCAACTCCGCATTACCTGAGGAGCGCATCTGGCCGCTATCGATGCCTTGCTGGCTGCCCGAATCTGATCAAGATATCCCGCTGGCCTACTACGGTGAGTCACATATTGGTCGACTCAAAACGGTCTACCGGCGCGGGCTCGGTTTTCGTTATGGTCGGCAAATGCAAACCATCGCCGGTGTGCACTTCAACCTCTCGTTTAACGACGAATTTTGGGCCTGGAAGGCGTCGATGAATGGCCATCCCGATGGCTCGGATACTCGAGTCATGCGCGATTCGGGGTATTTCCAGACGATTCGGAATTTCCGGCGGATTCAATGGCTCATGATGCTTCTCACCGGCGCGAGTCCGTCGGTGGATGATAGCTTCCGTTTGCTGGCAACCGACCGTTTCCGAGTGTCTGGGCGGACTCGGCTTGCCGAGGGCGCAACCAGCCTTCGCATGAGTGATCTGGGTTATCAATCGGCTGCACAAGAATCGATCAATATTTGTTTCAATCAACTCGATACTTACTGTGACACCCTCGCCAAAGCCGTTCATCATCTATGGCCAACCTATGAAGGTCTGGGACTAAAAGACGACAACGGATTCAAGCAGCTCAACACTGCGGTGTTACAAATCGAGAATGAATACTACTCAAGCATTCGGCCAAAGCGCGTGCAACAGGCAGGTGAACGTCCGGTTCGAGCGTTGATTAACCGGGGTGTTGAGTACTTAGAGGTTCGAGCCATTGATCTCAATCCCTTTGCTCGCAACGGAATTTCGGACCATGAAGCATCTCTCATCACACTCTTGATGACCGCCTCTGCGCTTGCCGATAGCCCACCGAACAGTGATGAGGAATGTGTCGCGATCAACGGCGTGAATGCACGAACCAGTTGGGCCGGACGCCGAGTGGATCAACGATACGATCAGCAATCCACTTTGAAACAAGCTGGACTTCGATTCCTTGCCACGCTCGATCCTGTTGCAGAAGCGCTGAATCAGAGCTTTCAGACAGAGAGTTTCACCGGTGCATTAGAGGACGCTCGTCTTCGCTTGGACGGAACCTGTCCATTGCTCTCTGAAGAGATCGAACAAGCTGCTTTGGCTGAGGGTCACTTAGCCTTTGGACTGGCCCAGGCGCATCAACATCATGCGAATTGGAAGACCGTCACCCCATCGAAAGAACAACTGGCGTTGATGGAAAAAGAGGCTGCAGACAGTCTTTTAGCGGAACAAGCAATGGCTGCGTCAAACGAAGGCTCATTCGATGCCTTCGTCGACGCCTATATCCATCAACCCTGATTAGTTCGCCGGGTTAATTTCCAATAATTCAACATCAAATACGAGCACTGAGTTCGGTGGGATTGGGCCAGTTCCTGAGGGTCCATACGCTAAGGCCGACGGAATTGTAAACTCAAACTTTGATCCGACCTTCATCAATTGAACACCTTCAGACCAACCAGGAATCACACCATTTAATGGGAAGCTCACCGGCTCGCCGCGAGCAATGGAACTATCAAAGATGTCACCAGAAATCAGTCGGCCTTCATAATGCACCTTGACCGTATCAGTCGCCTTGGGAGCATCGCCGGCGCCCTCTGTGATCACACGATACTGCAATCCTGACGCCGTGACCGTCACACCATCTTTTTTTGCGTTCTCAGCCAGAAAGGCTTCACCCGATTTCAAATTTGCCTCAGCCATCGCCTCTACCTGTTGCTCTTGTTGTGCACGAATGCGTGTTTGTGCGTCTTGAACCGCTTGATTGATCGCTGGGCGATCCAATTTCCAACTGTTGGGATCTTTCGAATCCTTCAATCCTTCAAGAACGAAGTTTGGATCCAAATCACCAAAATCATTCTGGATTCGCTCTCCCAAGATGATTCCCAGGCTGTAACTGAGTTTTTCTAAATCGGTGGAAGGTTCGTTCGCAAGCGCGGGAGTCGCCAACAACGAAGCAATCAACGCGCCCCGAAACAATGATTTCATACATTCTCCTTAATTAGGTTTCTGAAAGCCTATCAGGCTCCGGGGTTGAAATGCCACGTAAGACTCGATTTCCCTCAACAATCCTTGAACCTGTGGTCATGAAACAGAGTGCCCCAAACCCCCATGCCAACCACTCAAACCATTGTGGAAACAGACACATCAACGTCAGAACCAGGGTCGTTTCAAAGCCCTCGGTCAGTCCTTGCAGATAGTAGATGGATTTGTCCTTGAGGGATTCATTTTCCAGCCCATGGCGGGTGGCGAAAATCGAAAAAGCGAGAAATGTCGAACCGGTACCCACAAATGAAAACAGCAAAAAAGCAGCCGCTAAAGCCACATCAGGGTCGCGGACCGCAAACGCAAAGGGGATGGCACTATAAATCAAAAAATCTAAGGTAATGTCGAGAAATGCACCCTGTTCTGTGGGTCCCTGTTGCCGCGCCAATGCACCATCGAGGCCATCAAACAGACGATTCATCAGAAATAGCAAGCCGCCGAGAAGGAGTGCATCAGCGGCAATCAAGATGGCGGCAGCCAACCCAATCACTGCACCAATCAAAGTCACTTGAGTTGCCTTGACTCCGGCTGCATCCAGGGGTTTAGCCGCAAACGCCAAGGGCGACTTCAGCCGCCGGACGAAAAAGGCGTCAAACATACACACTCTCCATCAGGTGGTCGGTCCTCACTATGATGGGTGACCAAAATACCGTATCCCCCATCCGCCTTGATCTGGTCAAACAGCGCAGACTGCACTTGTTGCCGAGTCAATGCATCCAGCGCGCTGAACGGCTCATCCAACAGAATCACTTTTGGATGAGGCGCAAGCGCTCGCGCCACTGACACACGCATCATTTGTCCACGCGACAACTGAAAAGGATCACCTGCGATCATCCCAGTAAGACCCAGTTGCTCCAGAAGCGCTTTGATCCGAGCAGTCCGCTGCGCCTGATCATATCGATTCAGGGATAACGCAATGTTGGCACCAATCGATAAGTGCGCAAACAATAAGGGGTCCTGGAACACCGTTTGTGAATAGGGTGCTAGCCGATCGATTGGATCCATGGCCCGGCCATCCATCGTCACCTGACCGGACAGTTCCACAGTTTCTTCGGGCTGAATCAGTGCCTGCAATAAGGTTGATTTTCCAAGACCAGACGGGCCTTGAATGGTGAATACCTGACCGGGTTTCAGCGCGAAAGAAATCGGCTCGAACAACGAGCGACCGGAGCGCTTCACAGAGACGTTATCGAAAATCAGCATCACCCTCTCCCTGCATTCCGATCCGATTTCGCCATGACCACTGATTCACTAACTGCACCAGAACAAAAGCCATCAACGGGAGTAACAAATTCATCAAGCCTGAAAACGCAGCGATGCGTCGCTCGCCGCTGACGGCCACCATCAATTCTGTCATCAATGTTTCTATCCGACCGCCACCTAACAGAACTGTTTGTGTGTAAAGCGCGCAGCTCACGCTAAACGCTAATGCCGCAGCGATTAGGAGTAATCGGCTGTGTCGAGGAATCCAGATCTGTATCACCGCTCGCCATCGAGCCAAGCCTGATTGATTCAAAATCATCTGATACCGCAGATCACGTGCGAACCAAGCATCGCTCATCACAATCATCACATAAGGCAGCGCAATCAGTGTGTGTCCAAGGATAACCGGCCCAAGACCAGGTGCTCCACCTAAAAGATAAATCCAAGCCAAGAGGCCCGCCGACATTGGGAGCGCCGGCATCCAGAGAAACGCCCACCACACCCAATGCAAACGCGCATGCCCTCGAAACACTTGATACTCAAGCACTGCAATCGCAAGACTCACTGATAGGACGGTCGTTGTACAACCAATCATCAGTGACATGATCATCGGATCCATTAAAGGGGCTAACGCGGCCAGACGAAAGGACATTACAGGCAAGACATCGGCCACACTCCAGCGTTGAGTGATCGACCACAACAGCAAACTCAGTAACGACAAGCAGACCAGGCCAATCAGGCATCGATCGATCGACAACCATACCCATCCCGGCGTGTGATGCACCATCCGCTCTTGATGCAATCGTGTTCGAAATACACGTCGGAAAATGAGCCACGCCACACCTAAACTCAACAAGAGAACGATCAGTCCCAAGGATCCAGCCTGGCGGTTTAACGGGTTCGGATCTGTCACTAACTGAAACAACCGAACAGCAAAGACCTGTGGTTGATCAGGTCCTAAAATCAAACTGACTTCGAGGTTAGTCAAACCAAACACGAAAACCACAAATAAAGCGGGCTTCATGAGACTAAGCACTTGCGGCCAAATCAGTTGATTAAACGATTCGGTCTGCGTGAGGCCCGCTTGTCGAGAGAGTGCTCGATAGGAAGCGAGCGGCAGTCGTTGAGCAATTGGAATCGCAATCGCGGTCAGGAATGCAGTTTCTTTGATGACCAAGGACGCGATAAGCCCAAGTCCCCAAGGATCTCTCGGAAACAGATATTGACGATCAGCTGAGAGCTCGAGGAATTGTGAGACCCATCGCCAACCGACTCCGCCTGAGGATAGCGCTAACAATAACCCCAATGCCAGGGCACTGTGAGGAATCGCAAGTAATAGGCTTTGCCAACGTCTGACTGAGCCACTGGTCACACACTGACCAGACAGGTAGCGAGCAAGACTGATCGAGATCGCAAGCGAGACAACGGCAACCCAAATCGACAGGACGATTGATTGAACGAGCGCCGGCTCATCGAGTAATCGATCGATACCGGCAGTAAACGATCGACCAGAATATTGACCGAGGGCCTCATCGAACAAGCCAATAACCGGAATGACAAGAATCAGGCCAAAAACACGCTCAACCCAAGTCACTGAGCCTGTCCGAAATAGCGTGACTTCCATGCTGCTTCGAGCGGCTCAACCCAGCTCGCGTGAGGCTCGGCTAACGGAGTGCCAAGCTCAGCTCCGGTTAAAGTCGCAGGCCCCAACTCAAGAGCCTCAAATCGCTCCTGGTCAGCCCCTTGCAACCGCTCCAGATCGATCACCGTTGGATCACCCCAGACTGAAGGAGAGGCTTTATCGGCCTGGGCTTCAACGCTGAGAAGCAGATTGATCCAAACCTGCGCACCTGCCCGAGCCGATGCATTAAAGGGGATCGCTAGGAAATGCGTATTACCGATGGTGCCAGGCTCGTGAATATAGGTCCTGACTGTGGGTGGAAAGCGGCCATCTAAGATGCGCTGTGACGCATCATTCGGATTAAAGCTGAGCGCCATATCGAGAAGACCATCTGCAAATAAATCCATCATTGCTTCTGCTGAATCCGGAAATTCCCGCCCTGATCTCCAGAGGTGGGGGTGGAGCGCGTCCAGAAGCGCCCACATCGGCTCGGTAGCTGCCTGAAAGCGCTCTGCTGCATAAGGTTCACTCAGCCATTGTGGATCGGGCGTCGTTTCCAATAAGACTTGTTTGAGAAATGTTGTGCCATGGAAATTGGGCGGCTCTGGATAGGTGATGCGCCCAGGATTCGTCTGGACATATTGCAACAGCGCCTGCATTGACCGCGGGGGATTTGGTCGCCGCGCCTGATCATGCATCAAGACCAACTGCGCTCGGCCCCAGGGCGCCTCTAAACCATCGGTTGGGACTGAAAAATCCGTTGCAATTGTTGGATCATCCAGATTGATGTGTTCTGCTGATGGCAAACCAGCGACGAAGGGCTCGCCAAGCAGTCCATCGCGTTTCATCCGGGCGAAATTTTCGCCATTGATCCAGAGCAAATCAACAGACCCCTGATCGGATGCACCGACTCGCTGCGCGGTCTGAATTCCTTGAATCACCATCGAAATATCATCAACTTTGACATGCTCAACGTTGATCTGATGACGTTCACTGGCGATTTGAGCCCAACGATCAATGTATTGATTGATCGCAGGAGAGCCTCCCCAAGCATAAAAATAGACAGTCTGGCCACGAGCCTCACGCTCAATCTCGCTCCATGATTGAGCTGTGGCTGAATAGCTGGCCATTAGCACAGTCATGAGTACAAAGAGACGAATCCACATCATTATCCGATCCTATTGATAGCGGCTCTTCAAGACCGCAGAGATTGCTGTCAACGAGCCAAGTAAAACCAAAGGTAACCAGACCTCCGGGCTTTGCAAGAGATTCCAATCTGGCTCATCGCCAGCTGTCAGTATGGTATCGAGGCCGCGACCAACAGCCACATAAATCGCCGTCCCCGGAAGGATTCCAATCAGGGTTGCAAACAGATAGTCCCGAGACTTCATCGAGAGCAGTGCGGGCAAAATATTGACTAACCAGAAGGGGAAAAATGGAATTAAGCGCATCGTCAGAAGCCATCGGATCGGGCTTTTGGCAAAGACAGATCGAACTCGGTCGAGCACCACATCGGCGCGACTAAAAAAGAACTCCCGAGCGACGGTTGATGCCAGAATAAATACCAGAAATGCACCCGTGGTTGCTGCCAACACGATCGTAGGCAAAGCCACCCATCCAAACACTGCAGATCCCGTCAAGGTCAGAAATGATGCGATCGGCAGCGATAAACTCACAGACGCGACGTAACTGAGAAAGAACAGGCTCAAAGCCCACCAAAATTGATCGCCGGCGAGTCGTTTAAATTCCGCATAATGACTCAACATCCCGCTGATGCTGAGGGAATCGCGACTGATCCAGATCACGAAGATCAAGCCAATCAGACTGACGGCCCACGACAGACGTTTCAAACGCTGATTCCTCTCATTGTCATCAAGTCCTCATTGCTGAAACAGGCGAAACTCCATTTTAATTCAGATACCCTATGGGCATCTGCATAGATTTCATCCAAAGAGGTTTACGATGGCGGAAATAATTCCAGTCGGTTATCCAACACGGCGCCTACGTCGCAATCGCCGCGACGCGTTTTCACGCGCGCTGGTGAGAGAGAATACTCTGACGACCTCACATTTAATCTATCCGATGTTCGTGCTCGACGGACATGATGAACGGGAAACCGTGCATTCAATGCCTGGAGTTGAACGGTTATCGATTGATCTGATGCTGAAACAAGCCGAACGCGCATTTTTATTAGGTATCCCAGCGGTTGCCTTGTTCCCGGTTGTTCGCAACAACAAGTCTGATGATGGACGAGAAGCTTACAACCCAGATGGTCTGGTACAGCGTGCCGTTCGTGCGCTTAAATCAGAACTACCAGACCTCGGCGTCATCACCGATGTCGCACTTGATCCCTATACCATCCATGGTCAAGACGGTCTCATTGATGCATCAGGCTACGTCTTGAATGACGAAACCTGTGACGTCTTGGTCCAACAAGCGCTCTCGCATGCCGAAGCAGGAGCCGATATCGTGGCACCGAGCGACATGATGGATGGGCGCATTGGCTTGATTCGTGATGCGCTGGAAGATGAAGATCACATTCATACACGCATCTTGGCCTATTCCGCGAAATACGCGAGCGCATTCTACGGACCCTTCCGAGAGGCTGTGGGATCCAGCACGAATCTTGGAAAAAAGGATAAGCGTACCTACCAAATGGATCCCTCCAATAGTGATGAGGCATTACATGAGGTTGCTGAAGATCTTTACGAGGGTGCAGACATTGTGATGATTAAACCAGGGCTTCCCTACCTGGATATCGTCCAACGCATCAAAACAACGTTTAAAGTTCCGGTTGCGGTCTATCAAGTCAGCGGCGAATACGCCATGATTCAAGCAGCACATCAGAACGGATGGATTGACGGCAAGGCCGTCATGATGGAAAGTCTCGAATCAATGGTTCGTGCCGGCGCGGACTGTATACTGACTTATGCCGCGATCGAGGCGGCCGAAAACCTCACTGCCTAGACAAAAAACATAACGAGGACGAAATGAGCGATCACATTACAACTTTGACTAACGAGAACTTTGATTCAACAATCAACGACGCGCAAACCCCTGTACTTGTGGACTTCTGGGCCGAATGGTGTGGCCCTTGTAAGATGATCGCACCGGTCTTGGAAGAGCTTGCGACCGAATATGACGGCCGCCTAACCATTGCCAAGTTGAACGTCGACGATCATCGCGAAGCAACTGAGAAGTTCAACATCCGCGGTATTCCAACCCTCATTCTTTTCAAAAATGGTGAGCCAGAAGCCACAAAAGTTGGCGCACTGTCGAAAAGCCAGCTGGCTGCTTTTATTGACTCAAACATTTAAAGGACTAGACGAGCACACCGAAAGCGCCTAAGCTTTTGGTGTGGATGCCCTCCATACCCCCTTTTGTATTTCAGAACTCAACGTTACCAACCAACCAAAATAGCGCCCATGGTCCGTTCCAGGGTGATTCAGAGAACACATGAACCTCACAGAACTTAAGAAAAAATCAATGCCGCAGCTCCTTGAGATTGCGGAAAGCATGAACCTTGAAAACCTCGCACGATCTCGCAAACAAGATGTGATTTTCTCCATCTTGAAAGCCCATGCGAAAAGTGGTGAAGACATCTATGGCGATGGCGTCTTAGAAATTTTGTCGGATGGCTTTGGATTTTTGCGGTCTGCTGACTCGAGCTATCTCGCGGGTCCAGACGATATCTACGTCTCACCGAGCCAAATACGACGATTCAACCTTCGGAAAGGTGATTCAATTGCTGGAAAAATTCGCCCTCCGAAAGATAGCGAACGCTACTTTGCGCTGTTGAAGGTTGATGAAATCAATTTTGATAAGCCAGAAAACGCCAAGAACAAAATTTTATTCGAAAACCTCACGCCCTTGTTCCCCGAAGAACGAATTAAAATGGAGCAAGGCAATGGTTCAACTGAAGATTTAACTGCCCGAATTATTGATCTGGTCTGTCCGATCGGTAAAGGCCAACGCGCACTGATCGTTTCACCGCCGAAAGCTGGTAAAACGTTGATGCTTCAGAATATCGCCAACAGCATCACCAGAAATAACCCCGAATGCTATCTGATCGTCTTGTTGATCGATGAACGGCCCGAAGAAGTCACCGATATGCAACGAACCGTTCGCGGTGAAGTCATTGCATCAACATTTGACGAGCCTCCAGCGCGGCACGTGCAAGTCGCTGAAATGGTCATCGAAAAAGCCAAGCGACTCACAGAGCACAAGCGCGATGTGGTGATCTTGCTGGACTCAATCACCCGTCTCGCTCGGGCATACAACACCGTTCAACCATCATCAGGCAAGGTTCTGACAGGTGGTGTGGATGCGCATGCCTTAGAACGACCAAAACGATTCTTTGGTGCCGCTCGAAACATTGAGGAGGGCGGTAGTCTCTCGATTATAGCGACAGCACTGGTCGACACCGGTTCAAAGATGGATGAAGTGATTTTCGAAGAGTTCAAAGGAACAGGTAACTCTGAACTGAACTTGGAAAGACGTGCCGCAGAGAAGCGGATCTTCCCAGCGATTAACATTCGTAAATCCGGAACACGTCGCGAAGACCTACTGACAACAGAAGAAGAACTGCAGCGGATGTGGATTTTGCGGAAACTGCTGGATTCAATGGAAGATCTCCAAGCCATCGAGTTCTTGGTTGATCGCATTAAGACAACCAAAACCAACGATGAATTCTTCCAGTCGATGAAAAAGCGCTAAGCGAGGTCTTGGAGTAAGCGGTGTCTTAAATCTTCAAGTGCCGCTGTTCGACCCGTCTCGGACTCAACACGGAGCAGCAAGACCAGGGGATTGGATGGATCCAGTTGGTTCGCGCGATCAATGTGATGTCTAGCTTCCGCCTCAAGCCCAGAAGCCAGTGCGAGTCTCCCTTGAACGACCTCTAGAGCAACCGACTCTGCTTGTGCTTTCGCCAGTGAATTTAAGCTGGCCAACCGCGACAATGGGTCGTCATCGCCAACCGTTTCGAGGCTCAGGGCCCAATCTTCCCGCCACTGCTTTTTCAGTGATTTCAACAACGGCTTAAATTCTCTCGGCATTGAATCGTGCTCAATCGCTTTCGGAATACTCGCCATCAAACGTTCGGCAGATTCCAAATAACGCTCGGACTCATCCAACTGCTCCAGTCGACGCGCCGCCTCAGAGGCCAGCAGCCAATGTAATGCAGGTAAGGACTCCGAACTGGCATCTTTTTTTAAGACCGACAGTGCGCGCGCGGGCTCATCACGACGCAACCACAGTGCGCCTTCGACTAATCTAGAATCTGCTTTTCGGTGACGCATCCGGCCCCAGGCTCTCAATAGATTGAGGGGGAGCCGTCCAAGCGCACCGCCTAAACCAAACAGTACCCAAAGCGCGACCGTAATTGCGAGAAAACAGATGACAAAGGCCCAGAGTGACATCTCGATGGTGTACCCGCCGTAGGCGAACAGTACATAGCCCGGGTCCGCTTTTACCCGATCACCGAGATACAGGCCGAGTGCCAGCAGTGCTCCGAGAATCCCAAGCCAAATGGATAATCGAATGAAGCGACTCACTGCTTCACCTCAGTGGCGGAAATACGCTCTTGGGTCAGCGCATCGCGGTACGCTTTGAGTGCACGAAGACCTTGAGCGGCATCAGGGATTTCTCGAACGATAGGCGTTCCCTCAAGCGCACTCAGCACCGACATCACTTTAAGACCAGCGCCTGCTGTCACGTCGAAAAAGTGCGCACACAGACGCTTTGCCTGAGCCAGGCCTGCATCAAATAAATCTTGGTCTTCTCGAATTAAGGCGACCTTAATCTGCTCGAGGCTCAAACGCAGAACTTCGCGTGCTCGGCCTGCATCCGATGCAGAAACTAAGGGTGTAATGGGCGCATTCACCTCACGAATCCGGATAAATTCTGATAAATCACCCAGCCACTTTTGCACATCAACTGCCTGATCCGTTGGCGTGTCGGCCATCAGTCGACGAACCGGCAACTGTAGCTCGTCCAATACAGGATCGAGAGCCAGAAGGTCCGCTTGGATACCAAGCACGTCAATGGTCGGAATTGAAGATAACGTATTTAAATCTTGCGCAAGCAACTCTCTGACGGACAGCAGCCGACCATCTTGTAACTGACCAAAAAGCGCTTGTACGGTGCGCATCAAGTTGACCGCAGTTTCTGGATTGCGCTCAATCAACAACCGTTGATCAGCCAGTTTTAATAAATACTCGGCTTCCGCGAGGACATAACTACTACGGGTATCAACTTGTGCTTTTGCCAGTTGCTCAGCAACCATTTCCACCCGATCAATCACTGACTGATTACGCGCATCCGCACGGCTCACGTCAGTCTCAAGCCGCTGAACGTGTGATTCCAGCGCGCGGGTCTCAGTTTGCAGCTTTTTCAGCTCACTTAACTGAGTTCCCAGTGTCTGTACGATGGAATCCATCGATTGCACCGAGCCTCGGATCGTTTGAACTTCCGTCCAACCCAGCCAACCGCCGACACCAACGGCCGCAGTCGCGACAATACTCAGTGTCAAAGAAAGCAACGCACCCGACCGATTGGTTTGAGCAGGTCTCACTGGGTCTGAGGACTCAGCGACGACTTCCATCTCCTCGGGCGCGACGACTGCCTCATCGGCTGACTCGGGCTGTGTTTCTTCAGGCTTTGACACTCGGCTCTCCTTGCATCGCCAGTTCGACCGCATCAGATGTCGGTGCGTTGATTTGATAATACCGGCATCCCGAGGGTAATTGTTCTTTCGCATCGGAACTTGTCACAAAATGTAGTGTGGGCGTGATGTCCACGCGTTGTGAAACGGCGGTATCCACAAATGCTTTTAACAACGCCGCAGAACCATGCACGATCGCTGTAATTTCCGACACATCCAAATCCGATGGCTGCAGACAACTCTCAAGGGCAAAGAGTTCCAGATGCACAACCGGATCGTCCACGAGCTGATTCAAACCATCAAATTGACGGCCAGATCCTTGTCCGCTTGCGACGACGATGCGACCCTGAGCGTGGACTTCTCGCTGCATTTGCTCAATCAGCGATGATGATCCGGGTTCACTGCCTTCGCGAACGGATCGAATTTCTGAGTTGAGGATTTGCGCAGTGCCTGGACCCACCGCCCAAAAAGTCTGAGAGTCAGGCCATTGCGTCCATCGCCCAAGGATCGCGTCGATCAATAAATGCGCGGTTTCAGGCGATGTCACGACAACATCAGAAAACCGATCAAAATCGACAATCGCAGGATGCAATGACACATCTAACGGACAAGCCTGCAGACACGAGATAGCAATCGGCTCGAAACCTGCCGCATCAAAGGCCACACTGGTTCGAGGAAACGCAGAAGGCAGTCGGTTTAACCAGATTTTCAAGCCTACAAACCCGCTTGAGCCAGAAGTTCTTTTGCGCCCTGCGCGATTAACTCCTCGGCGACTCGAATACCGAGCGCCTCAGCCTCATCGTATTCACCCACATCGTCAGCTTTCAATAGCGTCCCGCAATCAGCGGATCCAACCAAGGCACGAAGCCATAAGCGACCCTCACGCTCGATCGCGTAAGCAGCGATTGGAACCTGACAGCCCCCGTTTAAATGGCGATTCAAAGCACGTTCCGCCCGGCCCGCAATTTCACTGGCTTCATCTTGTAATGTCATTACAATTGCCCGAGTTTCTGAGTCGTCTTGGCGGATCTCAATCCCCAAAATCCCTTGTCCACATGCTGGCAAGATATCCTCAGAAGCAGTCTCAAATGCGATCCGGTCACCAAGCTTGAGTCGCTTGAGTCCAGCGGACGCCAGAACTAATCCATCAAATTCGCCAGCATCCAGTTTTCTCAATCGAGTTCCAAGATTTCCTCGGACGGGTGATAACTTCAAATCAGGCCGCAATGCTCGGATTTGCGCAATCCGTCGCAAACTGGACGTTCCCAAATGCGCGCCGTCGGGAATATCCGAAAACCCCGTCCATGCCGTTGTCCCGGTACGATGGACTAACGCATCCGCTGGAGTTTCTCTCGCAGTCAGGCAACACAACTCAAGCCCGTCCGGTAATTCCATCGGAACATCTTTCAGTGAATGCACCGCCAGATCAGCACGCCCATCATAAAGCGCGGTCTCGAGTTCCTTGACGAAAACGCCTTTTCCACCGATTTTCGTTAACGACACATCCAGGCGTTCATCGCCTTGAGTGGTCATTTCCAAAAGCTCAATGGTGATCTCTGGGAATGTCGCTTGAAGACGATCACGCACGTGATATGCCTGCCACAGTGCCAGTGGGCTTTTACGCGTTGCGATAGTTAATGTTTTTTGCATGTGTGGTCCTTTGTTACACAAAGTATACTGGATGCTTACAAAAGGAGTCTCTATGAGTCAGGAAACCCCCAAAGCGCTATGGGGCGGTCGCTTCTCGGAATCCACCGACGCGTTCGTCCAAGCATTCACGGCATCTGTTGGATTCGATCAGCGGATGGCGCGCGAAGACATTGAAGGATCAATCGCACATGCTTCGATGCTCGCGGAGCAGGGAATCCTAACAAGCGACGACTGCCAAACTATTATTGAAGGTCTGCGTCAAATCGAGTCAGAAATTCAAGCAGGCAATTTCTCATGGTCAATTGCACGTGAAGATGTGCACATGAATATTGAATCCCGCCTCATCGATTTAGTTGGTGACACGGGCAAAAAACTTCACACCGGACGATCAAGAAATGATCAAGTCGCGACGGATATTCGATTGTGGCTTCGAGGCACGATTGATCACGCAATCACTGAGCTCTCACGCCTACAAAGCGGCCTGATTGACCTTGCTGAGCGCGAAGCTGATTCAATCATGCCAGGCTTCACACATCTTCAGGCAGCCCAACCTGTCACCTTTGGGCATCATATGCTGGCGTGGAATGAAATGCTTGAGCGTGATGCAGGCCGATTGCTAGATTGTCGTCAACGGATGAATCAATGCCCCTTGGGAGCAGCTGCGTTGGCGGGTACTAGCTATCCCATCAATCGTGAGCGGACAGCCGAACTCCTTGGCTTTGATCGGCCGACAGAAAATAGTCTCGATTCAGTCTCTGACCGTGACTTTGGAATCGAATTTTTAAGTGCTGCCAGCTTGGTGATGATGCATTTATCTCGTTTTTCTGAGGAACTCATCAACTGGAATTCGACCGCTTGGCAATTCGTCGATCTACCCGACAAATTCTGCACCGGCAGCTCCATCATGCCTCAAAAGAAAAATCCCGATGTCCCCGAACTTGTTCGTGGAAAATCTGGACGGATGTTTGGACATCTGGTGAGTCTCCTGACGCTGATGAAAGGCCAGCCACTTGCTTACAACAAAGATAATCAAGAAGACAAAGAGCCGCTCTATGATGCCGCAGATACCTTATTAGGATCATTGCGGGCCTTTGCGGATATGATGCCTTCACTAGTGGTCAATCGGGACATCCTGAGAGAATCTGCCATCCGCGGCTTCTCAACAGCGACCGACCTCGCAGACTATTTGGTTCGACGAGGGCTTCCATTTCGTGACGCTCATGAGGTCGTTGGCCAGGCAGTAGCACTGGGTGTCCAAACCCAGAAAGACTTATCTGAAATGGATCTCGCTGAGCTTCGGAACTTCAGTGACTTAATCGGCGATGACGTCTTTGAAGTCTTAACGGTTGAAGGATCTGTCAATGCGCGAGATCACATCGGTGGTACAGCGCCGAATCAGGTTCGGGCAGCAGCGGCCCGCGCACGAGCTCGACTGGAGTCGCGTTAGTCGGGAGCGATTGCCGCTAAGATGGCTTGAGTTTGAAGTGCTGTCGACCCACGATGTGTCTCGACCCAAGCCTCAGCCGCCGAGCCCATTAGCTCGGCATTCTCCATTGCCTTAGCCAGGACTTCCGATAGGTTCTCCTCATCGGCTCGATACATCCCACCTGCCGTCTCTAGCCCATCGGTAATCGCCTGAAAATTATACATTGATGGTCCAGCAACTAGAGGCTTTTTCAGTCGTGCCGGCTCGATTGGATTCTGGCCACCTTTGCCAGAAAAGCTTCCACCAATGACAATCACATCTGACTGCGAGATGTAGGCACCCATGTGACCGAAAGTATCACCGATTAGGAGTTGCGTCCCTGGATCAAGCTTCAGTGACATCTGACAAGCGTTCAATCCAGCCGCTGTTGCCGCATCGCGAATATCGGCTCCTCGCACTGGATGCCTGGGGACGATCAATAATGCCATGTGTGGCTCTTGACGAGCCCAACGCATGAATAACGCATCATCCTCAGGGTGACTGCTCATTAAACAGACGAGGGGGCGTTTGTTTTTCCAAGTCATCACCTGATGCGACTGCTCTTCTGGAATTGGCGGTACTGGTTGATCCAACTTGATCGATCCAACCTCAGAAATCGCATGTGCAGGTACCCCCAACAGCTGCGCATGGCGCGCGTCCCCAGGGAATTGCATCAACGCGCGCGATACCTTCGACCACATCGGCCTGGTCAACCCGCCGAAACTCAGATATCCGCGAACAGATCGATCACTTAAGCGCCCATTAGCGAGGATGACAGGAACCCCAGACTCATGACAGGCAGCCACTAAATTTGGCCACAATTCGGTTTCAATCACGATCAGCGCTCTCGGTGTTAAACGCCTTAACCATTGACTCCAGATCCACGGAAAATCCCAAGGAAACACATGACTTTCAAATTCACTATCAGACAACACATTCAAGCCTGAAGGTGTCGTTGCCGTGATCAAAATCTTCAGTGATGGATCCTGCGTCATCAACATTCTGGCCAACGCCAAGCCGACTTTGCACTCCCCAAGACTACAGGCATGAATCCATAGGGTATCCGATCGAACCATCGGGAGTTCTAACCCCAGTCGGTGGCGCACCATGGGGTCTGATTTTTCACGACGATATTTCCTCACCACATGCCCGATCAGCAGTGGCAAGCAAAGTATCAAGATCACTGAATACAGATGTCGTCCCATAATTGAAGATGCTAGCATGCCTTCATGAAAATCATCGTCGGCGGCGGGATTTCAGGGCTCTGGTTAGCAGCTGAACTGAAAGCTCGCAACATTCCATGTTGTGTCATTGAAAAAAGTGCGCTCGGCCAAGGTCAGACTCTGGCAAGCCAGGGCATGATTCATGGTGGGACTAAGTATGCACTCGACGGGCTCTTAACCAAAGCGGCCAGCGAAATCGGTGCGATGCCCAACCGGTGGAAACAGGCGCTGAGTGGTCAGGGGACAGTCGATTTACGACAGGTGCAGCTGGAACGCAGCGATCAATTGTTGTGGTCAGTGGAATCCATCACAGCCAATCTTTTAGGCTTTTTCGCAAGCAAAGCCATGCGATCGCGCATGGAGCGGATCGATCCAACCGAAGAAGCCGCGTTTGATCACCCGAATTTTCACGGTCATCTCTATCGACTCACTGAACCTGTTCTGAAACTCGATACATTAATTCACGCATTCTCAGACTTGCTCGACGGTCAATTATTCACGGCAGAAGTGACCGAGTTAATCGTTGAAAATCAGATGATCACAGGTGTCGAAACAACCGCTGGTTCTTTAAAAGGCGACGTGATTCTGACTGCGGGCGAGGGAATCGAAGCTCTGGTTTCCGCACTCGATATTAAACCACCAAGGATGCAACGCCGTCCGCTAGCAATGGCTGTTTGTCAGCTGAAAGAACCTATTTCACCGGTATTCGGACATCAACTCGGAACTGGGAGTAAACCAAAGCTCACTGTCTCAACACACCGTGTTGGTGAATCTCAGTTTTTATATTTGGGTGGGCAACTGGCTGAAGATGGCGTTGAGCAAGATGATCTCACCCTGTGTCATCGAGCCGAACGTGCGGTACAAGAAGCCCTTGGCTGGCTGAAACCGCAAATCCAATCCACCCACGTCTTTCGAATCAATCGGGCAGAGCCCAGTACTCGCGAAGGTCATCGACCGGATACAGCGTTTGTCTCCAAGGCCCATCGCCTCATCATTGCTTGGCCAACAAAGCTTGCGCTAGCCCCAGCCCTCGCAGATCAGGTCATTCCATTGCTTGACGAGGAGCGTGCAACCGTATCCCTTCCAGCGTGGCCGGGTGCTCACATCGGAGGCTATCCATGGGTATGACCCGGCGTCCGCTTGGACAGACCGATTTGCTGTTGAGCCCTATCGGACTCGGTACGGTCAAAATTGGTCGAAATACCGACGTGAAATATCCTGAGGGATTTGAGCTTCCTTCCGACCAAGTGGTCGTTGATTTACTGAAATTGGCTGCTTCTCTCGGGATCAATTGTCTGGACACAGCACCAGCTTACGGCGAATCAGAGAAACGCTTAGGTGAACTCCTTCCACACATCAATGAGTCATTTCATCTGATCACGAAAGTTGGCGAATCCTATGCCAAAGACACCGGTAGCCATTATGACTTTTCAGAGAAAGCCATCATTCAGAGCATTGAGCGCAGTTTGAAACGTCTCAACCGTGATCACCTTGATGTTGTTCTATTGCATTCAGACGGACATGATGTCGAGCATTTACAAGCAGGCGCTTTAAATCCACTCATTCAGGCGCGGGACGAGGGACTCATCACCGCTATTGGGTTATCCGGTAAAACCATCGAAGGGGGACGTCTCGCACTCGAGCAGGGTGCCGACTGCCTGATGATTACGCTCAATCCACAGCAACAGGACGAGCGTCCCTTGATTGCTGATGCTGAGAAATTCGGTGCGGGACTCCTAATTAAAAAAGCGCTGGGAAGCGGTCATTTCATCACATCGATGAGCGAAATTTTTCATGCTCTATTCGTCCACTCACAGATCACATCCGCTATCATTGGCACCATTAACCCTGTGCACCTGCAAGATAATTGCCACGCACTCCCAGCAGAGATTCAAACATGAGCTTAGACGCGATCAAGGCCACTTTTCAGGCAAGCATCGACACCAAAACCCTCTTAGTCAACGACATCGAGCGACTTGAAGCCTTGCTCGAAGTTGCTGGTGTGGCATCCTCAACTCTGAAAGCGGGTCATAAAATGATGTTGTGCGGCAACGGTGGTTCGGCTGCAGACAGCCAACATATTGCAGCAGAGCTTATTGGTCGGTTTGAAAAAGAGCGTCAGTCCATGGCAGCCATTGCACTGACCACTGACACATCTGCGCTGACCGCCATTGGCAATGACTATGGCTACGATCAAGTCTTTTCACGACAGGTCGAAGGGCTTGGACAATCTGGCGATTTATTGATTGGTATCTCAACCAGTGGAAACTCAAAAAATGTCGTCAAAGCCATGCAAGTGGCTAATAGCAAAGGCATTCGAACGGTGGCTCTGGTTGGTGATAAACCAGAGGGCGCCATGCAAGCGATCGCCGATTATGTGTTGGCCGCACCCTCAACCAACACTGCGCGTATTCAGGAATGCCATATCCTGATGATGCACACGCTTTGTCAGTTGGTTGAATCCGACTCTGTTTGACGAATTTTGGCGATTAAGTGACTGGTCGACAGATTGGCCACTTCACCCAAGACTTTGACTTCACCACCATAGGCGAGCACCCGCTCAAAGCCCACCACTTCTTCAATCGATTGATAATCACCACCCTTCACCAACACATCTGGCCGGATGGCATCAATCAAGGGAATCGGAGTGTCATCCTCAAAAGCGATCACCGCATCAACAGCGCCAAGTCCGAACAGGACCTGAAGGCGTCGCTCAACCGAGTTAACGGGGCGCTCCGGACCCTTGAGCCGCGCGACCGACGCATCCGAATTCACTGCAACAATCAAACGATCACCCATGGAAGCCGCTTCTTTCAGGTAGGCCACGTGTCCAGCGTGTAAAATATCGAAGCAACCGTTGGTCATCACCACTTTTTCACTCTGTGCCCGACAGTGTTCCGCCCAGAGGACTGCTTCCTCCACCGACTGAAACAGACCATGATCGACCGATAACGCTCGTTCCAGCTCGCGGCTACTCACGGTCGCTGTTCCCAATTTCGACACCACAATACCAGCGGCACGATTTGCCAGTTCCGCAGCTTGGGCCAGACTCATCCCAGAGCCAAGGCCTGCAGCCATCGTCGCGATCACAGTGTCACCAGCGCCTGTGACGTCAGCAACTTCTCTCGCAGTTGCGGCAAAATGATGAACCGAGCCATCACGATGTAGAAGCGTCATTCCTTGCTCTGAACGGGTGACCAACATGGACTCCAAGTCCAATGTGGTCATGAGGGCGCGTCCTTTTTCGATCAGCTCCTGGTCATTTGACCAAGCACCACAAACCGCCTCAAACTCAGCACGATTCGGCGTCAGCAGTGTCGCACCTCGGTATTTTTCAAAATCCGTTCCTTTCGGATCAACCACGACTGGGATCCCGGCTGCCTTTGCTTTTCGAATCAGCGACTGCGGCTCCAGACTTCCTTTCGCATAATCACTGAGGACTAAGGCGTTGACACCTGTCATCAAGACGGTCTCTGCAAGGGATACAGCATCGATGGCAGCAAAAGGAGCTTCAAAGTCGAGCCGGATCATCTGATGCGACTGAGCCAAAACACGTAATTTCGTAATTGTCCGATGTTCAACCCGCATCAAAACCGGATCGACGTTATGGTTTTTTAGGGTTTGCTCCAAAAGATCCGCATCAGCATCCGATCCAACTAAGCCTGCGCAGCTCACCTGTGCACCCAGCGATGACAGATTCAATGCCACGTTAGCCGCACCACCTGGCCTCGCTTCATCATGGGTGACACGAACAACTGGAACTGGAGCCTCTGGAGAGATGCGACCTGCATCACCGTGCCAATAACGGTCCAACATGACATCGCCAACCACTAAAACCCGCGACGCGGAGAACATATGTGACACAGAAGATCTCTCTTAAGATTCGAAGCTTGTTATAGTACCGAGCTTCATCACTGAACCCAACCGGATTACACATGGGCTTATCTTTCGTTCCGCTGGGACTTGGCTTGATTCGATTGCTGGCACTGATGCCTCCGGCACTTGGTATGGCAACCGGGCGACTGATTGGCCGTCTTTTATTTTACGCCGCAGCCAACAGACGGCTGGTGTGCGAGCGTAATATCGGTGTGTGCTTTCCACAGTTAAACCCAAAGGCCCAGCGTCAACTGGTGAAAGAGTGTTTTGAGGAACATGGGATTGGCTTGACTGAAACGGCCTGGTCTTGGCACAGGCCTGTCGATTTTGTTCATGACAAACTGGTGGTCTCAGGAGACGAGCATCTGTCCAATGCGATGCAAACGGGCCGAGGTGTGCTCTTGCTCTGCCCGCACTACAGCATGCTCGATTTGGTTGCGCCCTTGATGCATGCCATTGCTGGGCGTTTTGTCATCAGTTACCGTCCCAATGACAACCCCCAATTTGATCAGGCGGTGTGTCGCGGTCGCAACCGCTATGCTGAATTAGTTGATGTCCGCGCGTTACGCGAGATTGTGAAACATCTCAAACAAGGTCAAATGGTGTGGTTTGGACCTGATCAAGATATGGGTCCAAAAGGGTCGGTCTTCGCGCCTTTCTTTGGTCGTCCTGCATGCACGGTGACAACACCTGCTCGACTTGCTCGCATGTCAGGTGCCGTGAGTCTCTTTCTTGATTTACACCGGGATGATCAGGGCACGTATCAGGTGCGACTACAACCCATGCCAGAGAATTATCCCGCAGAAGACGAAGTGGAAAATGCGACACATCTGAATCAGTGCATCGAAGACGCGCTCAACAACCATCCGGCTCAATACATGTGGATGCACAAACGATTCAAGACCAACCCAGATCTTACTCGGCAGACGCTTTATCAAGCTGACTGACCCACATCATCACCTCGTTGGCGGCGATATCATCCATCTGACCTGTCGAACTTTTCAAAATATGTGATTGCGCGCCCACAGGACCCACTAATCCAGGTTTTGTTGGACCATACAAAGCAAGCAATGGAATACCAAGCGCATCGGCAATATGCGCAAGGCCCGTATCAACCGAGACAACAGCTCGAGCCCCTGAGATTGCAGCCGCGACATCACTCAAGGACTGCTGATTCAAAATCCGAACAGGCAGACCCTCTGTTAATCGGCGAACAGCTTCAAACTCCGAATCGCTGCCCACCGGTAGAACGACTTCTGAAAACTGAGGCAACGCATCCTCAATCACAAGCCTCCATGCCTGATCTGACCAACATTTCCGCTGGCGACTGGCTTGCGTCATCAGCACCAGTCGATCCGCTAAATCAAATGGACGCCCTAAATCAATCGAAGCATCGGGATCTGTGTCTGGAACAGCATAGCCGAGTGCGTGAGCAAATAACTCTCGAGTTCTCGAAATCGCGTGCTTCGATCGATCAACACGATGCCCGACGTCATAAACGCTTGCTGCCCAACCTTCTTTGGCCGATCGCCGATCGAACCCATGCTTCGGTCCATTGGTGAATCGAGTAATCAGATACGCACTTTTTAACAATCCCTGAGCATCAATCACCGCATCGTAATGCTCTGCACCCAGGGCTTGTTTGTAAGCAGCAAGATCGTTCGAGAACAACAGTCGATGCAGTCGACCTTTCCAGCGTCGCAACGGGATCGCAAGCACATCACCCACTGACGGATGCCAATGTGGAATTTCAGCAAAAGCAGGCTCGCAAACCCAATCAAACCGAATGTCGCCCAACGCTGTGTAAGCATCCGTCAATGCAGGCAAAGTATGAACCAAATCACCCATGGAGGATGTTTTCACCACCAAAACGCGCATTAGACGAGCCGATTCATTTGGCTTACAAGTGCCTGGAACACCTCATCAACAGACAGTTCTGACAGGCATGCTTGATGCTTTAACGGACATTCCCGTTCAAAACAGGGATGGCAGGGCACAGGATGGGTGAGCGTCACTGCCGATTCACTGAGCGGTGGCGTATGCACAGGGGATGAGGGCCCATAAAGGGCGACCAACGGTCGGCCGGTAGCGGCAGCAACATGCATCAGACCCGAATCATGCGTCACGACTGCTTGAGTCAGGCCAATTAAATCAACAACCTCAGGAATTGAGGTTTGGCCAGTCAAGTTAACAAACTCAGATCGTTTTGACTCAGGCACCTGATCCACGATCAACGCAGCATCTTCGGCGTCGTTCGGGGAGCCAAGCAACAACACTTGGTATCCCTCATCAACCAAACGTTTTGCTAAATCAGCGAAGCGGTCCAACGGCCATTGCTTGGCCGGACCAAACTCAGCACCAGGGCATAGGCCAACCAACCGAGTGGTCTCTAACCCATGAGTTTTGATCAGTGCCGCCTGCGAGGCCTCATCGACCGCTAGCTGAGGGAGTGGAGGGGCCTCAGGTAATTGATTGGCTGATAACGCAAGATTCGCTGGAAATCCAAGCGCCATATATCGATCGATCATCCGAGGAAATCGGGTTTCGTGGAGAATGCGAAGATCGGTCAATAATTTGTACCGATACTCGCCACGCCAGCCAATACGTCTTGGAATACCCGCCATTGCCGGAATCAACGCGGATTTCAGTGAGTTAGGTAAAACAAAGGCACGATGGTAATTGGAATAGCGCAGTGTTCTCGCAAATGCCCAACGTTTTTTCAGCTGAAGTTCGCCATGATCAAAGGGCAGTTCAATCGCCTGATCAACTTCAGGCATCCGCCGCGCAACATCCAAACTCCACCGAGGAGCGAGCATATGAATCGGATCTTCTGGCCGTTTCGATTTTAAAAACGCAACCAACGATTGCGCCATAATCATATCGCCGACCCAGTTCGGGCCAACCACTAAGGTTGGCATCGATCAGTCCTTAACGAGTGTGACCCACTCGCTAAACTTTTCATGACGGCCGTGCACGACATCGAAATAATCTGCTTGCAGCATTTCGGTAATGGGTCCACGAGTTCCCGCGCCGATTGGGCGAGAATCAAGTTCTCGAATCGGTGTCACTTCAGCGGCAGTTCCGGTAAAGAACGCTTCATCGGCGATCAACACTTCATCGCGCGTGATTCGCTTTTCAATCACAGTCAAACCATGTTCTTTGGCGAGCGTGAAAATCGTCTTGCGGGTAATCCCGTCAAGACAACTGGTTAATTCAGGGGTGTAAATCACACCATCTCGGACAATAAAGAAATTCTCACCAGATCCTTCAGCAACATAGCCCTCAGGATCCAACAACAAGGCTTCATCAGCTCCGCCTGTCAGGGCCTCTTGCAACGCAAGCATGGAATTCATGTAGTTCCCATTGGCTTTGGCTTTCGTCATGGTGATGTTGACATGATGACGGGTATAGCTTGAGGTCCGCACCTTAATACCGCGCTTCATATTTTCTTCACCCATGTAGGAGCCCCAAGCCCAGGCTGCAACAATCACATGCGCTTTTAATGCATCCGCACGAAGTCCCATGCCTTCGGAACCGTAAAAGACCATTGGTCGCAAATAGGCATGGTCTAAATCATTCGACGCCACCGCTGCTTTTTGCGCCGCATTGATCTCTTCCATGGAAAATGGAATCTGCATTCCAAGGATTTTCGCCGAATCAAACAAACGACGCGTGTGATCTTGCAACCGAAAAATTCCGGCGCCGTTGGCTGTGTGATAAGCCCTCACACCCTCAAAACACCCAAGACCGTAGTGCAAGGTGTGGGTGAGGACGTGGACCTGACAATCCCGCCAAGGCTTGAGCTCTCCATCAAACCAAATCAAACCATCTCGATCAGCAAAGTTCGGCTGCATGTTTTCTTTCCAATCAATTCACAAAGACATCCACTGCGTCCAAAGCGCCTGAACCAACATTCGATCATTCTCAATGGCACTCGTTTCAACCCGACCAACGCGGTCAGACAAAATGGCGTCATGATTCAATGCCCGATAATGGATATACGCTTTTTTTAACGCATCTGCATCCGCAGTTGAAATACATCCGGACTCGGAGAGTCCGTCGAGCTGGCGTATATTATCCGTATACATCGCTAGCTCAGGATGTGATTCTGCATGTGCTAGAACCTGATATTGCACCATAAATTCGATATCAACGATACCTCCTCGATCGTGCTTTAAATCAAAACCAACATCACTCGATCCACTACCCAGATGTGAACGCATTTTTTCTCGCATCTCCACGACGTCTTTGAGCAGAACTTGTGGCTCTCGCGACTGTTGCAAAATATCCGACCGGAGCGCCTTTAACATCGCGCTTAACTGCCGATCACCGGCGACCGGTCGGGCTCTGACAAACGCCTGAAGCTCCCAGGTCCACGCGGACTCGTCCAAATACTTCTTCAGCGCATCAAGTCCGATTACCATCAATCCCGAGCGCCCAGACGGCCTCAAACGAGTGTCGATGTCATACAAACGACCAAAACGAGTGTTGGTCTCGATCAGCGCAATCACGCGTCGAACAACGCGATTGACAAATACGCCGCCTTCAATCGGAGTCTCACCATCAGTCAGGTGATCAGCATCAATACCATGCACGAATACCAAATCGAGATCTGAGCCATAGCTCATTTCCAACCCACCCAGTTTGCCATAACCGAGAACCGCAAGGCCGAGCGCATCGTGCTGATCAGATTCAGTGCACACAGGATGCCCATACTTGTGAGCCACTTCGCGGTAGGCATAGTGGAGCACTTCCGTCACCACCGCCTCAGCAATCCACGTGAGCTGATCAGACACTTGCATGAGTGGAATTTCGCCACGAACTTCAAACACGGCGACCCGAAACGCGAGACCTCTTGCAAACTGCACAAGAACTTCCGTCAGTCGTTCAGCATCATCGGGGTCAACGCGTTGTAGCCGCATACTCAATTCTTGCCCAATGGCTTCGCGCGATAACACCACCTCACTGGGGTCTAGCGTTAGCAGCTCATCGAGTAACGCGGGCATTTCAATCAAGCGTTCTGTGACCCAAGAGGATCGATTCAAAATATCCAGCATCCGCTGGCGAGTTGCTGGATTCTCTGACAACAAGGACAGGTAAACACTTCGACGCGTACAAGTGCCGATGAACCGTAACATCCGCTCAGTGACTTCAATCGGATACTCCGTGAGTTCAGGACCCAATTGATCCAGAAGCGTGACGAGACGCGCACGCGCAATCGGCTCAAGGCGCTCACAAGTCGGATTCTCACGAAGGGCATCTAAACGCTCCCGGACCGCTTCAGAGACCTGAGTCTGTTGTGGCTCGACCGGTTGCTCAACACGCATGAACGAGACAAAGGCTTCATGCACCCGATCAGTGACCTGCCGCCGAACTGTCTCAAATTGATCCGCACTTTCAAAACCTAAGACGGCAGCCAGTGGTCCACAGTCTGCAGGTAGTTCTTGGGTTTGCTGGTCATTTTCCGCCTGAATGACATGCTCCACATGCCGCAACCACAAGTAATCTTCGCGGAGCTGTCGACCATCGTCCGCTGTGAGAATGGATTCATCCACCAACGCAGATAACGCCTCTAAAAAGCCTGTCACTTGCAGAGTTGGAATCTGTCCGCCTCGAAGCAATTGCATTGACTGGACGATAAATTCAATCTCTCGAATCCCACCCCGGCCGACTTTGACGTTTTGATCACGCCCGTTTCGACGGACTTCCGTTTCGATTTTCGATTTCAAATCTCGAATCGACTCAAACACGCCGAAATCCAAATATTTGCGGTACATGAAGGGTTTCAGCGAATAAAGGAGATTAGTGCCAAGATCTCGATCACCAGCGACTGGCCGCGCTTTTAACAGAGCAAATCGTTCCCATTCCCGGCCGTGCACCTCATAGTAGTCTTCGCAGGCAACCACAGGGATTGCCAGCTGACCGGCTGATCCCCAAGGTCGTAATCGCTGATCCACTCGTGCCACGAAGCCATCGACAGTGAGCGCATCCAGTGACTTGGCCAATTGCTGCGTCAGTCGTGTGAAATAATCTCCGTGATCTCGAACACGCGGGCCTGACGTTTCACCATCCTCAGCAAAGACGCAAAAAATATCGATGTCAGAGGACAAGTTCAGCTCTCGACCACCGAGCTTACCCATTCCCAAAATGGTCAGTGCAGGATTTGAGGGCGCGCCAAAAGCGCTGTCCAAGATGACTCGATGGTGGGCAAGGCTGGCATCAAGTGCACTCTCGGCCATTTGTGTGGTCACCCGAACCGTGTCTTCAAATGTATCAAGGCCGGACAACAATCGATAGATTAATCCCGCTTGGGTTTGATTTCGCAAGATTCGCGCTTGGTGATCAAATTCTGGCGTGCTCAGTGGTACGTTTTTCTGCCAATCTTGACGAATGGCCGACTCTGTGGGAGCAGTTGAGCCAGCCTCCTTGAGCCAGATCTGCTCTGGATCAAATTTCTCCGTCCAACGTTTTAAAAACTGCGAATACTCAGTGGGGTGCATCCATCGACTCCAGTGATTGTCTGATCATCCAACGAGCCAGGCCTAACGGTAGCCCACCATCCTGTAGAGAGGCACGAAATGTCGAGATTGCCTCGTCATCGGCAATGGCATCCAACGCTCGAACTGCTTGATCTGGCGAAGGTCCAGACAGAGGATCCAGTGCACGACTTAACCAATGTAACCAGTCTGTCTCAGAAACAGGAGGGGGATCCTGCATCGGATCTGCTGCACGGATCAATCGATCGCCTCGTTCAGCCTTTGAGATGACAGCCATGAACGACGGGAGGCGGTTGGCCAGTAAGCAGCTCAATTCAACGAGCGGTTCGATATCACCTGCAATTAATTCAAGCTCAAGCTCGGATACTGGTGATGTCTTCTCAGCGACACAGACAGAACCCAAATCCAGTGAGATCATCACATCACAACCATCCAAGCGGACACGCCAGTCGGTCCGTTGAAATGCATTTTCAAACACAACATCAAGCGCGCCATCGTCGATCAACTCGATAACAGCAACGGGCAAATCGACGGTTTTCAGCAGCGCATAATCCAGCGCCGGCTCATCGATCGGAAAATTCCATTCACTCCGTTGTGTCAATCCGCCCTCATCAGGCTCCCTGATTTTCACTGTCATTTCATGTTGATCATTGATCGAGCGGGTACGAATCGCGACTCCGGCTTTGTGGAGCTGACCTGACAGGTCGTAATAGCGGTTAACCAACAACCGAGTCGTTCCAGTGGGCTCCCGCCCCAAAAGGTCTCGGAGTGCAGAAGAGACCGAGATAGGATCGCAATCCCTGAGCCCTAATTTCAGCTCTCGCTCAATCGTGTCTGGAGTTGATTCCCGATTCATCGCACAATTCCCTGTCAGGAGAGGAGTTTCACCATTCAAACGCAACCACTGGTCGCCTGGCTTCGTGAGGCAGGACCATACATCGAGCAATTCAGGGACAAAACCTTTGTTGTTTTGCTGTCTGATTCCGACCCCACTGAATCTCACGTCAGTCGGTTGGTGGAAGACCTCGTCTTGCTCAATGCCTTAGGCGTTCATCTCGTTCTCATACAGAGTACACGCCATGCCATCGACTCGTATATTGCTGAGCAAGGTTTAGAAAGCGCTTACCACGGCCACCGTCGAATCACAGACGAGTCTCTCCTCAATCGGATCATTAGCCTCGTGAGTCAGCATCGGCTGACCTTTCGTGGGCTGTTTATGCGAGCAAAACACCGAAATCGAGCTCGCTCGTCTTTGATTTCAGGAAATTTTGTTTCTGCGAAACCCTTGGGAGTGCATGAGGGTATCAACCATAAGCTCACCGGATCAGTGCGGCGAATTGATGCGGAAGCGATCCATCGTCAGTTGCAAGCTGGTTCCATCGTGTATCTCGATCACTTAGCTCACTCACCGGCGGGGGAGTTGTATAACTTAGCCAGTGAAGAGGTCGCCGCTGAGACCGCGGTCGCGCTGCATGCCGATAAACTGATTCTCATGGGTGAAACACCGCATTGCATCGATGCGCAAGGCGATCGTATCTCAGAACTTGCCTTGGCGTTAATTGGAACCACCCGGGCACATCAAAATGACGAGATGAAACGTCGGCTTGATGCCGCAGAACGCGCTGTTCGAGGTGGCGTTGGCCGTTGCCATCTGCTCGGTGCAGGGATTGATGGCGCAATTCTGACTGAGCTGTTGACTGCCGACGGAACAGGCACACTGATCGCTTCGCAACCGGCAGCCCCCGTTCGCCAAGCACGAGTTGATGATTTACCTGGACTGATCCATTTGCTCGCACCTTTAGAAGAAAAAGGTGCGTTGGTTCAACGATCTCGCGACAAGCTTGAAGCGGAAATCAACCACTTCTTCATCATAGAACAAGATGGACGGATTTTAGGATCGGCAGCGCTCTACCCGCTAGATCACGCATCTGCAGAGCTCGCTGCCTTGGCCGTCGATCATGCAACCACCGAGCAGTCGATTGGCAGCAAATTGCTCAAACACATCGAACAACAGGCGCGCGCCTCCTCAATCACCAACTTGTTTGTATTGACGACACAAGCCAGTGATTGGTTCAAAGAGCGCGGCTTTGTCATGTCTTCTGTTGAAGCCTTGCCAGAAAATCGGCAGGCTTTGTATAACTACCAGCGAAATTCGCTGATCCTTCAAAAAGAACTATAGGACCCACTATGACCGACAAACGTCGCCCTTATTCGTCCGTCATCGTCGATGGACTTGCACAAACCCCGTCTCGCGCAATGCTTCGCGCGGTGGGCTTTGGTGATGATGATTTTAAAAAGCCGCAGATCGGGATTGCGAGTACTTGGAGCATGGTGACTCCGTGCAACATGCACATCAACGAATTAGCGGATCATGCAGAAGTGGGCGCCAACGCAGCTGGTGCCAAAGCAGTGGTGTTTAACACCATTACTGTCAGTGACGGGATCAGCATGGGAACCCCTGGGATGCGTTATTCACTGGTCAGCCGTGAAGTCATTTGTGACTCGATCGAAACGGTCGTTGCGGGTCAGGGATTTGATGGTGTTGTCACCATTGGTGGCTGTGACAAGAACATGCCAGCCTGTGTCATGGCCATGCTGCGCTTAAACCGTCCATCCGTTTTCGTCTACGGTGGAACCATCAAACCAGGCGCAGAACGTCGAGACATTGTCTCTGTGTTTGAGGCAGTGGGTCAGCGTGCTGCCGGAACGATTGATGATGCGCAACTAATTGCTGTCGAAAAAACAGCGATTCCTGGGCCTGGGTCCTGTGGCGGAATGTACACTGCCAATACCATGGCGAGTGCGATCGAAGCACTCGGCTTATCGTTACCGAATTCATCAGCGCAAGAAGCAGTCTCTAGGGATAAAAAAGAGGATTGTGAACGCGCAGGTGCTGCGGTCATGCGAATGATTGAAACAGATCTCAAACCCTCGGATATCGTGAGCAAAAAGTCCTTCGAAAATGCGATTACCGTGGTCATTGCACTAGGTGGTTCGACGAATGCCGTGCTTCATCTCCTTGCCATGGCGCAATGCGCAGGCGTCGATATCACTCTTGATGACTTCACGACCATTGGTCAGCGGGTTCCAGTCCTTGCCGATGTGAAGCCATCAGGCAAATACCTTATGAGTGAACTCATCGAAATTGGCGGAATTCAACCACTGATGAAGATGCTCTTGGATCGCGGGCTTTTGCATGGGGATGTAATGACCTGTACGGGGCAAACCATGGCCGAAAATTTAGCCGACGTGCAGCCGTATCCAGAGTCGCAGGACATTGTTCATGCGTTTGAAAACCCGGTGAAAAAAGACAGTCATCTTCGGATTCTCTACGGCAATCTGGCACCTGAAGGTGCGGTCGCTAAGATCTCTGGAAAAGAGGGATTATCTTTCACTGGAACAGCACGTTGTTTCAACTCAGAAGAAGAGGCGCTCAAAGCCATCCTAGATGGACAGATCGAAAAAGGAACGGTGATTGTAATTCGTTACGAAGGACCAAAAGGTGGCCCTGGAATGCGCGAGATGCTGTCACCAACGAGCGCCATTATGGGTGCCGGACTCGGAAAAGATGTCGCCCTGATCACTGATGGCCGTTTCTCGGGAGGATCACACGGCTTTGTGATCGGACACGTGACACCTGAAGCAGCGGTCGGTGGTCCAATTGGACTCCTACAAGATGGCGATACCATTACGATCGACGCAGAAACCAATGCACTGACTGTTGATGTGGACCAAGCGGAAATGCAACATCGTCAGTCAAACTGGGCTATGGAGAAAGAAACGCCCAATCGCGGTGTTCTTGCCAAGTATGCTCGACTGGTTTCCTCAGCGAGTCTTGGCGCGGTCACCGACGGCGATCAGTGAGTCGCTCGCCGGTCCCAAGTCTCATAACTGTGGGCCGGTGATACTTCATCTGCTGGATGGTGATCCACGGATGTCTGTGCAAATTGCGATGCATCCGGTGCTTCAAAAAAGGCGTCTCCATCTGGCGACGCATGCACTTGCGTCACGTACATCCGATCGACGAATGGCATCGCCTCGCGATATAAGGTGGCGCCACCGATCATCATCACTTCATCTGCACCATCAAGATCCGCTTGAGCACGCGCAAGCTTCAATCCATCCTCTAAGCTCGTCACCACCCGTACGCCAGGCGCAGACCAATCAGGATTGCGAGTGACAACAACATTCGTTCGACCGGGAAGCGGTCGGCCAATGGATTCAAATGTTTTGCGTCCCATGACCACGGGTTTACCCATCGTCACTTGCTTGAAGTACTTGAGATCACAAGGCAGGTGCCAAGGAAGTTGATTATCAACACCAATGACTCCGTTATCGGCTCGTGCCACGATGAGAGCGATTCGCATCAGATCGCCACCGGTGCTTTGATGTGAGGATGCGGATCATAGCCCTCAATGACGATATCTGCCTCTTGGTAATCCGTGATGGATTCGGGCGTCCGAATCAATGACAGCGTTGGAAGCGATCGCGGTTCCCGAGTTAATTGCTCACGCGCCTGTTCCACATGATTTTGATACAAATGCACATCACCACCGGTCCAAATGAAATCACCAACGTCAAGGCCACACTGATCAGCCACCAAATGGGTCAGTAATGCGTAGCTTGCAATGTTAAATGGCACACCTAAAAAGACATCCGCAGAACGCTGATACAGTTGACAAGACAGGCGTTGATTCGCGACATAAAACTGAAATAACGTATGACAGGGCGCTAATGCCATGCGTCCCGCGCGGACGTTATCTTGTGGAGACTGGGTTTCATCTGGCAGCAGCGATGGATTCCATGCCGAAACGAGAAGGCGACGCGAATTTGGTCGAGCTTTGATCGCCTCCAAAACCTCGGTCAATTGGTCAATCACACCACCGTCAGGGTTCGGCCATGAACGCCATTGCGCACCATACAGTGGCCCGAGATCACCGTCTTCAGTAGCCCATTCATCCCAAATCGACACGCCATGATCACGCAAATACTGGGTATTGGTATCACCATGAATAAACCAGAGCAGCTCATGAATGACCGATTTCAAGTGCACTTTCTTGGTGGTGACGAGTGGAAATCCTTCGTTCAGATCGAACCGCATCTGGTGTCCAAAGCGACTCAATGTCCCTGTTCCTGTGCGGTCGCCCTTCGCCGTGCCCTCATCCAGTAACAGCTTGAGTAAATCAAGATAGGCGCGCATCTAAAGATCCTTTTCGTAACATCAATAACCAAAGACCAACCGCGATCATCGGAAACGTCAACAGCTGGCCCATCGTCATCCAATTAGCCCAAATAAACCCGAGATGCGCATCCGGTTCGCGAACAAACTCAACTGCAAACCGAGCGATCCCATAACTGACCAAAAATAGCCCCGTCACTTGACCGCGTCGCCGCGGTGTCGATGAAAACCACCACAATAACGCAAACAAGAGCACTCCTTCCAATGCGAACTGGTAAAGCTGACTCGGATGACGGGCTAACGCATCGGCTTTTGGAAATACCATACCCCAAGGCAAATCCGTCGGACGTCCCCACAGTTCACCACCAATAAAATTCCCGAGACGGCCAAGTCCGAGCCCAATGGGAATCAGAGGAGCGAGCGCATCTCCAAGAGCAAGCGGTGCAACCTGATGCTTACGTGCAAAGATCCAAGTCAGAGCGATCACGCCCAATAATCCACCATGAAAAGCCATACCGCCTTCCCAGACATAAAATAATGATAGTGGATCCTCAATCAATCGCGCCGGTTGATAAAACAGCATATAGCCCATGCGACCACCCGAGATCACACCGACCGCTATCCAGCTTAAAAAGTCGGACATTTGCTCACGGTGAATCGGAAACAGTCCGCGATCAATGCGATACAAGGCCAGCGTATAGCCGCCTAAAAACCCAAACACATACATGAGTCCATACCAATGGATTTGAATGAACCCTAAATCTAGCGCGACGGGATCAATGAGTGGATAACTCATACAACAGCATTCCAAATCAGACGGATCGAAAGGATCGCGAGAAAACAGGCAAACAGCCGTTGCAACAATTGTTGATCCAGCGCATGCGCAAAACGCGCACCTAGACGCGCAGAGACGGTTGAGGTGGCAATGATGCCTAAAAACGCTGGAAGATACACATATCCGAAGGCCCAATCTGGACGACCTGGGTGGTCAAGGCCTGCGAGAACAAATGAAATTGCACCAGCCAAAGCTGTCGGAATCCCAAAGGCGGAGGCCGTGCCAATCGCGTAGCGGACCGAAGCTCCATGCGAGGTCATAAAAGGAATGGTGAGCGCGCCGCCTGCAATCCCCATCATCGAACTGATCCAACCGGTCAAGGTTCCTGCAAACGCAAACACAGGAATCGATGGCATGCGAATCACCCCACCGTCTGAGTACACCTGATTCTTGATGAACAACTGAAATGACATGACCAGCAAAAAAGTCCCTAACATCACAATCAATATCTGGCCGGGTAACTGATCTGCTGTCCAACCGCCGATCGCTCCCCCCGCGATCAAAAATGGAGCCATTTTGATGACCCACGGCCACATCACTGCTCCTTTGCGCTGATGAGCAAGAGTGGAGCTTAATCCGGTGAAGACGACACACGCGAGACTGGTCCCAATCGCAAGATGCGCCAAGAGCTCACCGTGCATACCGATGAACTCAAACGCTAGTAGCAATACGGGAACAAAAATAATCCCACCGCCGATACCGAAAAGGCCAGCCAGAACCCCCGCGACGACACCAAGCGGTAAATAAATCAAAATTTCTGTCACGCCATCTCCACTTGGAGTATTTCGCGTAAATTCGGTGGGACCAGCAGATTCAGCTGCTTTTCCAGGAACGCTTGAGCCACCCGTCGAAGCACGTGTTGACCGGATTCGCTCTGAAGCGCTTGTTCTGCAAGCAATCGACACTCGGCCGAACTAAAGGTCCCAAGCGCTCTTTTCACAGACGCGAGTGCGCCAGACGACATGGACAATTCATTGAAACCGAGACCAACTAACAGAACCACCGCCAGAGGATCACCCGCCATCTCGCCACACAACGCCACCGGAATCTCAGCTTGCTTACCTGCCTGTGATATCGCCCGAAGTGCTCGCAATATCGCGGGATGGAACCCATCAAACATGTCCGCGACACGGGCATTGGTGCGATCAACAGCCAGCAAGTACTGCGTCAAATCATTGGATCCAACCGATAGAAAGTCCGCCTCTCTCGCAAGCTCAGGCGCAATGTAAACAGCACTTGGCACTTCGATCATGACGCCAACTTCGGGAGCCGAAACCTGATGTCCCTCGGCCGTCAGTTCAAGAACAACCCGCTCAATCAGTGCTTTCGACGCGCGCAACTCGTCCAAGGTGGTAATCATGGGCAACAGAATCCGTAAATTACCTAGACCACTGTCGGCGCGAAGCATGGCGCGGATTTGGGTCAGGAAAATCTCTGGGTGATCCAACGTCACCCGGATGCCCCGCCATCCTAAAAAGGGATTTTCTTCGGCAATGGAAAAATACGGAAGGCTTTTATCCCCACCAATATCTAATGTTCTCATCACCACTGGCATTGGTGCATAAGTTGCCAACTCAGTTCGATACTCACTTTCTTGCTCATCTTCTGTTGGAAAACGAGACCGCGCCAAAAAAATGAATTCAGTTCGATACAACCCCACCCCATCGATCCAGCTTCGTTGGCGTTCAGACAACTCACCGAATGGTCCTGCATTCAGCATCAGTTGCACATGCATCCCATCGGCAGTCATCGCAGCCCCTGGCTCAATTTGTTCCAGGTCCAATTCTAAAATCGCTGCATCATCAATCGCACGCTGATACTCCGCCAGAACGTGTTCGGAGGGCTCGACAATCACCTCGCCTCGCCACCCATCGACGATCACATGCGCTCCTGAGATTTCACCCAAAGGGAGATCCACAGCGCCCATCACGGCTGGAATCCCCAGACTTCTTGCTAAGATTGCGACATGAGAATTTGCCGACCCTTTAATCGAAACAATTGCTTTCAATGACTGCGTATCGACCTCGCCCAGCATGACCGGGGTCACATCTTCTGCAACCAAGATCACGTCATTGGGATACTCAAAGTGTTCAGATTGTTCATGAAGCAATTTCGCAAGAATCCGACGACCCAAGTCCATTAGATCCGTCGCACGCTCTTTTAAATAGGCATCATCCATTGCCTCAAAGCGCGCGACCAAATCCAACACAACGTACTTCAATGCCGTCGGTGCAGTCTCACCGGAGCGGATTCGCTGACAGACTTCACCGCTTAACGTATGGTCTTCGAGCATCCTCAGATAGGTATCAAACAATGCGGTTTCTTTGCGTGCCAGATGCTCCGCCAGTGAATCACTGATTTGTCGCAACTCAGCTTTCACCTCACCCAAGGCCGCTTGAAACTCATCAAGTTCATGCTCGGGTTGATCGGTCCGTGCATCCTTGACTCGTCTTAAATTGGCGGGCGGTTGCCTGACGAAAGCCGTCCCCGTCGTCACCCCAGCGACACCTGCAACTCCCTTAAAATGGATATCAATCGGTTTTTCGCCATCGGCATGACTCAGGTGCAATCGGCCAGAAACCTTAGCGTGCGCGATTAGTGCTGAAATTTGCGCCGCGACCGTGACCAATAAGGCCTCTTCGTCATCACTAAATTTCCGCTGCGTGGTTTGCTGAACAACCAAAACACCCAGAATTTGGCGCTGGTGGACAATCGGGACACCCAGAAACGATTGAAAAATTTCTTCGCCCGTTTCTTGTAAAAAGCGAAATGCCGGATGATTTGGGGCATCGTCAAGATTGACCAGCTCACCTCGACTGCCAACCGTGCCGACAAGACCTTCAGTTTTGGCAAGGCTCGCTTGACGAACTGAGTCTGGATTGAGTCCATCGGTGGCCATTAATAACCACCGATCGGTCGATTCATCGAGCAGATAGACAGAACACACACCTGTCTGCATCGTGTCTTTGATCCGAGTCACGATAATCGTGAGCGCTTCGTCCAGTGTTGCCGCATCCGTGACTGCCTGAACGAGACGCCGCAGAATATCTAGCATGCCATGGGTCCGAACCAGCGCAATGCGGGCGCCAACTCCATCATCGCCTGACGATACACATCCCGCTTGAAGGGAATGACCTGACCCAGTGGATACCAATAGCTCACCCATTGGTAAGCGTCAAACTCGGGATGATCCGTCGCATCTAAGTCTGGCTGTGTGAAGGGATCTGTCAATGCCAGCAAATACCAACGCTGTTTTTGACCAACACAGGTTTTTTTACCTCGCGACCGAATCAACGATTTGGGCAGTCGATAACGCAACCATCCAGCGGTCTGGGCTAGAACAAACACTTGATGCTTGGCAATGCCGAGCTCTTCATGAAGCTCGCGATACAAAGTATCTTCAGGCGTCTCGCCAGCCTGCATGCCACCTTGAGGAAACTGCCACGCATCTTCACCGCGTCGACGTGCCCACAGAACAGAGCCGGTCGGATGCGCGAGAATGATTCCCACATTTAACCGAAAACCGTCCTGATCAATCATGACTTGAAACTCCCTAAAAACCCTCGCATTCTTTCAACTTTTAACCAATCCCTCAATCAAAAGAAGTATTCCATGCAACTTGCCATCTTCGACCTCGACCATACGCTGATCCCTTTCGATAGCGATAAAGCTTGGAATCAATTTTTAATCGATATCGACGCCGTCGAAGAAGAGCACTATCGAGAAAACAACGAACGATTCTATCAAGATTACTTAAATGCCGATCTTGATATCCGAGCCTATCAACGATTTGCCTGCGAGATCCTCCAGACCTATCCAATCGACCAGGTCACCGCTTGGCGTGACCAGTACGTCCAAGAAATCGTCAGGCCTCAACTGCAAATCAAAGCACTGGAATGCATCCAATCCTATAAAATTGAGGGATTTCACACGTTGATCATTTCAGCAACTAACACCTTCATCGTTCAACCGATCGCCAGTCTTCACGGCGTTGATAGCTACTTAGGATGCGAATTTGAAGTCATCGATGGGCGCTATACCGGCGAGTTAGTCGGTATTCCAACCTATCAAAGTGGGAAGATCGATGCACTGCATGCATGGCTCAAGACACAGCAAGACAGTGCTTCGACGATTCATTTCTATTCAGACTCAATCAACGATCGTCCGCTGCTAGAAAAAGCAGATCAAGCATTCGTGGTTGACCCAGATCAGTCGCTGGCAGAACTCGCATGTCACAAAGGTTGGCCAGTGATACAGTTTGCCGACTAACTGGAGCCCATCATGAAGCAGATCGGCTATTTCACCCATTCAGACTGCATGATCCATGACATGGGCCACATGCATCCGGAAAGCCCGATGCGCCTGCAGGCGATTGATATCCGGTTGCAGGCGGATGGCTTAATGCTTGACCTCACGCCCTTTGAAGCATTGCCAGCAGAGCACGAGTGGATCGCACGAGCCCACCCTCACGACTATGTTCATGAAATCGAACAAATCGGCTATGACGCAATCAATGGTGATTTGATCCCCGTCGATGGTGACACCTCCATGGGACCAGGATCCTTGCGTGCTGCCTTACTCGCCGCAGGTGCTGGATGTCAGGCAGTTGACCGCATCATGGCGGGCGATATCCAGCGAGCGTTTTGTGCCACAAGGCCACCCGGTCATCATGCCGAAAAATCCTTAGCGATGGGTTTTTGCTTATTCAACAACATCGCCGTCGCAGCGCTCCATGCAATTGAACAGCATGGGTTAAGTCGTGTTGCGATCATTGATTTTGATGTCCACAACGGCAACGGAACGGTTGATATTTTTAAAGATGATGAGCGCGTCATGGTGTGCTCATCGTTCCAGCATCCATTCTATCCAAATCGCCACTTCGACACCCCAGGTGAGCACTTAATTCTGACGCCAATTAACGCGGGCTCAGACGGGACGGTCTTCAGAAGCAAAGTGGAAAAAGATTTTCTCCCAGCCCTTGATGCATTTAAACCTGAACTGATTCTGATCTCAGCGGGCTTCGACGCGCATACCAAAGATCCGCTCGGTGAACTGAACCTTGTTGAGGATGACTATCGGTGGATCACGACCCTGATTAACGACGTCGCGAATCGTCTTAGTCAATCACGTATCGTATCTATCCTCGAAGGTGGGTATCATCTCGAAGCGTTGGGCCGTAGCGTGTGTGCCCACATCGAGATGATGCTAAATGACTGACTTATCGGATTATCAACAAGTTCTCACCCCCAATTACGGTGTACCTCCAACCATCATTGTCAAAGGTGTTGGATGCGAGCTATTTGGCCAAGACGGAGCACGCTATTTGGATTTAGCCGGCGGGATCGCTGTCAGTGCACTCGGTCACTGCCACCCAGGCGTCGTTCAAGCGCTCACCGAGCAAGCCAACAAAGTCTGGCACCTCTCCAACGTGCTCGCCAACGAACCCGCCATTCACTTGGCCAAAGCGTTGGTTGATGCAACCTTTGCTGATCGGGTCTTTTTTTGTAACTCTGGCGCGGAAGCCAATGAGGCCGCTATCAAAGCGGCAAGGAAAGCGGCTTTCGATGTCTATGGTCCTGAGAAAATTGAAATTATTGCATTCAATGACGCGTTTCACGGTCGGACGATCGCAACAGTCACCGCAGGCGGACAACCCAAATACCGGACAGGTTTTGGTCCGATGCCGGAAGGTTTCACTCACTTACCATTCAACGACTGCAAATCCTTAGAGGCGCAAGTCTCGGAAAACACCTGCGCTGTGATGGTTGAGCCGATTCAAGGAGAAGGGGGCGTCAGACCAATTTGCCCTACATTTTTTGAAAAAATCAGAGCCGCCTGTGATCGTGTCGGTGCAGCCTTAATTGTTGATGAAGTCCAAACTGGCATGGGGCGAACTGGAAAGCTCTTTGCCTATCAGCATAGTGATGTGTCACCGGATATTCTCAGTAGCGCTAAGAGCCTTGGTTGTGGATTTCCGATCGGCGCCATGCTTTGCAAAGAATGGATCTCAGAGCATTTAATTGCCGGCACCCATGGAAGTACCTATGGAGGAAACCCACTCGGTACAGCAGTTGCTGGCAAAGCACTTGAATTGATTAATACACCTGGACTTCTCAGTAACGTCACTGAGCGAGGCCGTCAATTAACGCAGGGATTGAATCAACTCAACGCGAAGCATCAATTATTTAAGACCGTGCGGGGCCAAGGTTTATTGATTGGCGCAGTCCTCAAAGACGAGTACGCAGGCCGCTCTGGTGAACTGGTCAAACTCACCATGCAAATGGGACTGATGACCTTGGTTGCAGGACCGAACGTCCATCGCTTCGCGCCACCATTAATCATTGCAGAGTCTGAGATCAATGACGCCTTGCAACGGTTGGATCAGGCCTACGCTGCATTTAACAAACAACCCTAACTGGACCGAATACGCTACACTGGACCTCATGAAGATGTACCGAACCAAATCGCGCCTTTTCTTAGCAGCTCTTGCTCTCTCGTTGCCTCAAGCGTCTCTTGCTTTTGATGTCGCAGGACTTCAAATCGGCGATTCTGTCGATGATTTTCAGTCGCTTGATAGCCCAGCTAAGGAGTTTTTAACGATCACGCACGACCCTGAAGGAAACATCGTTCGTATTTTTTATCGGCAGGAAGGATTACCCAACGATGAGAAAACTCAAGCGAAATTAGTCAATCGGATTTGTAACAAGTATGGCCGCGTTACTCCTTGTTATTCGGCGCTTTCAGAAATTGAATCGAACGATAAGCAATTTTTAAGATTCTTCCATCTCTATCGAGATGACAATGAAACTCAGGAATTGCGCGCACGTATTCGCCGAACTAAAGCATTTAGCCTAACGCCTGACTTGACGGTGGAAATCGACCTAATGGACTCGGCTTATGCGAAAGCATTGCGGGAACAGAAAGCAACCGCTTCTGATTTGATTGACTTCTAACTAAGACAAAGCCAGCTCAGTCATCGAGCTAGCTTTCAGAGTCACTGTTGACGTGAGGTCTCGATCAACTCATTCAACAGTGCAAACAACTGACTCTCGCCACCGGCCTGTGACACACCAGTCACATAACGACCATTGACAACCAATGCTGGCACACCTTGGATTCCATAAGCACGAACACGAGCATCGGCCAAGCGCAAAGCACTCTCTGTTGCAAATCCGTCAAGCTCTCGTTTCACCACCGCCGAATCAGCACCAAACCGCTCAAAAAAGGCGATTACCTCATCGACACGCTGAAGTCGCTGACCTTCACGGTGGATCGCGTTAAATAAAGGTTCATGAATGGTTTCTAACAACCCCAAGTTTTTCGCAACCCAGAACATGCGCGCATGCATTTCCCAAGAGCGACCAAAAACCACTGGCATACGGACAAAATTCACATCGCTTGGAAGCTTTTGTACCCATGCCTTCAGGGCCGGATCCAAGGAATCGCAGTGCGGGCATCCGTACCAAAACAATTCCAGTACCTCAACTTTCGAGGAATCTGATGTGACCACTGGCTTTGACAATGTCTGATAATGAACTCCCTCCTGGAATCCATCAGCAGCACAAGCTTGATTCAGCATCAAGCTCAAACCGATCACCATTGTTGACAGGATGCGCTTGAACATTACTGAAGGCCTCCAACATAACTCGCTACCGCCCGGATATCCGCATCAGACAGGTTCTGAGCAACTCCGTTCATCATGGCATTCGCACGCGAACCCTCTCGGTAGGCTTTTAACTGAGTTTCCGTATACCCAGCCCATTGACCCTTCAGCGAAGGAAACCCCGCGGAAGCAACACCAGCTCCAGTTGGACCATGACAGGCTGTGCAGGCACTCACACCTTTTGCTGAATCACCAAACCGGAACAATTGTTCGCCACGAGCAACTAAGTCAGCATCAACAGCGCCACCAGACGTCGCTTGGGTTGTGTAGTAAGCCGCCAAATCGGCGATATCGTCGTCAGACAACGCAGCAGCCATACCCGCCATAATAGCGTTTACTCGCGAGCCATCGCGATAGGCCTTCAGTGTCGACGCAAGGTAAGTCGCGTGCTGGCCCGCCAATTTCGGGTAATCAGCCGCAGCACTATTACCATCAGCCCCATGACACGCAGCACAGGTTGCACTTTTAGCTTTACCTTGGTCTGCGTTTCCGACGTAAGTTGCGGTTGCTTCAGAGCCAGCAGCCATGGTGAGAGTTGATGATAGGGCCAATCCAATAGCGGTGAATAAAGACTTCATTCGTTTCATCTCTTTGTTGGGAAAGCGATCCATTTTTCGATGACGTAGTATACATTGCACCTGAGATTTATGCAGTGAAGGATTTAATTGACGTGCGCGACACCCAAGTCGACCCTAGGTTGGCACAAACCAAATTTTTAATCAGCGCTCCAACACTGAACCACTGCCCGCCAGAATGTGGTCCCGAAATCGGTTTTTGTGGCCGCTCAAATGCCGGTAAATCAAGCGCCCTCAATACGCTCACGGGGCAAAAAAGTCTCGCGCGAGTGTCAAAAACACCTGGACGAACCCAGCTCATCAATTTCTTTGAAGTGCCAGGAACTGGCGGGTTTTTGGTTGATTTACCCGGGTATGGTTTTGCCAAGGTTCCTGAAGCGATCAAAAAACAATGGCAACAGCATCTTGGTGAGTTTCTCGCAGAACGACGAACATTAACCGGGCTCGTTCTTCTCATGGATGTCAGACATCCCATGACCGCACTGGATCAGCAAATGCTTTCTTTTGCAGACCACCGTGAAATGGATACCTTGTTGCTTCTGACGAAGAGTGACAAGCTCAGTCGTAATCAGGCCGCCAAATCAAGATTGTCTGTGCAAAAAGACCGGCCGCGCTCTGTGGTGTTAAATTTTTCGAGTTTGGATAAAACTGGCATCAAAGAAGCATCGGAATGGATCACTCACCATCTTGAAGGCCACGCATAATAAAAAACCCCGGTAGCTCACACCGGGGTTTCAACGTCCGACAGGGGTCATGTCGGAACAACGAATGAGGGAATATCGTTGTCTTATTTATTAAGACCCATTGATTTCAAAAAAGTTCAAAAAAATGTGAATTATTTTTAGTGCGCCTCGAACCAGCTGTCTCCACTACCAATGTCAACCACCAAAGGAACCGATAATTCAGCAGCAGCCTCCATTTCCAATCGGATGAGCTGTCGCGCTGGATCTAGATCGCGATCCCTGACCTCAAAAACCAATTCATCGTGTACCTGAAGCAACAAGTGACAACCTAAATTACTTGTGGCTAATGCCTGATGCACACGCAGCATTGCTCGCTTGATAATGTCCGCGGCAGTTCCTTGCATGGGTGCATTAATCGCTGCCCGTTCTGCCGCTTGCCGAACTGGAACTTGTCTTGCATGAATATCTGGCAGGGTCAGACGTCTTCCAAACACAGTCTCAACGTAACCTTTCTCATGCGCCATTGCGCGCGTGGAGTCCATGTAGCGTCGAACCCCTGGATACCGCTCAAAATAGCGATCAATGTAGGCAGCCGCTTCAGCGCGTTCAATCCCAAGTTGCCGCCCTAATCCAAACGCACTCATGCCATAAATCAAGCCAAAATTAATGGCTTTCGCACGCCGACGCTGCTCATCTGTCACGAACATTGGCTCTAAATCAAAGACCTCTGCCGCTGTCGCACGATGGATATCATCACCGCGCGCAAACGCATCCACCAAGCTCTTGTCGCCCGACAAATGCGCCATAATCCTCAATTCAATTTGCGAATAATCGGCTGCCATGACAGACCAACAGTCTGGTGCGATAAAGGCTTTACGGATGCGACGGCCTTCCTCGGTTCGAATTGGAATATTTTGCAGATTCGGATCTGACGAAGACAAACGTCCGGTCGAGGTCACTGCCTGATGAAAAGAGGTGTGCACCCGTCCATCCGCTGGATCACAGTCGCCGGGTAGTCTGTCCGTGTAAGTGCCTTTGAGTTTTGAAAGACTCCGGTGCTCAATCAATAGTTTCGGCAACGGATAATCAAGGGCCAATTCCTGAAGCACTTCTTCGTTCGTCGATGGCGCTCCTTTTGGCGTTTTTTTCAGGACAGGTAACTGAAGCTCATCAAATAAAATCTCTTGCAGTTGTTTCGGACTAGCTAAGTTAAATGGCCGCCCCGCCAACGCCTGTGCCTCAGATTCCAACTGCTCGAGACGCACGCCAAGGGTCACTGATTGCGCGTTCAAAATATCGACATCAAGTAAGGCTCCATGATTTTCCATTTCTCGGAGAATCTGCATTACAGGAAGTTCTAATTCTTGGTAAATCGACTGAAGCGAAGGCACTTGATTCAAACGGTCTACAAACTGGTTGTAGAGCCGTAATGTGATATCGGCATCTTCCGATGCGTAGTGTGAAGCTGACTCAAGAGCCACTTCGTCAAAACGAATTTGCTTCGCCCCTTTTCCACAGACGTCTTCGTAAGAGGTGGTTTCTACGCCTAACAAGCGTTTTGCCAGGGAGTCCATATCATGGCGCCCTGCTGCCGCATCCAGCACGTAACTCATGAGCATGGTGTCGGCCAATCGGCATTGCGGCAGTAACCCAACGGTTTCTAAAATCGTCAGGTCATATTTCAGATTATGACCAACCATGGTCAGGTCGGGGTCAGCGAATAAGTCTGACAACGCAAAAAGAACCGGGGTCATGTCTAATTGTTTGCCCTCCACATGCCCCACCGGGATGTAACAGGCTTGGCCAGCCATGCAAGATAATGAAACCCCAACTAACTTGGCATGTCTGGCCACCAATGACGTGGTCTCTGTATCCAATGCAAAGATTTTCGCTTGCCGGCATTGATCCATCCAAAAGGTCAATCGCTCAGGCGTCGTGACCAATTCATAGGATGTCTCAATGGCTTCAGGGGTTGCCAAAGATGTCTCATTGACCACCGAGGATTGTTGAATTCGCTTCAGAAACTGATTCAGTTCGAGATCGGTATACAGCGCCTTTAACTGTTCAAGGTCTGGGGCAGATCGCGCCAATTGCTCAAGACCAACGGGTAATTCACAATCAGTTTTGATGGTGACCAATGCCTTTGATAGCGAGAGCACATGCATGTGCTCCCGAAAGGTTTCACCAATTTTTCCACCAATCGACTCAGCACTTTCCACAACACCATCAAGTGATCCGTAGGCATTGAGCCATTTAGCTGCTGTTTTTGGGCCACATTTCGGGATACCAGGTACGTTGTCGACACTGTCTCCAGTCAAAGCAAGAAAGTCGATCATCCGCTCTGGAGGTACGCCGAATTTCTCCTCAACGCCAATCGGCGTCAATGTGCTATCGCTCATGGTATTCACAAGGGTGACTTGGTCTGTCACAAGCTGAGCGAGATCTTTATCACCTGTGGAAATCAATACCTCTTCACCGGCAGCCTCTGCCTGCTTTGCAAGCGTCCCGATGACATCGTCAGCCTCGACTCCCGGGACAGCCAACAGCGGAAATCCGAGCGCTCGAATGATTGAATGCAGGGGCTCAATCTGCTCCCTGAGTTCATCCGGCATCTTTTCTCGATTGGCTTTGTACTCCGCATACATGTCGTCACGAAATGTTTTCCCCGATGCATCAAACACCACAACCATTCGTTCAGCGCCAGTCGAATCAGCGAGCTTATTTAACATCGAAATGACACCCCGAATCGCACCAACTGGCTGACCGGTGCTTGTTGTCAGTGGTGGTAAGGCGTGAAACGCTCGGTAAAGATAGGACGACCCATCAACTAAAACCAAAGGTGCAGGCATTCAAGCTCCTGAGAGTGTTGCTTTTGTAACTGTCGATGCATAATACCGCGCTTGGACAGGACGCGGCGATGAGTGTTTACACAGAATTAACTCTGCAGGAAATGCAGGACTTCACCAAACAATTTGGGTTAGGTGATTTGATGAGCTTCCAAGGAGTGGATGCTGGTGTGGAAAACACCACCTATTTTGTCTCTTTTGAAACAACAGAAACCGTTCTGCAAATTTTTGAAGAACAGGGCTTTGATGAAATCCCATTTTTTATCGAACTGAACCGGCGCTTGTCAGAGGATGGTGTACCGGTGGCTACTCCAATCGCGAATCAACATGGCGACCGTCTGTTTAACATCAAAAACAAACCGGCTGCGCTATTTACACGAATCCAAGGGTCAACGCTCGATCCCATTTCAGAGAATGCCTGCCAACAGATTGGTGTAGCCCTGGGTCAAATGCATGCAGCAACACAGCATTATCACGATCTCACCCGTGAAAATCACCGTTGGAACACTTGGTGGGAAAGCAATGTCGAGCGTGTCCTTGATCTTGTTCCGACGGCGCACCAGGAAACGCTCAAAGATCAGGTCAGTCGATCACAACTGTTCGTCGATTCCGCCCAAACGCTTCCCACAGGCATCATTCATGGTGACCTTTTCTGTGATAACGCATTATTTCATCAGGGAAAACTGGCTGGTATCATCGATTTCTACAATGCATGTAACGGATGCCTGATGTTCGATTTAGCCGTCACAATTAACGACTGGTGTTCTGATCCAACAGGGCGTCTTCAAGCAGATAAAACCGAAGCCTTGATGAGTGGTTACCAGCAACATCGCCCGCTCATCGCCGATGAAATAGACTGTTGGCCGCTTGCCGTAGAAACCGCGGCGCTCAGGTTTTGGATGCTCCGATTGGTCGCACTCGCTCGTAAGCGTGAAGGCGGCCCGCAAGCACCCCCACATGTCAAAGACCCAAATGACTTTTTAGAGATTCTCGTGGCCCGACGCCTCGATCCTCAATGCCAACTCATCTCAAGATAGCGTCGGTTGCCAGATTATGGCGGCTGGCGCTTCCTTTGATTATTGCAAACATTGCAACACCACTACTGGGGCTCGCTGACGCGGCGATCTCGGGACACCTTGATCACACTTATTATTTAGCCGCTGTCACGGTTGGTGCTGAACTTCTCGTGATCTTCTTTGGCACCTTTTCGTTTTTGAGAATGGGCACTACCGGCCTTGTGGCGCAAGCTGTGGGCGCCAATGATCCGCTGCGGTCGGTGAGTCTCTTAAGTAATGCCGTCTTCATGGCACTCCTTATTGGACTTGCATTGATGTTGCTTGGGTCACACGCCGTCCATCCGATTCTTCAAATTGCAGAACCAACCACGGAAATGACTCAACCGCTTGAGCAATATTTGACAATCCGATTGTGGGGAGCGCCTGCTCATCTGATATTACTGGCTTTGACGGGTTGGTTTATCGGGCAAGGTTTGACACGGATTGCTTTGCTTCTGGCCGTCAGCATCAATGTGTTAAACATCGGTCTCAATTATTTTCTGGCGATCGAACTGAACATGAATAGCCAAGGTATCGCCCTTGGTACCGTCATTTCCGAATATGCAGCAGTTGCCTTCGCCGTCGTCATGTTGCTCAGGCAGCTCAAACGTCAGTCACTTGTGCTGACCTCTCCTTGGGATGTTGGACTGCAGATTCAATTATTGAAAATTAACTTACCGCTGATGCTTCGAACCCTGTTGTTACACAGCGTATTCGTCACCTTAGCCGTCCTCTCTGCCAGATTAGGCATCATTGAAGCTGCCGCCATTGGACTCATGCTAGTCCTGCTGGCCACAGCCGCATATGCACTTGATGGTTTTGCCTATGCTGCTGAGATCGAAGCCGGACAAGCGCTTGGCGAACGCCACTTGCGTCGTTTTATCGAAAGCCTCTGGGCAGGTGCCGCCTTATCATTTGTGTCCGCTGTAATGATCGTGGCCGGCCTAATGCTATTTCACACGCACATCTTCTCGGCTCTGACGGATTTCCAAGATGTCATTCACCAAGCGTCGGAACTCATAGCCTGGTTTTACTGGATTGTGTTGGTGTTGTGTTGGTCCTATTGGCTCGATGGAGTATTCATCGGTCTCACCAAGTCGCTGGATATGTGCATCGCCATGGCGTTTGCTACCAGTATCGGGTGGTTTGGGAGTCTGTGGATCCTAGAGGCCACGACCGTTGACCATTTGATGGCAGCGTTTTTGATCTTCTCCGTCGTCCGAGTAATTGCGCTCGGTATCAGACTCCCGGCCATGGTCGCGGAAGTCAGGCGTCTTTCGGCCCTGTCGCGTCCAGAATTCGAACCGGTTTGACATCGTCATCAAAGACTGGATCAGTGTAATTCACGCGCGTCGTGATCTCAGATGCCTCAGGTGCTTCCAGAGCAATCACATCCTCATGTCCACACAACACGCATTCTCGACGCATGACTCGCTCGTCCTCATCTTCCCAAGCCTTGACCTTATCTTGTGCGCTGCATTGCTGGCAGACCGCTCCTGCAATAAAACGTTTGATTGGCATCATTGACTCCAGTATTGGTTCGGAAATAGTGTGGGGGTTTCGTCACATCACAAGGATTAGTATGACCGTTCGCGCTTATGATAACCAACACCCCGAGATTGACGAATCTGCCTGGATCGACCCGTCTGCCGTTGTCATCGGGAAAGTCACACTGGGCAAAGAGGTCTCGGTCTGGCCGCAAGTCGTCATTCGTGGCGACGTCAATACCATTACCGTCGGCTCACAAACCAATATCCAAGATGGAGCCATCTTACATTGCACGCATGACGGGCCTTACTCACCTGGTGGCAAAGCACTGACCATTGGCGAACGCGTCACAATCGGTCATCAAGCCTGTCTCCATGGCTGCACCATCGGTCAAGAGGTGTTAATTGGAATCGGTGCCACGGTTCTCGACGGAGCAGTTGTTGAAGACCAGGTGATGATCGGGGCAGGAACCCTAGTTCCTCCGGGAAAGACGCTCGAATCAGGCTATTTATATGTCGGATCGCCTGCGAAAATGGCCAGACCGCTGAAAGATCACGAAAAAGAATTCCTCAGATATTCGGCTCTTCACTACATCCGATTGGCGAACAACCACAGAGAGGTAACGAGCTAATTCGCAGCCCGTTCGACCTTCTTCGCTTTTTCAACGACTTGCGCCGCCAATTGTTGTTTGTAGTCCGCCAGGCGATCACGCAGGGCATGATCGCCAGTGGCAACAATTTGAGCAGCCAGCAGTCCTGCATTATAAGCACCGTTGATCGCAACAGTAGCGACCGGAACGCCCTTTGGCATCTGCACGATTGAGAGCAAGCTATCCTCACCATTCAGGCAAGTTGCAACGACGGGCACCCCAATCACAGGCAGTTCTGTAACAGCCGCAATCATTCCCGGAAGATGCGCCGCACCACCTGCACCGGCGATGATGACATCCAGACCGCGGTTCCTAGCCGAACTCGCATACTCCATTAACCGCTCAGGAGTCCGGTGAGCAGAAACGACCGTCGCTTCCACTGGAACACCTAACGTTTTTAACGCATCCACGGCACCTTCCATGATGGGCCAGTCAGAATCCGATCCCATTATGACGCCAACTTTTACACTCATTGCGGCGTATCTCCTCGAATCATTAATACCTTGCGAATCGACTCTAACCGTTGAACCAATTCATGATGATCTTCACCCAATAATGTGAAGTGTCCCATCTTTCGACCCGGTCGACACTCATCCTTTCCGTACAGATGTAGGTGAGCATCCGGAATCTGCGATAACGCATCGAGGCCCTCGATCACTGGAGTACCGACGAAACCTGGTTCGCCAACCAAGTTAGCTGTTAATGCATGGCCACGTAAGTCTGTTCGTCCGAGCGGTAAATTCAGGCAGGCTCTTAACTGATTCTCAAACTGACTGGTAACACAGGCTTCGATGGTGTGATGCCCTGAGTTGTGAGCGCGCGGAGCGACCTCGTTCACTAACAGTTCGGCTGCTTCGTTGATAAAGAGTTCAACGCCAAACAGACCGGATGTTCCAAATGATTCCACTGTCTGCTTGGCCAGTTGTTGCGCTTGTTGGCGCAAGTCCTCACTCACACGAGCAGGTGCGAGTAAATAATCGAGCAAATGCAGGTCTGGATCGACCACCATTTCAACGGGGTCATAGGCAACGACTTCTCCAGATTCACGACGCGCAACCATGACTGCCAACTCAGTCCCGCCTGACACGAATTGTTCTAAAAAACTTCTGGTTTTGAGTCGCCGATTCCAATCATCAGCCGACCGAATGACATGAACACCGCGACCATCGTAACCTCCGGTATGGGTTTTCTGTACACAGGGCAACCCAAATGCAAGGACGTCTGCAAAAGCGGGATCCTCCCCTAAATCAACAAAGTCGGCGGTGGGAATGCCTTTCTTTCGGTAATGCTGCTTTTGCTCAAATTTATTCTGAATCAACCGGATAGCGGTGGGCGATGGCACCATTTCCATCCCCTGATCCGCCAAAGTCATCAAGATATCGGCGCCCACATTTTCCAGATCAAACGTCACTATGTCGGATTGCTCACAGAGCTGACGCAGCGCATCGGGGTCATCAAGTGCTCCCTGTATTTGATCAAAAGCCACCTGGCCTGCTGGAGACTGATGCATGGGATCGAGAATAGTCATATGCACATGCAGTGCGTTACAGGCCGGCGCCAACATCCGAGCCAGCTGTCCGCCGCCGACGACCCCAAGACGGGCCAGAGGAAGAGTTTGGGGCATGATTGTCATCTCAAAAGGCCAGCAGTATACCAAATCATCGGCAAGAGTCCGGCGAGCGACCGAACGCAATCAGTTGAGCAAAGGGATCGGGGTAGAGCCCGGTCCATAATTCAAATTGTCTCGCTGCCTGTGCGAGCAACATCCCAAGACCATCAGCACGTTGATCTGTGAATGACCGGCACATCTTTAAAAATGGCGTGTCGTCAGAGCTGTAAACCAAGTCGTAGCAAGCGCCGTCGGCATTCACAATCCGGTCGGTTAATTCGACCCCGGTACTCCCAGACAGTCCAGCTGAAATACCGTTAATCACTAAATCAAATGGCCGACCCTGAGAATCTAGCTCAGACAGGCCAATCCCTCGCAGCCGTCGATCATAGCGCCCAACCAAACGGTCCAATTTCTGAATCGACCGATTCGCAATCACGATTTCATCTGGACAACGGTCAATTAATGGCCCCAAACAACCTGCGACTGCGCCCCCAGCACCCAAAATCAGCACTCGCCGTCCGGCTGGACTCCAATCCAACCGATCCAAATCATCCAATAGACCCAAACCATCGGTATTGTGACCATAAATACCTTGTTCCGTGCTCATCAGGGTATTGCATGCTCCAGCTGATAAGGCCTCGGTTGAGAGATGATCAGCAAGCTGATGAGCGGCCCACTTGTGGGGAACGGTAATGCTGAGTCCATCGCCTCCTTCATCGAAAAATCGTCTGACTTCAGATTCGAACTCACGCTCTTTGACTAATAGCTTGTCGTAGACGACTTCAAGCCCTAATTGTTCCGCAAACCGACGATGGATGTCGGGAGACTTCGAATGGGCGATAGGATCGCCAAACACGGCAAACCGATAACTCACAGCCAATCTCTCGGCTTTAAGTACTGAGCCAGCCGCGCTTCGTCACTCTGAGCTTCAGGCACGTAACCATACTCCCAGCGCGCCAAAGGTGGCATCGACATTAAAATTGACTCGGTCCGACCCCCGCTTTGTAATCCAAATAGAGTGCCTCGATCGTAAACCAAGTTGAATTCCACATACCGACCTCGACGATACAACTGAAACTCCCGCTCACGCATCCCGTAAGTCATCTCTCGACGACGGCGAACAATCGGCACATAGGCAGGAACAAAGGCATCGCCAACCGCTTGCATAAACGCGAAACTTTGGTCAAAACCAAGCTCATTAAAATCATCAAAAAATAACCCGCCGATCCCTCGCGTTTCGTCGCGGTGCGGCAGATAGAAGTACGTATCACAGGCTGCTTTGTATTTAGCGTAGTAATGAGAGCCAAATGGACTCATCGCATCCCTAGCGACCCGGTGGAAATGTTCACAGTCCTCATCCATCGGGTAAAACGGAGTGAGATCAAACCCGCCACCAAACCACCATACTGGCTCCTCGCCCTCTTTTTCTGCGACAAAAAAGCGAACATTCGCATGCGAGGTCGGCACATAGGGATTTTCCGGATGAATGACTAAACTGACGCCCATGGCTTGCCACGATCGACCTGCAAGTTCAGGTCGAGACGCTGTCGCCGATGGTGGCAATTTGGACCCCATGACATGACTAAATCCGACTCCAGCTTTTTCAAACACAGCACCATCCGCCATCACTCGTGAACGGCCACCACCGCCTTCTTCACGCTCCCATTGGTCCTGCTGAAAACTCGCCTGAGCGTCCTCAGCTTCGAGCGCTTGGCAAATACTGTCCTGAAGCCCTAACAAATATGGCTTCACCGCATGAAAATCCATCATTTCATCAATCCCTAATGATTGTTCCCGTCTGCATATCCCGGATGGTACTTGGTTTCAGGTAGCCCTGCGTGCGTCCGCGCGCCACATGATCGACCAAATGTGCCAGCTGATTCATCGCCTGCCATCGGGTCAGACAGGCTGCACGACCTGATCGGTTGGCAGAAGTCGAGACCAGCGGACCAGTCAGATCTATCAACCGGACTAAGGCTGGCATTGTCACGCGGCGAACAGCCAATGACTGACGGCCACCTGTGAGTAATGTAGGACACTGCAAATTGACCGGAATGATCCAGGTTGACGGCCGACCCGATTCCTCGTCTGCTTCCTCCAGAATCGGGCAAGCATACCAATGAGCAAGATCATCAAATTCAGTCACCAATGTAATCAAACCTTTCGTGGGATCCCGCTGTTTGATTTGCAAAATCCGGCCAATCGCCGCCAAAGACCCGACGCGACAACTCAAACCCCAAACACCCTCTGTTGGGATCGCAGAAACACCGCCAGACATCAGAATGTCTGCATTACTCTTTAGATCATTTACAAAAATCATGGGTCAATCAGCATTAACGAGTGCACATCATAAACTCCAAATGCGGTTTGGTCTTTAAGTGTCAAGATCTGCAAAGTCCCCCCCAGCCATTGATTGAGCAAAATCGGAACCTGATCGCCTGGGCGCAAACCTTGCTGAATTCCTCGCTGGAGCTGACCGTATCGACAACCGGGTAAGAGGCCCGCTCGTGAATCAACCAATCGTTGCGGGCGGAGAGGGATCAAGGGCTGCTGATCTTGAAACGCTACAGGCGTTAGTGCAAACCGACTGACAGCAACTAACTGACTCAACGTTTGCGGCCTGGAAATGAATTCGGCAGTGATCCCATCGGCTAGGATATGGACGTAAATGCAATCTTTCTCACAAGGTGCTACATGTTTCACATGAAACAAACGATCCGTCGGACATGCATAGGTCAAATCAGCCAAAAACAAAAGCATGGTCATGAACAGTGCGAGGTACCTTGGAGTTCGGGTACAATTTCGGTTCATATCAATCATTCTATGAATCAGACACAACATGGCATTACGTAAAATTCTTGAATTCCCGGATCCTCGGCTTCGAACGATTGCGAAACCGGTTGAAAGCGTCGATGACTCGATTCGTGTTTTGATCGATGACATGTTTGAAACCATGTATGAAGCGCAAGGGATCGGCCTGGCAGCAACGCAAATCGATGTTCATTTGCGAGTTGTAGTCATTGATTTGCAAGACGAACAAAATGCTCCCCTGGTCATGATCAATCCTGAATTTGAGCTCTTGACCCAAGAAATCGATGAAATGCAAGAAGGCTGTTTGTCGGTCCCAGGGATTTACGAGGTCGTTAAACGGCCTGAGCATATCCGGCTCAAAGCACTCGATCGTTCGGGTGAGCCCTACGAAATGGAAGCCGAAGGACTGCTGGCAGTCTGTATCCAACATGAATGCGATCACTTAAACGGCAAGCTCTTTGTCGATCATTTATCAGGCCTTAAACGATCACGAATCAAATCAAAATTGACCAAACAAAAACGAGTTGAGGCGACTTCTTAGATGTTGCGAGTCCTGTTTGCCGGCACTCCTGACTTTGCTGTCCCAACACTCAGAGCTCTCATTGACGATCCGGATATCGTCATAGAGTATGTCCTCACACAGCCAGATCGACCCAGTGGGCGAGGACAGAAGGTGTCAGAAAGCGCCGTGAAACGATGTGCGCTTGAAGCCAACTTGACGGTCAGACAACCGATCACACTCAAAGATCCAAACGAAATCGCCTGGATTCACGCACAAGAGTTTGATGCCATAGTCGTTGTTGCCTATGGGCAGATTCTCAATGCGGAAGTTCTTCAAAGCCCGCGTCTTGGCTGCCTGAATGTCCATGCATCACTGCTTCCCAAATGGCGTGGAGCAGCCCCGTTGCAGCGCGCGATAGAAGCTGGAGACACAGAGACTGGTATCACAATTATGGTAATGGATGAGGGCTTAGACACGGGACCTATGCTCAACACCGCATCAGTGCCAATTGATGACCAAACGACAACGGCTGAATTACACGATCAGCTGGCAACGATCGGTGGTCCGCTACTGGTTCACTCACTAAAACAGTTAGATCAGGGAGCCATTCAACCGATTAAACAGCCTCACGACGGGGTCACTTACGCCCATAAAATCACGACAGATGATGCCTGTATTCGCTGGAATCGCGACCACACTCAAGTCATGCGGCAAATTCATGCATTCAGTCCTGTCCCTGGGGCTTTTGCATTTGCCGGTTCATCCCGAATCAAAATTTATTCTGTTCGCGCAGCAACGGGTAGCACCCGTCAAGCTGGCATGCTCTGGAAGGAAAACGATCAAATTTTAGTCAGCACACGCAATGGGAATCTACAAATACTCGACTGCCAGCTCCCCGGTGGTAAGCGCATGATGCTTGAGCAAATGTTATCGCATCAATCAGCACCCTGGATCGAACCGATTCAGTTGCTGGAGCAGGGCGCGTGAAAAAATCGATCAGAGCGCATGCTGCAGAAGTGATTGATGCGCTCCAAAATCAGCAATCAAATCTCGATGCGCTGCTTCGGAAACATTCGGTTCACCTAAACCCAAATGACAAAAAACTCTTACAATCGATCTGTTACGGGATTTGTCGCGAATGGTTCCATTTAGAGGCCATCGAATCGCAACTCTTAGATAAACCACTCAAAGCAAGGGATCAAATTCTCAGCGCCATCGTCCGCTGTGGCATTTTCGAGCTTGGCTGGATGGGTAGCAAAGAGCATGCGGTAGTCTCCGAATATGTGGATGTCACAGTCACCGAGGGACGACCCTGGGCGCGAGGCCTTGTGAATGCTGTCTTACGACAATTCATCCGCAAAAAATCAGAGCTCAAAATGGAGCGTCACTCCGCACAGACACTCTGGAATCACCCACAATGGCTGATTGATGCGATTCAACAAAGCTGGCCAGACCATTGGGAGCGGGTTCTAGTTGAGAATAATGTTCATCCTCCAATGACGTTGCGTGTCAATCGTCAAAAATTGGATCGAGATGCTTATATCGAAACACTTACAACACAAGGAATTGAGGCCGCCTCAGGCTCAGCACCGGATTCCGTGCGCTTGGCAAAACCAGTTCCCGTTCAATCTCTAGAGGGTTTTGCGGAAGGGTTTGTCAGTGTGCAGGATGAGTCGAGCCAATGGGCTTCGATCATTCTCAACCCACAGGACCACGAACGGATTCTTGATGCCTGCGCTGCGCCCGGCGGAAAAACCTGCCACTTGCTTGAAATGTCTGACTCTCAAGTCATTGCTCTGGATGTCAGTGAACAGCGGTTATCACGCATTAAAGAGAATCTGGTTCGGCTCGGCTTGCGTGCTGAACTGATCGCTGCCGATGCGTCACATACGGAAAGTTGGTGGGACCAGCACGCTTTTGATGCCGTCTTACTCGATCTTCCTTGCTCCGCAACTGGGGTGATTCGACGACATCCCGATGTCAGGCTGATGCGCTCGGAAACGTCATTACGATCATTAATTGGAATGCAAACCATGATCCTCGATGCGACATGGGACACCTTAAAAATTGGTGGCCGATTGTTGGTTACCACCTGCTCCATCCTACCCCAAGAGAATCAGCATCAAATTCGCAAGTTTTTGGAGCGTCATGCCGATGCGCGTCTTACCACCATCGATGGCATACCAGGTCTCGACACCCTATATGGAACCCAGCACCTTCCCACGCACGCCGGAGGAGATGGTTTCTTTTACGCGCTTCTGGTTAAATCAGAGCCCACAAATAACGGGGTATCGGCTTGAAAATCATTATCCTAGGCGCCGGACAGGTGGGAGCCACGCTGGCGGAAAATCTTGCTTCTGAAGCCAATGACATCACCGTCGTGGATACGGACCGTTTTCGGTTGCGTGCACTACAAGATCGGCTCGATATTCGAACCATTCATGGGAACGCGTCTTACCCAGATATTCTCAAACAAGCCGGCGGTATTGACGCGGATATGCTGATCGCAGTCACAAACTCCGATGAGATTAATATGGTGGCATGTCAAATCAGTCATGCACTCTTCAGAACCCCGACAAAAATTGCGCGGGTTCGTTCCCCTGCTTATGACGGGGACGATGATGGAAAAACGAATCCGTTATTTGGCGGTAAAACCGCCTTCAATATTGATCAGATTATTCGTCCAGAACAGTTAGTGACCGAGGCCATTTTCCGGTTAATCCAACAACCAGGTGCGCTCCAGGTGATGGATTTTGCTGGTGGGTTGGTGCAACTTGTTGCCGTGAAAGCGTACTCAGATGGTGCGCTGGTCGGACGAGAACTGAAAGATCTTCGCCAAGACCTTCCCAAAGTCGACACACGTGTGGCTGCGATTTTCAGAAAAGATCGACCGATTCTACCAAGGGGCGATACGGTCATCGAAGCTGATGATGAAGTCTTTTTCCTCGCTGCTCGAAAAGACATTCGAGCTGTCGTTTCTGAACTGCAAAAACTTGAAAAACCTTATCGACGCATCCTCATCGCCGGTGGGGGAAATATTGGAGCACGTCTTGCGACCTCAATTGAAAATCAATACCGCGTCAAGTTGATTGAACGCGGCCAGTTGCGATGCAAAGAACTATCAGAAATGCTCAACAGGACGGTTGTTCTACAAGGAGACGCATCGGATCAAGATCTGCTTCTCGAAGAACGAATCGATGACGTAGATGTCTTCTGCGCCGTCACCAATAGTGATGAAGCGAATATCATGTCATCGATGCTCGCAAAGAAGTTAGGTGCACGAAAGGTCATGACCCTCATCAACAACGCAGCCTATGTTGACCTTGTACAGGGTGGCCTCGTTGATATTGCTGTAAGCCCAGAGCAAGCCACGATCGGCTCACTGCTTCAATTAGTTCGCAGAGGCTCAATCCAAGCCGCTCACTCTCTCAGACGTGGCGCTGCAGAAGCCATCGAAGCCGTCGCTCATGGCGATGAGCGATCCAGTCGAGTTGTCGGTAAGAAAATTGGCGACATTGCTTTGCCAGGTGGAGCAACAATTGGCGCGATCGTCCGAAACGATGAGGTTTTAATTGCCCATGATCACATCGAAATCGAACATCAAGATCACGTGATCATGTTCCTCACAGACAAGCGAAAAATTACCGACATCGAACGGTTATTTTCGGTCGCACCGACCTTCTTGTAATGACACATTTCGGCCCGACTCTTCGAATTCTTGGATTGCTACTGATGTTATTCAGTCTGACCATGCTGCCGCCTATTGGTATCAGTGTGATTTTCGATGATGGACAGATTCCACTGTTTGGGGCAGCAGCGGGGTTAATTTTTGGAGCTGGGTTCATCAGTTGGCTTCCCGCACGTCGGCAAAAGCGGGATCTCAGAATCCGTGACGGTTTCGTCATCACTGTGCTTTTCTGGCTGGTGCTGGGAAGTGCCGGAAGTGTGCCATTAGCGCTCTCTGAACAACTCAATTTAAGTATGACCGATGCGTTGTTTGAATCCATTAGCGGACTGACCACAACTGGTGCGACAGTGATTGTGGGTCTTGATCATTTGCCGAAATCGGTGCTGTTTTATCGGCAACAACTGCAGTGGCTCGGCGGGATGGGGATCGTCGTTCTCGCGGTCGCGATTCTTCCGATGCTTGGTATCGGTGGAATGCAGTTATACAGAGCAGAGACACCCGGACCCGTCAAAGACGCCAAATTATCACCTCGAATCGCCGAGACCGCGAAGGCACTTTGGTTAATTTATCTCTCGCTGACAGCTGCCTGCGCATTAGCGTATTGGATCTCAGGAATGGCGATATTTGATGCCATCTGTCATGCGTTTTCGACCATTGCAATCGGAGGCTTCTCGCCGTATGACGCATCGATTGGTCATTTTAATAGCGTCTCGATTGAAACCGTTGCTATTGTCTTCATGGTAATTTCGGGAATGAATTTTTCGCTTCATTTCATCGCATGGCATAACAACAGCCTCAAGCACTACCTGCATGATCCTGAATGGAAAACCTACCTGTTGTTCTTGTTTGGTTTATCGCTTCTGATTTCGCTAGCCTTGGTTGAAAACGGGACTTATCCCGTTAACGAGGCATTCCGAAAGGGAATCTTTGAAGTGGTCTCGATTGCAACAACGACGGGGTTTACAACGGCTGATTATGCCAGCTGGCCGACGTTTATTCCGTTTTTGCTCTTAATGAGTGCGTTTATCGGAGCCTGCGCAGGTTCAACGGGTGGTGGAATTAAAATCATCCGCATGTTGTTGTTGTACAAACAGGGATCTCGTGAAATCAAACGGCTCATTCATCCAAACGCAGTGATTCCGATCAAACTCGGGAGAAAACCGGTGGGATCTCGAGTGATCGACGCCGTTTGGGGATTTCTTGCGGCCTATGTCCTCATTTTTGCGGTCTTAATGCTGGTTTGTATGGCGCTCGGTGAGGACCCAATTACCGCGTACTCAGCGGTAGGCGCATGTCTGAACAATCTAGGCCCTGGGCTCGGGGACGCGACGCTGAACTATTCCACACTTTCAGATGGGACCAAGTACGTTTTAAGCTTCGCGATGCTGTTGGGGCGGCTGGAACTCTTCACTCTTCTCGTGGTGCTATCCCCCTCATTTTGGGAAAATTAAGGATAGCGCAGAGAGCCGTCTGGGGCATTACGAAACCGCCGATACTCCCATTGATATTGCTCTGGATACTCTCTAACCAGAGCTTCAATTTCCCGATTCATCATCACTAGCCAATGATCTTGATCATCAGCAATGGGATCGTTGAGTTTCTTGAGGACAACCTCATAGCCCTCTTGGGTCTTCAGAGCAGCGCCGATAAACACTCGCGCGTTAGTTGCCAAGGCCAATCGGTACGGCAATACCGGTGTTAACACATCGAGCCCAAAAAATGGCGCATAAGCTCCTTCACCTTCCTTAGGGGCCTGATCAGGTAACACGATCGCGCATTCGTTATGTTTTAACCGTTTGAGCATCGCTTTAACGCCTGCGGTGGTCGCTGGAACTAAATGATTGCCGCCACGCTCTCGAGCGTGGCGCACCAATGCTGAAATTTCAGGAACTCGTAGTGGCCGGAACATCGCGGTGTAGGGGCGATACTGCGTTAGCCAAAGACCAAATAATTCCCAATTCCCAAGATGGGGTAGAAGGATCAAGGTTGGCTGTCCGTCGGTCGTTTGCTGGAATTCAGAAAATCCGTGGACAATCGTGACTCGATCGCGTGAATCCGCAACGGGCTTCACCCAGGTCGTGAGTAATTCGAAAAACTTTTGTGAGAGCTCCGCAATCGAATCATTGCTCAGTTGATGTTGTTGATGTTTTGGCATCAAGGGATAAGCGAGCTGGATATTTTTTCGAGTAATGCGCGCAGATTGATTCGGAAAATAAATCAAGTAAAGACTGATCACCTTGGTGAGCAGATGCTTTACAAAATGAGGCATTTGGCCAAGAAACCAAACAAACCGCTGAATCAACTGCACAAATTTCTAACCCGTTAGCTATACTGTGCGCCTTTATCCTAGCTGACGGAACGACTATGCCGACAACTGGCGCACCAGATACTTCAACTTTCCAAGGACTGATCTTGGCCCTCCAACAATATTGGGCCGACCAAGGTTGCGTTATTTTACAACCGTATGACATGGAAGTGGGGGCTGGAACTTTCCATCCTGCAACTTTCTTGCGTGCGATCGGCCCGGAACGTTGGAATGCGGCTTACGTCCAGCCTTCACGACGCCCAACTGATGGTCGTTATGGTGAAAACCCCAATCGTGGCCAACACTATTATCAATTCCAAGTTGTGATGAAGCCAAATCCCAAAAATCTCGTTGATCTGTATTTTGGCTCCTTGAAGTATTTGGGAATCGATCCTGAAATTCATGATCTTCGACTTGTGGAAGATAATTGGGAGTCGCCAACGCTTGGTGCCTGGGGCCTTGGCTGGGAAGTGTGGCTCAACGGGATGGAAGTCACCCAGTTCACTTATTTTCAGCAAGTGGGTGGCCTTGAGTGCTACCCAGTGACCGGTGAGCTGACCTACGGTCTCGAACGAATCGCAATGTATCTTCAAAATGTCGAGTCGATGTTCGATCTTGTTTGGACGAAAACCGAAGACTCGATCGTGACCTACGGAGACGTTTTTCTCCAAAATGAACAAGAAATGAGCGCCTATAATTTTGAACACGCCAATATTGAGTGGCTATTTAGTGGGTTTGCAGAAGCTGAAAAAGCGTGTGAACAACTTCTGGATGCATCCTTACCATTGCCGGCTTACGAGCAAGTGTTGAAAGCGAGCCATACGTTTAATCTGCTGGACGCGCGTCACGCGATCAGTGTCACAGAAAGGCAGCGGTACATCCTCAAGGTACGCAATCTGGCTCGACAAGTCGCCAATTGTTATTTTGAAACACGAAAGCAAGCCGGGTTTCCATTGGCAGACGATGCGCTGAGAGCAGAGATCCTGAAGGGAGTCGATGCATGAAGACACGGCAGTTTGTGTTTGAACTTGGGTGCGAAGAACTTCCGACCTCGGCCCTGCCATCCTTGAATCAACAATTTCAAGAACTTTTCACAACGAAGCTCGACGATGCACGATTGAGATATGAAAGCCTCTCGGTCATCGCCGCACCACGCCGTCTTGGAGTCTCGATTGAGGGATTGGCCGAATATTCGGAAGACAAGCCCTTTGAGCGTAGAGGTCCCGCAGCGTCCGCTGCCTTTCAAGAGGGCGAGCCGAGCAAAGCACTTCTCGGATTCTGTCGAGGTCTCGGGATTACCCCTGATGAAACCGAGCTGGTTGAGACCGACAAAGGTCAATGGGTGGTTTATCGGGGCGTTGAAACAGGTCGGCCTGCTCGGGAGATCCTACCAGAAGTCTGTTCGTTTGTGATTGGGGGTTTAGCCCTTTCAAAGCCAATGCGCTGGGGCAACGGACGTGATGAATTTCCCAGACCTGTGCATTGGATTCTCGCCATGATCGACGATCAGGTGGTTCCAATGACGCTTTTTGGGTTGAATAGCAGCAACCTCACCTTCGGTCATCGTTTCATGGCCCCCGATCCCATGACGATCGATCATGCCGGTCAGTATCATCGACATCTCACGAATGCGTACGTGATCGCTGATTTTGAACAGAGACAGCGTGCCACCTGGGACACGATTCAACAATCAGCCCAAGAGCATGGAGTCACCGTAGAACTCGACCAAGATTTACTCACTGAAATCAATTGTTTGGTTGAATGGCCTGTTGCACTTTGCGGGGAATTCGAAGAGCGATTTTTAGATGTGCCGGATATAGCGCTGATTGCCGCAATGAAAGGGCACCAAAAATATTTCCATACTCGAGACACTTCAGGTGCGTTATCAAACCGATTCATCACTGTATCAAACATTGAGAGTAAGGATCCCAAGCAAGTCATTGCCGGAAATCAGCGGGTCATAAGAGCACGATTATCTGACGCAAAATTTTTCTTTGATCTTGATCAAAAAGAAGCGCTAGCGGCTCGCCGACCGCGTTTAGATCATATTACCTTCCATCCAAAGCTCGGTTCATTGGGTGCGAAAACCGAGCGCGTTGAATCCCTCGGGTCTAAAATTGCGCAATTCATTGGCGCAGATGTCGATCTCTTTCAACGGGCAACAGCGCTCTCTCGTTGTGACTTAGTGACGGAAATGGTACTGGAATTTGACGAGCTCCAGGGCCAAATGGGAACGATCTACGCCAGCTTAGACGGAGAGCCAGATGAAGTAGCCTGTGCCATCGAAGGATTGTATCAACCAGCCGGAGCCTCTGATCAAGTTCCAGATAATCTGTACGGAACCCTTCTGGCACTCACTGATCGGCTAGATACGCTGGCTGGATTGTTTGGCATTAAACAACCACCGACCGGAAGCAAAGATCCATTTGCACTTCGTCGCGCAGCCATTGGGGTCTTAAGACTCAATGAGTTTCCAGCGTTACGACTCGATCTGACCGTGTGGGTCACTGAGGCGTTTGCAGCACAGCCGGAGACTGGATCAGCCGATCAATTGGACGCATTGATGCAATTCATCAAAGACCGAGAGCGAGTTCGCCTCACCGATAAGGGGTACCGGCATGACATGGTTATCGCGGTACAAGAGACCAATGGACTCGCGACAGCCAAAACCGAAGATCGAGTCAAAGCATTGATCGCACAAAGTGAGACTGACGAATTTGCAACGCTGGTATCAACGAATAAGCGCGTCGCGAATCTTCTTAAGGACAGCCCCATTACCCCAGGAGCCATCGATACCAAATTGTTCAAACATCCCTCGGAAGCCTCGGTCTATGACCTGGCAACAAGGGTTAGTGATAGTGTTGACTTAGCCGTTTCACGTGAAACATATGGCGAGGCCATGGAAAGCTTATTAAGCATGAAGCCAGCAACAGACGCATTTTTTGACAACGTCATGATTCATTGTGATCAAGAAGCAGTCCGGATCAATCGGCTTCGGCTCTGCCAGCTTGTCAAAAATGCCTACAGTAAGCTGGCTGATTTTAGCCTGATCCAGCAGTAACAATGCCCACGATTATCTTAGATCGCGACGGAGTCATTAATCATGATTCGGATCTATACATTAAATCCCCATCCGAATGGGTGGCCATTGATGGGATACCAGAAGCGATTGCTCGACTGAATCGCGCAGGCTACCGTGTGGCAGTCGCCACCAACCAAAGCGGCCTTGGCCGAGGATTGTTTTCTCTCGAGACGTTAACCGATATTCACCGGAAAATGGCAGATGCGATTGAAGGCGCCGGCGGAAACATCGATATGATCGCCTTCTGTCCACATCACCCCGAGGACAACTGCGAATGCCGAAAACCAAAACCCGGACTTCTGCATGCAATCAACCAAGAGATCCCCTTAAATCCAGACACAGACTGGATGGTTGGAGATACCGCGAAAGACCTGATAGCAGCCCAGCGCATGGGACTCCGCGCGGCCTTAGTTGAAACCGGAAAGGGGCAAAGAGAGCTCGCCAAAGGGCTTGTTTCACGTGAAACAAGTCCTGTCTTCACGGATCTTCCGAGTTTCGTGGCCTGGCTCATTACCTAGAGCGAATCAAACGTCAAGATTTGCAACGTTTAATGCATTGGCCTCGATAAACTGTCGGCGAGGTTCGACTTCGTCACCCATCAGCGTCACAAAAATTTGATCCGCGGCTATCATGTCTTCGACCGTCACTTTCAGCATCCGTCGAGTTGTGCTGTCCATCGTCGTTTCCCACAACTGGTCCGGGTTCATTTCACCAAGGCCTTTGTAACGCTGGATCTGTGGCCCACGGCGAGCCTCCGCCATCAACCAGTTGTATGCTTGCTCAAAGGTCGATATCTCAATCGACTTTTCACCACGAGCGACTTTAGCACCCACCTCAATCAAACCGACCAGTAAACCCGCCGCCTTAGCAATCTGCGCATAATCACCGCCATCGAAGAATTGATGCCCAAACACGAAACGATCCGTTAAGCCATGCTGGATCCGCTCGACAACAATCCGCGATTCGGGACGCTCCGGATCCGGCTCTGTTAACACTCGGAAAAACATTCCATCCTTGGGATCGTTCGGCAAGTGCTCAGCAAGGTCTCGGGCATAGCCAGACATCCGTTCGCGATTTTGCAAGTCAACGACATTGATAGGATTCACCAAGAGCATTCCATGCAAAGCGTCATAGGGATAGATCCGATAGAGTCGATCGGCGATCGCGCGACCCGCGCGATAAGTGCCAAACAAGCGCTCCAATACATCACCAGAAATCGAATCACCCGATGTGGGATGAACAACCGCACCGTCCAAAGCCATATTCGTTAAGTACGCTTCTAGCGCCGCTTCGTCCTTCAGATACTGCTCTTGCTTACCCTTCTTCACTTTATACAGCGGGGGTTGCGCAATGTAGACATGGCCGCGCTCAACCACTTCCTTCAGGTGCCGATAAAAGAAGGTCAACAACAATGTTCGGATATGCGCACCATCCACATCGGCATCGGTCATAATGATAATCTTGTGGTACCGAAGTTTGTCGATATCGAATTCTGGACCGATCGAACAGCCTAGCGCCGTCACCAACGTTCCAACTTCCTGAGAGCTGAGCAACTTATCGAAGCGCGCTTTTTCGACGTTCAAAATCTTTCCCTTCAAAGGCAAGATTGCCTGCGTCTTCCGGTCTCGCCCTTGTTTCGCTGATCCGCCAGCGGAATCACCCTCCACCAAGAATAGTTCAGAGAGCCCAGGATCTTTCTCCTGACAATCAGCAAGCTTCCCAGGGAGACCCGCAATATCGAGAGCCCCTTTACGACGGGTGAGTTCTCGTGCTTTCCGAGCCGCTTCCCGCGCCCTAGCCGCATCAATCATCTTCGCCACGATCTGTTTCGCTTCGGTTGGGCGTTCAGCTAAGAATGTCTGAAAAGCCTCACGCATTTCCTGTTGAACTGCTGTCTTCACTTCTTGCGAAACCAGTTTGTCTTTGGTTTGTGATGAAAACTTTGGATCCGGGACTTTCACGGAAATAATCGCCGTCAGTCCTTCGCGCGCATCGTCTCCAGAGGTCGCAACCTTCGCCTTCTTCAACAACTGTTCTTCTTCGATGTATTGATTCAGCGAGCGCGTCAAAGACGCCCGGAACCCTTCTAGATGGGTACCGCCATCTTTCTGTGGGATATTATTGGTATAGCAAAAGAGATTTTCTTGATAAGTGTCATACCACTGTAAAGCGACTTCGACCCCGATGCCATCGTCTCGCTCGGGAGAGGCAAAATGAAACACGTCGCAAATGGGGTTCTTATTCTTTCCAAGGTAACCAACAAACGCTGAGAGGCCGCCTTCGTACTCAAAGACTTCCGACTGCCCCGACGCTTCCTCCGTCAACTTAATCCGGACTCCCGAGTTGAGAAAGGACAACTCGCGAAGCCGCTTTGCTAGCACGTCATAACTAAATTCTGTAATCGCAAACGTATCGCCTGAAGGCTTAAATCGAACAGTCGTGCCAGTCTCGCCAGTGGTGCCAACCGCAGCCAAAGGGCCCTGAGCGTCACCATGCCGATACTCCTGCTCCCAAACAGAGCCATCGCGACGGACCGTCAAAATCAAACGTTCACTTAGCGCATTGACGACAGATACCCCGACACCATGGAGGCCGCCGGACACCTTGTAAGAGTTCTCATCGAATTTTCCGCCGGCATGCAGGACGGTCAGAATGATTTCGGCAGCACTCTTCCCCTCTTCATGTGCGTCAACGGGAATCCCTCGACCGTTGTCCTGAACAGTCACCGAACCATCCGTATGAATCATCACATCGATCTGATCGCAGTGACCCGCTAAGGCCTCGTCAATCGAATTATCCACGACCTCAAACACCATATGATGCAAGCCTGTTCCGTCATCGGTGTTGCCGATATACATCCCCGGACGCTTTTTCACAGCCTCAAGCCCTTTTAAGACTTTGATTGAGCTTCCATCGTAATTAGCAGCCTGCGGGTTCTGTTCCATTTAATTTCCTTACTTAGACGCAATTCTTCCGTGTTTCACGTGAAACACCTCGGCATCGCGCGCCTGGGCATCACTCAGCCCAACACGCTCAACCGTGATTCCAGTAGCCAGCACTTGCACGCCACTACCAACAATTATTTCCCAAACCCGGCCCAAAAACCGGTGATCAAGCTCGGCTCCGGGGTCATCCAAGCACAGCACTGGAGCAATTCCTCGTCTCGCTGACGCCTGAAGTTGCCCCAGGACCAAGGCTAAATTACACACTTTCAGCTGTCCCCGACTCAACGTATCTCCGGCTTTCACCCCATCGCGAAGCAGCTCAAAGTCAGCCCGCTGCGGACCCGACAATGTGGACCGCGCGCGCATGTCTCTACCTCGTTGACTCTCTAGGGTCAACGCTAAATCACCGTCACCCCAACCATTCCGGTACACCAGATCGAGTTCAATCCCAAGCTCCATTTCCACCAACAGCTGGTCAAACAGCGGCTTAACATCCGCAACGAAGGCTCTTCGCCACGAATCAACCTCCTCGCCATACACCGCGATTTGCTGCTCCCATGGAGCCAAATCAGAGCCGTTGAGTATACCACTACGCAATAGACTATTGCGCTGTAACAGGGCTCGCCTCAACGCATTAAAGCTTTGTCCGTTTCCACCGGACCAATGAAAGGCGCCCCAATCCATGAACCGACGCCGATCACCAGGACTCCCGGTAATCACATCCACAGAATGGGGGGTGATTTGCAGAACAGGCAGTAGACGACTCAGCGCCACCTGATTCTTGGCTGCGCTTCCATCTAGTCGAAGCTTTCTCTCGTCTTCGCGATTCACCTGCACCGCGAGCCGATGCTCTTGGTGTTGCCCTTGAATCCGCCCAAAGACCGTTAAACTGGATTGATCAAACGTAATAATCGATTTAATACGGGAGGTCACAAAGCTGCGCCCCAAGGAAAGAATCGACACCGCTTCTAAGACAGATGTCTTTCCTGCGCCATTTTCGCCCACCCAAAGATTGACTGAGGGCCCGAGTGACAATGACGCCTCTGCGAGCCCCCTCAAATGATGAATATGGAGATTGGTGATCACTTAGAGCCGCATAGGCATCACAACGTAGCGTCCCGTATCATCACCAACACCCAACAACAGCGCGCTTCGATTACTGTCGCCAAACCGCAGCTCCACCATCTCGGTTTCAATGGTTGCTAGCACGTCCAACAAGTAGCTCACGTTAAATCCAATCTCAAAACCATCCTGACCAACAAACTCGACTTCTAAGGATTCTTGCGCTTCTTCTTGTTCCGCATTGTTCGCCATCACATCGATTTGCCCCTGAGACAGACGCAACCGCACCCCTCGGTATTGCTCACTAGACAGGATCGAGGCACGCAGTAACACTTCCCGTAACCGTTTCCTATCGGCGCGAACCACGTGATCTCCACCCTGTGGAACGACACGCTCATAGTCTGGGAAACGGCCATCGATCAACACACTGGTGAAAACAAAGGTTGGGCCTGATACGCGAAAATGGCTCGTAGAAAAAGCTAAATCCAACGAGTCATCAGCACTATTCGCCAATCTCGCCAGCTCAATGACCGCCTTCCGTGGAACAATCAGCGAGCTCGGTTCGCCGGACATCCCTTCAAGTGCTGTTTGGTACAAACTCAACCGATGTCCGTCCGTTGCCACGGTACGGAATTCCCCTCCACCAATCGAAAACAACATGCCATTCAGGTAATACCGGACATCTTGCTGCGCCATCGCAAACTGGGTTTTACTAATAGCATCTTGGAGCGGACCCTTCGCCAACGAAACGGACGTCAGCTCACCGCGAATCTCTAGTCTCGGATAGTCAGCCGCCGGCAAAGTTGCCAACTTGAACCTCGACCGTCCAGACGAAAGCAACATTTGTGCGCCATCTTGCTTAAACTGCACCACAGATCCTTCAGGAAGGGCTTTCGCAAGGTCGACTAGCTTTTTCCCTGGCACGGTCACCGCACCACCAGACGCCACTTCGACAAGCTCCATATTGGTCGAAATCTCGGTATCCAAGTCTGTCCCTGTCAGCACAGCACCAGTCGCATCGACCTCAATCAACACGTTGGCCAAAATCGCCATTGTTTGCTTGCGCTCGACCACGGATGCCGCAGTCTGAGCTTTCTCGAGCAACTGTTCGCGAGAAACCGAAAATTCCATGGTCATTCCTTATCCAGTTAATGCCTTTAACAAATTGTTGTAATCATCTCGAATTGCCAAATCGGTGTCGGACAACTCTTTAATCTTTCGACACGCATGAAGCACTGTCGTATGGTCGCGGCCACCAAACGCATCACCTATCTCCGGTAACGAATGATCTGTCAACTCTTTACAAAGAGCCATCGCAACCTGTCGAGGACGAGCAACTGAGCGATTTCGTCGTTTCGAGAGTAAATCAGAAATCTTAATTTTAAAGTAGTCAGCAACCATCCGCTGAATATTATCCACCGATATTTGTCGGTCATGCACCGCAATCAAGTCACGAAGTGTTTCCCTCACAAAATCCAATGTAATCGCTTGACCGAAAAAATGAGCATTCGCGAGGACGCGTTTCAACGCCCCCTCCAAATCGCGAACATTGCTTCGGACCTTTTGAGCAATAAAAAATGCGCAATCACGTTTTAATTCGACACCTGACTCCTGGGCTTTGTTGATTAGAATCGCGACCCGAGTTTCGAGCTCAGGCGGCTCAAGCCGAACGGTCAATCCCCAACCAAAACGGGACTTCAGCCGATCTTCCATATTATCGATCTCTTTAGGATACCGATCAGATGTCAGAATGATCTGCTGACCACCTTCCAACAAACTGTTAAAGGTATGAAAGAACTCTTCTTGTGATTTTTCTTTTCCGGCAAAAAACTGAATATCGTCAATCAATAGTGCATCAACGTTCCGATACACTCGCTTAAAGTCCGCGATCGCGTTTAATTGAAGAGCTTTCACCATATCGGCGACAAACCGTTCTGAGTGCACATAAATGATTTTAGCGTTTGGGTTGTGTGATCGGATTTGGTTACCAACCGCGTGCATCAAGTGAGTCTTCCCGAGTCCTGTATCCCCATATAGAAACAACGGATTATATTCCGATCCCGGCTTTTCTGAGACTCGTTGAGCCGCTGCACGAGCAAGCTGGTTCGACTTCCCTTCAACAAAATTCTCAAACCGGAAATCAGCGTTGAGGCGATTACTGTGTTTAATTGAGCCCTCCACCACGGCTGGCTCACGAACCTTCGGCTGCGACACAGGCTGATGATTGACCTGAACTGACTGTTTCGGCACCTCGACGACACGATCCGTTGTACCTGCCATCACGCCCGATGACCCCACACGAACGGTGACTTGAAACGTCCCACCGACATGCTGCGAGTAGAAAGACTGGATCCGATCCAGATATCGGTCGGTCACCCAATCTTTCACAAATCGGTTGGGTGCAAAGAGAAGGATTGACTGAACTGTCTCTTCGACCTGGAGTGGTTTAATCCACGTATTCAACTGCTCTGTTGTCAGCTCCGCAGCCAATTGTTCTACGCAGATATCCCAATTCATTCGTTATTATCTCCTTGTCGGGGATAAGTTATGCACAATCTATCCCTGTTCGGTCAATAGGCGATCACTAGAAATTTGATAACGCATTGAAATACAAAGCCTTAAATGTTTTTGCGCGATTTTGTGGATAACCTCGTTTCATCGAACCAAAACATTCCAAAAATCCGTTATTTTTCAGCGTAATGACTTTTTCAACACTGTTTATCCACAGACCTATAATCCGCACCAAATGCGTTATCTTTTTTGGACTTTTTCAATTCGTCACGAAAATCTCTTTAATTTCTAGCCACCTTTCGCTAAACTTCGCGCCCCGTAAAATGTAATTGACAGGAAGAAGTCATGAAACGTACGTTTCAGCCAAGCATCATTAAACGCGCTCGCAATCATGGTTTCCGTGCTCGCATGGCCACAAAGAGCGGCCGTCAGATCATTGCGCGTCGTCGTGCAAAAGGTCGCAAGCGCTTATCTGCCTAACGAGGCTTGACTATGACGGTCATTTCTTTACCGTCACGCAGTGATTTCGACGCCGTATTTAAAAGTCCCGACGCTAAAGCTAGCAATCGGGACTTTTTAGTTTTAGCGAAACACCAAGAGCATGCGGTGAGTCATCGCATTGGCTTTGTGACTTCCAAAAAGAAGATTCGCCGGGCCGTGGACAGGAATCGTTTCCGGCGCATCATCCGTGAGTACCTCCGTCACCAGAATGCTGATCGCTGTGCCGACATTGTCGTCATCGCCAGACAAAACCCAGATCGCCTTTGGTCTACCCAATATCAAATCCAGCTCGACCAGGTTTTCACCAAACTCTTCAAAACTCTTCAAAAACCCCATGGCGAATAATCGTATTTTTAGCGTCTTGGCAATTGCGGTAATTCGTTTCTACCGGTACTTTGTGTCCCCAATATTCCCACCATCGTGCCGGTTTCAGCCAACTTGTTCAGCATATATGATTGAAGCCATTGAGACCCACGGGATCTTTCGGGGCCTGTGGTTAGGAATAAGACGCATCGGCAAATGCCATCCAGGTCACTCTGGGGGGTTTGATCCGGTCCCTGAGCACAAAGGAAAAACGAGACAAAACTAATGGATATTCAACGTACTGGCCTTCTCGCAGTTTTGGGCATTTTGACCTACGTGCTATTTCTCCAGTGGAACCTTTACACAGAAGCAGACGACCCAGTCAGTGCAGTCTCTGCTCAAATTCAGCCATCAACAGAAGCGCCAAAAGCTGGCGAAGTCCCTTCAAGTTCCGGTGTCGCTCAAGCCGCAATTGCTCCGATCTCATCGAATATCGTTGCTGATCAAATCATTATCAGTACAGCTGCTGCTGACATGGCAATCACACTTAGTGGCGGCGATATCACCCAAGTATTGTTAAAAGAATTTCCGGTGTCTCTCAAAAACCAAGACCAACCGATTCCTTTACTTGACTACGTATCTCGAACCTATTTTGCGCAGAGCGGTCTTGTTGGCGCAGATGGCCCAGATGCGTCAATTGATGGTCGCCCCGTTTACAAAGCTGAACAACAACGATATGACATCACTGAACCAACAGATGTCTCGATTCAAGCGACAACTGACACGGGTCTCCTCATTACCAAGACCTTCTCAGTTGATCCGGCTCGCTACGACATCAAAGTCACGCATACCATTCGAAACACGTCAGACACTGCAAAAACAGTGTCGCCTTTTGTTCAGTTAAAACGTGATAACTCAGCCGACCCTTCTATTCAAAACTCAATGGGTATGCAGGCATTTCTAGGATATGCGCTTCGCACCGCTGACGAGCGATATCGAAAGGTTTCGTTTTCCGATTTTGAGACAGCCATCGATGCTCGGGACCTCAACACCGAACTCAAAAATAACGCAGTAGCCGGCGGCTATCTCGCGTTATTACAGCATTACTTCACCAGTGCATGGGTGCCATCAGGCGATCAAACCCACCTCTATTCATTTCGCACCAATCAGGATGGCCACTTCATTGGCAGTGTTATCAGCCCCGCCATCGTGATTCCAGCAGGTGAAACCAAGCAAACTAGTGCAACTTTTTATGCAGGCCCAAAAGATCAAGATGCGTTAGAGGCGATCTCTCCTGGTCTTGAGCTCGTTGTCGATTACGGCTGGCTGTGGTTTATCGCTCAACCACTGTTTTGGCTGCTGAAATTCATTCAGACATATGTCGGAAATTGGGGCTTTGCGATCATCCTAGTCACGGTGTTGGTGAAAGCCGCTTTCTTCCAGCTGTCGGCTGCTGCTTACAAATCGATGGCAAAGATGCGGAAATTCACGCCAGAAATTACCCGTATGCGTGAGCTCTACGGAGACGACAGACAACGCATGTCTAAAGAGATGATGGACCTGTATAAGCGTGAAAAAATTAATCCTTTAGGTGGATGTTTGCCCATTGTTGTGCAAATGCCTGTCTTTATCGCCCTGTATTGGGTGTTGTTAGAATCTGTCGAACTCCGACAAGCACCATTTATTCTGTGGATCAACGACCTTAGCGTGAAAGACCCATTCTTCATTCTTCCGTTATTGATGGGTGTCTCCATGTACATTCAGACCTCGTTGAACCCGACGCCACCTGATCCAATGCAAGCAAAGATTATGAAATACATGCCTGTAGCATTTACATTCTTTTTCCTTTGGTTCCCGGCTGGTTTGGTTCTCTACTGGGTCGTCAATAATATTTTATCGATCGCACAACAATGGGTGATTACCAAGTCGATCGAGAATGCCGATACCCAGCATACATGAGTCTATCTGATACAATCGTTGCCTCGGCTACAGCGCCTGGCCGCGGCGCGATTAGTATCATCCGTCTGTCAGGTGACAACAGTCTCCGCATTGCCGAAGCTCTTGCAGGCAAAACTTTCACTCCACGATTGGCAACCTTTGGAAAACTGATTTCAGATGGCCTACTGATTGATACTGGCATTTGGATTTATTTCAAAGGACCAAACAGTTTCACTGGGGAAGACGTCGTCGAATTTCAGGGCCACGGTGGCCCGGTTGTCATTCAAACCATTCTTCGTACCGCCACTGCCCAAGGCGCTCGACTTGCAAATCCAGGTGAATTTAGTCAACGCGCATTTTTAAATAATCGAATCGATCTCACACAAGCAGAAGCCATTAGTGACCTGATTAATGCAACTTCTGTGTCTGCTGTGAAAGCGGCAAATCAATCGTTATCTGGGGAATTCGCAAATCGGATTCATGCCATCGTTGCCGATTTAATTCGTTTAAGAACTCAAATTGAGGCACACATTGACTTTCCAGATGAAGATATTGATCCACAAAACCTTCGTGAATTTTCCGATCAGTTAACGAATCTTCACCACCATCTTCAATCGTTAAAGCTTGCTGCCAACGAGGGTGCTCGACTCAACCGAGCTTCAGATGTAGTCCTAATTGGTGAACCGAATGTCGGCAAAAGTTCTCTGCTCAATGCATTAGCAAACGAGCCTTTAGCTATTGTGACAAATATCCCCGGTACAACACGTGATCTTATTCGTCATGATCTTCTCCTCGACGGCATCGAACTCAGAGTCACGGACACCGCAGGAATTCGTGCCACTGAAGATGTTATTGAAACCGAAGGGATTCAAAGGGCGCGCAATGCAATAGAAACCGCTGATATCGCTCTCTGTCTATTTGATGAAAGACACCACACCATCACAGAATCTCTTGTTAATCGCCTTGTGGGCGACACTACCTCTGCATCCATCGGCATTATTCGCACGAAAAGTGATATCCAAAATCAACCGACGATCAATCAAACAAACCATCCATTAATTGAAATATCCGCGGTTTCGGGCTCAGGTCTCAATCAACTGAAAGATTGGCTGCTCAATAAACTAAATCTCAATAGCAACGCTGAAACCCCATTCTTAGCCCGGGAACGACACGTGATTCAATTGGCAATCGCGCTTAACTATCTTCACCAAGCAATGAGTCAACCCATTAATCTTGAGACCATTGATCTCTTAGCTGAAGACCTACGACTAACACAAAATGCGTTGTCAGAAATCACCGGATCATTCACTTCAGATGATTTATTAGGCTCAATTTTTTCAACATTTTGCATCGGTAAATGATGTGGATAGATGGTCGATTTCAGAGTGGAATAACCGGTGGATACTATCGGCTGTGGACAAGCACCGTTTTTATGCACATGCCTAGGCCACTTGCTCTAATAGCTTATTAAGGTTTACGCACAGAGTCTTTTGACGTTTAAATACCTGATAAAACAATAAAAAAATGCCTTTTCCACAGATCGAAAGCCCCGTAATATAAACAACTTCAATAACCTTTTTCTTTAAGTATTCTTTTATATATATGGATTACACACGTTGTTTTGATGTGATCGTCGTTGGCGGTGGTCATGCTGGTAGTGAAGCTGCACATGCAGCTGCTCGAATGGGATGCAATACTCTTTTGGTAACGCATTCGATTGAAACGTTGGGTCAAATGTCATGTAACCCAGCAATTGGTGGTATCGGCAAAAGTCACCTGGTTCGAGAAATCGATGCTTGTGATGGATTAATGGCAAAAATCACCGATCATGCAGGTATTCAGTTTAGAGTATTGAATCAACGAAAAGGTCCAGCTGTTCGTGCGACACGCGCTCAAGCCGATCGAGTGCTCTATCGTCAAGCCATGCGACATGCCATAGAGACAACGCCTCATCTGACAATTTTCCAACAGCCAGTTTCTGATCTGACCATTGAACACGATCGTGTCACCGGCGTGGTGTTAGCAATGGGATTGGAATTAAAAGCCAAGACCGTTGTAATCACAGCTGGAACATTTTTGGCTGGCCAAATTCATATTGGGATGAATCAACAGTCAGGTGGGCGAGCAGGCGACCCGGCGTCAAATGAGCTGTCGAAGTCACTACGTGATTTACCCTTTCGAATTGCACGATTGAAAACAGGGACACCCCCTCGTATTGATCGTCGTTCGGTTGATTTAGATTCGTTACCTGAGCAACCTGGGGATTTTCCAACGCCATACTTATCAATGATGAGTCAGGGAACAGAACATCCAACTCAGATTCCTTGTTATCTCTCAAGAACGACTGAAAAAACTCGCGATATTATTTTACAAAATCTCCATTTGAGTCCAATGTATGCCGGAGTTATTGAAGGAGTTGGTCCAAGATATTGCCCATCAATTGAAGACAAGATGGTGCGGTTTTCTGATAAGCCAACTCACCAGGTATTTTTAGAACCTGAAGGCTTAACGTCTTTCGAATTATATCCAAATGGCGTGAGCACATCGCTTCCCTATGAAATTCAATTTGCCATCATTCGATCAATGGACGGTTGTTCACAGGCCGTGATTACTCGACCTGGATATGCCATTGAATATGATTATTTTGACCCTCGTGATCTTCAAGCGACGCTTGAAAGTAAGTTAATCGAGAACTTGTATTTCGCTGGCCAGATCAATGGAACAACAGGGTATGAAGAAGCTGGTGCACAAGGTTTGTTAGCAGGGGCGAATGCTGCGTTAAGAGCACAAGGCAAAGACAGTTGGACTGTTGGTCGTGACGAAGGTTATTTAGGGGTGATGGTGGATGATCTTATTACTCTCGGGACGCAGGAACCCTATCGAATGTTTACGTCAAGGGCTGAATATCGTTTGGCGCTTCGTGAAGATAATGCTGATACTCGACTTACCGAAAAAGCTCGATCTCTCGGTCTGGTTAGTGATCAACGATGGAAGCATTTTAATGATCGTCAAGAACAAATTACTCAGGAAATGCATCGGTTGAAATCAACATGGATTCGCCCATCAGATCCGACGATTGCACAATTGAATTCAATATTGACATCACCGTTGAGTAAAGAAACGTCAGCGCATGATTTGTTAAAACGACCAGAAATTCATTATCACGATCTAGTTGAACGAGGTGAATTCTTGGGTCACAAGGACCCATCCGTCTCTTTTCAAGTTGAAATTTTAGTGAAGTATTCCGGTTACATCGATCGGCAAACCGATGAGATCAAAAAATTAAAGAAAAATGAGCAGGTCAAATTACCGACGACCATCGATTATCAATCGATCGTAGGGCTTTCAAACGAAGTTCGACAAAAGTTAATCGATCATCGGCCTGAAACCTTAGCTCAAGCGTCTCGGATATCGGGTGTTACCCCGGCTGCTGTTAGTCTCCTACTGGTACATTTAAAAAAATTAGATTTAATGAATATGGCGAGTTAATGCAGTTAACCTCAGGGTTAGACATACTCAATCTTGATCTAACGAATCAACAAATCGACGCCCTTAACACGATTTTAGTTGAGCATATGAAATGGAACCAAGTGTTTAATCTCAGTGCTCATCGAACGGAACACGATGTGGTGGTGTATCAAATTTTAGATTCGTTGAGTGTTTATCCGTTTATTTCAACCGGGACACTTTTAGATATTGGAACAGGTCCGGGGTTTCCGGGATTACCATTAGCAGTGATCTTCCCGGAAACACAGATAACGTTACTGGATTCAAACGACAAAAAGCTTTCATTTGCTCGTCATATCAAGTCGTTATGTCACTTAGATAATGTCGAAATTGTTCATCAGAGAATTGAAGATGTTCGGGATGATCAGCGATTTGATCAAATAATCAGCAGAGCTTTCACACATCTCAATGGTATGATCGATTGCTCGTTACGATTGCTATCTCCGAAAGGAAGGCTTTTGGCTATGAAGGGCGCGCAAGCCGAAAGCGAAGTCGCCGATGCGCAGATGACATACAGTAATTGTCATATTTCAGTGTATCAATTGCCTCATGTCGTTGAAGAACAACGCAAGGTTGCATTAGTTAAACAGGGATTGGAATGACACGAATTATTGCCATTACAAATCAAAAAGGCGGTGTCGGAAAAACAACGACGTGCGTCAACCTTGGTGCAACCTTGAGTGAAATGGGCCATCAAGTTTTAGTGATTGACTTCGACCCACAAGGAAATGCGACATCGGGTTCTGGTGTTTTGAAACACGCGATCGAACACGATGTGCGCGGTTTGTTGTTAGGGGAATCGTCGTTTCGCGACGTTTGTATTTTAGGGACCGATGCTGGTTATGACTTATTGCCCTCTGATATTCAGCTGACAGAAGCAGAAGTGGGTTTAATTGGACAAAGTGGAGCTCAATTTCGTTTAAAAGATGTGTTGGCAGAACAAGCCAAAAGTTATGATTTTGTGTTAATCGATTGTCCACCAGCTTTAAGTATGCTGACTATCAATGGATTGATCGCAGCCAATGGGGTAATTATTCCAGTCCAATGTGAATTCTTTGCACTTGAGGGAATTGCGGCTTTAATCGAAACCATCGATCAAGTGAGAGCTGGTCATAATCCGACTCTCGAAATCGATGGTGTTCTTCGAACAATGTATGATCCAAGAACGAGCTTAACACGCCAAGTTTCGCAGCAATTGGAACAATTTTTTGGGGAACGCGTGTTTAAAACCGTCATCCCAAGAAATATTCGTTTGGCAGAAGCGCCAAGTCATGGGTTGCCGGTTTTGCGGTATGACCGATTATCGAAAGGTGCTTTGTCTTACTTGGCGTTAGCATCTGAATTACGTAAACGATTGAAATTGAAAACAGCGGCATGACACAGAAAAAACGCGGACTAGGCTTTAACCCTTTGTTAGGGTTGGATCAATCGACTGTAGATGCGGTACTCAATACCGAAAAAACAGATGCTACAATCAAAGGAACGAGTGGACCATCGGGTTTGCTTCAGTTGGCGATCGAAAAAATTGTTCCCAATCCATTTCAACCAAGAACACGGTTTAACGAATTAGAACTGGATGAATTATCAGACTCCATTCGTCAACACGGGGTCATGCAACCGGTTGTTGTGAGACAAACTGTTCGAGGTTACGAGCTTATCGCGGGTGAGCGCCGCTGGAGAGCGAGTCAACGCGCAGGTCTAGCAGAAATACCCGCCCTTGTCCGCGATTTAGATGACCAACAAGTTGCAGCACTTGCGCTTATTGAAAATATTCAGCGCGAACAACTGACAGCCATCGAACAAGCACGAGCCCTTGCAAGGATGCGTGATCAGTTTTCAATGGACCAAACCGCACTGGCAACGATGATTTCATCCAGTCGGTCGAATGTTGCTAACCTGCTTCGCTTGTTGAATTTGTCCCAAGGTGTTCAGTCCATGCTGGAAGAGGGTCGATTAGAAATGGGTCACGCGCGCTCTCTCTTGCCATTACCAGAAAACATGCAGGTGAAAACAGCCGAAGATGTCTTGCGATCGCAACTATCGGTCCGACAAACAGAAACTCTCGTGAAGCGATTATTGTCAGACAATTCGAAACGAGATCAGGGTAGTGATCAAAAAGATCCTGATGTGAGTCGCCTGGAAGCAAAGTTATCGGATCGGCTGGGAGCATCAGTACAAATCAAGCCAAAAAGCGGTGGGAAAGGTCATATTGTGATCGAATATGGGTCACTCGATATTCTCGATGGCATCGTGGCACGATTAAAAACAAAAGATTGAAATACACGACCTTTGCCTTA
>Ga0181578_10000022_pt1 | contig 117912 bp, 110 predicted proteins | sample 071ome_21_FD_148659 | JGI IMG/M metagenome (GOLD analysis project Ga0181578, IMG submission 148659) | Coastal salt marsh microbial communities from the Groves Creek Marsh, Skidaway Island, Georgia - 071401CT metaG (spades assembly) | ecosystem: Environmental > Aquatic > Marine > Intertidal... | reverse complement strand
GACGTGCTCGGGCTCGCGTTGTCGCGACGCACCGTCGTTGGCACTGGGTCTGCGCCAGCGGCGGGCAGAGAGTTGGAGGAGTCCCATCCAGCGGTGGTCGCCCACCGGGCCGCTGGTGGCAGCGGCTTGCTGTGGGGCGTGGGTGGCATCCCGATGGGTCGCGGTCTTGGCTACAGCGGCGCGGTTCGGGTCGCCGGGGCCATGCTCGCCCATGTGGAACGCGACGGGGTGGCGGCAGCGGCCGACCATGACACCCGAGTCGAGGTTCTCCGCCTCACCGCGGAGCTCGAGGGCCATCCCGACAACGTCGCGGCTTCGGTGTTCGGAGGCATGGTGATCGCCGACGGCGACCTCGTCAGTCCAGCACCGGTCGACCTTGGCCTGAGCGTCGTTGTCTGGGTTCCGGCTGCCGACTCGACCTCCACCGATCGCTCCCGAGCCACTCTTCCCACCGTCGTCGACCGACCCGACGCGGTGTTCAACATGGCGCGGGTCGCCACGCTGATCACCGCGGTGGCAGCAGGAGACCTTGGACTACTGCGTCGCTCAGTCGCCGATCGACTCCACCAAGACATCCGCTTCGCGGCGGCGCCAGCATCGGCGCAAGCGGCGACCGCGATGGAGTCGGTTCCCGGTGTGCATGGTGTGTGGCTGTCCGGCTCGGGTCCGACGGTTGCTGGTTGGGTCAAGGCGGACGAGCTCGACCAGGTCGTCGCTGGTGTGCGGGACGCGACCGGAGCGTCCGCTGATCAGGTCCTTGGCCTCGCGGTCGACCGCGAGGGTGTGCGCGTCGACCCCTAGAGCGGAGACCCGCTCAACGGTTACGCGCTCTAGACAGCGAGGGCGAGTCGAGGCACTTCAGTATCGAAGAGCAGAGGAAAGCGCCATTCGCCGCTGCACGAGACGACATCCACGCGGCCTGCGATTCGCTCGAGGTGTCGACCGAGCATGAGGGCCTCACCGATCGGGTCGACCGGATCGTGTCCCTCGAGCGCCGGGTGATGGAGCACCCCGTGCTCCATGCGGAACTCGAGATCACCGTCGCGCACGGTGAGAGCACCAGCGTCGAGCACCGCGCGCACGAGGGCGGTGCGTTCGAGGGCTCCGAGCAGCTCAGCCAGCCGATCGCGGCAGGCTGCGGCCTCCTCGAACCGCTGTCCGAGCGCGAGATCGCGCATGCGCGTCGTCGCCGCCTCCACGACAGCGGTCGTCTCACCTTGGAAGAGGCCGACGATGGTCGCGACCGCAAGGTCATACTCGGCGCGGTCGGCGAAACCGGCGCACGGACATGGGGCGACCCCGAGCTGGTGCGCTGTGCAGGGCGTGGCCTCTGGACGTGGGGTGTGGCCTCTCGGCAGTCGCACCGAGCAGCGGCGGATCGGCACGACCGACTCGATGGCCTCGATCACCGCGGCGGCGCGACGGTGCGAACCGACCGGGCCGAGATGCGGTGATCGCCCATCGTCAGCGCGAACCACCGAGAGCCGCGGCCACTCCTGACTGGTGTCGAGACGAATCCACGTTGGTCGCCGTGGATGACGTCCGACCCGGTTGAACCGCGGGCTCGAGCTGATGATGAGGCGACGCTCGAGGATCTCGGCGGTGAGGGGATCCGGGGTCGGAAGATGCTCGATGGTGGAGAGTTGCCTCAGCATCGGGCCGACGGTTCGACGGTCGTCGCCACCGAAGTAGCTCCTCACCCGCTGACGCAGGTTGGTCGCCTTTCCCACATAGATGATGTCTCCCATCGCGTCGCGGAACAGGTAGACGCCGGGGGAGCGTGGGAGGTCGGTGGTCAGACGCAACTTTGCTGCCTGGGGGTGGCCGCCGATCGTTCCAAGTTGCATGAGGTCGTCGATTCCGGTGACCCCCCACGCGGAGGCTCGTTCGATGAGCAGGTGAAGGAGATCCGTTGTGGCTCGAGCGTCATCAAGGGCCCGATGGCTCGGTGAGTTCGCGAAGCCGAACCGCTCAGCCAAGGTTCCGAGACGGAAGTTCGGCACCTCGTCGCGCAGTAGTCGTCGGGCGATGGCGAGCGTGTCGAGCACTGGCGGGCGGAACTCCTCGCGCCCTGCCCGCTCGAAGGCGGCCCGAAGGAAACCGACGTCGAACCGCGCGTTGTGCGCGACGACGACGCAGCCCTCGCAGAACGACTCCAGGCTCGGAAGCACGGATTCGATACGAGGGGCGGTGGCGACCACGGCGTCGGTCAGTCCGGTGATCAGTGTGATCTGCGGAGGGATGGGACGACCCGGGTTGACGAGGGTCTGGTAGGTGCCGAGCACCTCACCTCCGCGCACCTTGACCGCTCCGATCTCGGTGATCGCGTCCGAGTCGGCTCGGGTGCCCGTGGTCTCGAGGTCGACGACGCAGAAGGTCACCTCGGAGAGCGCCAGCCCTAAGTCGTCGAGGCTGCGCTGGCGATACACACGCCCAGTCGAACACGAACATCTGTTCGTGTCAAGCCATCCCGTGCGTGGGCGCGCCGGTACGATCGTCACATGGCTCGATCGGGGGCGAGACGCGAGGTTCCCCCCAATGATCCCCGGCACCTCCGTCCCCTGGTCGAGGCGCTCGTCCCACTGCTCGTGCCTCGTGATGGGCCTCCGCTCGACTGGTGTCCTGACGCGGTGGTCGACACGGTGACGAATGCCCCTCGTCGCGACCGCCTCGGGCTCGGCCATATCACGCGAATCGTGGAGGCGCTCTCCGCTGAGGACATGCGGAAGCGCTGCGCTGAGATCGTAAATGCCGGTCAGCTCGACGAGCGCTGTCGTGCGTGGCTGGCGGGAGCACCCGATTGGTGGGGAATGGCCGGCACGTCGGACGCCGGCCTCGGTGACGATCCATCGGCGGTACGTCGCGAGGTTCGCAAGCGCCTCGCCGCCGAGCAGAAGTCGGCTCGGGCTGAGGAGGCACTCGCCCGTGAGCGGACCGAGGTGAGCGACCTCCGAGCGAGAGTCTCCGAGCTCGAGGCAGCTCTCGAGAAGTCCAGCGCCGAGAGCGCCGCCCTCGACGAGTCGCTCCAAGCCGCGCGGATGGACCTCCGGCACGAACGCGACCGACACGCCGCCACCAAGGGTCGACTCGAGCGGGCCATCGATCAGGCCGGCATCGCCGATGCGGCCACTCAGGAGGCTGAGGAGGTGCGCGACCGCGTGCTCGACGAGCGGCGGGAACTTCTCAGCGACATCGAGCATCTGAGCGGCATGGTGAAAAGCGCTGAGACCCTGCTGGCCGGGCTTCGCGCCATGCTCCCAGCGCCACGAGAAGGCGACCGTCGCGAGCCCGTCCAGATCCCCGGCGCCTACACCGGTTTGCCCGACCGCGCGGCTGACCATCTAATGCGATGTGGAGCGACCGTGATCGTCGATGCCTACAACGTCACCCTCGGTCGGCTTGGACACCTGGAGATCGCCGAGCAGCGCGAGCGCCTCCTGAGCGCCTGTGAGCAGCTCGCCGCCCGTACCGGCGCGGACATCGTGGTGGCGATCGACGGGGCGTCGATCGTCGGTGCCCACGCTCGTGGCCGTCGACACGTTCGAGTCCTCTACTCGCCAGAGGGTGTCGACGCAGACGACACGATCCGCGAGGAACTCAGTCGCGTGCCGGTCACCCGCCCCGTCGTCGTGGTCACCGACGATCAAGCGGTGAGATCGGATGCCCGCGCTCTTGGCGCCAACTTGATCAACAGCCCGGTCTTCGCCGACCTGTTGTGGGGCAGGTGAGCGGTCACACGACCGGCTGAAGTCGACATGAGACGCAACGCTCCACTTCCAACCCTCGATGAGATCCGAGATCGCCTCCGAGAACAGGGCATCACCGCACTCGGCGTAGCCCCGGCCGAGGTGCTCGATCGCGCTCGATCGGCCCTCAACGAACGCCGCGCCGATGGGTTGGCCGACTCGATGGAGTTCACTTACCGCGATCCGGAGCGCTCCACCGATCCTCAGCGCGCGGTGGATGGGGCCTGCTCGATCATCGTCGCAGCGATGCCCTACGCGGCCGGCGTCGAGCCCGAACCGGTCCGACCGGGTTGGGCACGGGTGGCCCGCTACGCGCGAGCCGACCACTACGAGGATCTACGCCGAGCGCTCCGCGCCGAGGCGCGACTGATCCGAGCCGCTGGGCACCGGGCGGTCGCCTTCGCTGACGACAACTCGCTCGTCGACCGGGAAGCCGCATATCTCGGAGGTCTCGGCTGGTTCGGCCGCAACGCGAACCTGCTCATCTCCGGAGCGGGAAGCTTCTTCATCCTCGGGTCGATCATCACGACCGCCGACTACCCCCGCTCCGAGCCAGTCGCTGACGGGTGTGGAACCTGCTCACGGTGCGAACCCGCATGTCCTACTGGGGCCATCGTCGCGCCCGGGGTGATCGACGCCAGACGCTGCCTGGCCTGGCTCATGCAGAAACCCGGGACCTTCCCGGTCGAGTACCGCGAAGCTCTCGGGGATCGCCTCTACGGCTGCGACGACTGTCAGGAGGCCTGCCCGCCGACCGTCCGACTCAGCCCACGGTCCGCGGTTGCCGTCGGCGTCAGCGGACCTTCTCACGTGGACGCCCTCGAACTCCTCGCCTCCGACGATGAGACGCTGCTCGATCGTCATGGACGTTGGTACCTCGCCGACCGCGATCCGACGTGGCTCCGTCGCAACGCGGTGATCGTCCTCGGCAACACGGCGACACCCGGAGATGAAGCGGTGGTCGAGGTCCTCGAGCGGCTAGCTGAGGGCGACGAGGCGATGCTCGCAGAGCACGCTCGGTGGTCGCTTGAGCGCCTTACCGAACGGGGTCGTGTCGAGATGCTCGGAGGCCCCGCCAGATGAAACATCTCCTCGTCACCAACGACTTCCCACCGAAGGTCGGGGGCATCCAGTCGCTGCTCTGGGAATGGTGGCGGCGGCTTCCGCCGGAGTCGTTCTCAGTGCTGACCAGTCCACACCGAGATGCTGAGGCCTTCGACGCGGAGCAGCCGTTCGAGGTGAAGCGAGTGCGGGAGCCGGTGCTGCTCCCGCACCGGTTGATGGTCTCAAGGGTGAGAACGTCCGTCGAGCGCACCGGGTCCGAACTCGTCGTTCTCGACCCCGCGGTGCCCCTCGGCATGATCGGCCCGCGACTCGGCCTGCCCTATGCCGTCGTACTGCATGGAGCAGAGGTCACCGTGCCCGGTCGCCTCCCGGTGACACGGCCGATGCTCGCCAAGGTGCTCCGAGGGGCGAGCCTCGTCATCTCGGCGGGGGAGTACGCCACGGCGGAGGCTGAGCGCGCGGCCCGCTGCCAACTGCCGGTCACCGTGATCCCGCCCGGGGTTGACGTCGAGCGATTCCGGCCGCTGAGTGCCTCTGAGAGATCGGCCGCCCGGGCGCGATACGGCTTGCGACCTGAGCACGAGGTCGTGGTCGCGGTGTCGCGGCTCGTGCCGAGGAAGGGTTTCGATGTGCTCATCCGAGCAGCGGCGCGACTGGCCCCCTCCCGGCCGAACCTGCGGGTCCTGATCGCGGGGGCAGGGCGAGACGACCGACGCCTACGGCGCCTCGTCGACGAGACCGGGGCCCCGGTGAACCTGCTTGGACGGGTTCCCGACGCCGAGCTTCCTGCCCTCTACGCGATTGGTGACGTCGCCTCGATGCTCTGTCGCACCCGGTGGCTCGGGCTCGAACAGGAGGGCTTTGGGATCGTGTTCCTCGAGGCCGCTGCGAGCGGTGTTCCCCAGCTGGCCGGGCGCAGTGGGGGAGCGGCGGAGGCGGTGGACGACGGAGTTACCGGGATGATCGTCGATCGCCCGGATTCGGTGAATGACGTCGCGGCAGCGCTCAACTCGTTGCTCGACGACCCTGCGAGACTGGCCCTCATGGGAGAGCGGTCCCGAGAGCGAGCCGAACGCCACTTCACCTACGACCTCCTCTCGGCACGCCTGGCCGAGGTGCTGGGGGCCACATGAGCGAATCCACCGACTCCGGAGTGATGGCTGATGCCCTCGTTCGTGTGCACCTCGGGCTGACCGCGCTCTTCGTCGTGACCGCGGCCTATGCCGCCGCATCGTTCTCGACCGCGGCCCAATGGGTGGGGGCCGTCACCGCCCTCGCGCTCTTCGCGATCGGGGTGGCGACCTTCCTCTGGGGTTTCTTCAACGCGGTGCAGCGGTCGAGAACCGAGGAGATCTCGGTTACGCAACTCTTCTTGCTGCTCGGCCCGTCTGTCCCTTCACCGGTGACCCGGGTGATGAATTTGGCGCTCGCGGTCCAAGTCATCGTCGCTCTCACCACCACGCTCGCGCGCCCAAACGGCCCCGACGGCAATCCTGGATCTTCGCTCGCAGTCGGGTTTCTCGTGCCGATGCTCGGGCTTGGGCTCAACGGACTCTGGGCGGCGCACCACGGTCGCTTCGAACCGCGGCGCGGCGCTGTCACCCCCGAGGAGGACGCGATCGGGCAGAATGAGGGCCATGGCTGACAGCGCTTCGGAGACGATCACCATCGAAGCCCCGATCGATCGCGTCTGGTCGATCGCCACCGACATCGAGGGCTACCCGACTTGGGCTCATGATGTGAAGGAGGTTGTGGTCCGCGCGCGAGACGATGAGGGGCGCCCAACCGAGGTCGAGTTCCGGGCCTCAGCACTCGGCCGCAGCACCCACTACACGCTCCGCTACGACTACTCCTCGGCGCCTGGTCGCCTGGTCTGGTCGATGGTGGACGGCGACATCCAGCGCTCGATCGATGGGGCCTACACGCTCGAGTCGGTCGACGACTCGCGTACACGCGTCACCTACGACCTCGCCATCGAACTGGTCGTTCCGCTCCCCGGCTTCGTGAAGCGTCGAGCCGAGCGCCGCATCCTTAACGCGGTCCGCGGCCTCAAGGATCTGGCCGAGGCCTGAGCGTGCCCGGAATCGAACCGGGGCACCGCTCCCTGTGACGAACGGGTTCCGCCTCGGCATCGACGTCGGCGGCACGAAGTGCCTCGGAGTTGTCCTCGATGATGCCGGAACGGTTATTGACGAGGCCCGTCAGCCGACGCCGAGGGGATCGGGCAGCCTTCCGCTCCTGATCGACACCCTCGCCGAGATGGTCTCCGATGTTGAGACTCGGATCGGTCCGGTGATGACGGTCGGCATCGGTGTGCCCGGCCTCGTTACCTACGCCGGCGTGCTGCGCGCGGCTCCGAACCTCGACGGCGTCGCTGACTTCGACGTCGCCGGTCTGCTCGGCGCCCGGCTCGCACAGCCAGTGCGGGTCGACAACGACGCCACTTGCGGCACCCTCGCTGAGTGGCGACTCGGTGCCGGCACCGACAGCGACGATCTGATGCTCGTCACCCTCGGCACGGGAATCGGTGGAGGAGTGGTCGCCGGTGGCGCCCTGCAACGCGGCGCGCACGGCTTCGCCGGCGAGTACGGCCACATGGTTGTCGACCCGGACGGGCCTCCATGCCCCTGTGGGCGTCAGGGATGTTGGGAGCGTTACGCCTCCGGATCCGGTCTCGCGCGACTCGCCCGCGAGTACGCGGTCGGTCGTCGGGTGTCGAGGGTGCTCGAGTTGGCCGGAGGAGATCCCGAATCGGTTCGCGGGGAGCACGTCCAGGCGGCCGCTCGCGAAGGCGACCCCGACTCACTCAGAGTGATCGACGCCTTCGGCCGGTGGGTGGCTCTTGGCTTGGTCAACCTCACCAACATCTTGGACCCTGACCTCTTCGTGCTCGGGGGAGGCCTCGCCGCCGGGTCCGATCTCTACCTCGGGCCGATCCAGCGATGGTTCGGGGAGTTGCTCTACCAGCCCGATCTGCGTCCTCATCCCCGGGTGAAGTTCGCTGAGTTCGGTGAGCGAGCCGGGGCGGTCGGCGCCGCGCTCCTTCACGAGACCTGAGGAACCGGTCCGCCGGTAGCGTTCCCGCCGTGGAGTTCCGCCGGATCACCAACCTCCCTCCGTACGTCTTCACGATCATCAACGGTCTGAAGCTCGAGGCACGACGGTCCGGGGCCGACGTCATCGACCTCGGATTCGGTAACCCCGACATCCCGTCGCCCGATATCGCCGTTGAGAAATTGGCCGAGGCCGCGAGGAACCCGCGCAACCACCGCTACTCGCTCAGCCGCGGTCTACCGCGTCTTCGAGAGGAGGTCGCGAAGTACTACGCCACGAACTGGGGGGTTGATCTCGATCCTGAACTCGAGATCACGAACACCATCGGCTCCAAGGAGGGGTTCTCGCACCTCATGTGGGTGCTGCTCGAACGAGGTGACGCGGCCATCGTGCCGACTCCGTCCTATCCGATCCACATGTACGGACCGCTCTTCGCTGGAGCTGACCTTCGTCAGGTGCCGATCCGCGGGTTGAGTAACCCCGATGACCGTGACGACTTCGAGGAGGGCTTCTTCGAGTCGCTCCACACCGCTTACGAGGTCGGTTGGCCGAAGCCGCGCGTGCTCGTCATCTCCTTCCCGCACAATCCGACCGGAGCCAGTGTCGACCTCGCCTTCATGCAGCGGGTCGTCGATTTCTGTCGCGAGCGCGAAATGATCGTGGTGCACGACTTCGCTTACGCCGATATCGGCTTCGGCGGCGTGCGTCCGCCGAGCATCCTCCAGGCGGAGGGCGCCAAGGAGGTAGCCGTCGAGCAGTACTCGATGACGAAGTCGTTCTCCATGGCGGGTTGGCGCTCGGCCTTCATGGTCGGCAACGCCGAGGTTGTCCAGGCCCTCGTCAAGTTGAAGAGCTACCTCGACTACGGGATGTTCCAGCCCGTGCAGATCGCCGCCACCGTCGTGTTCAGGCAGGAGCCCGACTATCCGAAGGAGATCTGCTCCATTTACGAGAGTCGGTGCGACACCCTCATCGATGGCTTGGCCAAGATCGGCTGGGATGTGCCCAAGCCCGGGGGCACGATGTTCGTGTGGGCCCCGATCCCCGAGGCCTACCGCGAGATGGACTCGGTGGAGTTCTGCTCGATGCTGGTCCGCGAGTGCGATGTCGCCCTCTCGCCCGGTGTCGGCTTCGGTCCCGGTGGTGAAGGCTTTGTCCGGTTCGCGCTGATCGAGAACGAGCAGCGCATCACCCAGGCGATGCGCAACCTGAAACGCGGCCTCGTCAAACTCGGCTGACGCGCACCGTCTCGTCACACGGTCGAAACCCGGCTGCCGTAGCCTGCGGGCGTGCATACCGTCGTCGTCCGAGTGTGGCTGCCGGACCGTCCGGGCGCTCTCGGGCAGGTGGCGAGCCGGATCGGAGCCGTTCGCGGTGATGTGCTTGGCATCGAAGTCCTCGAGAGCGGAGCGGGCAGCGTGATCGACGAACTCGTCGTCGTGCTCCCCGATGAGGGACTCGTCGCCCTCATGGTCAACGAGATCGACGCCGTCGATGGCGTCTCGGTGGAGGATGTCCGGGCAATCGAGGGCGGCCATGTCGATCCCGACTTGACCGCCCTCGCCCTTCTCGCCGAGGTCGCCGAGTCGGCCGCAGGTGAGCGCCCATCGACCTTGGTGACGGCGCTCGCCGAACTGATCGGCGCCGACTGGGCGGTCCTGCTACGCGATGGGGACGAGGTTGCCCGAGCCGGCGAGTTGCCCGATGAGGGTGCTCTCGACCCCTACCGCCGAGGCCGGGAGCATCCGCTGTCGGCCGGACCGGAGAGCGACGTGTTCTGGTCGAGTCATCCCAATGGGCCAGTTCTTGTCGCCCGACGCTCCGGTCGGCCGATCCACACCCGAGAGCGCGACCGGGTCGACGCGATCATGCGGGTCGCGGCGAGCCTCCTCGACTAAGTCGGTTCAGGCCGTCGCCCAACCGCGGGACCGCTCGACGGCCCGCAACCACTCGCCGTGACCGAGGTCGGCGAGTGTCCGGTCGGGTTCGGGATCGAAGGAAGCCTCGACGGACCAAGCCGCGGCGAGCGTTTCCTCATTCGGCCAGACCCCCTCGGCGAGCCCGGCGAGGTAGGCGGCTCCGAGCGCGGTCGACTCACGGTCCACCGGTCGGATCACGCGCACCCCGAGCTGATCGGCCTGGAACTGGAGCAGCAAATCCATGACCGATGCTCCGCCATCGACACGGAGGTCAGTGATCGGCACTCCGCTCGCGGAGACCATTGCGTCGACGACATCGCGCACCTGATACGCCATCGACTCGACCACCGCGCGGGCGAGATGCGCCCGTGAGGACCCACGGGTCAGTCCGCAGATCGTGCCGCGGGCCCACGGGTCCCACCAGGGTGAACCGAGGCCGGCAAAGGCCGGTACGACGTAGACACCACCAGAGTCTGGGACTGAAGCCGCGAGTGGGCCGATCTCCGCAGCCTCGGAGATGATGCCGAGACCGTCGCGCAGCCACTGGATAGCCGCGCCGGTCACGAAGACCGCCCCTTCGAGCGCGTAGGTGACGGACCCGTCGGCGAGTTGCCAAGCGACCGTGGTCAGCATGCCCGGGGTCGGCTCGGGACAGGTATCCCCGACGTTCAGCAAGATGAAGCTGCCGGTGCCGTAGGTGTTCTTCGCCTGCCCGGGCCGCAGACAGTTCTGGCCAAAGAGCGCCGCCTGCTGATCGCCGGCGATTCCCGAGACCGGGATGCCCGATGGCAAGCCCTCGGCCGCGGTAAGGCACAGACGTCCGCTCGATGGCCGCACCTCGGGGAGCGCCCCGATCGGCACCGAGAGGAGATCGCAGAGCTCGGCGTCCCATTCGAGTCTCCGGATGTCGAAGAGCATCGTTCGAGACGCGTTCGTCACGTCGGTGAGGTGCGCCTCGCCGGAGGTGAGGCGATGGATCAGCCACGAGTCGATCGTGCCGAGCGCGAGTCGATCATCGGTGGGAAGGGATCGTTCGCGGATCAGCCATTCGAACTTGGTCCCGCTGAAGTAGGGATCGAGAACCAGGCCGGTGCGGGTCCGGATCATGTCGAGGTGTCCATCGGCGGCGAGCGCATCGCAACGATCGGCGGTGCGGCGGTCCTGCCAGACGATGGCGGTGCCGAATGGCTCGCCCGTGGCGCGATCCCAGGCGACCACGGTCTCGCGTTGGTTGGTGATGCCGATCGCGGCGACGTTGTCGACTCCCACTTCGGTGATGACCTCCGACAGGGTGGTCGCCACGGCGGTCCAGATCTCGTTCGGATCGTGCTCGACCCAGCCGGGGTTCGGGAAGTGTTGAGTGAACTCCCGGTAGGAGGCGACCGGGGGCCGCCCGTCGACGAAGACCGCCCGCGACCGAACACCGGTCGTGCCAGCGTCGATAGCGATCACGCAGTTGGCGCTCATGGGGCGATGGTACCCGTAGCCCTTGGATCGCTCAGCGGCGCGGGCGACCACCGCCGGTGCGGCGGGTGGGGGCTGGTCGCGGACGAGTGGCGGGTTCGGGAGCAGGTTCGGTGGCCCGAGGTTGAGCGCGACGCAGACGGTCGCGCTTGTACCCGAACTTGGCGAGCACCGCGCCGAAGGCGACGTAGAGCGGACCCGACACGAGCAGTCCCGCTACGGCACCGATCCGGTCGGCGCCGTCGACCACGAGGACGAGCACGACGAGCATGACGAAGACGTAGACGATCCACTCCCGAACGAGACGCCCCCACGGGACAGGTCGAGTCGAATCCCACGCCACGCGTTCGTTCTAGCAGCGCTCACTCGTAGTATCCGACTGGTGCGCGTGGGTGTCCTGACAGGGGGCGGAGACTGCCCGGGCCTGAACGCCGTGATCCGCGCGATCGTGCGCAAGGGCGAGCGCGTCCTCGGCGACGATGTGGTCGGCTTTCTCGACGCCTGGGACGGGGTCATGGATCGACGCACGATGCCGCTCACGGTGGAGAGCATGCGCGGGAGCCTTCCCCGCGGTGGCACGGTGCTCGGTACGCGACGCGGGAGCCCACTCGACCACAGTGACGGAGTCGAGCGCGTTCGATCGACGATCCACGATCTCGGTCTCGACGGCATCATCGTGATCGGTGGCAATGGCTCGTTGACCGTCGCCGAGATCCTGTATCGCGAACACGGAATCCCTGTGCTCGGGGTGCCGAAGACGATCGACAACGACATCGTCGGCACCGACCTCACCTTCGGCTTCAACACCGCCGTCCAGATCGCCACCGACGCGATTGACCGCCTCCACACCACGGCGGAGAGCCACGACCGCGTCATGGTCGTCGAGGTCATGGGCCGCAATAGCGGTTGGATCGCGACGCACGCCGGTATCGCCGGCGGTGCCACCGTGGTGCTGGTCCCGGAGCATCCCTTCGACATCGATCAGGTGTGCGAACGCCTCACTCGACGTCACAGCCGAGGTCGATACGCCTCGATCGTGGTAGTGGCCGAGGGAGCCGTTCCCGTCGAGGGATCCCTCCCCGGGGGGCCTGATCCCGAGGTCGATCGATTCGGACATGCCCAACTCGGGGGAATCGGGCACATCGTCGCCGACGAGATCGGACGTCGAACCGGCTTCGAGACCCGACCGGTGCTGCTCGGTCACGTCCAGCGTGGCGGCACACCGACCGCCTTCGACCGCGTGCTCTCAACGCGCTTTGGGGTCGCGGCCATCGACGCCGTCCATGCTGGAGCGTGGGGTTCGATGGTGGCGCTTCGGGGCAGCGAGATCGTCACCGTTCCGCTCGCCGAGGCCGCGGGCCGCAGCCGCCCGGTCGACCTCGCGCTGTTCACCGAAGTCGCGGAGATCTTCTTTGCCTGAGCCTCACACCCGGGCGGGGAGCACCGGGTAGTCCGGCTGTGCGGAGACGGCGTAGCCCGGGAAGTCGTAGGGGCGCAGCAGGCCGGTCGTGGTGGCTCCGTCTGGTCGGGGCCAAGGGAAGCGCTGGCCGTCGACGGTGAGCTGCACCGCGTCAACCCCCGCGATGTCCGTCGCGGTGAACACGATCTGAGCCACGGCGAGGGTGAGGCCCGAGCCCGACAGCTCGGCGATCGCTGAGGAGAGGTCGACGTAGAGCACTGAGCCCACCGAGCGGGTGCTCAGCACCTCGAGCTCGGCCGGCAAGGCGGAACTGAGTGGCAGGGAGAGCTCACCGTCGGTGGGTCCGGCGACGAGGGCGGCGAGCAGATCGTCGCGGGTGCCCGTTGACCGGGTGACCGAGCGGACCTGACGAGGTTCGGTGGGTGTGAGGAGGTAGATCCGCGCGTCCCCGCCCGACGCTCCGGCTGCCGAGATCGGCGAGGCGGGGAGTGATCGATCCTCGATCGGGATGTCCCGCGGAGCTGCATCGGGTCGAATACCGCAACCGGTGACGAGCGCCATGGCGACGACCGTGATCGGGGCGAACCGGTCGACGCGCCTCACGAGTCATCTCCGAGGTCCTCGGCCGGCAGCTCGATAACGAAGGTCGATCCGAGTCCCTCGGGTCCCGATTCCACCCAGACTGAACCCGAGTGGAGGCGGACGTGCTCGGCCACCAACGCGAGACCGAGTCCTGCTCCATCGTTGTCGCGTCGTCGACCGGCTCCACCGCCTCGGGCGAACCGTTCGAAGATGAGGCGCCGTTCCTCCTCCGGAACTCCAGGTCCGGAGTCGGAGACCTCGATGCGCACGCGGGTGATGTCGCTATCCATCACCGGGACCTCGACTCGGATCCGTGCCGAGCCACCGCCGTGGATGCGGGCGTTGTCGATGAGGTTGGCGATGACTCGCGCGAGTCGCCGACGGTCACCGGTGATGAGGGTGTTCTCAGCCCGTTCATCGATGATCACCGGGGTATCGGGGAGAGAGCTCACCGCGACCGCTTGGGTAACGAACTCGGCGGTGAGGAGCTCATCGAGATTCGGTCGCACGGCGCCGGCGTCGAAGCGGGAGATCTCGAGGAGGTCCTCCACGAGGGTCCGGAACCGAGCCACGTCGCTCGACAGCAGATCGACGGCGGCACGAGCCCGATCGGGCATCTCGTCGCGACGACCTTCGATGACCTCGATCGAGGCGGCGAGGGTCATCAGCGGTGAGCGAAGCTCGTGGCTGACATCGGACGCGAACCGCGCGTCGCGCTCGATGCGCTCCTGTAGGGCGCGCGCCATCTCGTTAAACGAGTCAGCCAACGCGCCGAGATCAGGGTCGGCGGTCGTGGCCAGACGGGTCTCGAGTCGCCCGCCCGCGATCGCCTTTGCCGCCATGGCCGCGTCAGCGACGGGACGCACCGCGCGCCGTGAGAGCACCACACCGGCGATGATGGCGAGGGCGATCGTGATCCCACCGGCGAGGTAGAGCGACAACTGCACGCTCTGCAGGGTGGTGGAGACATCGTCGAGGGTGAAGAACTCGAAATAGGCCGCACCCTCGGCGAGCGGCCAGCCGACGACGACGTGAGGTTCTCCGTCGACATCGGTGATCATCCGGGCCGGGATCACGTCGTCGATCACCCGATCGACCAACGCTTGGGGGAGTGCCGCCGCCTGATATCGGTTGCTTGCGGCCCACCATTGATCGTTCGACCAGATCAACGCTCGCTGCACGCCGAGCGACTCGAGCGCGTCGATGGCCGGTTGGGCCGACGGCGCCGGTCCGCGCAGGTTGTTCTGCACGGTCTGGGCGTTTCGGCGGGTCGCGTCGATGCCGGCGGTCTCGGTCTGCTGCACGACGTTCGATCGCGTGAGCGCGTAGGTGGCTCCCGCGAGCAGGACGGCGAGCACCGCCGAGCCGAGGGTGAAGATGAGGAGGATCCTGCGCCGAAGTCCGCCGTGAAGCCCACGCCGGAGACCCGAGCGTTGGCTTGGGGTGTCGGTCGGGTTCCGAGGCGTTGGGGCCTCGGCGATGACGGTCACGTTTGGAGGCGGTACCCGAGGCCCCGGACGGTGACGACATGTCGCGGATTCGCCGGGTCGGCCTCGATCTTGGTGCGGAGCCGCCGGACATGGACGTCGACGAGCCGACCGTCACCGAAGTAGTCGTAGCCCCAAACCTTGTCGAGGAGGGCTTCGCGGGAGAAGACCTTGCCGGGGTTATCGGCGAGCTCGCACAACAGTCGGAACTCGGTCTTCGTGAGGTGCACCTCGGCGCCACTTCGAAGCACCTTCCCCTCGTCGGGAACCAGTTCGAGTTCACCGAACACGAGACGCGCGTGCGGGGTTGATCCTGGGCGTGCGCGGCGCAAGAGTGCACGGATCCGCGCCGACAACTCCTTCGGAGCGAAGGGCTTGGTGAGGTAGTCGTCGGCCCCCGCCTCGAGCCCGGCGACGATGTCGTGGGTGTCGTTGCGGGCGGTGACCATCACCACGGGCACATCGCTCGATCGTCGGATGCCGCGACAGAGCTCGAATCCGTCCATGCCTGGGAGCATGATGTCGATCAGCACGACATCGGGAGGGGTGGTCTGGAAGATGGCGACGGCGTCCTCGCCGCTCTCCGCCTCGTCGACGGTCCATCCCTCGTCCTCCAGGGCGAGGCGCACGGCGGTTCTGATCCGCTCGTCGTCCTCTACGGTGAGGATTCGCGTTCCCACGCTCACAGTCTGCCCGATCCGCGGCTCGGTTACCCGTCGCGCGATCGGCGGAGTAGTTCAAGCATCGCGGTGTGAACGCCGGGGGAGGCGACCAAGACCGACCCAGGGTGAACCTTCGCACCCCCGAGGTCGCTGACGGTGGCGCCGGCCTCGCTCGCGATCAGAAGTCCAGCGGCCACATCCCACTCATTGAGATGCTCCTCGTAATACACGTCGAGGGATCCTTCGGCGACGAGGCAGAGGTCGACAGCAGCGGATCCGGTTCGGCGGATATCGCGCACCTCGCCGATCAACCGGGCGACGGTACGGGCCTGAGCGCGCCGGCGGTCGGCGTCGTAACCGAAACCCGTTCCGACAAGGGCGAGCGGGATATCGGTCGTGGGCGAGATCGAGATCGGACGTCCGTCGACGGTCGCTCCGCCTTCGAGGTGGGCCGAGTAGGTCCGACCGAGCGCCGGCAACCGGACCGCACCTGCAATCGTTGCGCCCTCATAGGACACGGCGACAGAGGTGGCCCAGAGCGGCAGGCCATAGGCGAAGTTGGTGGTTCCATCGATCGGGTCGATCGCCCAGCGATAGCCGGTGGACCCGGGGCTCGAACCTTCCTCCTCGCCGAGGATCGCGTCTCCGGGTCGAGTCTGCGCGAGAGCGTCCCTGATGGAGCGTTCCGCCGCGAGGTCGTGCTTCGTCACCATGTCGGTGTGGGACGACTTCGTGCTCGCCGACGGGGCGAGATGGCCCCGCCCTTCGAGCGCGATCGCTCCCGCGGTCTCGGCGAGTTGCTCGCAGAGAGCTCTCAGTTCGGCGGCCGCCGGAGCGTCGCCGGTGCTCACGGTCCGTGTCCGGCTCGTTCCCGGTCCTGGATCTCCCGCCACTCGCCCATCGCGCGAAGAGCGAGAACACCGACCACAGCCATGCCGAGAGCGGCGGTCATGGCCCCAGCGACGAGCCCGAGGGCGGTTGGAACGCCGCAGTCGCCGGAGCACTGGATGTCGACGAGGGAGTGGCCGATGAGCCCACCGGCCAGACCGCCGAGGAGGACTCCGACGAAGGCGATGGCGCGAGCGGTCACCGAGGGGAGGGCCGAGAGACGTCGCTCCTCGTCGATGGGAGTCGAACCGCTCATCGACCGGAAACTATCGCCACCAACCCGGGTGGTCGACGTGGGAGTATCGGTTCGATGACCGGTGCCGGGGAGCCGCGCGTGATCCTCCATGTCGATATGGACGCGTTCTATGTGTCCGTTGAGTTGCTCCGACGCCCCGAACTCATCGGTTTGCCAGTCGTAGTTGGAGGCGACGGAAATCGGGGCGTCGTAGCTGCCGCCTCCTACGAGGCTCGGCGTCATGGTGTCCACTCGGCGATGGCCTCGGTCACGGCTCGCCGGCGATGCCCGGACGCGGTGTTCCTCCCGGCTGATCACCAGCGTTATGCCGAGGTGAGCGCTCAGGTTCGAGCCGTGTTCGACTCGGTATCTCCTCACGTCGAGCCACTCGCTCTCGATGAGGCGTTCCTCGACGTCACGGGCGCGCGCGCCCTGCTTGGCGAGCCGATCGAGATCGCCACACTTGTGCGGTCGCGGGTGGCCGACGAGGTGGGGCTCGGATGCTCGGTCGGTGTGGCGAGCAACAAGTTCGTCGCGAAGTTGGCGTCCGTCGAGGCGAAGCCGATCGCGGCGGCCGACGGGGTGCGGCCTGGCCGCGGCGTGGTGATCGTCGCCCCCGGCGATGAGGCGTCCTTCGTCGCCGGCCTACCGGTGGAGCGCCTGTGGGGTGTCGGCCCGAAGACTCTGGCCCGGCTTCACGACATCGGTATCCGTCGAGTCCCCGACATCGTCGAGGCCCCGCCTGGTCTCCTCGAAGCTCGAATCGGTGCAGCGGCCGGCGCTCATCTCCGTCGGCTCGCGCTCGGGATCGACGACCGTCCGGTGGAGACCGATCGGACCGCCAAATCGATCGGGCAGGAGGAGACGTTTGGTTCGGACGTCGCCGACCTCGACGCGGCCCGCGCGGAACTGGTTCGGCTCGCCGACGCTGTGGCCGCTCGCCTCCGCACGTCAACCCTCGCTGCCCGCACGGTGACGCTGAAGGTGAAGTTCGCCGATTTCCAGACCGTCACCCGGTCGGTGACCGAGGGAGCACCACTCGACACTGCCGTGGAGATCGTGACGCGACTCGAGCCGGCGCTCGCCGAGGTGGTGAGCCGTGGTGCCCTGCGCCTTCTCGGGGTGTCGGCGTCGAATCTCGTCGAGCCGGTTCGCCAACTCGACCTCTGGTCGTCGGGTACCGATCAACCCGCTCACGACAGCGCCGACCGCGCTCTCGACGAGATTCGCGCCCGCTTCGGGCGCTCATCGATCGGTCGGGCCAGCGGGCTGAAGCCGCGCACGCGTTGAGGATCCGCCCTCGAGGTGACAAGATGTGCTTCGCGCGGCCACATCGGCTCGCGGTACCGCGAGGTCAAACATGCCCCTCTCCGAAGACGAACAGCGCATCCTCCGCCAAATCGAGCAAGAGCTTGAGCAGGATCCCACCTTCGCCGAGCGCGGCTATCGGGTCTCGCGTCGCCGATTGGCGCTGTCGGCAGTTGGTGCGATCATCGCCCTTTTCGTCACGGTGATCGGCCTTGCCGTCAGCTTCTTGCTGTCGTTCGTCGGTTTCGTGGTGGTGCTGGTGCTCGCCTCGGTTGTCGCCTCCGAGGTGAGGCTGATCGGGCGCGAGCGTCTCGCTGAGTCCCCGGTGGCGAATTGGCTCGCCTCCGGGTGGCCGCGTCGTGGCTGAGCCCTCGACCGAGCCAAGCGAACAGCCGTTCAACGTTCTCGCTGTAGATCTCGGCGTACGGCATTTGGTCGCCGGGGTGGTCGGGCCCGACGGAGAGGTGGGGGTGCGGGATCGGGTGGTGCCTCCAACTCGCCAGCCCTGGGTCGCCCTTGCTCGGCTCGTTGACCGGGTGCTGGCCGCCACGCCGCCCGAGTCGCGTCCTTCGGTGTGCGGGGTCACGGGTCCTGGGCCGGTGCTTGCCGACATCGGCGAGTTCCGTTCGGTGACCGTTCACGGTTGGGAGGGTGTGCCGCTCCGGCGCCTCGTGGCGGAAGCCACCGGGCTGCCGACGGTGCTCAGCTCGACGGGTCACGCCCACGCGGTAGCGAACGCCCCGGAGCGCGGATCGCTCATCGGGCTGTATCTCGGTGATCAGGTCGACGGAGGCATCGTCCGCGATGGGCGTCTGCTCGGGGGCGCGAACGGGCACCTCGGTGGGTTCGGCCACATGCTGGTGGACCCCGATGGTGCGGTGTGTCCCTGCGGTTCGCCGGGATGCCTCGATCTGTACGCCGGAGCGGTCAGCCTCGAGTCGCAGTTTGGGCGCGAGGTGTCGAGGGTGCCGGAGACGACGATCGATCGGGCGGGGATCATGCTCGCCCGGGCCTGCGCCTCGTTGGCCGCCATGCTCGACATTCATCGCATCGTGATCGGCGGTCCGGTCGTGACAGCGCTTGGTCGCCGTCTCACCGACGCCTTGAGCGCGGAACTCGATCAGCGGAGTCGGTTGGTACACCTCGAGGAACTGCATATCCGCGCGGTACGTCAACATGTGCTCGTTGGAGCCGCGGCGGTGGCTCGGCACCGGGTAGCCACGGGCGGGATAGATCCCGTTCCGGCGATGACGCCGTCCTGAGCCCGCACTACTCTCCGAGCATGCGCCCCACCTACGAACCCTCCGCCGAGGCCTATCGCGAAAAGGCACAGGCCTTCCTCGCTGAGAAGCTCCCCTCCAACTGGTCGGGCATCGGCTCGCTGGAGGGCGCCGCGCTCGAGGAGTTCGTCACCGAATGGCGTCAGACGCTCTTCGAAGCCGGTTATCTCGCCCCGGGGTGGCCGGTCGAGTACGGCGGTGCCGGGCTCTCGGCCCTCGAGCAGGTCATCCTCGCTGAGGAGTTCGCCCGCGCGGGGGTGCCGACTGGAGGCCCGAACGATGTGTTCGGTATCCAGATGCTCGGTAACACGCTGCTGCTCATGGGCACCGACGAACAGAAGGAGCGTTACCTGCCGAGGATCCTCTCCGGAGAGGACACCTGGTGCCAGGGCTACAGCGAGCCAAACGCCGGCTCCGACCTCGGGAACCTCGGTCTGAAGGCGGTTCGCGACGGCGACCAGTGGATCCTGAACGGTCAGAAGATCTGGACCTCGGCCGGCCACCTCGCCGACCACATCTTCACCCTCGCTCGAACCGACCCTGACGCTCCGAAGCACAAAGGGATCTCGTTCCTTTTGGTCGACATGCGCCAGCCGGGCATCGAGGTGCGGCCGATCAAGATGATCTCGGGTGAGAGCGAGTTCAACGAGGTCTTCTACACCGATGCCGTCTGTCCGGTCGATGAGGTCGTCGGAGGGCTGAACAACGGTTGGGCTGTCGCTATGACGCTCCTCGGCTTCGAGCGAGGGGAGGCGGCCGCCACCGCGCCGATCCGATTCCAAGCCGAGGTGGACCGACTCGTGCTGCTCGCTCGAGAGCGTGGACTCGACCAAGATCCGGTCATCCGCCAGAGAATCGCTCAGGCGTACTCGAAGGTTCAGGTCATGCGGTACAGCGGGATGCGGGTGCTCACGCAATTCCTCGCCGGCGCGCATCCGGGCCCCGATGGGGCGATCTCGAAACTCTTCTGGAGCGAGTACCACCTCACGGTCACCGAGTTGGCGGTCGACATCCTCGGCGCCGAGGCGATGGTCCCGTCGGGCCGTCAGCCCTCCTCGGCGTTCCAGACCGATGACGCAGGGGCTCCCAACTCGTCCGCGTCCTGGGTGGGCACCTTCCTCAATGCCCGGGCCGGAACGATCTACGCCGGCTCGTCGCAGATCCAGCGCAACATCATCGGCGAGATGGTTCTCGGACTGCCGAAGGAGCCCCGACCGGCGTGAGTCTCCGAGTCGCCGTCCGCGCGCTCGCGGCGGTGTTGCGTCGCCCCGCGCTGTGGCCAACGGCGTTTCGGCAATTCGTTGTGCTCTCGCCTCCGAGATGGTGGCGTTCGGGTGCCCGTCGGCCGGGACCCCCGCCGGACTACCTACGCTTCCGGCTCGTCACCCAGTACGGCGGCGACGGATCGGCTCGGGGAGGTCGCTCGGCGGAGCCATGGGATGTGGTGAACTATCTCGCGTGGTGCCGCGACTGGCGGAAGACGATCCGCTCACACGAGGGCTGAGAGGCTCCCTCTGACCGATGCGGAACGTGCTCGTGCTCAACGCCTCCTACGAGCCGCTGAGCATCGTCTCGTTCCGCCGCGCCACCTGCCTGGTCCTCGACGACAAGGCTGAGATCATCGAACACGACGGGGGTGTGCTCCGCTCACCCTCGCTGACGGTGCCGGTGCCTTCGGTGGTGCGCTTGCGGTACATGGTGCGCGTCGCTCGCCGCCGCCAAGCGGTGCTGTCGCGTCGGGCTGTGTTCGCTCGCGACGACCACACCTGTCAGTACTGCGGCGGGCCCGCCGATTCGATCGATCATGTGCTGCCCCGTTCACGTGGTGGCGGCCACGATTGGGAGAACTTGGTGGCGGCCTGTCGACGGTGCAACTTGGCGAAGCGCGATCGGACCCCGGAGGAGGCGGGTATGAGGCTCCGGCGGCCGGGTTGTCCTCCTCGGCCCGGGAGTTGGGTCGTTGTCGGCGCGTCGCGGATGCCCGACGCCTGGAAGCCCTACCTCGCTCGGGCGAGCTGAGGTCCGACGCGGCCCGTCCGGGCCTAGCGTCGTCGTGGTGATTGAGCGCGCTATCGCCGAGGTGTGGAGCCCCGCTGAGGCGCTTCACTCTTGGGACCCTCCCGATGAGGCGGTGCTCACGGTTCGCCGATGCCGGCCGACCGTGCCGGCGGCCGTGCTTGGCTCCCGTCAGGGCGACACCCTTCTCGACCCGTTGGCGCTGGAGAGGGCAGGGGTCGGGCTGGTCCGACGGAACTCCGGCGGCGGGCTGGTGCTGGTAGACGATGCTCTCGCGATCTGGGTCGACGTGTGGATCCCGAATCGGCCGGGTTCGGTGGCCGCGGACGTCCGCGCCTCGATGGATGTGGTCGGTCGGGCGTGGGTGGCAGCGCTCTCTTCGCAGGATGAGTCCTTGGCGGAGCGTCTCGACGTTCATCGCGGGGGAGTGACACGGGGAGAGTGGGCGGACCTTGTTTGCTTCGCCGGTCTCGGTCCCGGCGAGGTGCTCCTCGACGGCTTGAAGTTGGTCGGTCTGAGCCAGCGGAGGTCGCGCGATTGGTGCCGTGTCCAGTGCCAGGTGCACACGGCCGACACCGATCCCTTCCCGCTTCAGCTACTCGCGACGGCGGCTCGGCCTGATGGAGCGGGTCCGCCGGCGATCGCCTGGTTGCCTCGCGCGACGGTGGAGGCGGCCCTCGCCGGCCTGCCCACCGCTCTTCTCGCGGACTGACGGGCCGCTCGAACGGGCGCGTCAGCGCGCCAGTGCCTTGTGTCGGCGCGGTTCGCGCCGCATGTTCCCGCTCGCGACGGCGGTCGATCTCGATGCTCGTGTGGCGTCCTTCTGGAGTATCGGCGGATGTGTCTGGATGTATTTGGTGAGGAATGGTTGACATTGGTGAAGATTGGAGGCCATACTTCTTGAGCCGTCGGGTCCGCCTCCCGACGCGCGGCAGAGGCAGCCACCGAAAGCGGATGACAGGAAGGCGAGGACACGGAAGGTGTTCGTCGGGGTCTACGACCGCAGCATCGACGACAACGGTCGTCTGTCGCTTCCGTCGTCGTTCCGTGGCGACCTCGGTGATCGGTGCTACGCCACGCTCGACCCCCAGGGATGCGTGACCCTGCGAACCGCTGCGGTCTTCGAGGCTGAGGCCGCTGAGGTGATCGAAGCCGTGAAGCGCGACGAGGCCGCTCCCGGCGTCAGGCGGTCACTCGCCACCAACACCACCGCCGTCGCCGTCGACAAGCAGGGTCGCCTCACCCTCGACGAGAAGGCCCGCGAGTTCGCCGGGCTGACCGAGGCCGGCACCGCGATGATCGTTGGCAACCTCAACACGATCGAGCTCTGGCGTCCCTCCCGTTACGAGACCGTCTCGGCCGAGGACGACTACGAGGTCGCCCCGCGGGTGTGGAGGGACGAGTGAGCAGCGCCGAGCGTTTCGAACATGACCCGGTCATGCGCGACGAGATCGTCGAGGTCTTTGCCGACGTTCCTCCCGGCGTCGTGCTCGACGCCACCTTGGGTGGGGGAGGGCACGCCGAGGCGCTCCTCGAGTCCCGCGCCGATCTACGGGTGCTCGGCCTCGATCGCGATCATGCCGCTCTTCAGGCGGCGGGCGCCCGCCTTGAGCGATTCGGCGACCGGTTCTCCTCCGCGCACGCCCGATTCGACTCCCTGCGCGAGGTGATGAACGAGCGGGAAGTCAGCGAACTGAGTGGGGCGCTCTTCGACCTCGGAGTCTCGAGCCATCAACTGGACAGTGCGGATCGCGGATTCTCGTATCGGCACGAGGGTCCGGTCGACATGCGCATGGACGCCTCCGCTGAGTGGTCCGCCGATGATGTCGTCAACGGCTACGACGAGGCTCGCCTCGCCGACGTGATCGAGCGGCACGGCGATGAGCGCTTCGCTCGACGGATCGCCCGGGCGATCGTCGCCGCTCGGCCAATCGAGCGCACCACCGATCTCGCCGCCGTGGTGACCGCGGCCATTCCTGCCCCTGCCCGACGTACCGGGGGTCATCCCGCCAAGCGGACCTTTCAGGCCATCCGTATCGAGGTGAACGGGGAGCTCGACATCTTGCCTGAGGCGATCGATCAGGCCGTTGACGCCGTGGCCCCTGGAGGTCGCGTCGCCGTGCTGACCTATCACTCCGGTGAGGACCGCATCGTCAAGGATCGGTTCCGCGCGGCCTCCGACCGGTGCGTCTGCCCGCCCGAACTGCCCTGTGTCTGTGGAGCCGTCCAGACGGTCCGTTTGGTGCGAGGACACCGGAAGCGGCCGACGGAGAGCGAGGTGTCGCAGAACCGACGCGCCTCCTCCGCCCGTCTCCGCGTCGTTGAGCGGGTCGCTGCTGAGAGCGGGGATCGCTGATGGCACTGCCGCTCATCGACCTGGCGCGCGTCAGGCGCCCGCAGAGTCGTCCGTCGCTGAGCCTCGTCCAAGCGAGAGGTCGCGCCGCTCGGGTCATCATCATCTCGTTCGCCGCCGCGGCCCTCGGCATGGCGCTCATCGCCGTTCTTCACACTCAGATCGCCGCTCGTCAGTTCCAGATCGACCAACTCGATCGTCGAATCGCCGCCGCCAACGAGGACTTCGACGCCCTTCGCAGCATTCGCGCTGAACTCCGGTCGCCAACGCGCCTCGATACCGAGGGGCGTCTTCTCGGAATGGAGCCCGCGTCGTCGAGTCGTTTCCTGCCGATCGATCCGCAGGTGCTCGCCATCACCATCGCCCGGACCGGAATGTCCCCCGAGATCTCTCAAGCCCCCGACAACCTCGGTCCTCTCGACCAGTTCCGACTGGTGAAGCGCGTCGGCGGAATGCAGCGATGAGTCGTCGTACCCCGCCTCCGCCGTCGGTTCGTCGTCGCACCCCGACGGTCGCCCCGCGAAGCGGCCCAAAGCGCAGGCCCGGCGTCACCGTCCCCTCAGGGCACCGCGCCCGCCGTCCCGCCGAGGCTGGCCCCCGCCTGCGGACCGTGCGAACCACCCGGCCAGCTACCACCCTCACGGGTGGTGATGCCCGCCGTCGCATGCGTTGGGTGACCCTCGGTATCTGCGCGCTCCTCCTCATCGTCGTCTTGAAGATCGTTGAGCTCCAGACGGCCGGGGGAGCGTCACTTCGAGCAGCCGCTACCGATCAGTGGACCCGGACGGCGACCATCTCGGCTGACCGGGGCACCATCTTCGATCGCAACGGCGAGGAGCTCGCTGTCTCGATTCCCGCCAGCACCATCAGCATCAATCCGAAGCTCATCGACGACCCGTCGTCGACACTCGCGGTGCTCACCTCAGTGCTCGGCTTGGACGCGGCGGAGCAGGAGCGACTCTGGGGCGAGATGATCGCCAAAGAGCGAGGGTTCGTCTATGTGCGTCGGCAGGTCGATGACGCGCTCGGCGAGCAGCTCGCCGAACTCCGCCTGTCCGGGGTCAACGTCGATGCTGAGCCGCGGCGTGTGCTCCCCGGCGGTGATACGGGCCGATCGGTCATCGGGCTCACCGACATCGACGGCATCGGCATCGCGGGCCTCGAGATGCAGTTCGACTCGATGCTCACCGGTGTCTCAGGGGAACGCCAACGAGAGGTCGCGCCGGGGGGTCGGTCGATCCCAGGGAGCGAGGTCCCTATCTCGGCTCCGGTTCCCGGTGATGACCTAATCCTCACCATCGATCGCTCGATCCAACACGCCTGCGAATCCGCGCTCACCGCGCAGGTGAACCAGATTGGTGCCAAGGCCGGTCAGTGCATTGTCATGGACACCGACACTGGCGACCTCCTGGCTATGGCGACCGTGAAGCGTGAGGCGGAGTCGGGGGAGGTGCGCATCACCTCGGGCAACCTCGCCGCGGTCGACTCCTACGAGCCGGGATCGGTGGCCAAGGTCATCACCGTCGCCGCTGGACTGAACGAGGGCGCCGTCACCGAGGACACGACCTTCATCGTTCCGTGGCGGCGGGAGTACGGCGAGGACCTGCTGAAGGACTCCCACGAGCATCCCGACGAGGAGATGAGCGTCCGGCGCATCCTCGTCGAGTCCTCCAACATCGGCACGATCGACATCCAGCAGGCGACCGGTCGGCCCATCCACTGGGACTACATGAGGCTCTTCGGTCTCGGTTCGGTGTCGGCTCTCGGCTTCCCCGGTGAGTCGGCCGGGATCCTTCACCACTGGACCGAGTTGCAGGGTTCCGAGCAGGTGACCGTCAGCTACGGCCAGGGTGTCGCGAGCACCGGGATCCAACTGGTGTCGGCCGTCAACGTGATCGCGAACGACGGTCTGTACGTCGCTCCGCGTCTGGTTCGCGCCACCGTCGATCGGGGAGGAGCGATCGAGCCGATGGCGGCCTCGGCGACCCACGAGGTCGTGACCCCGGCCGTCGCTGAGACCGTGCAGTCGATGATGGTCGACGTCATCTGCGCCGGCACCGGGTCGAGGGCTCGAGTCGATTCGTTCAATGTCGCTGGGAAGACCGGTACGGGTTTGAAGGCTCAACCGAACGGTGGTTACCTCGACGAGAACGGTCGCTACGCCTATTACTCGAGTTTCGTCGGTTTCTTCCCCGCCGAGAACCCGCAGATCACGGTGCTGATCAGCATCGACGAACCGCCAGCCGGAACGATCAACCGCTTCGGAGGCACCGCCGCTGCGCCGGTGTTCTCACGGCTCGTTCCGACCGTCGCCCACGAGCTCGGCATGCAGCCGCCCGACACCCCGCCGACCTGCGAGCAGGCGTGATCGCCATGGCGACCGGTCTCGGTCTCGACGCGGTCGCGGGGCGAATCCCGTCCCGATTGCTGCTCGCTGTGGAGACGTCGGGTCTCGCGCTCGACGCCGCTGAGGTGGTGGTCTCCGACGTCCATCACGACTCACGGGAGGTCACATCCGGCTCGTTGTTCGCCTGCTTGGTCGGCGCCCGCCATGACGGGCACGACCACGCGGCGGAGGCGGTTGACCGCGGCGCGGTCGCGCTGCTCGTCGAGCGACCCCTTGAACTCGAGGTTCCCCAGATCGTGGTGACCGATACGCGCGAGGCGATGGCCCACATCGCGGTCGCGGTCCACGGGGATCCGGCGACGAAGCTGCTCATGGTGGGTATCACCGGCACGAACGGCAAGACCACCGTCGCTCAACTCCTCGGTCAGGTGCTCTCGGCTGCCGGACATGACGTCGAGGTGTTCGGCACGCTGAGCGGGCCTCGAACCACCCCCGAAGCCTCCGACCTCCAGCGGGGTCTTGCCCGATCGGTGGTCGACGGTCGAACGGCGGTGGTGATGGAGGTCTCCTCCCACGCGCTGGTCCTCGACCGCGTCACCGGGGTCCGGTTCGACCTTGCCGTGTTCACCAATCTCGGACGAGATCACCTCGACCTCCACGACACGACCGAGGAATACTTCCGCGCCAAGGCTCGGCTGTTCTCCACCGACTTCTGCGAACGCGCGTTGGTGAACGCCGACGACATCCACGGACGCCTGCTCATCGACGGTGCTGAGGTGCCGACACAGGCCTACGCGCTGGCCGAGGCCACCGAGGTGGAGCTCGGTGTTACCTCGCTGTCGTTCTCGTGGAGGGGGCATCAGGTCAGCCTCCCGATGGGGGGAGCGGTCAACGTGCACAACGCGCTGGCAGTGCTTGACTCGGCGGTGCTCCTCGGCGTCGATGAGTCCTCAGCGGTCGCCGCGCTCGGTCGATGCGCGCCGGTGCCCGGCCGGTTCGAGCCAGTGACTTCGTCGGATCCGACCGCTCCTCTCGTCGTGGTCGACTACGCCCATACACCCGAGGCCCTCGAGCGTCTGATCCAAGGCGCGAGGGAGGCCGCTCCGACCGCTCGCTGCACGGTCGTCATCGGATGTGGAGGGGAGCGCGACCGGGAGAAGCGTCCCGAGATGGGTCGTGCCGCCCTCGCCGCCGACCGCGCCGTGCTGACCTCGGACAACCCGCGGGGTGAACGCCCCGAGAAGATCCTGTCGGACATGCTCTCGGGTATGTCGGAAGCCGAGCGAGGCACCGTGCTCGTCGAGGTGGACCGCGAGGCCGCCATCCGCCGCGCCATCGTCGAGGCCGGCGCTGGAGAGATCGTGCTGATCGCTGGCAAGGGACATGAGACGACCCAGGAGGGGGCGGACGGCCTCAGGCACTTCGACGACCGAGAGATCGCCCGCGCCGCGCTCGGGGTCGACCGATGATCGCGATCATGATTGCCGGGGCGGTGTCGGCCCTCGTGTCGCTTCTCGGCACACGATTCCTGATCGTGTACTTCCAGGCGCGCGGACAGGGTCAGCCGATCCTCGTGGAGGATGACCGGACGCTCGGTCTCGAGCACCACATGCCGAAGCAAGGCACACCGACGATGGGTGGTCTCGCCATCATCGGCGCGGCGCTCATCGGCTGGATCGTCGCCCACGTCCGCGATCTCCCCTTCTCCGATCAAGCGATGATCGTGTGGGTCGGGGTCTTGGCGATGGCCGCGATGGGTTTCGCCGACGACTGGATCAAGGTTCGCAAGCGCCACAACCGCGGCATCTTCTGGAAGCAGAAGAACTACCTCACCATGCTGATGAGTTTCGGTATGGCGTGGTGGTTGGTCGCCTCCACTGGCATCTCTGAGACCATCAGCCTGACTCGGGCTGGTGATCTCGGCTTCGACGTTCCCCAGTTCGTGTGGATCCTGTGGGCGGGCCTACTCATCTGGGCGACCACGAACGCGGTGAACGTGACCGACGGACTCGACGGACTCGCCGGCGGCTCGGCCCTCATGGGTTTCGGGGCGTTCACCATCATTGGCTACTGGGCCTTCAGGAACCCCGACATCTACGAGGTGGTCAACCCACTCGACATGGGAGTGCTCGCCGCCGCCTTCGCAGGCGCATGTCTCGGCTTTCTCTGGTGGAACGCGGCTCCCGCACGGATCTTCATGGGCGATGTCGGGGCTCTCGGTATCGGTTCGGCCCTCGCCTTCTCGGCGCTGACCATGAATACCCACCTCCTGCTCGTTCTCATCTGCGGGATCAACGTTGTCGAGGCAGGTTCTGTCGCGGTGCAGATGGCGGTCTTCAAGGCCTCAGGACGTCGTCGCCGACTCTTCCGAATGTCGCCGATCCATCACCACTTCGAACTCGGAGGTTGGCCCGAGACCACCGTGATCATTCGCTTCTGGCTGCTCGCCGCCGTCTCGGTCGCCTCGGCGCTCGCGATCTTCATCGGTGACTTCACGAGGATCGCGGCCCGATGACGATCACGTCGCTCGTGCACGGACTCGGGATCGCTGGAGCGGCCACCGCTCGCGCGATGCAGCGCCTCGGTCACCGAGTCGTCGTGACCGACGACGTGATCGACGACGCAAAGGTCGCGGAGGCCGCCCGGCTCGGTCTCGAGATCGAGCAGCCACCCACCAACCTCGATCAGTTCGTCCGCTCGTTCGATCTGATCTCTCCGGCCCCGGGCGTAGCGGAGTCGCATCCGCTGATCCGAGCCGCGCGATCAGCGGATCGGCGCATCGCCAGCGAGATCGAACTGGCCTGGATGTGGGAGCGGGAGCGAACCGGAGGCGCGCGCCCGATGGTGGCGGTCACCGGCACTGACGGCAAGACGACCACGGTCTCGATGGTCGCGGCGATGCTCGAATCGGCGGGCCGTCGCACGGTTGCCTGCGGAAACACCGATACTCCGCTCCTCGATGCCCTCGAGATGGATGTCGACGTGTACGTGGTGGAGTGCTCAAGCTTCCGGCTCGCCTTCACCGAGGAGTTCCACGCCGAAGCCGCGATCTGGCTCAACCTCGCTCCTGATCACCTCAACTGGCACGACTCAATGGCGACCTACGAGGCCGCGAAGGCGAAGATCTTTCATCAGCAGACGCCCGGGGATGTCTCGATCGGCAACATCGACGATCCGATCGTCAGGCGTCATCTCGCCGGTTCGCCGGGACGGAAGGTGTCGGTGGGAGAGGGCGGCGATTACCGCTGCATCGATGGCGATCTGGTGTGCCCCGCCGGGGTCATCATCGGAGCACGGGAGATGCGCCGCAGCCTTCCCCACGACATCTCGAACGGTCTCGCGGCGGCCGCCTCGGTGCTCGAGACGGGTCTCGCCACCGTCGATGAGGTGGCCGGTGCGCTCGCCGCCTTCGAAGCCCCCGCCCATCGGATCTCGCTCGTTGGGCGAGTTGACGGCATCGAGTGCTTCAACGATTCGAAGGCGACCACCCCGCACGCCGCCCTCGCTGCCATCCGCTCCTTTCCGAGCATCGTGCTGATCGCTGGGGGTCGCAACAAAGACCTCGATCTCAGCGTGCTGGCCGAAGCCCGCGATCACATCCGCGGGGTCATCGCGATCGGTGAGGCCGCAGCGGAGATCGAAGCGGTGTTCGCGCCCGGTGTACCGGTGCGACACGCGGGGTCGATGGAGTCCGCGGTGCGCGCGGCGATTGAGGAGGCGTCCAATGGCGATGTCGTCCTTCTCTCGCCGGCCTGCGCGAGTTTCGATTGGTATCCGGCCGGTGGGTACGCCGCTCGGGGGGAGCACTTCGCTCGCGTGGTCGATGACCTCGCTCGGGCGGGTGTGATGGTGAAGGGAGCATGACATGGGTCTCGCGCTGATCAGGGGGGACGATCTCGCCCGGCGCCGCCGAGCGGCGGTCGAGAAGGGACGTGAGAGCGGTCGAGGGAGCCGACGCCATCAAGACTCGCGCGGCCGCGAGGGCCTTGCGGGCGCCTTGCGACGGGAGCAGCTCGATACCGCGCCGCTCTCGTACTACGCGATCATGGTCGTGGTCGCCGTGCTCGTCCTCCTCGGGTTGGTGATGCTCCTGTCGGCTTCGGCGGCCAAGAACGTCGGAGGGGACGCCTCGCCCTACTCGATGGTCCTGAGGCAGTTGATGTGGACGGCGCTCGGGATCCTCGGAATGCTTCTCGCGATGCGTGTGCCGTATCGCTCGATCAGGCCGGTCGCGCTTCCGGCGGCAATCCTCGGGTTCGCGATGATGGGCCTCCCGTTCGTCGATGGGGTCGGCAAGGAGGTCAACGACGCGCGGTCGTGGGTGAACCTCGGGCCGATCGGGTTCCAGCCTTCGGAGATGCTGAAGATCCTCGTGATCGTCCTGGCCGCCGACATGGTGGCCCGCCGTGAGCGTTCCGTCGGCGACTGGAGGGTGATGGCGGTCCCGGTCGCGGGACTCGGCGGGCTCGCCTCTGCCGCCTGTATGGCCCAGGGTGACGTCGGCTCCGCCGTCGTGCTCATGGCCGTGGTGATGACGATGCTGCTGTTCTCTGGGGCCCCGTTGCGGCATATCGGGGCGATCGCGGGAGCCAGTGGTTTCGTGCTCCTCCTCGTCGTCATGGCTACGCCGCGGCGTTTCAACCGGTTCGTCGCCTTCCTCGACGTCGAGGGCAACAAGGACTACCTCGCGTACCAGTCCTGGCAGGGCCTGCTGTCGATCGCCAACGGAGGTCTGACCGGCTCGGGTATCGGGGGGAGTCGGTCGAAACTCGGCTACCTCCCGCTCGCGCACAGTGACTTCATCTTCGCGATCGTCGCCGACGAGCTCGGCATCGTCGGATCGGTCGCCGTCATCGGTGGGTTCGGAATGCTCGTTTGGTTTGGGATCCAGGCCGCTCTGGCGGCTCCTGATCGATTCGGGCAGATGCTCGCCGCCGGAATCGCCTCGTGGTTCGGTCTGCAAACCCTCGTGAACGTCGGCGGAGTCGTGGCGATCATGCCGGTCACGGGCATCACCCTCCCGTTCTTCTCATACGGTGGCTCGTCGATGTCGACCTCGCTGGTCGCCGCCGGCTTGCTGCTCAATGTCGCCCGTCGAGGCGTTTCCGAACGCTCGGAGGCCCCGGCACCCGGACGTCGTCGCACCTCGAAGGCCCGCTGAGGTCCGGGCGCGTCGTGGCCGGGATCCGACTGCTGGTCGCCGGGGGTGGCACCGCCGGGCACGTTCTGCCCGCGATCTCGGTGCTCGAAGCCGCGATGGCCAGTGGGTATCGGGCCGAGGAACTGCACTACGTCGGGTCCACCCGTGGGGTGGAGCAGGAGATGGTCCCGCCGCTCGGCGTGCCGTTCACCCTGCTGCGCGTCGTCGGGTTGCAGCGCCGACTCACCGCTTCCAACCTGCTCTTCGCGCCCCTCATGGTGGCGGCGGTCCTCTCCTCACTCGTTCTGCTTCGGCGCCGTCGACCGGCGGTCGTCGTGTCGGTCGGTGGTTATGCGAGTCTCCCTCCGGTCCTCGCCGCTCGGCTGCTTCGAATTCCGGTCGTCGTCGTGAGCTACGACCGGCGTCCCGGTCGTGCGAGCGCACTCAGCGCCCGGTTCGCAGCCGCGTCCGCTGTCGCGTTCCCCGATTCCGCGCTCCCGCGGGCGACGTTCACCGGCGCCCCGTTGCGCAGAGCCATCCTCACCGCCGATCGGGTGGGAGGTCGAGTGACGGCTCGGTCAAGGCTGGGCATCGACGACGACCGATTCCTCGTGGTCGCCCTCGGAGGCTCCCTCGGTTCGGCCGCCTTGAACGCCGCCGTCATCCGGCTGGTGGAGGACCGCATCGCTGATCGGGGGCTCGCGGTCATCCATCTCGCTGGCCGTCGATTCGTCGACGGGCTACCGGACGCGCTCGACGGTTCTACCGGAATCCTCTACGCGCCCTCGGGATTCAGCGACGAAATGGCGACGCTCTACGAGGCAGCCGATGTGGTCATTGGTCGTGGGGGTGCCAGCACGGTGCACGAGGTCGCCGCTGTCGGTGTCCCGTCGGTGCTCGTGCCGTGGGACGGAGCCGCCGAGGACCACCAGCGAGAGAACGTGCGTTGGCTCGCCGAGAGTGGAGGAGCGGTCGCGCTCTCGGAGATGGAACTCGGCGGACTCGGCTCGCTCGTCGATGAGCTCCGCGCCGACCGAGCCCGTCTCGACGACCTCGCGCGGCGAGCACGCGAGTTGGGTGAGGTCAGTCGGTCGGGACGCCTGTCGAAACTGATCGACGCGGTGGCGGATGGTGACACCTAACGTGACCGAGGTGAGCCCACAGCGCCTGCCGACGGTGATCCCCGACCTCTCGGAGCGGCGTCGGATTCACGTCGTCGGTGTCGGCGGGCCCGGGATGAGCGCGGTGGCGATCGCGCTCGCTGGCATGGGGCACGACGTATCGGGCAGTGACATCCGCGAGCGGCAGGTGCTCGAGCGACTTCGGGCCGCTGGAGTTCGCGTTCATATCGGCCACGACCGCCGCCACGTGCACGACTGCGATGTGGTCACCGCCTCCACGGCGATCCCCGTCGATCTCAACGAATTGGACGAGGCGCGAAAGCGCGGGATCTCGGTGACGTCTCGAGCCGGAATACTCGCGGCGATCTGCGCGAGGACGGGTGCGCTCGCGGTGGCCGGGACTCACGGAAAGACGACCACGTCCTCGATGCTCATGCTCATGCTCGCCGCCGGCGACCTGCGACCAGGGTTCATCATCGGTGGCGACGTGGCTGACGTCGGCACTGGAGCGGAGTGGACCGGCTCGGACTGGTTTGTCGTCGAGGCCGACGAGAGCGACGGTACCCACAGCCACCTTCCCCTGGTTGGCACCGTCCTGACCAACATCGATCGCGATCATCTCGACCATTTCGGTTCCTTCGCCGCCTTAGTGGAGAGCTTCTCGGAGTATCTGGATCGTGTGGAGGGGCCGCGGGTGGTCTGTCTCGATGACCCGGTCGCCGGGCCGCTTGCCCGTCGACCTGACTGCGTCTCCTACGGGCTCGACCCCGAGGCGCGTTACCGCGTCGTCGACGTGGTCGCGGCCGATGGGCGACAGGATTTCGCCGTGGAGCACCCCGGTGGTCGAACCGAGGTTCGCCTGCCGCTCCGTGGAATTCACAACGCGGTGAACGCGACGGGGGCGTTCGCCCTCGCGGTGGAGATCGGCGTCGATCCTGATGTGGCGGCCCGCGCTCTCGGTGCCTTCGGCGGCGTTGCTCGCCGGTTCGATATTCGAGCGGTTGACAACGGAGCCACCTTTGTCGACGACTACGCCCACCTCCCCGCCGAGATCGCCGCCGTCCTCGCCGCGGCGCGTCACTCGGGTGATGGTTGGAAGCGGGTGATCGCGGTGTTCCAGCCGAATCGGTTCAACCGGATGTCGGAGATCTGGCGCGACTACGCCCACTGCTTCGCAGAGGCCGACCTCGTGGTGTTGACCGACATCTACGCCTCTGGCACGACGCCGATTCCCGGGGTCACCGGCAAACTCGTGGTCAACGCCGTCACTGAGGCCGACCCGACGAGACGAGTGGTGTGGATGCGTCAACGCGAGGACCTGGTTCGTTTTCTCGCTTCGGAGGTGGGGGAGGGGGACGTGTGCATCTCGATGGGCTGTGGCGATATCGCCTCTCTTCCCGATGAGATCGTCGAAGCCCGGGTGCGCAGCGGGCGGGGTTCCGCGGCGTGAAGGACCGAGGTTCGCTCGCCCTCGCGCTCGAGGCTGTCGCGGGAGTGGCGGTCGAGCGAGATCGCCCTCTCGGCGAGCTGACCACCTATCGCATCGGGGGCTCGGCCGCCCTTACCGTCAGCGTTGGCGAGCGCACAGCACTCGTCGAGGTGGGACGGATACTTGCCGCGGCTGATGTGGCGACGGTCGTCCTCGGGAGGGGATCCAATGTCTTGGTCGCCGACACGGGTTTCAACGGTGTCGTTCTCCGGCTGGTTGGCGACTTCGAGGCGATCGCGATTCCGTCGGTCGTCGACGCTCGTGTGATTGAGGTGACCGCCGGCTCCGCGGCGCCGCTTCCTGTGGTGGCGCGACGTACGGCTGCCGCCGGACTCGGCGGCTTCGAGTGGGCGGTCGGTGTGCCGGGCACGATCGGTGGCGCGGTGCGGATGAACGCCGGTGGGCATGGTTCCGATATGGCGGCATCCATCGCTCGGGCGACGATCCTCAGGCTCGGTGGGGCATCGCGACGCGTAGAGGTCGCCGACCTCGGTTTCGGATTTCGAAGTTCGGGCATCGCGCCGGAGGACGTTGTGCTCGACGCCACACTCGTGTTGCGTCCGCGCGAGGCCGAACAGGCAGAGGCTGAGATCGACGAGATCGTTCGCTGGCGTCGTGAGCACCAGCCGGGCGGGCAGAACTGTGGTTCCGTCTTTGTCAATCCGGTGCCGGGGGAGATCTCGGCGGGAGCTCTCATCGATGGGCTCGGCCTACGTGGACTTCGGGACGGAACCGCTGCGGTGTCGGAGAAGCACGCGAATTTCATTCTCTCTGAACCGGGTGGCGCCGCGTCCGACGTGGTCCGCCTGATGAGCCGTATCCGCGCGGAGGTTCTGGATCGCACCGGTCACGACCTGCGTTCGGAGGTGCGCCTGCTCGGCTTCGACGTCGAGGTCGCTGCGGCTGCCGGTGCCCGACCTGCTACCTCGGCTGGTCACTAGGTTTCGCTCATGGCCGATCGGGACTCCGAACAGCCCTCCGGGTTGCGGCGTGTGCTTTCCATCGTGGATGACGATGGCCCCGATTCGGTCTACCTCGACGGCGATCTCGACCCGGGCGGGGCTCGTCACCGGGTGGTAATCGTGGACGACGCCGGTGGCGGCCAGCCTCGAGCGACGCGGTCAGCCGCCGAGACTCGTCTGAGGGCCCGGCGGATCGCGGTCAATCGTCAAGCAGGCCGCCGTCGGCTTCGTCGACTGCTGGTGGTGGTCGCCCTTCTCCTCGTCGCGGTCGGCGTGCTCGCCTCGCTCGGCTCCTCCTCGTTCGGGGTGCGTGAAGCCAATGTGCGCGTGTCGGGCAACGTGTACACCGACCAGATCGCGCTTCGGGCGGCGATCGACTCGGTCATCGGCACTCCGGTCATCCTCGTTGACACCGACGAGCTTGAGGTCGAGATCGAGGCGATCCCTTGGGTCGACGAGGCCACCGTTCGCACCGACCTGCCCTATGGACTGGTGATCGAGATCTCCGAGCGAGAGCCGGTGCTCTCCTATCCGGGCCCCGATGACCTGTTTCGCGTGCTCGACGGCGAGGGTCGGGTGCTCGATGTGATCGACGGGTGGCCCTTTGAGTACCTCCTCCTCGTTGGCGTGGAGCCTCCGGCGCTCGCCGCGGGAGAGTTCGCGCCCCCCGGCTATGTCGGCGCGGCCACGCTCGGACGCACCTTGACCGGCTCGATCCTCGATCGGGTCGCCCTCATCCAGGTCGATGAGGCGGGAAATGATCTCGTGGTCGTGCTCGACGACGATACGGAGATCCGATTCGGAGCCGCTCGGGATCTCTTCGCCAAGCTCGTTCGGCTTGAGACGGTGTACGCATCGGGGGCGGCGTCCTCGGCCGTGGTGATCGACGTATCCACGGACGAGGTGACGATCCGCTGACCTGCGCTAACATCCGACCAGCCCCGGAAGGGTCCGTAACTGCGGAACCGAAAAATTTCTCGCCGGGAACCACAGAACTGATGAGACGACTTCGCGACAGCAACCCGCTGACCAACCTGGGTTACGCGATGGAAGGGACCCTGAGATGAACGGTGCGCCTCAGAACTACCTGGCAGTGATCAAGGTGATCGGTGTCGGTGGCGGCGGCGTCAACGCCGTGAACCGCATGATCGACGCCGGCCTGCGCGGTGTTGAGTTCATCGCGGTCAACACCGACGCGCAGGCGCTGCTCATGAGCGACGCCGATGTGAAACTCGATATCGGACGCGAGTTGACTCGAGGCCTCGGGGCGGGAAGCGATCCCGAGGTTGGCCGAAGCGCCGCGGAGGCTCACGCCGACGAGATCGCCGAAATGGTCAAAGGCGCCGACATGGTGTTCATCACTGCCGGTGAGGGAGGCGGCACCGGCACCGGCGCCTCCCCGGTCATCGCTGAGATCGCCCGCGAGGCCGGCGCTCTGACCATCGGTGTTGTCACTCGGCCGTTCTCCTTTGAGGGTCGACGCCGCTCGGTGACCGCCGATTCCGGCGTGCAGCGCCTGAAGGAGAAGGTCGACACCCTGATCGTCATTCCGAACGATCGCCTTCTCTCCGTTGCGAATGAGAAGACCAGTGTCACCGCGGCGTTCAACATCGCGAACGAGGTGCTGCTGCAGGGTGTCTCGGGCATCACCAACCTGCTCACCATCCCTGGCCTGATCAACACCGATTTCGCCGACGTCAAGATGGTGCTCGCCAATGCGGGTTCTGCCCTGATGGGAATTGGCGAGGCCTCGGGTGAGGATCGCGCCGTGAGTGCCGCGAAGTCGGCCATCTCGTCGCCGTTGCTCGAGTCGGCCATCGATGGTGCCCGTGGGGTGCTCCTCAACATCACCGGCCCCTCCAGCATGGGACTCTTCGAGATGAACGCCGCCGCGGAGATCATCCACGGTGTCGCCCACCCGGACGCGAACATCATTTTCGGCACGGTCATCGACGACGAGATCGGCGATTCCCTCCGGATCACCGTGATCGCTGCCGGATTCGACCGAGTTGAGTCCCCGGCGTCCGCGTCCAGCGAGCGACCCTCGTCGCGTTTGTCGGACCTCTTCGGGCCTGATGGCGACGACGAGGACGACGGCTTCGACGTCCCCGAATTCCTGCGCTGACATCGTGACCTCCGGTTCCGCGCCGGTGGATCCCGCCGGGGTCGCCGAGCGCCTCCGAGAGGTCAGAGAGCGCATCGCCCGAGCGGGCGGTTCCCGAGTCGCCGTCATAGCCGTCACTAAGTCGTTTCCCCCTGAGGCGGTGCTGGCCGCGATCGCCGCCGGCGCTGATGGCATCGGAGAGAACTACGCCCAGGAACTCGACGCCAAAGCATCCGTGGTGGCCGAGGCGAAGGGGAGCGGTTGCCCGGTGCATTTCATCGGACAGCTCCAGTCCAACAAGGTTCGGGTCGTCTCCCGCCACGCCGACGTCATCCAATCGGTGGATCGACCCTCGCTGATCGCCGAGATCGCGCGACGGGCACCGGAGGTGGCGGTGATGGTGCAGGTCTCACCGGCCGACGAGCCGGGCAAGGGCGGCTGTGACCCGGCTGAGGTGCCGGCCCTCGTCGACACCGCCCGTCAGGCGGGACTCCAAGTGCTCGGTCTGATGTGCGTGGCGCCGACCGCTGGAGGGATCGACGCGGCCGGCCCGCACTTCGCTATGACCCGCGCCTTGGTCGATCGGCTCGGACTCGAGCATTGTTCGATGGGCATGTCGGGCGATCTGGAGGTTGCGGTGCGCGAGGGTTCCACGATGGTGCGAATCGGCTCCGCCCTCTTCGGGGCTCGTGGATGAGTGAGGGTGCCCCGTTCGTTCGGTGTTGGTGAACTAGCGTCCGAGCCGAGGAGGAGCGCGACATGTCGGTGTGGAAGAAGACGATGGACTACCTCGGGCTCGGCCCCGACGACGCCTATGACGACTACGAGGACGTCGAGGTGGATGAGCTCGATGAGTTCGATGTGCCCGACACCGAAGAGGTCGTCGCGCCGAATCGGCCCGTGTTTCCCTCGCGCGGAGACACCGGACCGATCCGTCGGCCGAATGGCGAAGACTCCTCGGTCAAGGTGCGAACGGTCCGCCCGTCCGCCCGCAACGCTGACCCGGTGACTGTCCGTCCGCGGGGGTTCGAGCAGGCGCAGGAAGTGGCCGACGCGTTCAAGGTGGGGCAGCCGGTCATCATGAACCTCGAGGGATCCGATCGGGAGATCGCGCGCCGTCTCATCGATTTCGCGAGCGGGCTCTGCTACGCGCTCGACGGGACGATGGAGAAGATCGCCAACGGCGTGTATCTGCTGAAGCCGTCCAATCATCAGGGCGGCGCCTGAGACCGAGTCCCCGGAGTGGGGATCGAACCCACCGGTAGCATTCGGCGGGCCTCAGCGACGGCCAAGTGAGCGATCAACGTGAAGTACCCCGACGTCCCCCCACAGCCCGACCTGCCCTCCCTCGAGGGTGAGGTACTCGCCGGCTGGGAGCGCGACGACACCTTCAGGCGCTCGGTGGAAGCCCGAGATGCGGGCGCTGACGGCGCCAACGAATTCGTGTTCTACGACGGCCCTCCCTTCGCGAACGGGCTCCCTCACTACGGTCACCTGCTCACCGGCTACGTCAAGGACGCGGTGCCGAGATACCAGACGATGCGTGGTCGCCGGGTGGAGCGCCGGTTCGGATGGGATTGCCACGGTCTGCCGGCCGAAGTGCAGGCCGAGAAAGAACTAGGCATCTCGGGGCACCCCGAGATCTCTGAGTTCGGCATCGATCGATTCAACGACGCCTGCCGCACGAGCGTGCTGCAGTACACCAACGAGTGGCGCGCCTATGTCAACCGTCAGGCGCGCTGGGTTGATTTCGACAACGACTACAAGACGCTCGACCTCGACTACATGGAGAGCGTCATGTGGGCCTTCCGTCAGCTCTGGGACAAAGGCCTCGTCTACGAGGGCTTCCGGGTGCTCGCCTACTGCTGGCGTTGCGAGACGCCGCTCAGCAACACCGAGACCCGTATGGACGATGTGTACCGCGACCGGCAGGACCCCGCCGTCACGGTCTGGTTCCGCCTCGACTCAGGCGAGCGGATCCTCGCCTGGACCACGACGCCTTGGACGCTGCCGTCCAACCTCGCGCTCGCCGTCGGTCCGGACATCGAGTATTCGGTCGTCTCGCTGGAGGGGGAGCGCTACATCATCGCCTCCGCCCGGCTCGAGGCCTACTCCGCCCAACTCGAGGGTGGAGAGGTGGTCGCGACCATCGTCGGCTCCGAACTCGTCGGGCGCTCCTACACCCCGGTGTTCGACTTCCTCGCCGACACCGAGAACGCCTTCCAGGTGCTCCCGGGCGACTTCGTGACCACGGAGGACGGCACCGGCGTCGTGCATATGGCGCCCGGCTTCGGTGAGGAGGACCAGGCCGCCTGCTCGGCGGTTGGCATCCCGACGATCTGCCCGATGGACGAGCGGGGTCGCTACACCTCGGAGATCTCACGCTGGGCGGGCACCCATGTCTTCGAGGCGAACCCTGAGGTGATCCGGGCGCTCAAGGAGATTGGCGCGCTCGTGCGTCACGACAGTTACGACCACGCCTATCCCCACTGCTGGCGTTGCGCTGAGCCGCTTGTCTACCGCGCGATCTCGTCATGGTTCGTCGAGGTGACCCGGATTCGAGATCGCATGGTCGAGTTGAACGGCGATATCAACTGGGTTCCCTCCCACGTGAAGGAGGGCAGCTTCGGCAAGTGGCTGGCGAACGCGCGCGACTGGTCGATCTCGAGGAACCGATTCTGGGGATCACCGATCCCAGTCTGGGTGAGCGACGATCCCGAGTATCCCCGCACCGATGTCTACGGATCGATCGCCGAGCTCGAGGCCGACTTCGGTGTTCCGGTCACCGATCTGCATCGTCCCGCGATCGACAACTTGGTGCGTCCGAACCCCGACGATCCAACGGGCCGCTCGATGATGCGTCGCGTTCCCGAGGTGCTGGACTGCTGGTTCGAGTCAGGGTCGATGCCCTTCGCCCAAGTCCACTACCCATTCGAGAACGCGGAGTGGTTCGAGCACCACTATCCAGGTGACTTCATCGTCGAGTACCTCGGCCAGACCCGCGGCTGGTTCTACACGATGCATGTTTTGGCGACCGCGCTCTTCGATCGACCGGCCTTCGAGAACTGCGTCAGCCACGGGATCGTGCTCGGGGATGACGGCTCGAAGATGTCGAAGTCGCTTCGCAACTATCCGGACCCGAACGAGATGTTCGACGCGCATGGCTCCGATGCGATGCGTTGGTACCTGCTCTCCTCGCCGATTCTGAGGGGTCTCGACTTCTCGGTATCGGAGACCGGCATTCGCGACACCGTGAGGCGCGTGGTCTTGCCGTTCTGGAATGCCTACTACTTCCTGACGCTCTACGCGCGGGCGGCTGGTCGAGAAGGTGTTGAGCGCACCGATCAGACCGACGTCCTCGACCGGTACCTCCTCGGCGAGTTGAACCGACTGGTAACGGACGCAACGACGGCGATGGACGCCTACGACCTCTACGGGGCGTGCGAGACGGTGGAGCGGTTCCTCGACACGCTGACGAACTGGTACATCCGGCGCAGCCGCGAGCGGTTCTGGGAGGGTGACCAGGACGCGATTGACACCTTGCACACGGCCATGGTGACGCTCTGTCGGGTCAGCGCGCCGCTGCTGCCGCTGATCAGCGAGCACATCCACGCCGGCCTCACCGGAGAGGGGAGCGTGCATCTGCTCGACTGGCCGACCTCTGGGGACTTCCCGGTCGACTCCGATCTCGCGCGAGGTATGGCGCTCGTGCGCGATGCGTGCTCCACCCTGCTCTCGCTTCGCAAGGCCGAAGGCCTCCGAGTTCGCCTTCCTCTCGCCTCGGCGACGGTGGCAACCCCGGACGCAGACGTGCTCCGCCCTCATCTCGCCATCATCCGAGACGAGCTCAACCTGAAGGACATCGTCCTCACCGACGATCTGGCCGCCCATGGGCGCAGGGAACTCGTGCTGAATCCGAAGGCGCTCGGCCCACGGCTTGGTGGAGCCACTCAAGAGGTCATCGTCGCCCATAAGCGGGGCGACTGGTCGGAGACGCCGGCGGGTGTACGGGTCGGCGGGCACGATCTCGAACCGGGTGAGTTCGATTTCCGGTTGGTGTCGGCTGGTGAGGGTGCAGCCGCGACGCTGCCCCGAGACGGCGGGATCGTGGTGCTCGACACGATGGTGACTCCTGAACTGGAGATCGAGGGCGTGGCTCGGGACCTGATCCGTCGTGTCCAGCAGGAGCGGCGCGACGCAGGTCTCGACGTGAGCGACCGGATTCGGCTGACTGTGAGCGGACCCGATGATGTGCTCCAAGCCCTCGGCGCTCACCGCGATCTGATCGCCGGTGAGACCCTCGCGCTCGATGTTGTGGTGGCTGGGTCGGCCGATGAGGCCGAGGTGGCCGTGGAGCGGATCTCGGCCGAGTGATCGCCGTGGCCCGCACGATGGCGGGCGGTAGTGTTCCTCGACCAACGACGGGAGGTCCCCCATGGCCGTGAAGAAGTCAGTCGCGAAGAAAGCCGCAGCCAAGAAGGCCGTCAAGCCGGCCGCGCCGAAGAAGAAGGCTGCCAAGAAGGTCGCGAAACCCGCTGCGAAGAAGGCCGCGCCGAAGAAATCGGTCGCGAAGCCGGCGGCGAAGAAGGCTGTAGCCAAGAAGGCCGTCAAGCCGGCCGCGCCGAAGAAGAAGGCTGCCAAGAAGGTCGCGAAACCCGCTGCGAAGAAGGCCGCGCCGAAGAAATCGGTCGCGAAGCCGGCGGCGAAGAAGGCTGTAGCCAAGAAGGCCGTCAAGCCGGCCGCGCCGAATAAGAAGGCTGCCAAGAAGGTCGCGAAACCCGCTGCGAAGAAGGCCGCGCCGAAGAAATCGGTCGCGAAGCCGGCGGCGAAGAAGGCTGTAGCCAAGAAGCCCGCCAAGCCCGCTGAGAAGAAGGCGGCTGCTCCGAAGAAGTCGGTCGCGAAGCCCGCAGCCAGAAAGGTCACTGCCAAGCCGGTGGCGCAGAAGGCCGTACCGAAGAAGGCCGTCAAGCCTGTCGCCCCAACGAAGGTTGTTCCCGAATTTCCGAAGCCTCGAGGGGTCTCCAAGGATGGAATCGCCTACACCAAGGAGTTCGACGTTCGATTCCTCAAGGCACAGCGTGAGCTGCTCCTCGAGGAGCGTGAGCGGCTCGTAGGACAGGCCGACCGACTCGAGCACGACGCTCAGGAACTCATCGACGAGGCTGAGATGGGCGATGTGCAATTCGACGACGAAGGCGGCGAGGGCGACACGATGGTGGTCGAGCGCGAGCGCGACCTCGCCTTGAGCGCTCAGGCCCGCGAGGCGGTCGCTGAGATCGACGCCGCTCTCGAGCGGATCACCTCGGGTCGCTACGGCTTCTCGCTCGTCTCCGCGAGACCGATTCCGAGGGAGCGCCTTGAAGCGATCCCTTGGGCCACCGAACTCGTCGAGGAGAAGGTCGGCGGTATCGGGCGGTGAGCCAAGTCGGGCGGGCCGGTCGTCGCCTCGCCCTGCCGATCGGCGCGGCGGTGATCGTTGTCGACCAGGGCACCAAGCAGTGGGCGCTGGGGCGGTTGAGTGAGGGTCGCGTGATCGACCTCGTGTGGACGTTGCGCTTCCGTCTGACCTTCAACGAGGGAATGGCCTTCGGGGCCGGTCAAGGCCTAGGAGTCGCGATCGGGCTCCTCGCCGCGGTAATTATCGCGCTCCTCATCCGCCAGACCGCCCGCGCGATGCCGCGGAGCCAAGCCGCGGCTCTCGGTCTGATCCTGGGTGGTGCCGCCGGCAACCTGATCGATCGACTCCTACGTGATGAGGGACTCCTCAGGGGTGCCGTCGTCGACTTCATTGATCTCCAGTGGTTTCCCGTCTTCAACGTCGCCGATGCGGCGATCAACGTCGGCGCGGCGCTTCTCGTGATCGCGCTGATCATCGAGGCGCGCTCCACCGAGGACGAGCGGGAATCATGATCGAAGAAGAGGTTCCCGCGGCACTCGCCGGGGAGCGGCTCGATCGGATCGTCGCGCTCATGCTCGACGTGTCTCGATCGGCTGCACAGAGTGTCGTCGATTCAGGAGGGGTCTGTGTCGACGGACTCGCCGAGATGGTCGGACGCCTACGACTCGTCGAGGGGCAGCGGGTGAGCGTCGATGAGTCGCATCTCCCGGGAGTGGATCTGCCGAGTCCCGACCCGGGGGTCGAGTTCGGTGTCGTCTACGCCGACGAATGGATCATCGTCGTTGACAAACCAGCGGGGCTGGTGGTGCATCCAGGCGCTGGGAACCCCGATGGAACGCTCGTCAACGGCTTGCTCGCCTCCTATCCCGGCCTTGAGCGGATCGGTGACCCCGTGCGACCAGGAATCGTTCACCGACTCGATGCGGGGAGCACCGGACTCCTGGTCGTCGCTCGCACTGAAGAGGCTCGGGAGGCGCTGATCGAGCAGTTCGTCGATCACTCCGCCGGTCGCACTTATCTCGCTCTGGTGTGGGGTCTTCCCGAGGCGCCCCACGGGGTGATCGACGCGCCGGTCGGTCGTTCACAGCGCGATCCGATGCGTATGGCCGTTGTCGCCGATGGCCGTGGAGCGCGAACCGAGTACGAGGTGTTGCAGTCCTTCACTGACCGCGGTCACCCCACCCTGCTCGAGTGCCGCCTTGAGACGGGGCGAACCCACCAGATTCGCGTCCACCTGTCGTCGATCGGCCACCCGCTGATCGGTGACCCGTGGTACGGACAGCGTCGACCGACCCTCGGTCTCGATCGGCCGTTCCTCCACGCGAGCCGGTTGGAACTGACGCACCCGGGTTCGGGTGAGCGGGTGTCGTTCGACAGTCCAGTCCCCGCCGATCTGCGCGGCGTCCTCGACTCGCTGACTCCGAGCTAGCGCGCGGTCAGTCGGTCACGCTCGGCCACGGAGCGGCTCCGCGCGCCATATCGACGATCACGGCGAGGGTGTACCCGTCGAGGTGCGAGCGCATCGTCTCACCAGCCACCTGCCAGATGGCGAGGAGCACGCATTGGCCCTCGTGATCGCAGGCTCCGTCAGCATGTGGTTCGCCGAAGTCTCCGAGCGTGATCGGACCGTCCACGGCCGAGAGGATCTCGCTCAGTCGAATCGACTCGGGATCGCGAGCGAGCACATATCCACCGCCGACCCCTCGCTTTGAGCGCACAATCCCAGCGCCTTTCAGGGCGAGGAGGATCTGCTCGAGATAGGGCTGTGGGAGCGCCGTGCGCTCGGCGATATCGCGCACCGAGGTCGGACAGGAGGGATCCTCACGCAGAGCCAGGGACAGCAAGGCTCGGCACGCGTAATCACCTCGTGTCGAGACTCGCACGAGGCCATCGTAGGAGGTCGGCGGCGGTACCGTTGCCTCGCGGCGTCGCGCGACGTCCGCCCACCCCACGAGCCATGAGCACCCCCACGACTCCCGTCCTCCCCGACTACGGCGGCGCCTGTCTCGATGGGGTGATGCCCGCGCTCACCGGCTCGGTTCCACCGCCCGCCTGGATGCCGGAGGCGCTCGATGGAGCGCGAGCGGTGGTCCTCCTCGTGCTCGACGGGCTCGGATGGCTGCAACTCCAGGATCGCCGCCACGCTCTGGCGAACCTCGCGGCGCTCGAGGGCTCGCCGATCACCTCCGTGGCTCCAAGCACAACAGCGACCGCGCTCACCACGATCGCGACCGGGCTGACCCCGGGCGAGCACGGCATCGTCGGCTATCGCATGATGGTCGGCGGATCGATCCTGAACTCCCTGAGATGGTTCGGCCCCTCCGGCGATCGCCGTTTCGACGCGCCTCCCGCTGAGATCCAGCCGCATCCGCCCTTCCTCGGTTCGCGGGTACCGATCGTCACCCCGTCGGAGCTGATCGGGTCGGCGTTCTCCGAGGCACACCTCCGAGGAGCGGAGGCGGTCGGGTGGAGAGCGTCCTCATCGGTTCCGGTGCTCGTACGAGGGCTCCTCGACGAGGGTCGTCCCCTCGTGTACGCCTACTACGCCGGGGTCGACAAAATCGCTCACGAGCGTGGCCTGGGGGCGTTCTACGACGCTGAACTGCGAGACGCGGATCGCCTTGTTGGCGACCTGCTCGACGTGCTCGATGCCGACACCGCGCTCGTGGTGACCGCTGATCATGGTCAGGTCGAGGTCGGCGACCGCATCATCGAACCCTCCCGCGAGATCCTTGGACTCACGAGCGGGCAGTCGGGGGAGGGTCGCATGCGCTGGTTCCACGCCAAGCGAGGAGCCACGGCCGAGCTGTTCGACGCGGTCCAGTCGGAGTTGGGGAGCACTGGTTGGGTGCGCACGATCGAGGAGGTGATCGCCGAGGGCTGGTTCGGTCCGAGGGTCCCGCCTCCCGTGCGAGCGCGACTGGGCGATGTGGTCGTGGCCGCCTACGAACCGGTGAGCTACCACGACCCCGACGACAGCGGGCCGTTCGAGTTGATCTGTCGGCACGGTTCGCTCACCGCCGAGGAGATGCTCGTACCTTTGATCGCCGCCCGTGGGCGGGCCTGAACGAGCACGAAAGGAGTCCCCGATGGATGAGAACGGAATCGACACGGGCGCCGAGTTGGTGTCGGGCGGGGGAGAGGATGCCGACCAGTCGACGACGGGATCGGTGACCGAGCCCGCCAAGGTCATGCGCATCGGGTCGATGGTGAAGCAGCTGCTCGAAGAAGTTCGTCAGGCGCCGCTTGACGACGCGAGCCGTGAGCGGCTTGCTGAGGTTTACGAGCGCTCGATCGTCGAGTTGTCCGAGGCGCTATCTCCCGATCTGCAGGACGAACTGCGCATCCTGACCCTTCCCTTCGAAGAGGGGGAGGTCCCCTCAGAGGGTGAGCTTCGAGTTGCGCAGGCTCAGCTCGTCGGCTGGCTCGAGGGCCTCTTCCATGGAATCCAGGCGACCCTCTTCGCCCAGCAACTCGCGGCTCGACAGCAACTCGATCAGATCCGGCAACTGCCCCAGGCCCCATCCGAGCGGCCGGGAACGTACCTCTGATCTCTCCGGCGGGCGCCGGAAACGGTTCTGGACACCTCTGATAGGTTCGACGAACCACATCGCTGTGATTCGTTTTGTCCGCCCCGAGCATCCGCAACCGATACGTGCCTGACTCCTTCACTCACCTCCATGTACACACCGAGTTCTCGATGCTCGACGGTGCCTCCCGGATCGACGATGTCGTTGCGAAGGCACTCGAAGACGGCCAGCCGGCTCTTGGCATCACAGATCACGGCAACATGTATGGGACCCTTGAGTTCTATAAGGAGTGCCGAGCGCGCGGGATCAAACCGATCATCGGTACCGAGGCCTACATGGCCCACGACAGCAGGCACGAGCGGCCGGCGCGTCGCGGTCGGATGGATGACTCCGGTGGTGACACCGACGGCGGGCACAAGCTCTACTACCACTTGACCCTGCTGGCCGAGAACGACATCGGCTACCGGAACCTCATCCAACTGTCCAGCCTCGCCTTCCTCGAGGGCTACTACTACAAGCCTCGAATCGACTGGGAGTTGCTCGAGCGCTACTCCGAGGGGCTCATCGCGACCACTGGATGTCTCGGTGGCCAAGTGCTCCAGACCCTGATGCGAGGTGACTACGACGGCGCGCTCGCCAAGGCGGCCCGTCTTCAAGACATCTTCGGTCGCGACAACCTCTTCGTCGAACTCCAAGACCACGGAATCCCTGAGCAGCACGAGACAAACCCAAAGCTGATCGACATCGCCAAGGCGATCGGCGCGCCTCTCCTCGCGACGAACGACTCCCACTACACCCATGCCCACGACCACGAGGCGCACGACGCCCTCCTGTGTGTGCAGACCAGCTCGCTGCTCTCGGACCAGGACCGCTTCAAGTTCAAGGGCGAGGGCAGTCACTACCTGAAAACCGCGGCCGAGATGCGGTATCTGTTCCGCGAGATCCCCGACGCCTGCGACAACACGCTGTGGATCGCCGAACGGGCCGAACTCGACATCAGCTTCGGCGATGCGCTCCTGCCGAACTTCCCGTTGCCTGAAGGGTTCTCCGATGACCGGGCGTATCTCGAGCACCTCACTTGGGAGGGGGCGAAACGCCGATGGGGGAGCGACCTGCCGCCGGCGGTCGTGGAGCGCCTCTCCTACGAGCTCGAGGTGATCGCCTCGATGGGCTTCTCGTCGTATTTCCTGATCGTCTGGGACCTCATCCGGCACGCCCGTGACTCAGGTATTCGAGTAGGCCCGGGACGAGGTTCGGCGGCAGGGTGCGCTGTCGCGTACTGCCTGTGGATCACCGATCTCGACCCGATCCGCTACGACCTGCTCTTCGAGCGGTTCCTGAACCCATCGCGTATCTCGATGCCCGATATCGACATGGACTTCGACTCGAGGTACCGCGACGAGATGATCCGCTACGCGGCTGACAAGTACGGCCGCGACCACGTCGCGCAGATCATCACGTTCGGCACGATCAAGGCGCGTAACGCTGTGCGCGACGCCGCCCGAGTGCTCGGTCTGCCCTACGCCGCGGGTGACCGCGTGGCCAAGGCGATGCCTCCGCTCGTGATGGGACGCGACACACCACTGCGGTACTGCTTCGAGGAGGACGAGAAGTACCGCGACGGTTATAAGGCCGCCGGAGAGTTGCGCGATATGTACGAGGCGGACCCCGATGTCCGTCGAATCGTCGACGTCGCCAAGGGGCTCGAGGGATTGAAACGCTCCGACGGCATCCACGCGGCGGCGGTGGTCATTACCAAGGAACCCGTCACCGAGTACCTGCCGGTGCAGCGCAAACCGGAGTCCAACCAGAACCCGGAGGACGCTCCGCTCGTCACTCAATTCGAGATGCACGGGGTCGAAGAACTCGGCCTGCTCAAGATGGACTTTCTCGGGCTGCGGAACCTCGACGTCATCACCGACACCCAGGCCATGGTGAGAGCGGGCGGTCAGCCTGACTTCGACATCGACCGAGTGCCCCTCGACGACACCGCGACCTTCGAGTTGCTGTCCCGCGGGGACACGATCGGTGTCTTCCAGCTCGAGTCGCCGCCGATGCGACAGTTGCTGAAAGCCCTCGCCCCGAACTCCTTCGAGGATGTTTCAGCGGTCTTGGCGCTCTATCGACCCGGGCCGATGAGCGTCAACATGCACTACGACTACGCCGACCGGAAGAACGGACGCAAGCCGGTCGAGTACTTCCACCCCGATGCCGTCGAGGTACTCGACGACACCTTTGGGCTGATGATCTACCAGGAGAGCGTCATGCGAGTCGCCCAGCGATTCGCTGGCTACGACCTCGCTCAGGCGGACAACCTCCGTAAGGCCTGCGGTAAGAAACAGCGCGATCTCATGGAGGCGGAACGCGCGATGTTCGAGGCGGGCTGCGTGAAGACCGGCTACGGCGAGAAACTCGGCCGTGAGCTCTTCGACGTCATCGAGCGGTTCGCTGACTACGCCTTCAACAAGAGCCACACCTTCGGCTACGGCCTGGTCACCTACCAGACGGCTTATCTCAAGGCCCATTACCCGGTCGAGTACATGGCGGCGCTGCTGACCAGCGTGAAGGACAAACTCGACAAAGCGGCCGTCTATCTGGCGGACTGTCGGTCGGCAGGCATTCCTGTGCTCACCCCGGATATCAACCGGGCCGAGACGGACTTCACCGCCCTCTCGGCCGACCGAGTCCCACCGGGCGTCGAACTTCCTCGGGGGTGTCCCGGTGCGATCGTGTTCGGACTGTCGGCGGTGCGCAACGTGGGTGTCGGCCTGATGGAGCAGCTGCTCGAGGAGCGTCGTGAGAACGGCCCCTACGAGTCATTCCAAGAGTTCGCTGAACGAGCGCCTGAGCCGGTGTTGCATCGCCGTACCGTCGAGTCGCTAATTAGGGCCGGAGCCTTCGACGGCCTCGGTCACCCGCGTCTTGGTCTTCTCGCGGTGTTCGAGCAGATCATCGACACCACCCTGACAAGACGACGTGAGCGCTCACAAGGCGTCATGAGCCTCTTCGGTGATTGGGCGGGCGAGGACGCCGATCCTGTGTTCGAAGAGGCCATCGAGATCCCGGACCGCGAGTTCGACAAGTCCGAGCGGCTACGCGTGGAGAAGGAGATGCTCGGCCTCTACGTCTCGGATCACCCGCTTCGTGGCGCGGAGTCGGCGCTCCGACGCCGAGTCGAGCGTTCGATCACCGATCTCGAGACCATGGACGACGGCTCGATCGTCGTGGTCGGTGGCGTGGTGACCACCCTCGCCCGTAAGTACACCCGAGCCGGCGACCAGATGGCCACGTTCGTGCTCGAGGATCTCGCAGCCTCTATCGAGGTGACCGTGTTCCCGAAGATGCTCGCGACACAGGGGCACAAACTGCAAGACGACGTCATCGTCGCGGTGAAAGCCCGACTCGACCGACGCGACGAGTCGCGGTTTGGTCTCATCGCCATGGAGATCTCCGTGCTCGACGGCCTGAGCGACGGCCCGGCGTCGTTGTTGACCGTCCGCCTAAGCGCGAACCAACTCGACGCCGGCGGAATCGACCGACTTCGGGAAATCATCAGCGAACACCCGGGTCGCACACCGGTCGAGATCGAGGTTCCACCCGCCCAAGTCGTGCGTCTTCCTGACGACTATCGGGTCGATGTCGACCGTGTGATCGGCGAGATCCGGGTCGCGTTCGGACACGACGCGGTCAGGCTCTGAGCGCTGACTTGTCGCCCCGTCGCGTCGAGATGGCACAATAGGGGGGTATGCCTACCGTGGGAGAAGGGTTATGTCGGTAGAAGTGGTGACGAACGACGCCAGTGCGGTCACCGACTCGCAACTGGATGAGATGGCCTCCATGGGGGGTTCTTTCGATATCGGCGCGATCTCGAAGGCCCGTGAGGAGTGGGTGCTCTCGACGACGGCCCGCATCGGAACGACGTTGCACGGATTCACGTTCTCGACTCTGGAACGAATCGGCGGCACGCCATGTGTGCTGATCGGGATGATGAGCACGAAGCGTCACGCCAAGCGCGAGACGGTGCTCCGAGGGCTGATGAAAGAGGCGTTCCACCGCGCGCTGATGGCCTTCCCCGACGAGGACGTCGTGGTCGGCTCGCGTTTCGTCTCCGCCGACGCGATGGTGATTCTGAAGGATCTTGACGATGTCACGCCCCGTCCTGGGGCCCGGGCGGTCGGGGAGGAGCGTGCCTGGGGTCGGCGGCTCGCGAAGCGCTTCGGTGTTGACTCGACCTACGAGGCTGAGTCGTTCACGGTCGCGTCCGACGGTCGCGGCGGGTTCATCGACCACGAGGCCCTCAAGCCCGAGAAGGTCGCGGCGGCGCAACGCAAGCTCTTCTCCGCTGTCGACGATAAGCGCGGCGGTGTGCTGATCGCCTACGGCTGGACGATGGCCGAGGATCTGGTCAAGCTCGGCGCTCGCTGAGATGGGCGACCTCGGGGAGGTCGTGCGCAACCGGCGGATGAGCCGGGCTTTCACGGGCGCACCGATCCACCCGGAGGTTCTTGACCGCATGGTCGACCTCGCGAGTCGGGCGCCGAGCGCGGGAAAGACCCAAGGTTGGCATCTCGTGGTGTTGTCCGGCGCGGACACCGCCCGCTACTGGGACGCGACCCTTCCCGAGGCGCGCCGAGCCGGTTTTGCTTGGCCCGGTCTGTTGCTCGCACCGGTGGTGATGGTCGTCGTGGCCGACCCCGAGGCCTATGTCGCTCGCTATGGGGAGCCCGACAAGGCGCACACCGGCCTCGGATCGGACCGGGACGCGTGGCCCATCCCGTATTGGACGGTCGATGCGTCGATGGCGGCGATGGTCCTGCTGCTCGCCGCCGAGGACGAAGGGCTCGGCGCGCTCTTCTTCGGGCCCTTCGGTGCGACCGAAGCGGTCAGAGTCGCACTTGACATTCCGGACCGGATGGAGATCGTTGCGACGATCGCCCTTGGCGAGGCCGATCCCGAGGCGACTCACCGAGGCCGCAGTTCCAGTCGACCGCGGCGGACCGTCGATCAGATCGTGCATCACGCACGCTGGTGATTACTCGCGGCCGGTGAGCTGAGCGAGCAGCGCCTCGGGTGAGTCGACCGGGAGTTCGCAGACGTGATCGCGACAGACGTAGGCGAGACCGGGTTGGCGGCCCTCCCAGAGCGGAGAGTCGAAGGGCTCGCCCCAGGCGAGCACCATGTCGGGACGCCATACGGCTCTCGCGACCCTCACGAGCTCGGGATAATCGCCGGGAATGACGACCTCGGTGATCCCGCGATGTCGAACCTCGAGTGCGGCGAGGGCGTTCGAGAACGCCGTCGGAGCCCGCTCGATGAGAGCTCCGAGCAGAATCAGGATGCGGTCGGCGTGGTTGGTGTAGCGCTGATCGCCCGTGAGCGCTCCGAGTCGGATGAGCGCGAGGGCTGCGGTCGAGTTGGCTGACGGCACCGCCTGGTCATGCACATCCTTTTGCCGAACCACGAGTTGCTCGGCATCGTCGGCGGTGGTGAACAGACCTCCGTTGTCAGCGTCCCAGAAGTGATCGAGCATCGTGTCGGCGGTCTCGATGGCGAGGCGGGTCCAGTCGGCCCGTCCGGTCGCTTCACCCAGCCGGGTGAACGCGTCGACGAGCGCAGCGTGGTCGGCGGCGAGCGCGGCGTGGCGGGCCCGCGGCTGTCCATCCGCCTGCCAGGAACGGAGCCAGCGGCCGTCGCTGGTGCGAAGTTCGTCCACGAGGAAGCGCCCGATTCGCTCGGCCGCCTCCACCCAGTCCGGTCGGTCGAGGGCGGTAGCCGCATCGAGCAAAGCGGAGATGAACAACGCGTTCCACTCGGTGAGCACCTTGTCGTCGCGCCCCGGTCGTGAACGCCGTGAACGTGCCTCGAGGAGTCGCCGGCGGCTCTCCTCTATCTCGGCGGGGCGGAGGAGTGCCCCCCGGGCGTGGAGCCGATTCGGGATGCTCCGCCCCTCGAAGTTGCCGGCGTCGGTGATACCGAACCACTCGAGGACTCCGGCCGACTCGGCGCCGAGCACATCGCGGACCTCATCGGGGGTCCAGGTGTAGAACCATCCCTCCACCGAGTTGCCGTCGGGGGTGAGGGAGTCGGCGTCCTCCGCCGAGTGGATCCCTCCGGCCGGGTCGGCGAGCGTGGCGAGCACGTACTCGACCGTCTCCTCCACCACGAGGCGCCAGCCATCGCGACGGAACAGCGACCAGCCCTGGCGGTAGGCGCGGATGAGGAGCGCTTGGTCGTAGAGCATCTTCTCGAAGTGGGGCACCAGCCACTCCCGATCGACGGAGTACCTCGCGAACCCCCCTCCGAGATGGTCATACATGCCGCCCGAGGCCATCGCGTCGAGGGTGGTGGTGGCCACGGCAGCGGCGCCGTCGCCGCCATTGGTCATGTAGGCCCGCATCACCAGCTCGAGATGGAAGGTTGACGGGAACTTCGGGGCTTGACCGAATCCGCCCCAGTCGGCGTCGAAGGCGCCCGCGAGCCGATTGAGCACCTCGTTCACGACCTCGAGTCCCGGAAGGCCACCGGTCGGAGACACCGAGGAGGTGGCATCGACCGCGGCGACGAGCGCGGACGCGTTGGCGTCGAGCTCGTCTCGCCGGTCTCGCCAGACCTCACCGAGGGCACCGAGCAACTTGAGGAACGCCGGCTTTGGGTAATACGTGCCGCCCCAGAACGGCCGCGCGTCGTGGTCGAGCACGACGGTGAGCGGCCAGCCACCGCGGCCGGTCAGGGCGACGACGGCGTCCATGTAGATCGAGTCGACGTCAGGACGCTCCTCGCGGTCAACTTTGATGTTGACGAAGCCGGAGTTCATGGCTTCGGCGACCTCGTCGTCCTCGAAGCACTCGTGCGCCATGACATGGCACCAGTGGCAGGCCGAATACCCGACGCTCAAGAGGATGGGCACGTCGCGTCGCCGGGCCTCCTCGAAGGCTTCGGTCGACCAGGGATGCCAGTCGACCGGATTCTCCCGGTGCTGGCGGAGGTAGGGGGAGGTCTCCCCGCCGAGACGGTTCACGCTCACGACCCTAGGGGCCACCGGCGACCTCGGCAGGACGGACCCCGAAGACGGCCGGTACCCTCGCCGCGTGACGTCGCCGGCCGACAAGCTGCCCATCAAGATGCTCAACGACCGCCTGCTGGTTCGGATCGGTCGCGACGACGGGGAGCGGCGGTCCTCGGGGGGCATTCTCATCCCGGCAACCGCGCAGATGGCCAAGCGGCTCATCTGGGCGGAGGTCATCGCCCTCGGACAGAACGTCAGGGCGGCTGAGGTGGGTGACCTCGTGCTGTTCTCACCGGACGACCGCTACGAGGTCGAGGTGCAGGGAGAGGACCTGATCATGTTGCGCGAACGCGATCTGCACGCCGTCGCGGCTGAGCGGATCGAGGCGTCGACCGGTCTCTACCTGTAGCGGCTCCCTAGGCTGGGAACGTGGAGGTCAACGAGAGCTGGAGCCCGGTCGAGGCGACACCAGATCTCCTCGCGCGCGTCCGGTTCGACGACCGCGGTCTCGTGCCGGCCATCGCCCAAGATGTCGAGAACGGCGAGGTGCTCATGCTCGCCTGGATGAACGCCGACTCGCTCGCGATGACCCTGCGTGAGGGTCGCATGGTCTATTGGTCGCGCAGTCGCGCCGAGCTCTGGCGCAAGGGGGACACCAGCGGCGATCACCAGGAGGTCAGGTGGGCTCGCTACGACTGCGACGGTGACACGTTGCTGTTCGGCGTCGTGCAGCACGGCCGAGGGGCCTGCCATACGGGTGAGCGGACCTGCTTCTTCCGTCCGTTGACGCCATGAAGCTCCATCCGGACCCAGAGACCTTCCTCAATCTCGCGGCTGAGTACACGGTCGTGCCCGTATGGACCGAGGTGCTCGCTGACCTCGAGACGCCGGTATCAGCCTTCATGAAACTCGTGGGCGATGACCCCGGCTTCGTCTTCGAGTCGGTCGAGCACGGTGAGCGCTGGAGCAGGTTCTCCTTCATCGGTCGGGATCCGGTGGCCACCCTCGTGCTGCGCGACGGTCAGGTGTCGATCACCGGCGACCCCGGTGTCGATCTACCAACCGATCACGGGATGCTCGTCGCCCTTGAGCAGTTGCTCGCGGCGCATTCCTCGCCCGAGATCGATGGATTGCCACCGCTTTTCGGGGGCTTGGCTGGCTTCCTCGGCTACGACGTGGTGCGCGAGATCGAGCACCTTCCCGATGTGCCGGCGGATGACCACGGCATGCCGGACGCGGTGATGAGCCTGATCGGCTCCCTCGCGGTCTTCGATCACTGGCGTCAGCGGATTCTGCTGATCGAGTCGGTTATGACGGGCGGTCTTGACCGTGATGGTCTGCTCGCCGCGCGTGAGCAAGCTGGACGAGCGGTCGACGAGGCCGCCTCGCGGCTGGCTGAGCCGCTCACCCAACCGCCGGCGGAACCCCCCGACCCAACCGATCCGAATCCCGAGGTCACCTCGCCGACCGGTTCGGGGGAGTACCGACGCGCGGTCGAGGTGGCCAAGGAGCACATCCTCGCCGGCGACATCTTCCAGGTGGTGCTCAGCCAACGTTTCGATCTGCAACTCGGCGCGGATCCTTTCGACGTTTATCGGGTGCTCCGTCAGGTGAACCCCAGTCCGTATATGTACTTCTTGCGGACCGAGGGGGTCACCCTTGTTGGTTCGTCCCCGGAGCCGATGGTGCAATTGCGCGGACGCACGGTCATCAGTCGTCCGATCGCGGGCACGCGGCGCCGAGGTGTCGACGACGAGCACGATCGGCGACTCGCGGCCGAGTTGATCGAGCACCCGAAGGAGCGAGCCGAGCACGTCATGCTCGTTGATCTGGCGCGCAACGATGTCGGTCGGGTCGCCGAGTTCGGCACGGTGCGACCCGATGAGTTCATGACGCTCGAGCGCTACTCGCACGTCATGCACCTCACCTCGCAGGTGTCGGGCACGCTTCGCGACGGCCTCGGCCCGATCGATGTGCTGCGGGCGACCCTTCCGGCTGGCACGGTGAGCGGCGCGCCGAAGGTGCGCGCCATGGAGATCATCGATGCGCTCGAACCGGTGAAGCGCGGCCCGTACGCCGGAGTAGTGGGTTATCTCGACTGGTCGGGCAATCTCGACACCGCGATCTGCATTCGGACCATGTTCGTCCGCGCTGATGGCACGACGGCGTCGCTACAGGCGGGGGCCGGCGTGGTTGCCGACTCGGTTCCCGAAGATGAGGACCTCGAGTGCCATAACAAGGCGGCTGCGCTCCTCGCCGCGATTCCGGCGGCCCGTCGCATGGGACGTCGATGAGCGTGGTCGACTCGTCCTACGCCGTTCCTGGTCCGCGAGATCTGATTGAGGTAACCGGGGCTGATGCCGTCGGGTATCTGCACAGCCAACTGTCACAAGACATCGGATCCCTTGCTGTCGGTGAGCGGATGCTCAGCCTCGTGCTCGAACCAGACGGGCGGGTCTGCGCCCCAATTGGCGTGTCGCGGATCGAGGACGAGCGCCTCATCCTCGACGTCGATCCCGGCTACGGGGAGGCGGTGACCGCCCGGTTGCTCCGGTTCCGACTGAGAACCGACGCCGAGTTCACGATGACCGCCGCTGAGCGTTCACGGGATGCGCGCGAGGAGGAGTCACGCATCATCGACGGCTGGCCCGCGCTCGGGAGCGAGATCATTCCCGGCGAGACCCTTGCCGCTGAGACCGGGCTGACCACGGTGGCGGTCTCATTTACCAAGGGGTGTTACCCGGGGCAGGAACTCGTCGAACGAATGGACTCCCGTGGAGCCATACCCCCTCGACGAATCGTCCGGGTCGTCGTTGAGTCAGGCACCGAGGTCGGCTCGCCAGTCATCCGCGACGGTGCCGAGGTGGGGCAGGTGACGAGCGTTGCCGGAGTGAACGCCCTGGCGCGTGTCGGCCGGGCGTTCAACGACTGAGGCGCAGAGCGGAGACCTGCGACCAGAGCAGGAGCGCCCCGACGACCACGAGCGACCGCCACTCGGGAGTCCGAGCGGCCCACAAGATGCCGGCTGAGGTGACCGTCGCGCTCAGTCCGATCACCATCCGAACGGCCGACGGACCGAACAGCGGACCGATGGCGTGAGAGAGGAGATGCCCGCCGTCGAGTGGCCAGAGCGGGATGAGATTGGCCGCGCCGATGACCACCCCAGCCCACCACACCGCCGTGGCGACACCGCTCGCTGAGATCGCGTCGACATCGAGGGGATGCGCAGCCCACGGGAGTAGACAGAGCCACCCGACGGCGATGTGAGCGGTCGGCCCGGCGGCGGAGAGCGCCATCCGGCCCGGTGTTGAGATCGACCGAGTCGACTGAAACGACGTGTAGCCGACCATGAACCCGAGCGAGATCGCGGCATCCGCTCCGAGGCGGCGCGCAACGAGTGCGTGCCCGAGCTCATGGATGACGGTGAACACCGCGAGCGAGGTGGCGAGGACGAGGCCCTCCACACCGGGGTCGAGCCCGAAGACGATGAGGAGGAAGAACCAGAATCCGGTCGTCGCCTGTACGGGGAATCCGAGCAGCGAGAAACGTCGTTCGCCGCTCGTGGCCATGGGCGAACCGTATCCGCGACACCGGTCGCGGCTCTCGACATGGCGGTGGTCGCGCTGGTGAACACGCTCGTAGACTCGCCAAACGTGCCTTACGTCTACGCATTCGACCACGCCCACCGCAAGCCACCCATGTCCTACAAGGACCTTCTTGGTGGGAAGGGGGCGAACCTCGCGGAGATGACCACCGTCCTCGGTCTGCCGGTGCCTCCCGGGTTCACGGTGTCGACCGACGCTTGCCGCGCCTACATGCACGGTGGGTGGCCTGACGGTCTCGATGCGGAGGTGACCCGCCACGTCGCCAAGCTCGAGAAGATGATGGGTCGTCGCCTCGGCGACGCCTCTGATCCGTTGCTCGTGAGCGTGCGCTCGGGAGCGAAGTTCTCGATGCCGGGAATGATGGACACCGTCTTGAACCTCGGGCTCAACGACCGCAGCGTGGCCGGCCTCGCTTCGGTGACCGGCGATGAGCGCTTCGCCTATGACTCCTACCGTCGCTTCATCGCGATGTACGGACGCATCGTGCTCGGAGTCGACGGTGAGGTGTTCGAGCACCCTCTCGAGGCCGCCAAGGCCAAGGCGGGCACGTCGAACGACGCCGATCTCGACGCTGCGGCCTTGAAAGGGTTGGTCAAGACCTATCTCGCCGCCGTTCGGCGCGCGACGGGAGCTCCGTTCCCCCAGGATCCGCGCGACCAACTCGACGGAGCCATCGAGGCCGTGTTCCGCTCTTGGAATGGCGCCCGCGCGATCGCCTATCGAGTCCGCGAGAAGATCAGCCACGAGCTCGGCACCGCCGTGAACGTGCAGGCGATGGTCTTTGGTAACCGCGACGACAACTCAGGAACCGGTGTCGGCTTCACCCGTAACGCCGCCACGGGCGAGAACCGTCCCTATGGCGACTTCCTCGTGAACGCTCAGGGAGAGGACGTCGTGGCGGGTATCCGCAACACCCTCGGCCTCGACGACATGAAGCGCCTTTTCCCGAAGATCCACGCTGACCTCCTCAAGATCTTCAAACGCCTCGAGGAGCACTACACCGACATGTGCGACACCGAGTTCACCATCGAGCAGGGTCGCCTCTGGATGCTCCAGACCCGCGTCGGTAAGCGCACCGGTGCCGCGGCGCTCAAGATGGCCGTCGACATGACGAAGGGCACGGCGGGTGTGAAGCGCAAGTCGTGGAAGATCTCGCGCGAGGAGGCGGTGATGAGGGTCACCGCCGAGCATCTCGAGTCGGTGCTCCACCCGCAGTTCTCGAAGAAGTCGACCGCGATCGCCAAGGGTCTCGGCGCTTCCCCCGGAGCCGCCGTCGGCCGCGTCTATCTGACCGCGGACGATGCGGAGGCCGCGGCCAAGAAGGGCGAGAAAGTCATCTTGGTGCGAAGTGAGACGAGCCCCGAGGACGTCCACGGAATGATGGTCGCCCAAGGCATCCTCACCTCGCGAGGTGGTCTCGTGAGCCACGCCGCGGTCGTCGCTCGAGGCTGGGGAACCCCGGCCGTCGTCGGTGCGGAGCAGGTGCGAATCGAGGGACGGCAGTTCAGCGTTGGCAGCACCGTCGTGAAGCAGGGTGACGTGATCTCGATCGACGGGCACACCGGGGAGATCATGCTCGGGGCGCTCGAGATGGCGAACGCGAAGCCGCCGAAGGAATACGACGTCGTCCTCTCGTGGGCGGACGCCATCCGCAAGGGTCGTCTCGCCGTTCGCGCAAACGCCGACACCGGACCCGATGCCGCCGTCGCGCGCGAGAAGGGGGCCGAGGGGATCGGCCTCTGCCGGACCGAGCACATGTTCCTCGCGCCTGATCGTCTTCCGATCGTGCGCGCGATGATCCTCGCCGACACCCCGCGCAAGGAGGCCAAGGCCCTCGAGCAGTTGCGCGTTGCCCAGCAGGCTGACTTCGAGGAGATCCTCGAGGCGATGGACGGGCTGCCGGTGACGGTGCGCCTCCTCGATCCGCCGTTGCACGAGTTCCTGCCCTCGGTGGAAGAGTTGAAGGTGAAGGCCGCGAAGCGGGGTCTCTCGGCCAAGGAGCAGAAGCTGCTCGCGGCTGCTGAATCCTGGGCCGAGCACAACCCGATGATCGGCACCCGCGGCGTTCGCCTCGGCGTCATCAAGCCGGGTCTTTACGCGATGCAGGTGCGCGCCCTTCTCGACGCCGCCGCCAAGCTCCGCGAGGCCGGTGGGCGTCCGATCGTCGAGATCATGATCCCGCTCACGGTCACTCGCGAGGAGTTGGCCTTGGCCCGCTCCTGGGTGCAAGAGGAGGTCGACGCCGCGCTGAAGGGGATGCGCCGCAAGCCGCACATCTCGATCGGCACGATGGTTGAGACCCCGCGGGCGGCGGTGCGCGCTGACGAGATCGCCGAGGAGGCTGACTTCTTCTCCTTCGGCACCAACGACCTCACTCAGCTCACCTTCGGGTTCAGTCGCGACGATGTTGAGAGTCGGATGATGCCGGCCTATCTCGAGCAGGGTCTGCTGAAGCGGAACCCCTTTGACACCATTGACCAGTCGGGAGTCGGCGACCTCGTTCGGCTCGGCGTTGAGAGAGGTCGGGCCACGAAGCCCGACCTCAAGCTCGGTGTGTGTGGTGAGCACGGTGGCGATCCGGAGTCGATCGATCTCTTCTACCGTCTTGGCCTCGACTACGTGAGCTGCTCGCCGTTCCGCGTGCCGATCGCGCGCCTGTCGGCGGCGCAGGCCATCGTCGGTTCGAGCGACTCGCAGAAGTGATCTGAGCCACGGCCCAACGGGCCGTGGCAGGATTGCCCCATGGAGATCACCACCCGTCACACACCCGCCTACGGCGTTGCCCGCCTGCAGATGCAGGGAGGGGAGTCGGCGCGAGTCGAGTCTGGGGCGATGATGGCGATGTCGGCCGGGGTCGAACTGCGCTCGCGGGCCGAGGGCGGCGTTATGAAGTCGCTGAAGCGCGCGGCGCTCGGTGGCGAGAGTTTCTTCGTGTCCACCTACACGGCTCCAGCCGAGGGCGGTTTCGTCGACGTCGCCGCGCGGCTCCCCGGGGACATCACCGTTCATCAGGTGTCGCCGGAGTCAGCGCTGTTCATCTCGAAGGGCTCGTGGCTGGCCAATGAGCAAACCGTCGAGATCGACACCAAATGGGGCGGCTTCCGCAATCTGTTTGGATCGGAGGGTGGTTTCATCCTGCGGGCCGCGGGTGCCGGCCAGGTGGTATTCAGTTGCTACGGAGCGCTCGAGGTCTGGAATCTCGAGGCGGGCCAGCACTTCACGGTCGACACGGGGCACATGGTCGCCTACACCGAGTCGATCGGCATGCAGATCCGGCAGGCCTCTGGCGGTCTGGTGCAGACGGTGAAGAGCGGTGAGGGACTGGTGTTCGACTTCACCGGTCCGGGCCGGGTCTGGACGCAGACCCGCAACCCGAACGAACTGCTCGGGTGGATCTCCGCCGCTGTCGGTGGCGGATCGGGCCCGTCGGGTGGAGCGCTCGGCGGTCTGCTCGGTCGCCAGTGACGACGGACCTCGTGCTGCTGGCGGAGGCCACGTCTGGAGGGTTCGTCGCGATCGACGTCCACCTCTGGCATTGGCTCGTACTACTCGCGCTAATCACCGCGATGCTGCTCGTGGACCTGCTGGTTGTGCACCGCGAGGCGCACGAAGTCCACATCCGAGAGGCGGCGATCGAGTCGGCGGTCTGGATCGGCTGTGGTGTGGCTTTCGCTGGGGTCGTCGGTTGGTGGTTCGGACTCGCCGCATCGGGTGAGTACATCTCGGGCTATCTCATCGAGAAGAGCCTGAGTATCGACAACGTGTTCGTGTGGGCGCTCATCATGGGGCATTTCTCGGTGCCGCAGCGCTACCAGCACCGAGTGTTGTTCTGGGGGATCTTCGGCGCACTGGTGATGCGCGCCGTCTTCATTTTCGCCGGTGTCGCCGTGATCGAGCGTTTCGACTGGGTGCTCTATCTCTTCGGCGCTTTCCTGCTCTTCACCGCAGGTCGGCTCATCTTCTCGTCGAAGGATCATGTCGACCCAGCTGAGAGCGCGTTTCTTCGACTCGTCGGCAGAGTGGTTCCCTCGACGTCGGAGATGGACGGCCAACGACTCTTCACCCGGATCGATGGGCGTCGACTCGCGACGCCGCTCTTCTCGGTGCTCGTCCTCGTGGAGGCGACCGATGTCGTCTTCGCGGTCGACAGCGTGCCGGCCGTGCTCGCCGTGAGTCGAGAACAGTTCATCGTGTTCGCCTCGAACGCGTTCGCGATTCTCGGCTTGCGGGCCCTCTATTTCCTGCTCGCCGACATGCATCACCGCTTCCGGTTCCTGCAACAGGGCCTCGCGACCATCCTCGGCTTCGTCGGCATGAAGATGATCGTCCACTCGTTTTTCCACATCCCGACTTGGCTGTCCCTCGCCGTGATCGCCATCGTGCTGACCTCGGCGATCGGCTTCTCGCTGAAGGCTGAGTCGCTCGAGGAGCAGGCGGTTCTCGCGGCTCGCGGTGTGACCGGCGCGGGCTCAAAGCAAGTGGAGGACGAGAACTAGATTCGGCCCATGGCGATCGCGGATGACGACATTGAGCGCATTCGCTCGGCCGCCTCGATCGTTGATGTCGTCGGTGCTCACGTCCAACTCAAACGGGCCGGACGGAATTGGGTCGGTTTGTGCCCGTTCCACGGTGAGAAGACGCCATCGTTCAACGTCCGCGAGGAGACCGGGCGCTATAAGTGCTTCGGTTGCGATGCGGCCGGTGACGTCTTCAACTTCGTCCAGTCGATCGAGCACACTGACTTTGTCGGCGCGGTCGAGCATCTCGCGAGTCGTCTTGGCATCCAGCTGAACTACACATCGACTGGCCAGTCGAAGGAGCGCGCCCGACGGAAACGCCTCGTGGCCACGATGGGCTCCGCCGTCGAGTGGTACCACGATCGGCTGTTGAACTCTCCGGACGCGCGTGCGGCACGGGACTATCTGCGGGCCCGTGGTCTCGCTGGTGAGACCGCGCGCACCTTTCGCCTCGGATGGGCACCCGACGACTGGGATGTGCTCTCGGGCGCGCTCGACGCCCCTCGGGACGACCTCGTCGCGACCGGTCTCGCCTTCGTCAACCGACGCCAACGTCTCCAGGACTCATTCCGGGCCCGCGTGATCTTCCCCATCTTTGATGAGAACGGGGAGGCCGTGGCGCTTGGTGGGCGCGTCCTGCCCGGCTCCGAAGATCCGGCGAAGTACAAGAATTCCTCGGAGACGCCGATTTACACCAAGTCGCGCACGCTGTATGGGCTGAACTGGGCGAAGTCGGAGATTGTCCGTCAGAACCGGGCAATCGTGTGCGAGGGATACACGGACGTCATCGGCTTTCACTCGAGCGGACTGCCGATTGCGGTCGCCACCTGCGGAACCGCTTTCACTGAGGAGCACGTTCGCCTTCTCAAGCGCTACACCTCGCGGGTGGTGCTCGCGTTCGACGCTGACGCGGCTGGTCAGGGGGCTGCCGAGCGCTTCTACGAGTGGGAGCAGAAGTACGACATTGAGGTCTCCGTGGCGCGCTTCCCGGGGGGTCGCGACCCCGGAGATCTCGCGCTCGATGACCCGGAGGCGCTCGCGGCGAGCATCGATTCGGCCACACCGTTTCTCGCGTTCCGACTCGATCGAGTTCTGCAGGCCCAGCCGGCCGAGACGCCTGAGCAGAGGGTGCGCGCGGGCGAGCGCGCCATGGCTGTGGTCAATGAGCACCCGAACGTGAACGTGCGCAAGATCTATGCCGGGCAGGTGGCGACCCAACTCGGACTCGCCGTCGGCGACCTTGTGAGGATCGCGGAGCGTGGAACCCGACGCCCTCAGATGGAGGCACCGAGGCCGTCGGGGGTCGCTCGGCATCGAGACACCGCCGAGTTCGCCGTGTTGAGCGCGCTTGTCCAGTCGTGGGACGAGGTGGCCCCAATCCTCGTCGGTGAGCTCTTTCTCGACGAGGTCAACCGGAGGGCCTTCGACGCGATCGCTGCCAACCCGGGAGATCTGCATGGTGCGCTCGCCGCAGCCGACCCGGAGGCCCGCGAGATCCTCGAGCGGGCCGCCATCGTTGACCTTGAGGTCGATCCTGAGGTTGAAGTGCGACACCTGGCGGCCACGGCGGTTCGCCGCGCCCTTCGCGGTCCGGTGGATCCGTCGCGGCTCGCGGCGGACACCGAGGCTCGCCGACTGATCGAAGTGCTCCACGATTCCGACCGGGGACGTGATGCCTTGGATGTGCTGCTCGGGTGGTTGACCGAACGGGATCCCACCGGATCGATGGACGAGCCGACCTCGTCCGCAACGGAGGGCGTGTCGTGACCGCGACACAACGGCCGGTATCCGCGGGAACACCTGGGCCGACCCCACTGGCCGGTGTGTCCGAGGTCGAATGGGGCGAGTTGGTCGAACTCGGCCGGGCGAGCGGGTCCATCCACGCGGACCAGATCGCCCATGTCTTCCGCGAGGTCGAACTCAACGAGGACAACCTCGGGGTGATCACCGGGGCGCTGGCCGTGCTCGGCATCGAGATCGATGACCGGGTCGAGCACGATGACACCCCGGCGGGCGGGGTGGAGGCCGATGAGGAGCGACTTGATGAGCGTCTGCTTGATCGGCAACGGACGAGCCGACGAAGTCGGCGCGGACGGGCCGAGGAGGGTGGTGGCGACAGTGTGCGGATGTACCTCCGCGATATCGGACGTGTCGATCTCCTCACCGTTGAGGAGGAACGCCGCTTGGCGCAGCTCGTCGAGCAGGGAGCAGTCGCCGCGACCGCGATCGACGCCGGGGTCGACGACCCGGCGGAGGTTCGACGGCTGACCCGTCAAGTGACCATGGGGGAGCGGGCGCGCAGCGAACTCACCCAGGCCAATCTGCGGCTCGTGGTGAGCATCGCCAAGCGCTACTCGAACCGCGGAGTGCAGCTTCTCGATCTCGTCCAGGAGGGCAACCTCGGCCTGATGCGCGCGGTCGAGAAGTTCGACCACACGAAGGGCTTCAAGTTCTCCACCTACGCGACGTGGTGGATCCGCCAGGCCATCACCCGGTGCATCGCCGACCAGGCGCGGACCATTCGTATTCCGGTGCACATGGTGGAACACATCAATCGCCTGACCCGCACCCGTCGGGAGCTCTTGTCGGAACTCCAACGCGATCCGACCCCCGAGGAGTTAGCGGCAAGGCTGCACATCCCGGTGGAGCGGGTCGAGGAACTGCTCCAGATCTCGATGGAGCCGCTCTCTCTCGACAGTCCGGTCGGTGAGGATGAGGACGCGGTGAGAGGAGACTTCGTCGAGGACCGAGGTTCCGCGCCCGACGCCGAAGCCGCTCGTCGTCTCCTTGAGCAGACCGTCAATCAGGTCATCGGTTCCCTCGGCGAGCGCGAGGCCGAGATCATCAGGATGCGTTTCGGGATCGGCCCGACCAATAGCCGTCCCCTCACTCTCGAAGAGGTCGGCGAGGCGCTTGGGGTGACCCGGGAGCGCATCCGCCAAATCGAGGCGAAGACGCTGATGAAGCTGCGATCACCCGGAACGGCCCAGCGACTTCGGGAGTTCCTTGACGCCGAGTGAGCGCGTGGCCGCTCGGGGGCGGAGCGGTAGTGTGTGGGAGCCATTCCGGGATAGCTCAGTTGGCAGAGCAGCTGACTGTTAATCAGCGGGTCGCAGGTTCGAGCCCTGCTCCCGGAGCTGGGAGCGGGGCCCTTCGGGGCCCCGTTCGCATTGGGGCGGTAGCTCAGTGGTCAGAGCAAGGGACTCATAATCCCCGGGTCGTGGGTTCGATCCCCACCCGCCCCACCGAGAACGTCGCACAACCTTGGGATGCGGTAAACAGGGCGAATGAGCGTGACGATTTACCACAACCCCCATTGAGGCAGCAGTAGCAATGCCGTGAGCATTGCCGAGGAGCTTGGCGTCGACTTCGAAATCGTCCTCTACGGAAAGACCCCGCCAAATGAGGTGACACTTCGCGACATCATCGCGAAGCTCGAGGATCCGGTGACCGATCTGGTTCGTCGCGACAGCCTCTGGAAGAAGCTCGGCCTCACCGATGACGACGTCGCGACGCCCGAGCAGGTCGTGGCGGTCCTCGTGAAGCACAAGCAGCTGCTCCAGCGCCCGGTTGTGGTGACCCGGGATCGTGCGATCATCGGGCGCCCGAAGGATCGCGTGCGGGAACTCCTGTCCGGTGACCGGTGACGGTGACGGTCAGGTTCTGGAGTGCCAGGCGTACGCGGAGGTGATGATGTCGCGTAGGTCCCGCGTCGCCGTCCAGCCGAGTTCGGTCGCCGCGCGGGTCGAGTCGGCGTAGACGGTCGCCGGGTCGCCGATCCGGCGCTCCGCAAGGCGGTGGGGCACCTCGGCCCCGTGTACCTCAGCCGTCATCGAGAGGATCTCGAGCACCGAGGTGCCGGTACCTGTGCCGAGGTTGACCGTCAGGTTCTCGCCTCCGTCTTCGAGATGTCGGAGCGCCGAAAGGTGCGCCTCGGCGAGATCCTCGACGTGGATGTAGTCGCGTACGCCTGAGCCATCGGGGGTGTCGAAGTCGGTTCCGAACACATCGACTGGTCCAGCGTCGGTGAGAGCGGCCCGCATGACCAGCGGCACGAGGTTGGTGGTTGAGCTCCAGTCCTCACCGATCACGCCGTCGGCGCTGGCGCCAGCCGCGTTGAAATAGCGAAGGCTCGCCCAGGTAAGTCCGCTCGTCACCCCGTACCACTCGATGACACGCTCCATCATCGCCTTCGTTTCGGCGTAGACGTTCTCGGGTCGGATCGGCGCCTGCTCGGTGATCGGAACCTGCTCGGGTGATCCGTAGACGGCGGCCGAGGAGGAGAACACGATGGTTCGCACGTCAGCGGCCAACATCCCCTCGATCAGGTGCACCGTTCCCTGCACATTGTTCGTCCAGTAGGGGCCAGGATTCACCATCGATTCGCCGACGCTCTTGTGCGCCGCGAAGTGGATGACCGCGGTGATCGAGTGCTCCCTGCACACCTCGGCCACGAGCGACTCATCGGCGATCGAGCCCACCACGAGTGGTGCGCCGAGGAGCGCCTCGGCTCTCCCGCGCTCGAGGGTGTCCAGCACCACGGTGTCGATACCTGCCTCGCGAAGCCGGCGAACCGTGTGCGAGCCGATGTACCCGGCGCCACCGGTGACGAGGACGGCCATGAGGCGAAACTACCGGTTCATGGCCCCAGCCGGCCGCCGTCGTACGCTTCGCCCGTGGGCGGCGCGCGGACGAGAGGGGTGAGCGTGCTCGTAACCCTCGCCGTCATCCTCGGACTCTGGGCTCGCTGGCGGGTGCTCGGATCGGTGCAGGGCACGTTGAACGCCGACGAGGCATACACCGGGCTGCAGGCGATGGCGATCCTCGACGGCGACCTGCCGGTGGTGATCCGAGGAGCGGCCTACACCGGCACCCTCGACGCGTATGTGCTCGCCCCCCTCCACGCGCTGTTCGGAGCACATCCGACGATGCTGAAGGCCTACACCTCATTGCTGTGGGCGGTCGCGGCGATCGTCATGTGGGCGAGCGCCCGTTCACTTGGCCTCGGGTCGGTGCCCGCGGTGATGTGCGCTTGGGCCGTCTGGCTGGCCCCGGGGCCACTCCTCGTGCTCTCGACGCGCGCCTACGTCTCCTACGGCTCCGGTCTGCTCCTCGTCGCGCTGAGCATGCTCCTCGTGATCGGATCCCTCAATCGGGAATCCCCCGACATCGCGCGGTCCGCGGGCATCGGCGCCGTCGCCGGCTTGGCCTTCTTCGCGCACCCCATGTTCGTGACGGTGCTCGCGCCGATGCTGCTCGTGGTGGCTCTCCGGTATCGACGAGCGTGGACCCGGTGGTGGCTCCCCGCGGTGACGGGTGCCGTCGTCGTGAATCTGCCGTTTCTCGTCTGGAACGCCAGGAATGGCTGGCCCTCTCTCGACCAACCGGTCGCGGCGAGCGACTCGTGGATCGAACGGCTCGCGCGATTCCTCACCGACCTCATTCCGCGGTCCCTTGGGCTGATGGGGGAGGGCGGATCGTGGGTCGTCCCTGGAGCGCTCTCGCTGCTCATCCTCGCCTTCGTGGCTCTGGTGGCGCTCACGGGAGTGTTCTCGGCCGTGCGTTCCCGGCGTCCCGCGACCCTGGCGGTGGTCGTCCCAGTGTTGCTCTGTTGGCCGGCCATGGCGTCGCTGTCGAACCTCTCGTTCGTGGCCGACTCGCGTTACGCGGTCATCTACCTGCCCTTCCTTGTCATGACCCTCGCGGTTGGGGCGGATCGACTCGCCAGCCGGCTGCCGGGCACAGCGCGGGTCGCCGGCAGCGTCGCGGTGCCCGTGCTCATGTTTGTCGTCACCGTCGTTCCCTGGCTTCGATCTCAGGCCCCCGTCACCGATGACCCCAACGGTCTCGCTGACTCCGTTGTCGTCATGCTCGATGAGGCGTCCATTACACGTCTCTCTGGCCACTACTGGGCGGTGCTTCCCGTCGAGTACATCAGCGATGGTGAGATCCGAACAGCGGTGAGCGGCGACCCCTTCGTTGTCCGACTCCCCGAATCGCAACAGATCGCTGAGGCATCCGATCCCGGCCGGCTGGCGCACATCCATCCCGCGGGCGTGGACGTCACCGCGCTGCTTCCGCTTCCGGTCGATCGGTATCGGGTGGCTGAGGTGGGGACGCTGCGGCTGTACATTCCGAGCGACGGCTGATCGCGCGCGCGATCGCTGGAGGGACCATGTGGAACGGACAGCGGGTGGCCGTCGTGCTGCCGACCTACAACGAGCATCTGTCGATCGCCGAGTGCATCCGGGCGTTCAGCGACCTCGATGTGGTCGACGACATCGTGGTGGTCAACAACAACGCCCATCCGGATACCTCCCCAGCGGTGGCGGAGACGAACGCCCGTGAGGTCCACGAGTCCACGCAGGGGTACGGAGCAGCAATACGACGGGGCCTCGCCGAGACCTCTGACGCTGACCTGGTGTGCATCTGCGAGCCCGATGGGACGTTCGAGCCAGCGGACCTGTTGAAACTGCTCGCCTATTCGGCTGATGTCGACGTCGTGCTCGGGTCAAGGACCGTTCAGACGTTCATCCTGTCGGGGGCGAACATGGGGTGGTTCCTGCGCTGGGGGAACTGGGCGGTCGCCAAACTCACCGAGGTCCTCTTCAACACCGTCTACCTCTCTGACGTGGGGTGCACCTTCCGTGTCCTGTCCCGCTCGGCTGTCGATGCGATCTCGCCTCGCTGGCACGGCAAGGGCTCGCCAGCCGGCTTCGAGATGATGCTCGTCGCCGTCGATCTTCGACTCGACCTCGTGCAGATCCCGGTCACCTATCGTCCCCGCGTCGGTGAAAGTTCGGTCACCGGCGATCGTCTGAAGGCGATTCGCCTGGGACTCGAGATGATCGGAATGTTGCTTAAGGTTCGTCTCGGCGGCCGGTCCGGGCCGAGGTCACAGGGGTAGTCTCAGAGCGTGCGGGTCCTGAGGGCGTTGCTGCGCCGGCTCACCGGTGGCGATCTTCGAGAGATCCGGTCCGAGATCAGGGAACTGCGTGTCGCCGTCGATCGGATCGATGGAATCGTTCAGCAGCTCAACCATGAGCTTCGCGTCGCGGCTGAGGACGGTCCTCCGCTCAGCATCGGCCTCGCCGAGCGAGTGCGCCTCGATGCCGAGACCGCGCTCGCCTCGGTCAGGGTCATCGATCGGCAATTGCGCCGGCTCGGTCTCGAGGCCGACGGCGACGACACATGACCGGCGTCCCGCCGGTGGAGCGGGGCGCGCCGATCATCATCGACGGTCGCGCGCTCACCCATCCGACCGCAGCCGGGCGGGGAATCGGGCGCTGGGTCACCACCTTGGTGAGGTCCCTTCACGTGGTTGGGGAGGAGCCCGTCGTGCTCGCCGATGGGGCGGCCGGCGTGACGGAATGGAAGCGAACTTTGCCATCGGTCGACGCTCGCCCGCTTGATCGATCCTCGGTCAGGACGGTGGTCGCCGAGGCGTCGGCCGAGGCGCCTTGGTTCGTGGCTACGCAATTGATGCTTCATCCTGTCGCCCTCGACCCAGTACCGGTGACCGTCACCGAGGCCGGCCTGCCGGTCGCCGCCGTCATGTACGACGTGATCCCTCAGCGCTATCCGAGTCGGTACCTCGTGAACCCGGCGGCGCGACGCCAGAGTGAGTTGCGGTCGGCTCTCGCGCGCACGGTCGACCTCATGCTCGCGATCTCGGGATTCTCCGCGTTGACCGCTCGTCATGAACTCGCCCTAGGTGGGATCCCGATCGTCGATATCGGATCGGCCGTGGAGCCGGCGTTCCGTGTCGATACGCGCGTTGTCCGCGCTCGACCGGGAGATGTCGTGGTCATCGGGGGAGCCGATGAGCGCAAGAACATCCCCCGCCTCCTTCGGGCGTGGGTCCAGGTGCCGGCTGAGGTGCGTTCTCGGCGTCGGCTTGTCGTCGTGGCCGGGGTCGACCGTGAGACACATCTCCGCTGGAACCACCAGGTCGTGCACCTTGGAATTGAGGATTCGGTGCTGCTCGCTGGAGGGGTGCCGGAATCGGAGCTCATCGACCTGCTGCAACGGGCTGAGCTCAGCATCTTCCCGTCCACTGAGGAGGGATTCGGGCTTCCCGTTGTGGAAGCTGCTGCTTGCGGATGCCCGGTTATCTGCGCGAGGGGATCCTCGCTCGATCAGGTCGCCGGCGATCCAGAAATGCAGTTCGACCCCTACGACATCATGTCGATGGCGCAATCCATCGAGTCGGCTGTGGTCGACGATGATCACCGGTCGCACCTCGAAGCCAGCGCACGCCGTATCGCCGAGACCTGGACACCACCGGCGCTCGGTTCACGGATCGTCGACGCGTTGCGAGTGGAGCACCGTTCGATGTGCGCTCGGCCGGTACGGCTGCCGGAGCGTCGGGTCGCCGTGGGCGCCGAGACCGCCGACCGCGCTCGAGAGATCGCTGACGGCCTCGGCGAGCCCGTTCACGCGCTCTTCGTCGCCGGTGATGACCTCGCCGCTCGCGGCAGCGGTGAGGGGTCATTCGAGCCGCCCCTTCGTCCGGTTGGCATGTTTGGGCGCGACGTCGCGGCAGACGAGTTCGATCGGGTGGTCCTCGATGACCGCGCCGACGACGAGTCGATGACCGGACGTCGACGACGGCTCGTGGAGAACGCGCCATGACGGCCGACCTGCCGCGGGTTCGGGTGGTCGTGCTCACCTTCGATGGTGGGCAGATGACGATCGATTGTCTCGCTTCGATCAGAGCGCTCGACTGGCCGACCGATCGCATCGAGGTCGTTCTCGTCGACAATGGCTCCCTCGACGATGTCGCTGAACGGGTGCGCGCTGAGTTCCCTGAGGTCGTCGTGCTCGAACCGCTCGAGAATCTCGGCTTCGCGGGAGGTTGCAATCTCGGGATCCGACACGGGATCGATGGTCGTCTCGCTGATCACGTCGACCACATCGCGTTGCTCAACAATGACGCCACCGTCGATCCACGTTGGCTTCGTCGGCTCGTCGAACGCATGGAATCCGCAGCCGACATCGGCGGAGTGGCCTCGAAAATGCTGTTCGCCGACCGGTTCCACGGGATCACCCTCGCGGTTGCCGGTGTCGACGACGCGGACCCTGGCAAAGCGCTCGGTGTGTGCCTCTCGGCGGTTCGAGTCGGAGATGAGCGCGACGATGACCGGCTGCGTTTCGATGAGGGTTTCCACGGTCCGGTCGATCCGGATCGCGCGCGCGACGAGGAGTTCGCCAGATGGACGCGCTCGAGTGCCGAGCTCCGACTGGTAGCCCGCGACACCGACCCTGAACCCGGACGGGTCGCCCTCAGACTGTCGGCCAAGGAGGTCCACCGGGTAACGCTGACCTCTGATCTCGAGCAGATCGAGATCACGGTCGGCGAGGGAGGTGAGCGGGCCGCCGTCTGGACGGAGATCAACGTCGGCTCCGAAACCTTCGACGCCATCAACAACGTCGGTTCGGAGCTGTATCGGCTCGGATTCGCCGGCGACCGAGGTTTCACCGAGCGCGATGAAGGTCAATTCGAGACCTCCGAGGAGGTGTTCGCTTGGTGTGGTGGGGCGGCACTGCTCCGCGCCGCTCATCTCGATGAGGTGGGTCTCTTCGACGAGCAGCTGTTCCTCTACTACGAGGACACTGACCTCGCGTGGCGCGCTCGTCGGGCGGGGTGGCGGCATGTCTACGAGCCCAGTGCTCTTGTTCGGCATCGGCACGCGCAGACCAGCGGTGTCGGATCCGACGTCTTCCGTTTCCACACCGAACGCAACCGCCTGCTGGTCACCGCCCGGAACGCGCCGATCGGACTTGTTGCCCTGACCGGACTCGCTGAGGCCCGACACTGCTTGCGTGTCAACCTCGCCCTCTTAGTGAAGCGACCACTTACCTTGCGGATGCCGAGTCGTGTCGAGCCTCGGCATCGTCGCCGCGTGCTCGGCGCCTACCTGCGGGCGCTACCGCGCTATCTCCGATCACGTCGAGAGTCGGCGGGGCCGATGCTCTCGCGATCCGCGGTTCTCCGACAGTGGGAGCGCTCGAAATGGTGAGGGTCGGCGTTTACAACCTCTACTGGTCGACCTACGGCGGAGGGGAGCAGGTCGCCGGCACCCTCGCCGCTCATCTCGCCGCGCGTCCAGGTGTCGAGGTCACCTTGCTCGGACCCGAAGCGGTCGACATCGAGGCGACCCGGGATCGTCTCGGAATCGACCTTGGTCGGTGCGCATGGCGTCGGGTGACCGATGATGATGAGGCAGGTCAGGCGAGCGCGGACTTCGACCTGTTCGTCAACGTGACCTACCTCAGCCGCGCTGTGAGCCAGGCGGCTGAGTCGTGGTACTACGTCCACTTCCCTTCGGTGCCGACGGGAACCCGGGCGCGACGCGTCGACCGTGCCGCTCGCCTTGGGCTCCGCGCCCTCGGCGAGCGAGAGCTGCCCGCCGCGCTCGATGGGGTGCGCGAGGGGCTTCGCCGTCGTCGAATCGATCAGAGTTGGGTGTCGTCGTACACCCGGTTCCTGTCGAACTCGAGGTACACCGCTGGTTGGGTGGAGCGGTTCTGGGGCGTGTCATCGGGGGTGCTGCACCCACCGGTCACCCCGCTGGTTACCGCAAGCGGTGAGCGCGAGCCTCTCATTCTCGCGCTCGGGCGATTCTTCGATCCCGTGTATGGGCACTCCAAGAAGCAGGACGCGCTCCTCGACTCTTGGCTCGAGCTGGAAGATCGCGTCGAGGCCGAAAGTTGGCGCCTGGTGCTCGTTGGGGGAGCTGACGCGAGAAGCCGGGACTTCGTGCTCGGCCTCAAACGGCGCGCTCTCGACCACCGGGTCGATATCCGAGTGAACGCGCCGAGGTCGGAGGTCGCTGCGCTGCTCTCTCGTGCGTCGGTGCTCTGGCACGCGGCTGGCCTTGAGGAGGACCCGGAGGTTCACCCCGATCGCTTCGAACATTTCGGCATCGCTGTGGTGGAGGCGATGGCGGCCGGGCTGGTGCCGATGGTCTTCGGCGCGGCCGGACCAGCTGAGGTCGTCGAGCACGACGTCAGCGGCCTCCATTGGCACGACCGGGCCGACCTTCTCGAACAGACGACGGCCCTCCTCGCCGATCCCGGTCGGAGAGGCAGGCTGTCGGCAGCGGCGATAGAACGAGCGGACGACTTTGGTGTCGCATCGTTCGGGCAGAGCGTCGATCGGCTTCTTGACGAGGTGGTCGGTTAGGGGCCGAGTTGCTCGGGCGCGACGTTCACGATCGGAACGACCGCCAGATACGGCCCATTCGTGAACTCCTCCACCGGTCCGGCGATCGCGTTGAGCCGATCGCGCCTCGAGGCGGCGACTTCCGGATCGCCGGGGATCCAGAACACGTGGGCCACGCGACGAGCCTCGCGGACCGCTTGATCACGACGTTCGTCGGGGATCGTCGCAGCCGAGGAGATGATCTCCGGCTGATGAAACTCGAGAAACATGGCGGTGTCATCGGTGGAGTAGGCGCCCGTCACCCCGGCCTGAGCGAGGATCGCCGCGAGCTCAGCCGGGTCGTCACGGTTGACCGAAATATCCGAGAGCGATCGGACGGTGAGGCCGGTGCCGAGCGTGGTCACGATGAGGAGCACCACCGCGGCAGCTGGGCGGTGCCGGTCGGGGAGCGCCGAGACCGCCACGACGGCCAGGAGCGCGATCGGGGCGGCGAGAAGGACGGCTGATTCGAGCGCGGTGAGATCGGACACCAGATCGGCGACGGCGATCACGGGGATCAGGAGCAGTGTGGCGAAACGCGCTCGAGGTCGACGAGCGAGAACGAGCGAGGAGGCGAGGACGATCATCGCGACGAGAGTGAGCACCGGGGCTGGGGCGATGAGCCGGGAAGCATCCAGTGGTGATGCGGTGCCGACGGATCGGCCCCAGAGGTCGGGCCATTGGGCTCGCAGCGTGTCTCCCCATCCTTGCGGTGGGCTCGGAAGTCCGCCGTCGCCTCGACCGATCAGGGTGCGGGCCAACCACGGCAGAGCCCCCACCGAGGCCCACGCGGCGGTCGTCAGCGCGGCGCGACCCGAGGGGAGCCGGCCCGAGACGACGAGCGCGACTCCGACGGGCACGAGGAAGAGCACGATGCGATCGGACTCCCACCAGCCGAGGCCGAAGAGGAGACCGAGGGCCCACCAGGGCGGCTCACCGGTCGGTCGCTCGATCAGGACGAGCATCCCGAGCCCGAGTGCGAGCACGGCGGCAAGGCCGGCTACCGGTTGGCTCACCGTCACGATCGAACTCGCTGGGTGCACGCTGGCGAGGGCGGCGGCCACGAGCGGCCAAGGTGAGGCGAGTCGCGTTCGCGCGAGTGCCCAGACGAGAGCGGCGATGCCCCCGCTCGATAGGACCGGCCAGATGGCGAGCACGGTCGCCTCGGCGAAGGGGAGCCCGATGAGGGCGATCAGTGCCGCTTCGAGTGGGCCGGTCCGGCTACCGGGAAGGGCCCCGATCCAGGATCCGGCCCGCAGGTCGCGCGAGGCGAGCACCGTGAGCACCCAATCGGTCCGCTCGGCAGCGAAGGCCATCGATGATGCCCACACCCTCAGAAACATCGAGACGCTGAGCGCGGTGAGCGAGGCGGCGATGAGACCCTTTCGGGCGTTCGGGGTCACGGCCGTCGCGCGATGAGCAGCATCTGTCCGGCGAGGGGACGCCAAGGGAGCCTCAGGTAGAGCGGCACCAGACGGTGGCCAAAGGAGAGCCGACTTCGCATGCTGAGGGGAAGGAACCTTCGTTCGACGCGCACCATGTCGAACCCTGCTGCTCCGAGACGGTCGGCGAGGGATACATCGGTGTGGATCGTCCGATGGGTGTAATCGTCGAAGTAGGCCCGGGGGGCGAGGGCGAAGTTCGGCTGGATGAGGATCAGATGGCCACCTGGCCGGAGCACCCGGAGCACCTCGGTGAAGCACCGATCGATCTCAGCGTGATCGAGATGCTCGATGAAGTTGCTCGCCGTCACGGTGTCGAACTCGGCATCGGCGAAGAGGCTGAGGTCGGTGGCGTCGCCGACCACCGCCTCGACGTCTTCGGGCACCAACTCGGCCAGGCCGGGATGCAGATCGATGGCAACTCGACGATTTGCGTCGAGGGCGGCAGTGAGTTCGCCTCGCCCAGCGGCAAGATCGAGCACCGATCCGTCAGCTCGCACCCACGGGCGGAGATAGCGAGCGACATGGACCCAGACCGCGGCGCGACGGGGATCGTCCGTCAGTCGCGTCGAGAAATACGTCGGCTCGTCCACGTCCGGACAGTACCGCCGGGTTGTCGATCTCAGCGATCACCACGCCGAGTTCCTTTGGCTGCTCTGGCGGCTCAGGGGGCGAACACGACCGGCGTCCACCGGAGCACCTCGCCTGCTCCACCGTCGACCGTCACGCCGGTGACGGCCAGTCGGAGTAGGCGTCCACCGGGCACGTCAAAGGTCTCGAGCAGTTGATGTGAGAACTCGAGGAGATCGTCCTCGAAGGCCGGGCCCACATGGTCACAACCATCCCAAGCGACGACCTGAGCGAGTCCGGGCAGGATGCGCGAGAGCGACGCCTGAGCGAGGGCCTGGACGTGGCCGCCGTAGACCAGACGGCGTCCAGCGGCTGGAAGCGTGCGGTCGCGGTGCACCGCCGCTTGATTGAAGGTGAGCCTTGCGAACGGGGCAGCGAGGTCGACGTGGTCGCGAAGCGGATCCACCCGCGTCTCGCCCGCAGGCCATTCCGTTCGCTCAAGCGGAGCGAGATCCCAGGTCGGGAGGAGCGGAACGAGATCAGGTAAGGGTGTCGGGTCCGATGGCCCCGGAATCTCGTCGGTCGCCTCCGGGCCCGTTCCGTGAGCCGGCACCAACGCGCAGCGCTCATATCGCATGCACTCGCCGTCATCGCCGACGGTCGTGATCCCAAGCCACACCTTCCCGCGGTGCTGTCCGTCCTTCGGAGACGACGAGCGCTTGCCGAGCACGGTGGTGCTCGTGCGCAGAGTCTCGCCGACGCGGACCGGCCGGAGGATCCTCACCGAGCGGTAGTAGAGGTTGGCGATCGCGCGTCGCGTCGCGTTGGTGGTCTGGCCGACGGAGATGTGCGCGACCAGTCCCGGATTCGCGAGCACTCCCTCGCCCCCCACTGCTCGGTGCAGGCCCTGATCGGCGGTCAGCGCGTGTTGATCGCCGGTGACCGCCCGGTACGCGGTGTTGTCCGCTTCGGTGACGGTGAGTGTCGGTAGGGGTCGCACCTCTGCACCGACGGTGAAGTCCTCAAAAAAGGGGCCGAGCTCGTGGGGCTGCACCATGTCGCGACCCTAGTGATCGCAGCGGTCGTCGCGGCCAGCCGGACTCAGGCGAGGTTCGAGAGGACGCGCGCGAGCTCGACGGCACCGAGGGCAGCCTCGAACCCCTTGTTGTCGTCACCGAGTCCCGAGCGCGCCTTGGCCTGCTCGACGTTCTCAACGGTGAGAACCCCGTTCGTGATCGCGGTGCGGTTCCGCAGTCCAGCATCGAGCACGCCACGCGCACTCACATCGGCGACGACTTCGAAGTGATAGGTCTCGCCCCTGATGACGCAACCGAGCGCGATGACCGCGTCGTGGGAAGCAGCCGCCGCGTCGCAAGCGATCGGTATCTCGAGCGCACCGGGCACGGTCACCTCGCTGACCTCGGCGACCCCGCAGCGCTCGAGGGCTCGGCGGGCACCGGCCACGAGCGCCGAGACGATCTGATCGTTGAAGCGGGCACGGACAATGCAGACCCTGAGGCCAGAGCCGTCGGGGATCGGCGCAGGTGTCGTCGAAAGGTCACGACTCATCGCGCGTCCTCCTCGGGGCTCGAGTGACCCATTCGCTCGCGCTTCGTGGCGAGGTAGCGCTCGGCCTCGGGGTGGACCGGCACGTGGATGGGGACCCGGCCCTCAATCGTGAGACCGAAGCCATCGAGGCCGCCGTACTTCGACGGGTTGTTGGTCATCAGCTCAAGGCGTCGCACCCCCAACTCAACGAGGATCTGCGCACCAATTCCGTACTCGCGGCTATCGACGGGAAGTCCAAGTTCGACGTTGGCGTCGACGGTGTCGAGGCCTCCGTCTTGGAGTTCGTAGGCGCGGAGTTTGTGGCTGATCCCGATACCGCGGCCCTCATGGCCACGCAGATAGACGACCACGCCGACCCCGGCCTCGCCGACGCGCCTCATTGCCTCATGCAACTGGGGTCCGCAGTCGCACTTCACGCTGCCGAAGACGTCACCGGTGAGGCATTCGCTGTGTACCCGGACGAGTACCGGTCCATCGTGAGTGGAGGGGTCGCCCTTGACGAACGCCAGATGAGTCTCGTTGTCGATGACGCTCTGGAAGGCGTGGCAGGTGAACTCGCCCCATTCGGTCGGCACGCGCGCCTTCGCCGCCGAGACGATGAGCTTCTCGCTCCTTCTGCGGAATCGGATGAGTTCGGCGATCGAGATGAACTTCAGGCCGTGCTCGTCGGCGAACTTGCGGAGCTCGGGGCCACGCATCATCGAGCCGTCATCGGAGACGAGCTCGCACAGGACCCCAGCGGGGGCGCGACCCGCGAGGCGCGCGAGGTCGACGGCCGCCTCGGTGTGTCCGGCCCGCTTGAGCACGCCGCCCGATCGTGCCTGGAGGGGGAAGATGTGGCCGGGACGGTTGAACTCCTCAGGTCCGACCGTGTCATCGGCAAGAGCGCGGATGGTGCGGGCTCGGTCGCCAGCCGAGATTCCGGTCGTGGTGCCTTCGCGGAGGTCGACCGAAACGGTGAAGGCCGTGCCTTGCGATTCGTTGTTGGCGACCGGGGGCACCATGAGCGGAAGTCGCAAGTCGACGCACCGCTCCTGAGAGAGCGCGGCACAGATCACTCCCGATGTGTGCCTGACGAAGAACGCGATCGTTCGGTCGTCGGCAGCATCAGCGGCCATGATGAGGTCGCCTTCGTTCTCGCGGTCCTCATCGTCGGCGACCACGACGATCTCGCCCCGCGCGATGGCTGCGATCGCCTCGTCGACGGGATCGAGCCGAACCGCCGTCGACCCATGCTCGTGCGATTCGTGCTCGCTCATGACCGCTCCTCCCGGAGGTGTTCGAAATGCGGCGTCGCCATCCGCTCGACGTATTTCGCGACGATGTCGACCTCGATGTTGACCAGCGCGCCTTCATCGAGCGCGCCGAGGTTGGTGACCTCGGAGGTATGCGGGATAACCGCCACCGAGAAGGTGTCCCCATCCACGTCGACGACTGTGAGACTCACCCCGTCGACGGTGACCGACCCTTTCTCGACGAGATATCGCTCCAGACCGTCGGGGACGCTGACACGCAAGTCGGGCACCCGATGCCGAATCGTGCCGACCCCGTCGACATGCCCTTGCACGATGTGCCCACCCATCCGCTGATCAGCTCGCACGGCGCGTTCCAAGTTCACCTGCGAACCCGGCTCAAGCGATGAGAGAGCGGTTCGGCGGAGTGTCTCCTCAGAAAGGTCCGCCTCCCACGAGCGTTCGTCATGAGTGACGACAGTGAGGCAACAGCCGTTCACCGCGATCGAGTCACCAAGGCCGACACCTTCGAGCACTCGTTCGGCCGACACCCGCAAACGACCCCCCTCGAGTGCGATGACCCGACCCATCTCCTCAACGATTCCGGTGAACATCACCTCTCCTCCCCGTTTGATCCCATCCGGGGATCGAACTCGACTCGGATGTCTTCTCCGACTTGACGAACACTGAGGAATCGACCCCGTCGCAGTTCAGAGATCGTGGTGGCGCCGACCCCGCCGACGAGGTGGTGTCCGCTCGAACCACCGTGGATGCTTGGCGCCAAATAGACAACGAGACAGTCGACGAGATCGCGCTCGAGGAGTGTGGCGATCGTCTCCGCCCCGCCTTCAACCAGCAGTTGGAGGTGTCCCTCCGAGCCCAGTTGGTCGAGCAGCGCCTCTGGGGTGTCGGTCCACTGCAGACAGGGGTGGACCTTGGCACCCTCAGGGGCTGCTCCGAGTACGACGCGGAGCGGATCGGGGCCATCGGCGTCGCGGACAGTGAGCCGTGGGTCATCTGCGCGCACGGTCCCCGCGCCCACGAGGACGACATCACTCTCTGCGCGCATCTGGTGGACCTCTCGCCGTGCCTCCTCGCCGCTGATCCAGTTTGAGGTTCCGTCGGGGGCCGCCGTTCGGCCATCGAGCGTCGCCGCCATCTTCGCGATCACCATTGGTCGGCCGGTTCGACGCTGATGGAGATAGGCGGCGAGCTGCTCCGCGACCGTGTCCGATGCGACCCCGGTAGTGACCTCCACTCCGGCCTCTCGAAGCCGTCGCACGCCCTGACCGGACACCCGGGGATCAGGGTCCTCGACGCCGATCAGCACGCGGGCCACCCCGGCGGCGATAACGGCATCGACGCACGGCGGTGTCCGACCGTGATGGGAGCACGGTTCGAGAGTGACCACGAGGGTGCCGCCCCGCGCTCGCTCACCGGCTGCTTCGAGGGCGACAACCTCGGCGTGGCGCCCGCCGACCGGCTCGGTGGCACCGTCAGCGATAACGATCCCGTCCTCGCTGAGCACCACGGCCCCGACCCAAGGATTGGGGCGTGCGGTCACTCGGACGCGCTGGGCGGCCGCGATCGCCATCCCCATCAGTTGATCGGGATCGGTCGATCCGGGAGGGGTGTCGAGTGTGGGTGTCGTGTCGTTCATGGTCGCGAATGCGCCCACGGGGATACGCCGACAGGGACGGTTGGCACCGTCCTCCTCGACCTGCTCCCATCCGGACTCTGACCGTCGGCTCCGGAGTTCCACCGGATCGGCCCATCGATCGCTCGATGGGTTCGCGGGCTATACCGCCGGTCGGGATTTCCACCCAACCCCGCAGGCTTTCTGTTGTGCGAGGGAGCGTACCGGTGGCGCGCTGCTGCGGCTCAGCGGGAGTCGGAAGGAGTGACCTCGTGAAGTACGCCGGTCTCGACGTCGTAGACGAAGCCGCGAATCTGGTCGCGGTGAAGGATGAAGGGGTTCATCTCCAACCGACGCATTGACTGGGCTACATCGGCATGAGGATCACTGAAGGACTCGAGGAGCCAACCCGGGCGAACACCAAGTTCGCGCTCGAGCGACTCTTTGAACTCATCCTCACCGACTCGCTGCAGGCCGCAGTCCGTGTGGTGCACGAGGATCACTTCGCGTGTGCCGAGGAAGCGTTGGGAGAGGCAGAGCGACCGGATGACGTCGTCGGTAATGACCCCGCCGGCGTTTCGAATGATGTGGGCCTCGCCGTGTCGAAGGCCGAGGATCTCGAAGGTGTCCATCCGCGAGTCCATACATGCGACTACCGCCAGACGGCGAGAGGGCTCAACTCGCAAACCTGCCGCGTCGAATCGCTCGGCGTGGCGACGGTTGTTTTCGAGCAGTTCGTCGGCGTTGGCGGTGAAGGAATCGCTCATGAGGACAGTCTCGCACTTGTCTGCGGGCCTGCTAGGTTGCAGGCGTCCGTGAAGCGGGTCCCGTGAGGCCCGAACGGCGAGGAGTGAGATGACCGAGGGGAAGCGGGTCCTCGGGCCCGACGACGTGCGACGCGCCACGACGCGCATGGCGCACGAGATCATCGAGAGGAATCGCGGCCTAGAACGCGTTGTCCTCGTTGGACTCCAACGCGGCGGCGTCTGGCTCGCCGACAGCTTGGGGGAGGAGATCGCGAGGATCGGCCAGCCGGTCCCAGTCGGTTCGCTCGACATCAGCCTCTATCGCGACGACATCGGCCGACGACCGGTGGTGCCCGGCTCGGTGAGCTCGTTGCCCTCGGAGATCGATGGCGCCCGAGTCGTGCTCGTCGATGACGTGCTGTACACCGGTCGTTCGGTCAAGGCCGCGCTCGATGCCCTCAACGACTACGGGCGACCCGACTCGGTGCAACTCGCGGTCATGGTCGATCGCGGACATCGCGAGTTGCCGATTCGCCCCGACTTCGTCGGAAAGAACCTTCCGACCAGTCTCGGGGAGTCGGTCGAGGTGGACCGGGACGGTGTGGTCATCGTCGACGCGGCTGAAACCAGTGCTCGCGACGGGGGGAGTCGGTGATGTCGGCTCGCCATCTCCGCGGGATCGACGATGTCGGCGCTGATGGACTACTCCGGTTGCTCGACCTCACCGATCACATGGCCGAGGTCGGTCGACGAGCCAACCCGAAGGTCCCCGCCCTGCGCGGCCGAACCGTGTGCAACCTGTTCTTCGAGGACTCGACGCGGACGCGGATGAGCTTCGATACGGCCGCGAAGCGGTTGAGTGCCGACACCATGACGCTCGCGGTCGGCTCGTCGAGCGTCAACAAAGGCGAGAGTCTTCGCGACACCGTCGAGACCCTCGAGGCGATGGGGGTGGATGCGTTCGTCATTCGGCACCGCTCGTCGGGTGTGCCCTGGAGAATCTCCGAATGGTGCACGGCCAGTGTCATCAACGCCGGCGACGGATGGCACCAGCATCCGACCCAGGCGCTTCTCGATCTCTACACGATTCGAGCGGAGCGTGCGGCCCGCGGTGCTGAGGGCTTCGAGAACCTTCGCGTCGGGATCGTCGGCGACATCAGGCACAGCCGGGTCGCCCGATCGTTGACCGAGGCCCTCGTGTTGCTTGGAGCATCGGTGCTGCACATCGGTCCGCGAACGTTGATGCCGCCCACTCCGCTCGCTCCGAGCACCGACGATCTCGATGCCGCTCTGGCTGACCTCGATGTCGTGTACCTGTTGCGGATGCAGCTTGAGCGGATCGACTCCGCGGTCGTACCAACAGGCGAGGAGTACAGCCGGCGGTTCGCGCTCACTCCTGAGCGAGCGAAGCGACTCGGCGAGAATGTCCTCGTGATGCATCCGGGGCCGATGAACAGGGGGGTGGAGATCACCGTCGATCCTGCGCACCTCCCCGGCTCGGTGATCACTCAGCAGGTCACCAACGGCATCGCGGCCCGCATGGCGGTGCTGTTCGATCTGCTCGGCGGAGTCGACCTGGATGTCGGATCTCCAGCGATCGGCTCGGGAGGGGCCGCGTCATGAGCCGCGACGCACAGGGAGGCGGCGTGCTACTCGCCGGTGGCACCGTGATCGACATCCTCGGCGAACGGCGAGTCGACGTTCGGATCTCCGGAGGTGCGATCGCTGAGGTCGGGGAGCGGCTCGACGCAGCTGACGACGAGGTGATCGACGTCAGCACCATGGTGATCGCACCCGGTTTCGTCGACCTGCACACCCACCTCCGCGAGCCCGGAATGACCGAGGCAGAGACGATCGAAACCGGCTCGCGGGCGGCCGCCCTCGGCGGCTACACGGCGGTTGTCGCGATGCCGAACACCGACCCGACCCAGGACTGTGTGAGCGTCGTCGACTTCGTGCGCGCCGAGGGTCGTCGCGCCGGGCTCTGCGATGTTCACCCATCGGCTTCGATCACCGTCGGGAGGGCGGGGGAGCGGCTCGTTCCCTTCGCGGAACTCGCTGCGGCTGGAGTGCGGATATTCACCGACGACGGCAGCGGCGTGCAAGACGACGGCCTCATGCGGCGAGCGCTCGAGTACGCCGGGGAACTCGGGCTCACACTCGCCCAACACTGCGAGGTGTCCTCGCTTACCGCCGGGGCCGTGATGCACGAGGGGGAATGCTGCTCGCACCTCGGACTTCCCGGATGGCCAGCGCTCGCCGAGGAACTCATGGTGCACCGCGACATCGAACTCGTGCGCCTGACCGGCTCGCCGGTCCACCTCTTGCACCTGTCGACCGCTCGTAGCGTTGAGTTGGTGCGAGCGGCGAAAGCAGATGGACTTCCCGTCACGGCCGAGGCGACGCCGCATCACATCAGCCTCACCGATGAGCGGCTTCGCGGATTCGACCCCCTGTTCAAAGTGAACCCGCCGCTTCGCACGATTCGTGACGTAGAGGAGGTGCGCCGCGGCCTTATCGACGGCACGATCGACGCCATCGCCACCGACCACGCCCCCCATCCCGGTCATGCGAAGGAGCGGCCCCTCGATTCCGCGCCTCCGGGCATGCTCGGGCTCGAAACCGCCTTCGGGGTGGCGCGCGCGCATCTCGACTTGCCGCTTCGTGACCTGATCGCGCTCCTGTCGTGGAGACCGGCGGCGATCGCAGGTCTCGGGCACCTTCATGGCCGGCCGGTCGAGGTCGGCGAGCCGGCGAACCTCACCGTGCTCGACCCGTCGGTCGAATGGACCGTTGATCCGGACGCGTTGGCGAGCCGGAGTTCGAATACCCCCTATCGGGACGTGCCGCTCGTCGGGCGGCCGCGTCACACCTTCCTCCACGGAGACGCCGTGGTGCGCGATGGAGTAGCGACGAGATGAGCGAACAGCACAGTGGAGGAATTCGCGAGGGAGCCCTCGTGCTTGCGGATGGAAGCGTGTTCGAGGGTGAGTTGATCGGCGCGTCAGCCTCGGTCGCAAGTGGCGAGGTGGTGTTCAACACCGCGCTGTCGGGTTATCAGGAGATCCTCACCGACCCCAGTTACGCCGGCCAGATGGTGACCTTCACCTACCCCCACATTGGCAACTACGGGGTCAACGCCGTCGATGCCGAGTCACAGGGCGCGGCCTGCCGCGGCGTCATTGTGCGCGATCTTGCCCGGCGTCATTCGAACCATCGGGCCGAACTCGGGCTTGGCGAGCACCTTGCCGCTCTCGGCATCCCGGGTATCGCAGGGGTCGATACCCGTCGACTTACGCGACTCCTTCGCGACTCGGGTGCCGTGCCCGGCGCGCTCGGCTCCGCGAGCGAAGCGGAACTGCTCGCTGCGGCGCGTGCCGAGGCCGGCACCGATGGCGTCGATCTCGTGTCGACGGTGACCACAGCGGAGCCCTACACGCTCGGCTCCGACGCCTCACGGCGGATTGTCGCCCTCGACTTCGGCATCAAGACGACGATCCTGCGATGCCTCACCGAGTTCGGATCGGTCGAGGTGCTCCCCGCGTCGACTTCGGCCGCTGAGGTGCTCGCCCGCGGTGCCGATGGCGTTTTTCTCTCGAACGGGCCAGGTGACCCCGGCATCCTCGACCATCTCGTCGGCACCGTCGAGGCGCTCATCGGGCAGGTGCCGGTGTTCGGAATTTGCCTTGGCCATCAGATCCTCGGTAGGGCGCTCGGCGCGCCCACGGTGAAGTTGCCCTTCGGGCATCACGGCGGCAACCACCCCGTGAAAGACATCGATACCGGGCGGATTGAGATCACCTCCCAGAACCACAACTTCGCCGTGGACGCGGATTCGTTCTCGGGTCTCGGCAAGCAGGTTCGGATGACTCATGTGAACCTGAACGACGGAGTGTGCGAGGGGCTCGAGGTGGTCGGAGAACGGTGTTTCTCGGTGCAGCACCATCCGGAGGCGGGGCCGGGCCCACACGACAGTCGCCATCTCTTCGAGCGCTTCGCGCAGATGATGGATGGGGGCCGCTGATGCCGCGCCGCGACGACCTCTCCAACATCTTGATCATCGGCTCCGGCCCGATCGTGATCGGTCAGGCCTGCGAGTTCGACTACTCGGGCACCCAGGCGTGCCGAGTGCTCCGCGAGGAGGGCTATCGGGTCGTGCTCGCCAACTCGAACCCGGCGACGATCATGACCGACCCGGACTTCGCCGACGCGACGTACGTGGAACCGCTCACCTGGGAGGTGCTCGCGAGCATCATCGAGCGCGAGCAGCCCGACGCGGTGCTGCCGACACTCGGAGGTCAAACCGGGCTGAACCTGGCGATGGAGCTCCACGAACGCGGAATCATTGGTGTTCCAGGAACACCCGAGATGATCGGCGCGAACGCCGAGGCCATCGCTACCGCCGAGGACCGTCAACGCTTCAAAGACGCGATGCTCGAGATCGGCCTCGACGTCCCGCGATCGGGAATCGCCCACAGAATGGACGAGGCGCGCGACGTGGTCGACGAGATCGGTCTCCCCGTGATCATTCGGCCGGCGTACATCCTCGGTGGGCGCGGAACCGGTATCGCGTCGACCCCTGAGCAGTTCGAGCGAATCGCCGCCGCTGGCATCGATGCCAGTCCGATCGGCGAGATCCTCATCGAGGAGTCGATCGCCGGGTGGAAGGAGTACGAACTCGAGGTCATGCGGGATCGCGCCGACAACTGCGTGATCATCTGCTCGATCGAGAACGTCGACCCGATGGGCGTGCACACCGGCGACTCGATCACCGTCGCACCCCAGCAGACCCTGAGCGATGTCGAGTACCAAGAGATGCGCGACTCCGCGATCGCGTGCATCCGCCGAGTCGGCGTGGAGACCGGAGGCTCGAACGTCCAGTTCGCCGTCGATCCGACCACCGGTCGACAGGTGGTGATCGAGATGAACCCGCGGGTGTCCCGCTCATCGGCCCTCGCATCGAAGGCGACCGGGTTCCCGATCGCGAAAATTGCGGCGAAGCTCGCCGTCGGTTACACCCTCGACGAGATCCCGAACGACATCACAAAGGCGACCCCGGCAAGTTTCGAGCCGGTCATCGACTATGTCGTCACCAAGATCCCTCGGTGGGCTTTCGAGAAACTTCCTGGCACCTCCGGCGTGCTCGGCACACAGATGCAGTCCGTCGGCGAGGTCATGTCGATTGGACGCACCTTCCCGGAGAGCCTGCAGAAGGCGCTGCGTTCCCTTGAGCAGGGCCATGACGGTTTGCTCGCCCAACGCACCCTCGGCGACCTGAGCGGTCGCAGTGACGAGGATCTGCTCACCGCTGCCTCGGTCGCTACCCCCGACCGCATCCTTCTCGTTGGAGAGCTTCTCCGGCGACGGGTCGATCTCGACCGGATCCACGCCGCGACCCGTATCGACCCGTGGTTCCTTGACCAGATGTCGATCATCGTCGACGAGTACGAAGTGCTCACCACCACCCAGCCCAGCGCCCTCGGTCGACGGGGTTGGCGTCGGGCGAAGCGGCTCGGCTTCGCCGACTCCCAACTCGCGCGGATGTGGGGCTTGAGCGAGGACGAGGTCCGAAACAGTCGCCTGGAGGCGGGGGTACGTCCGACCTACAAGACGGTCGACACCTGCGCGGCAGAGTTCGCGGCGCGCACGCCTTACCACTACTCGACCTGGGAAGACGAGGACGAGGTAGCTCCGTCCGATCGCCGGAAAGTTCTCATCCTTGGGTCAGGGCCGAACCGGATCGGTCAGGGCATCGAGTTCGACTACTGCTGCGTCCACGCCAGCTTCTCCCTGCGCGAGGCCGGGTTCGAGACGATCATGCTCAACTGCAATCCCGAGACGGTGTCCACCGATTACGACACGAGCGACCGGCTCTACTTCGAGCCGCTCACCCGGGAGGATGTGCTCAACGTCATCGACGCGGAACGTCCGGAGCGGGTCATCGTCTCCCTCGGCGGGCAGACACCGCTCAAACTGGCCGGGCAGATCCCCGCCGAGCTGGTGGCAGGAACCCCGGCCGCATCGATCGACGCAGCTGAGGATCGCGAGCTGTGGAACCGGCTCTGCGAGGAGCTCTCAATCCCACAACCGCCCGGGGGCACCGCGGTCGATCTCGATCAGGCGCGGGCGATCTGCGCGCGGGTTGGCTTCCCGGTGCTCGTGCGGCCCTCGTATGTCCTCGGTGGGCGCGCGATGCAGATCATCCACGATGACGCCGGACTCGTATCAGCCATGGAAGAGCTATCGGGTGCCGGCAGTCTCGGCCGCGAAGGAGGACTCTCGGCTGAGCGTCCCGTGCTCATCGACCGCTTCCTCGCCAGTGCGATCGAGGTCGACGTCGACGCTGTGCGCGACGCCAGCGGTGAAGTGCTCATCGGCGGTGTGATGGAGCACGTCGAGGAGGCCGGGGTTCACAGTGGCGACTCGGCCTGTGCGATCCCGCCCCAGACCCTTCCCGATTGGGTGGTCGAGGTGATCACCGCCTACACCGAGGCGATCGCGCATCGGCTCGACGTCTGCGGCTTGATCAACGTGCAGTACGCCGTCGTCGGCACCACGGTGTACGTCATCGAGGCGAATCCCCGCGCCTCCCGCACCGTGCCCTTCGTCGCGAAAGCCACCGGGGTCTCGCTGGCGAAAGTGGCTACACGAGTCATGCTTGGGGCCACGCTCGCCGAGCTCCGCGCCGAGGGGCTCCTGGTCGAGCCGGTGTCCGGCCATGTCGCCGTGAAAGAGGCGGTCCTGCCGTTCAACCGGTTCCCCGAGGTCGACCCAGCGCTCGGCCCAGAGATGCGCTCGACCGGTGAGGTCATGGGTATCGACCGGACCTTCGGTCAGGCGTTCTTCAAGGCCGAGTTGGCGGCGGGCAACGGGTTGTCGGAGGCGGGAACGGCGTTCCTGTCGCTCAACGACCATGACAAGCCGGCGGGCATCGTCGTCGCGAGACACCTCCGTTCCCTCGGGATGAGGGTCGTGGCGACCCGCGGTACCGCGGAGCATCTCAGCCGCTACGGCGTCGAGGTCGATCAGGTGCTCGACAAGGTTCAAGACGGCGTCGACGGGCCTACCGCCGTCGACCTCATCGCCGCGGGTGAGATCTCCTTGGTCGTGAACACCCCGCGTGGTTCAGCGGGTCGGAGCGACGGTGAGCACATCAGGAAGGCGGCGAGCCTGCATCGGGTGAGTTGCTTCACGACCGTCAGCGCAGCCCTTGCGGCCGCCCGTGGTATGGAGGAATCCCTCGGGCGAGCGCTCGAGGTGCGCCCGCTGCAGGAGCACCATCGACGATGAGCAGGTTCCGGCGTCCGCGAGTTGGTGATCGGTCTGCTCCGACTGGCGCACCGGCTCTCGACGCCTCGATGATCGACCCCAGCGTGACGGTCGGGTCCGTGCGTCTTCGGTCGGCGGTGATGACGGCCTCGGGCACGGCGGGTTACGGCTCTGAATTCGCGCCGTACGTCGATCTCGCGACCATCGGCGCGGTTGTCACCAAGTCGCTCGCCCCTTACGACTGGCCGGGCAACCCCGCTCCGAGGCTTCACCCGGTGCACTCCGGCATGATGAATTCGGTCGGCCTCCAAGGCCCAGGCGTGGATGCCTGGCTTACGAGGGCGCTTCCCGGACTGCTCGACACCGGAGCGGATGTGGTGTGCAGTATCTGGGGGCGTTCCGTCGAGGACTATCGGCGAGCTGCGGAGATGTTGTCGGATGCTCCTAACTCGGTGGTGGCCGTCGAGGTCAACCTGTCTTGCCCAAACCTCGAGGGACGGGGCGGCATCTTCGCCCACGACGCGGACCTCTCCGCGGAAGTGCTCGCCGCCACCGAGGCCTGTGGCCGCCCACGCTGGGCCAAGCTCAGCCCGAACACCGATCGGATCGCCGAGGTCGCCCGTGCGGTCACACAGGCCGGCGCGGAGGCGCTCACGCTGGTGAACACCTTGCTCGGCCTCGCCCTCGATCCGGAGACGCTCCGGCCGACGCTCGGCAACGGAGGTGGAGGACTCTCTGGACCGGCGATCCATCCGATCGCTGTTCGCGCCGTCGCGGACGTGCGCGCCGCTCTTCCCGACACACCGATCGTCGGGGTCGGCGGTGTCGCGACCACCGCCGATGCGATCGAGCTGATGGCGGTCGGAGCGTCCGCGGTGCAGATCGGAACAGCGCTCTTCGCCGATCCGCGCGTGCTCGCCCGGGTCAGGGATGGACTCGTGACCGAGGCGGCTCGTCGCGGCCTCGAATCGGTGGCCGAGTTCACCGGGCTCGCCGCACTCTGACCCGGCGGCCTCCGCGAGTATTCCCAGTCGGCGACCTGCGTCGTTGTAGCGTTCGGCCATGGCGACTCCTCCGGCACTCACACCCGAGCAGCGCAAAGCAGCGCTCGAAAAGGCCGCGGCCGCTCGCACGGCGAGGGCTGAGGTCAAGGCGAGACTCAAGATGGGCTCGCTCTCTCTCGCTGAAGCCCTCGGCTCCGACGATGTTCACATCGCCAAGATGAAAGTGGTCGCGCTTCTCGAGGCCTTGCCCAAGGTCGGCAAGGTCAAGGCCCGACGGATCATGGATGAGGTCGGTATCGCTGACAACCGTCGCATTCAAGGTCTCGGAGCGCAGCAGCGCGCAGCTCTCCTCGAGCGCCTTGGTTCCTGAACCGCTGGTCGTCGTTGTCTCCGGGCCCGGTGGGGTCGGCAAGGGGACCATTGTCGACCTTCTTGTGGAGCGCGATGAGCGACTCTGGCTCTCCCGATCGTGGACCACGAGAGCGCGCCGAGAGGGGGAGGCCGAGGATGCCTACGTGTTCACCGACGGTCCGAGCTTTGAACGGCGGATCTCCGAGGGTGGATTCCTTGAGTGGACCGAGTTCCTCGGCAACTACTACGGCACGCCGACCCCGGACACCTCGAGCCTCGAGGGACGTGATCTCGTGCTCGAGATCGAACTGGACGGAGCGCGCCAGGTCAAAGAACAGCACCCCGACGCGATCCTGATCTTCGTGCTGCCCCCTTCGCGTGACGAACAGGAGCGTCGTCTGCGGGGGAGGGGAGATCCGAACGACAAGGTCTTCGCGCGGCTCCGCAAGGCCGAGCTCGAAGAGCCACTCGGAATCGCGATCGCTGATCATGTCGTTGTCAACGATGATCTCAGCACGACGGTGGACGCCATGATGGCGATCATCGATTTGGAACGGAGCCGGTAGGCTCCCACCGCCTACCAGCACGAGGAGTTGCCATGCCCCAGTCGCACGACACCATGATGAGCCCGCCGATCGAGAACCTTCTCGCTCGCGTCGACTCCAAGTTCTCGCTCGTCACCCTGGCCGCTCGTCGCGCCCGGAATATCAACTCCTACTTCAACCAGCTGGGAGACGGTCTCGGCCACATGGTGCCGCCGCAGGTGTCCTCCACGGCTCGCAAGCCCCTCAGCCTCGCCTTCGAGGAGATCGACGCTGACAAGATCGTGTGGGCGGAGCCGGTCGAGGAGGTCGCCGAGGAGCTCTCCCTCCCCGTCGGCGAGGGTTTCGCCGACGACGACGCCGGCTGATTGCGCATGCTCGCCGGCCGGAGGGTGGTCCTCGGCGTCAGCGGGGGCATCGCCGCCTACAAGTCCGTAGAGCTCTGTCGTCGTCTCGTCGACGCCGGGGCGCACGTCACGCCTGTGCTCACCGAGGGCGCGCTGCGCTTCGTCGGTCGCACCACCTTCGACGCTCTGGCGAGCGAGAGAGCCCTCGTCTCGCTCTGGGAGGGTGAGTCGCGCATCCCACACACCGAACTCGGCCGTCGGGCTGACCTCGTGGTGGTGGCGCCAGCGACGGCGCGAGTGATCGGAGCCCTGGCCAACGGGCTCTCCACCGACGTATTGACCAACGTCTTGATCGCCACCCGAGCGCCGGTCGTGGTGTGTCCCGCCATGCATACCGAGATGTGGGAGCACCCGGCGGTGGTCGCCAATATCGCGACCCTGCGCTCACGCGGAGTGACGATCGTCGAACCCGAAGCCGGCCGCCTCGCCGGAGGAGATATCGGTGTTGGCCGGCTCGCCGGAATCGACTCGATCGTGACGGCGGTGGAGAGCACTCTCGCGTTCAGTGGAGATCTTGCCGGGCGCCGTGTCGTGGTCACCGCGGGTGGCACACGGGAGCCGATCGACGCGGTGCGTGTCATCGCCAACCGAAGCTCTGGGCGTCAAGGGCACGCGATCGCGGCCGAGGCGGCCCGACGTGGCGCAGAGGTCGTTCTCATCACGGCCGCCGAGTCGACCCCTCCGGCTGGTTGCGCGGTGGTTCACGTTGAGACGGCTGAGCAGATGGGCAACGCGCTCGATGTCGAGGCTCCGAGCGCTGATGTCGTGATCATGGCGGCGGCCGTGGCCGACTTTCGTCCAATCCCGATCTCCGACGGCAAGCACAAGAAGTCCGACGGCCCTCCCGAGATCCGCCTAGAACCCACCCGCGATCTCCTCGCCGGCCTTGGCTCAGCGAAGCGTCCGGGACAGGTGCTCGTCGGTTTCGCCGCTGAGACCGACGACCTCGTGGCCAATGCCAGCCAGAAGCTGACCGCCAAGTCGCTCGACCTGATCGTCGCGAACGATGTCTCGGCCCCTGAGGTGGGCTTCGGGCACGCGACGAACGCCGTCACCATCCTCGATGGCGAAGGTGGCGCCGAGGAGACGGGCCTGCTCTCGAAAGAGGCGATCGCCACCCGCGTTATCGACCGCGTGGCTAGGCTCCTCCCCGCGGTGCGCTGAGCAGAGGCTCCTCGCGTCCGGCCGGCCCGACCGGCGTACAGCAACCGAGCAATCTGCACCGAAGAACACGCGAGGAGCGATCGTGGCACGTTGGACATTCACCTCTGAGAGCGTCACCGAGGGTCACCCCGACAAGGTGGCTGACCAAGTCAGCGACGCGATCCTCGATGCGATCCTGACGGAGGATCCGAAGGGCCGGGTCGCCTGCGAGACCATGGTCACCACCGGGCTGTGCGTCGTCGCTGGCGAGATCACGACCTCGGCCTACGTCGAGATCCCGAGGATCGTTCGCAAGACCATCAAGGACATCGGATACGACGACGCGAGCGCGGGCTTCGACGGAGACACCTGCGGAGTGATCGTCTCGATCGACGATCAGAGTGGCGATATCGCCCAGGGTGTCGACTCCTCAGAGGAGACGCGTTCGAAGGGATCCGTCGAGGACGAACTCGATCGGCAGGGAGCCGGCGACCAGGGGATGATGTTCGGATTCGCTTGCGACGAGACCCCCGACCTCATGCCTCTTCCGATATGGACCGCGCACCGTCTCGCGGAGCGGCTCGCCCACGTTCGTCATCACGGTCAGGTGCCCTACCTTCGCCCGGACGGAAAGACCCAGGTCACCTTCGAGTACGAGGACGGCGTGCCGGTGGCCATCCGCAACGTCGTGCTGAGCACCCAGCATCAAGATGGCATTGACCGCGACACCGTGATCCGGCCCGACATGATTGAGCAGGTCATCACGCCGGTCATCCCCGAGCAGTTCGCTGACGACGACTACGAGATCTTCGTCAACCCGACCGGGCGTTTCGTGACCGGTGGTCCACAGGGTGACTGCGGCCTGACCGGGCGCAAGATCATCGTCGACACCTATGGCGGCATGGGTCGACACGGCGGCGGTGCTTTCAGTGGAAAGGACCCCTCCAAGGTCGACCGCTCGGCCGCCTACGCTGCACGCTGGGTCGCCAAGCATGTCGTCGCCTCGGGTGCCGCGCGACGCTGTGAGGTCCAAGTGGCCTACGCGATCGGAGTCGCGCACCCGATGAGCATCCTCGTGCAAACCTTCGGCACCGAGCAGGTCGATCCAGCTCGCATCGAGGGAGCGGTTGGCGAGGTGTTCGATCTCCGCCCCGGTGCGATCATCCGCGATCTCGACCTCCTGAAGCCCGGCTATCTGCGCACGGCGGCCTACGGGCATTTCGGCCGGCCGGGGTTCAGCTGGGAGGAACTCAGTCGGCTCGACGACTTCACCTCGGCCGTCGGCCTCTGAGCCGGCGTGGGGTCGGGGGCCCTCTCGGCGCCAGTGGTTCGGGTTCTTCCCGATCGTTCTGGCCCCGACAAATCCTTCGACTACCTGTGGCCCCACCCCATTGATGATCCCGCCGAACTGATCGGCGCTCGGGTCCGGGTCGACCTCCACGGACGTCGAGTCGGGGGGTGGGTGGTCGAGACCGTCGGAAGTGACTTGCCAGCTATCGACTCACTGAAGACCGTCGCGACGATGTCGGGTCTCGGCCCGACGGTCGATCTCATCGGGCTTGCTGGCTGGGCCGCCAATCGGTGGGCGGGACGTCGAAGCCAGTTCCTATCGACCGCCTCTCCTCCGCGCGCGGTTCGCGCGGTCGGTGCTCCGAGGCGAACCGGATCAGCGCCTCAACCGAACTCCCCGGCCGCGGCGCGCCTCCTCGATGCGGGCGGGGGCGTGCTCCGCTTGCCCCCGGGAGCCGATCAGTTCCCCGCCATCGCGAGCGCGCTCGCTCTCGGTCCGTCACTGGTGATCGTTCCTGGAATCGACGACGCCGCGATCCTCGCCGCCCGCATCCGGCGGGCTGGGGTGAGCGTCGCCCATCTGCCTGAGCAATGGGCAGAGGCGCGTTCGGGGGTCGACCTGACGATAGGAAGCCGCACGGCTGTGTGGGCACCGGTGCCCGATCTCGCCGCGATCGTGGTGCTCGATGAGCACGATGAACGTCTGCAGGCGGAGCGCTCACCGTGCTGGCACGCCCGCGAGGTCGCGCTCGAACGTGGCCGACGACTCGGCGTGCCCGTGCTCCTGGTGTCGCCGGTGCCAACGGTGGAGGCGGTCGAGGGACGGCCGCTCGAACATCCGCCGGCGGATCGGGAGCGTCGCGGCTGGCCGAGGGTCGTTATTGACGATCGAGGCGATGTGGAGCCGTGGCGGCGCTCCCTCCTCGGCTCGGAGCTCATCGCGGAACTCCGCGACGCGACCCGCACGGTGGTATGCGTCATGAACGTCACCGGACGTGCCCGGCGACTCGCCTGCCGAGGATGTTCGGTGGTGCTTCGCTGCGAGGTCTGCGAGGCGGCGCTCGGTATCGGCGATGAGGGCGGTTTGGCCTGTCCCTCCTGTGGGCACACGCGGCCTGAGGTGTGCGCGGTCTGCGGTTCCAGCGCGTTCGCGAACCTCCGCCCAGGGGTTCGGCGCATTCGAGAGGAGCTCGAGGCCGCCGCCGGGCGTGAGGTCATCGCGGTGGAGGGTGACGACCCGCATCGCTCAATTCATGCCCCCGGATCGGCGGCGGTGTTTGTCGGCACCGAAGCGGTGCTTCATCGAGTGACCTCCGCTGACACGGTCGCCTTCCTCGACATCGATGCCGAGTTGCTGGCGCCCCGTTTTCGCGCCGGAGCTCAGGCACTGGCGCTGATTGCGCGAGGAGCTCGGTTGGCGGGAGGGTCCGCCACTGGCGGGTTGCTCATCCTCCAGACCAACAGCCCCGACCATCCGGTCGTGCGCGCGGTCGCTGACGCCGATCCAACGATCGCTCTCGAAGCGGACCGGACTATCCGCCAGCAGTTGGCGCTCCCACCGTTCGGGGCTCTCGCCCGAGCATCTGGGTCAGGGGTCGAGCGACTTATTTCGTCACTCCCGCCGACTGTCGCCGCTTCGCCAACTCAGGATGGCTACGTCATCCGAGCCGCTGACGACGACGAACTCGCCGCCGCCCTCGCCGCCGCCGAGCGTCCGTCTGGGGTCAGGGTGCTGGTCGACCCCCAACGCTGAGCACGCGAAACCCCCGCCGAGAGGTGATCCGCTCCACGGGGTGGCCCCGGTCGATCAGCCAGGAGGAGAGCGAATCGGCGCCGAGATGTTTCGACGCCACCAGATGAGCGACGCCACCTGGCTCGAGTCGGTCGAGCCAAACCGTGAGCAGTGAGCGCATCTCGTTCTTCCCGATGCGTACCGGGGGGTTCGATCGGATAGCGGCGAAACGGAGGCTCTCGGGCACCTCCTCGGGCGTGCACACCTTGACGTTGGTGAGTCCGAGTCGCTCTGCGTTCGAAGCCGTCAGGTCTCTCGCCCGCCGGTTCACATCGACCGCCCAGATGGTCGCGTCGGGACTCTGGTGGGCCATGACGAGAGCGATCGGTCCCGCACCGCAGCCGAGATCGAGCAGGTCACCGGTGGCTGGTGGAGGGGGAGCGGCGTTGAGAAGGAGGGCGGTCGCGCTGTCGAGTCGTCCGTGGCTGAACACGCCAGCATCGGTGTCGAGGGAGAACGAGATCGAACCGACAGTGACGTCGATGCGGCGAGGGTCGCTCGGCGCTTCAGGGTCCTCGTCGAAGTAGTGCGCCATCGCTTCGGTAGCCTGCCATCTGTGGGCCTAGAGATCCGAACCTTCGGCGACCCAGTGCTCAAGTCGCAGGCAGCGCCGGTCGTCGATGTCGATGGCCGGGCGATCCGCCTCGTCGAGCAGATGTTCGACACGCTCGATCACAGCGACGGCGGTATCGCTCTCGCTGCTCCCCAGATCGGCGTGCAGAAACAGGTGGTGGTCTGGGACCTCGATGGTGACCGTCGAGCCATCTTCAATCCGGAGATCGTCGAGTCGTCAGGGGAGTGGGTTTACGACGAGGGATGCCTGTCGATCCCGGGGCTCTATGTCGAGCTGGTTCGACCACGAACCGTCCTGCTCCGCGGGGTCGATGTGAACGGCGAGATCATCGAGTACGAGGCCGACGATCTCGAGGCGCGGATGTATCAGCACGAGCTCGATCACTTGAACGGGGTGCTCATGTTCGACCGCATGGGTGATGAGCAACGTCGTGAGGCGATGGCCGAGTACCGGCGGATCACCTCAGGCGAGGCTGATGACACGCCGCGCCCTCGACGGCTTCGATTCCGCTGATCGATGGACCTCGTTTACCTCGGCACGCCTGAGGTCGCCACGCTTCCGCTGCGGGCGCTTGTCGCGGCCGGTCATCGTGTCCGCCACGTCGTCACCGGACCACCTCGTCGTCGAGGGCGTCGGGCGTCGCTGTCGCCCTCTCCGGTTGAGTCCACCGCACGCGAACTCGACCTTCCCGTCGCCTACGACCTTGATTCCCTCGACGGGATCACCGCTGAACTTGGAGTCGTTGTCGCCTTCGGTCGCCTCATCCCGGCCTCGCTCCTCGATCGCCTGCCGATGGTGAACCTGCATTTCTCGGACCTTCCGCGCTGGCGGGGCGCCGCTCCTGTTGAACGGGCGATCTTGTCGGGCGACACCACGACCGCTGTCTGCCTCATGGCACTCGATGCCGGGCTCGACACCGGGCCGGTGCACGCGCGGGCGCGCGTCGAGATCGGTGACCTCGACGCTGACCAATTGATGATGTCGCTAGGTCACCTGGGAGCCGATCTTCTCGTAGAGCAACTCTCGGTTGGCCTTGGCACACCTGAGCCTCAGGCCGGGGAGGCCACGTACGCCCAGAAGATCACCCGGGAGGATCTGCGGATCGATTGGAGCGCGGACCCCGCCGTCGCGCTCCGCCAGATCAGGGTCGGCGGTGCCTGGACGACCTGGCGGGGCGCGATGGTGAAGGTTCTCGAGGCGCACCTGGTTGACGAGGTGCTCCGGCCGGGAATCGTGCGCCCGGAGGGCCGAGGCGACATCGAATTCGATGCTTGGTGGCGCGGAGCTCGACCGGCGCACGGCGAGTGGTTCGTGTGAGCGCTCGGGCGGTCGCCCTCGAGGTGCTGGGGCGGATCGAGCGCGACGGCGCGTACGCCAATCTCGTCCTGCCAGCCGCGCTGAGTAGATCAGATCTCAGCCCATCTGATCGGGGAATGGTGACCGACTTGGTCTACGGCACCACCCGCATGCGGCGAGCCTGCGACCTGCTCGTCGATCGGTTCGTTGAGGTGCCGCCCGACGACTCGACTCGGACCCTGCTCCGGCTCGGGGCGTACCAGCTGGCGTTCGGCGGTGTCGCGGCCCACGCCGCAGTCTCGGAAACGGTCGCTCTAGCCCCGAGACGCACGCGCGGTTTCGTCAATGCGGTACTTCGACGCGTGGCGAGCTCCGAGATGCGCTGGCCCTCGGAGGCGGCGCGCCTCAGTTACCCGGACTGGATCCACGATCTCCTCGTCGATGAACTCGGCTCTCAGGACGCCACCGAGGCGCTGGAACGAATGAATGTTGCGCCAACCGTGACTCGACGCGACGACGGATATGTGCAGGACCTCGCCTCCCAATGGGTCGCGGCATCGGTTGGCGCACGACGCGGCGAGCTCATCGCTGATCTCTGCTCGGCGCCCGGGGGCAAGACCACGGCGATGGCCGCGAGCGGGGCCGACGTGGTCGCTCTCGACCTTCACGAGGCCCGCGCTGGATTGGTCGCCGGCAACGCGAATTCGACGGCCAGAGAGGGTGTTGGTCGGGTGCTTCCTCTCGCCGCCGACTCCACCCGGCCTCCGCTTCGAGAAGGCACCTTCGACGCGGTCCTCATCGACGCGCCGTGCTCGGGTCTCGGCGCCCTGCGCCGACGGCCGGACGCGCGGTGGAGGGTCACCCCGCGGTCGATCCGCGAGTTGATTCCGGTGCAGGCGGACATCCTCGCGGCCGGTGCGCGGCTGTTACGTCCGGGCGGACGCCTCATCTACAGCGTGTGCACGTTGACCGCCGACGAATCGATCTCCCATTCCACCCCCGCGGGTCTCGAGATCGACCCCTCCGAGCCCGAGGGATCTTGGCGCTCCTTCGGTGATGGATGGCGGGTGCTGCCCCAGGACGCCGACACCGACGGCATGGTGATGCTGCGGTACCGTCGACGTCCATGACCCGTCCGGCGAAAGTGCTCACCGTGAGCGACGGTGTGGCATCGGGCCACCGTGACGACACCGGTGGCAGAGGTCTCGTCGAGCACCTGACGGTGAACGGTTTCGACGTAGTCCATCACGCTGTCATTCCCGACGGTCGAGAGTCGGTGGCCGATGCGTTGACCGCATTGGCGAAGGACTTCTGCGGAGTGATCGCGACCACCGGGGGCACGGGATTCGGGCCACGGGATCTCACCCCGGAAGGAACCGGCGATGTTCTCGATCGGGAGGCGCCCGGCCTCGCGGAGGCGATGCGAGCGATCAGCCCGTTCGGTCGGCTCTCTCGTGGGCGCGCCGGGACCGTGGGCTCCGCTCTGGTGGTCAACCTTCCCGGCTCGCCGAAGGGCGCGATCGAGCAGATCGACGCGGTGATCGATGTGCTCGGGCACGCGATTGACCTCCTCGCTGGCACTGATCGCACCCACTGAACCGGGTCGCTCAGCGGGGAGGCACGGTTAGCCTGCCGGCGTGCTCCGGATCGTGCTGCCGAAGGGCTCTCTCGAGAGGGCGACCCTTGACCTGTTCGAGGCCGCCGATCTGCCGGTGGTGCGTTCCTCCTCGGTCGACTACCGGGCCTCGATCGATGACCCTCGGGTAGCCGAGGTTCGGATCCTCCGTCCGCAGGAGATCCCGGTGTACGTCGCCGAGGGCCTCTTCGATATCGGTATCACGGGCCGCGACTGGGTGACTGAGACTTCCTCCGAGGTCGTCAGCCTCGGAGAGTTGCGGTATTCCAAGGCGACATCCGATCCAGTCCGCGTGGTCGTGGCGGTCGCCGGTGACTCGCCGGTCCAATCGGTGTCCGATCTCCCCGACGGTGTGAGGGTGGCCTCGGAGTACCCGGAGATGACCCGGCGATTCTTCGCCGAGCGCGGAGTCGCAGCCGACGTCCGTCTCTCGTACGGGGCGAGCGAGGCCAAGATCCCCGACATCGCCGACTGTGTCGTCGACATCACCGAGACGGGACGAGCCCTGCGAGCGGCCGGCCTCCGCGTGATCGACACGATCCTCACCAGTTGGACCGAGGTGGTCGCGAACCCGGATGCTCACGCCGATCCCGAGCGGCGTCGCGCCATGGAGCAGTTGATGGTTCTGCTGAACGGCGCTCTCGACGCTCGCGGCAAGGTGCTACTGAAGCTCAACGTGACGGCCGCTCGCCGCGACGACGTACTCGCGGTGCTCCCATCAGCGAAATCCCCGACCATCAACCAACTCGCGAACGGTGACTTCGCGATCGAGAGCGTCGTCGAGAAGGCGGGCATCAACCGGATTATCCCGGCGCTGTCCGAGGCGGGGGCGACCGACCTGCTCGAGATCCCGATCTCCAAGATCGTCCCCTGAGGCACCCCGTGCTGCACTCGTTGCGTCGCTCGAACGGGGAGGTCGCCGAGTTCGACGACGATTCAGGGCTCGGGCAAATCGCCAGTCACGACGGCTCATCGGTGCAGTTCCACTGTGTGTCGATCGTCGATGGCTCTCGGTCGATCCCGGTGGGTGCACGGGTCAGGTTCCGGATCACTCAGCGACTGGGACGCGCCGAGGCGGTCGACGTCGAGACGATCGGCTGAACTCGTGCGGCGCGACGAGGAGATCCTCGCCGTTGTCTCGGCCCTCGAGCCCGGAGAGGTGGTCTCATACGGTGACGTTGCGGCGACGGCGGGTTGGCCCGGTCGCGCGCGGCTCGTGGGTCGAATCCTCGCCACGACGCAACGCGAGGTGCCGTGGTGGCGGGTGGTGACCTCGGTCGGGCGCTTGGTGCCCGGTGGCGAAGCCGAGCAACGGAGACTGCTCGTTGCCGAGGGGGTGAAGGTCGCCGGTGATCGGGTGCGCTCAGCCCCAGCCGGACGATTCAGTCGGCCGCGCCGGACGCGGCTTTGACCTGAACGAATGCCATTCTGATGTTGGCGAGAGCATCGGTCATCGTCTGATGCTCATCGCCAAGTCTCGGGCCGAGCCCCTCGACGAGGCAGCCCACCGCGTCGATCGCCAGCGCAGCCGACACCAGGTCGACTGGGTCGGAGGAGAGGTGAATGGCCGCGAGCTCGTAGAGGCCCATCACGTGGTTGGTGACCACAACCTCAGCAGGAACCGAGGCGAGCCGCGATCGGGCGTCTTCGAGGGCCTCGGCGGCTTGTCGGACGGCGTCGGAGTTCGCTTCGTTGAAGTCGGCCTCGTCGGATTCATCAGACACGGCCGTTAGTCTACGGGGGCCGCCGGGCGTGCCCGGTGGCTACAACCGACGCGAAGTGGGGGAAACCCCCACCCGGCCACCGTGGGGTGCGTCCGGGTCCTGACGATCCGGGTACGTCCCGGGGAGTGCATGGGCTTCGCCACGCACACCCGGGAGGCCACAGCCCTTGCACAGGAGAGTCACGTCATAGCACCGCCGAAGAGCGACCAGCACCGGATCAACGACCGGATTCGAGCCCGCGAGGTTCGATTGATCGGTCCCGATGGGGACCAGCTCGGAATCCAACCGGTTCCGGAGGCACTGCGGATGGCTAGGGGTCTCGATCTCGATCTCGTCGAGGTGGCCCCAGCAGCGAACCCCCCGGTGTGCCGGATCATGGACTACGGCAAGTTCCGGTACGAGGAGGCGCAAAAGGCCAAGGAGTCCCGGCGCAAGTCGACCCAAGTCTCGGTGAAAGAAGTCAAGTTCCGCCCGAAGATCGGCAAGGGTGACTTCGACACCAAGGTGCGCCACCTGGTCGAGTTCCTCGAAGACGGGCACAAGGTGAAGGTCACCCTGCAGTTCCGAGGCCGCGAGATGGCTCACCCGGAACTCGGCACCAAGATCCTCGACCAAGTCATCGAGTCGGTTGGTCCGCTCGGCAAGATCGACAGCCAGGCGCGGCTCGAGGGTCGCTCGATGTCGATGGTGATGTCGCCCGACAAGAAGGCGGCCGAGGCGGCGCGGAAGGCCCAGGAAGCGGAGGCCGCCAACGCGGCGCGGGAACGTGAAGAGAACGACGTGGTCGCCGAGGAGTCGACGATCGTGAGTGAAGAACCAGAGAGCTAGGAGACACGACATGCCGAAGATGAAGACGAGCAAGACGGCCGCGAAGCGGTTCAAGAAGACCGGCTCGGGCAAGCTGCGCCGTCAGCAGGCCATGCGCCAGCACCTCTTCGAGAAGAAGCCGTCCACCCGCACCCGTCGTCTCGACGGGGACGTTGACGTGCATTCCACCGACGAGCGCAACATCAAGCGCCTCCTCGCGGAGCGCTGACCGCGGCTCCGACTGCGGACGAGACGACAGAATCGAACAAGGAGAAATGACATGGCACGCGTGAAGCGCGGTGTGGCCGCCAAGAAGCGGCACAAGAAGGTCCTGAAGCAGGCCCGGGGCTACTACGGCAATAAGAGTCGCTCGTTCCGTGCGGCTAACGAGCAGGTCATGCGGAGCGGTCAGTACGCCTTCCGCGACCGCCGCGCCAAGAAGGGCGAGTTCCGTCGCCTGTGGATTCAGCGGATCAACGCCGGCTGCCGTCAGCACGACATGAGTTACTCGCGATTCATCGCGGGTCTCTCGGCCGCTGGCATCGAGGTCGACCGCAAGATCCTCGCCGATCTCGCGGTGACCGATCCCGCGGCCTTCGGCGCCCTGGTGGAGCAGGCCAAGGCAGCTCTGTGACCGGCGGGATCGGTTCGTCCGATCCCGTATCGGAGTCCGGCCTCGGATTCCGCAACCCGAGGATCCAGCGACTGCGACGTCTGGTCTCGAGACGCGATGAGCGTCGCGAGAGCGGTCTCGTCGTGGTCGAGGGAGAAACACTGATCCGGGAGGCTGTCGCGGCCGCTTGGGTTTGCGTCGAGGAGTTCGTCACGGAGGGAGCCTCCCCGGTGACCGACGTCGAGCCCTCGTGGGTATCAGCGGGCGTCCTCGAGCGAGTGGCGTCCACCGAGAGCCCGCGTCCCAATATCGCGCTGTTCAAGGTGCCGGAGCAGCGGGGGCTCACCGAGGTAGCGACCGCTCTGGTGCTCGACCGTATGGCTGACCCGGGAAACCTCGGGACCGTGATTCGGTCGGCGGAGGCGGCTGGTTTCGACGCCGTTGTCGTGACCTCGGGCAGTGTCGACCACCTCTCACCCAAGGTCGTTCGGGCATCGGCCGGGGCGCGTTTCCACGTTCCGGTCATCGAAGCGGACCTCGATGAGTTGCGCACGGAAGGATTCCACCTCCTCGGAACCTCGTCGCACCAAGGCGACGACCATCTGAATGTCGACTGGTCTGCGCCTGCCCGACTGGCAATCGTCGTCGGTAACGAGGCTCAGGGGCTCCCTGATGACGCCCCCGTCGATGGCTGGGTCTCGATCCGCCACGCCGGACGCGCCGAGAGCCTCAACGCGGCGATGGCGTCAACCATCGTGTGTTTCACCGCTGCCGAGCGCCGCGGTTTGTTGTGATGCGGGCAGGTGGTCGCCTGGGCGGCTCCCGTCTAGCCTCAAGGGCGTGTCACGTCTGGCTCACCACCGATTTCCGCGCCCCGGGTGGCTCACCCGGGGATACTGATCTTCTGACAGCGGATCGGTCCCCTCGCCACGCCGGGGAGTTCCGGAGAGAAGCGAGAGCCGGCGGGGTATCCCGATCGGGGGAGACGAGATGACACCAGAAATCGATGAAGCGCGAGGGGCCGCGCTAACCGCCATTACCCAGGCCGCAACGGTCGCCGATCTTGAGCGCGTGGTCGCGGAGCACCTCGGCAAGCGGGGTGCGCTCGCCGGATTGAAGAAGGGGCTCGGCGGCATCGCTGATCCCGAGGCGCGCCGTGCGGCCGGAGCGGCCATGCACGCGGCGCGCACCGCGGTCGAGGAGGCCGTCGAGCAGCGGCGCGACGAGTTGGCTGGCGCCGAGACCGAACAACGCATCACTGAGGAACGACTCGACCTCACCGAGTTTCGCTCCGACGGCTCCCGAGGCCACCTGCACATCGTCACCCAGGCCTGGCAGCGACTCGAGGACGTCTTCCTCGGACTTGGATTCAGCGTGGCCGAGGGTCCGGAGGTGGAGACCGACTGGCACAATTTCGAGGCGCTGAACATGGGGGAGGGGCACCCCGCGCGTGGAGAGTTCGACACCCTCTTCGTCGATCATGTGCCTCCCGGCGGTCGACTCGGCACCACGCTGCTGCGCACTCACACCTCTCCGGTGCAGATCAGGACGATGCTCACTCAGGAGCCCCCGATCTACGTCGTCGCCCCGGGGCGGGTGTTCCGGCGCGACACCCCCGACGCGACGCATATGCCGGTCTTCCACCAGATCGAGGGACTGGTTGTCGATCGCGGAATCTCGATGACCGACCTCGCGGGAACGATCGAGGCATTCACCAAGGCGTTCTTCGGTGCCGGGTTCACCTCGCGGCTCCGCCCGTCCTACTTTCCTTTCACCGAGCCGTCGGCGGAGTTCGACATTCAACGTCCCGATGGCTCGTGGCTCGAGCTCGGTGGATGCGGGATGGTGCACCCATCGGTCATTCGAGCTGGGGGCCTCGATCCCGACGAGTGGAGCGGCTTCGCTTTCGGTTTCGGTATCGACCGTATGGCCGTCATGCGCCACGGCGTGGCCGATATTCGAGACATGTACGTCAACGACATCCGATTCGTCGAGCAGTTCTGAGGTGACGACGTGAAGATCCTGCTCTCTTGGCTCAACTCCTTCGCGGACTTCGCCGATCCGACCGACGCCGAGGCGGTGGCCGCTATCGCTGCTGACCTCACCTCACTCGGCCTCGCCGTCGAGGAAGTCATCCCTTTGGGCCAAGGGGTCGATGGGGTGGTGTCGGCGAGGGTCCTGCGAGTCGAAACCCATCCGGACGCGGCGAAGGTCCGCCGGGTCTGGGTCGACGCCGGTGATGGCGCGGAGCGTCATGTCTGGTGTGGTGCCTCGAATATGGAGGCTGGTGATCTGGTCCCACTCGCGACGCTCGGCACCGCGATGCCCGATGGGCGCCTGATCGAGCGCCGCGGGATTCTCGGGATCGACTCCGAAGGAATGCTGTGCTCCGGAGCCGAGCTTGGCGTCGACGACGACGGCTCAGGAATCCTGCTGCTCGACTCCGATGCCGCACCCGGGAGGCCGTACACCGAGGTGCTCGGTCTCGATGCCGACGTGCTGTTCGACCTCGACGTCACACGCAACCGTCCCGACTGCTGGAGTCATCTCGGTGTCGCCCGCGATCTCGCCGCGCGTCGGGGTGTCGCCTTGCGTAACGCGCCCATCGAGGCTCGGCGTGGGGGCATTGAGCGTTCGGTGCCCGTCGAGATCCTCGCCGCGGATCGCTGCGGCCGTTTCACGACGACAGTGCTCTCGGGCGTGACCGTGACTCAGAGCCCCGCCTGGATCCGCCGCCGCCTCGCATCGGCTGGGATGAGGCCGATCAACAACGTGGTCGACGTATCGAACATGGTCATGCTCGAACTCGGTCAGCCGAATCACGCCTACGACCTGGATCGCCTCGGAGGGGGATCCCTTCGCGTCCGGCTCGCCGCTGACGGCGAGACCCTCGTCACCCTCGACGGCGTCGAACGGACCCTCGACGGCTCCGATCTGTTGATCTGCGACGGCAACGACCGTCCGGTCGGTCTCGGTGGCGTCATGGGCGGTCTCGATAGCGAGATCTCCGAGGCGACGACGACGGTCGCTCTCGAGATGGCATGGTTCTCCTCGCGCGGGGTGATGGAGACGGCGGCGCGCCATTCGCTGCGGAGCGAGGCCTCCGCTCGCTATGAGCGAGGGGTGGACCCCTACGTGATCGACCGGGCGATCGACCGATTCGTGGAGCTCTTGTCGGAGTCATGTCCCGACCTCCTGACGCATTCGGGCGGGGTCGATGTGCGCTCGGATCACTTGCCGGCCCTCCGGCGAGAAACCTCGCTCCGGATCTCGGTGCTCGATCGGGTGCTTGGCGTGGCACTCGGCTCGCAGCGGGTCGCCGAGATGTTGGGCTCGATCGGCTTCGAGACCTCCGGCTCTGACGCTGAGCTGAAGGTGACGATTCCGAGTTGGCGCCCCGATGCCACCGAGGAGATCGACATCGTCGAAGAGGTGGCGAGGCTTCACGGCTACGAGAACCTTGGGCGCACCGTGCCGCGAGCGGACGTGTTCGGTCACCTCACCCCAGCCCAGCAGCGGCGCCGTCTGACGCGAGAAGTGCTCGTCGGCCTTGGAGTTTCTGAGGCGATGCCGAATCCGTTCCTCGCGCCCGGAGATCTCGCCCGGGCCGGACTCGAGGGCGACTTCCTGTCGATTACCAACCCGCTCGCGGTTGAGGAGAGCGCCCTTCGCACCTCACTCCGTCCCGGGCTGCTCGCGGCTGTGGCCTATAACGAGTCGCATCGCCGCGACGGCGTCTCGCTGTTCGAGATCGGTCACGTGTATCCGCCGGCCGAGGCCGAACTGCCAGCCGAGGCGGAGGTGCTCGGTGTTGTGCTTGCTGGTCGCGAGGCACCGGCGGCGGTGGCCCTGTGGGATGAGATCTGCGCTGCGCTTGGCGTGGGCGCTCAACTCGATCAGTCGACTCCCGGGCCGGGGATGCACCCGACGCGCTCGGCGACCTTGCGGGCGGGACGTGACGAACTCGGAGTCGTTGGGGAGATCCATCCGAACGTGCTGGCCGAGTTCGGGGTGGCCGAGCGAGTAGCGGTGCTCGAGGTGCGACTCGACGTGCTCCTCGAGAGAGGCGAGCGGGTGTCGACTGCCTCGCCGGTTCCGCGCACGCCGAGCAGCGATCTCGACCTCGCCTTCCTCCTCGACGATTCGGTGCCTGCCGAGCGTCTGACAAAGGCCCTCAAGCAGGCAGCGGCGAACCGACTTGTTTCTCTCGAGTTGTTCGACGTGTTCCGAGGGGAGTCACTGGGTGTCGGTCGGAGGAGTTTGGCTTACCGCCTCCGTCTGCAGGATCCGGCTGGGAGCCTGACGGAGGCTGATATCTCGGCGATCCGAGGCGCCTGCGCCGCTGGCGCGCAGCGGGTGGGCGCGACCCTCCGCGCTCAGTGATCAGTTCGCGCTGAGGTCATCGGGCGCACTGGCGAGCCAGGCGAGACGCCCGCCCTGGCGGGCGAGAACACGTCGCCAGAGACTGTCGGGGCTCGAATCGACGAGGTCGCCGTCCTCGGAGTCGACGACGATCCATGCTCCTGTGGCGATCTCGGCGTCGAGTTGTCCTGGGCCCCAACCCGAGTAACCGGTGAAGATCCGGAGGCCGCGGAGTTCCGAGGCGATCAGCGCAGGATCGCCGGAGAGATCTACTGAGCGCACCCGGCCAACGATCAGGCTCTCGCGGTCGGCGCCGTCTTCGGCGATGCCGAGGGCGAGGAGCGCTTCCGGAGCGACGGGCCCGCCTGCGAACAATATGGCGGGCTCGGCAAGGAGTGGAAGCCAGCGATCGAGCGGCTCGGGGAGATGCGCGGAATCTGGCCGGTTGAGGATGACGCCAACGGCTCCGGCGTGATCGTGGTCAACCATGTAGACGACGGTTCGATCGAAGTTCTCGTCGACGAGCGGTGGGGTGGCCACGAGCAGACGGCCCGCTGTCGACATCAGAGGCATCGCCTCAGTTTGCTCGGGTTCGGCGCCGATCGCATGTTGGATGAGTATGCGCCATACCGTATGATCATGCGAATGTTGCGCACAGCGGTCGTCGGCGCCTCCGGGTTCACCGGCGCCGAACTCCTTCGGATCATCGATGTTCACCCCGAGCTCTCCCTCGAAGTCGCCACCGCTGACGCTTCGGTCGGCGCTCTGATCTCGGAGATACACCCCGCCCTCGCCGTCGCCCATCATGGCGCGGTGTTCTCCTCGGTGGACGTGGAGACGTTGGCCGAGATGGATCTCGTCTTTCTCTGTCTTCCCCACGAGGCTTCCCTGGAACTCGTTCCCCAGCTCATCGACCGCGCGAGGTGCGTCGTCGATCTCTCAGCCGCCTTCCGGCTTCGAGACATCTCGGCGTATCCGAGCTACTACGGCTTCGAGCACAGCCATCCCGAACTCGTTGAGCGCGCTGTCTACGGGCTTCCAGAGGTGTACCGAGCCGAGCTCGCGGGGGCTCGGCTCATCGCGACCCCCGGCTGCTACGTGACCGCAGCGGTGCTCGCTCTCCGTCCGCTGGTCTCAGCTGGCCTCATCGCCGACCGCGGGATCATCGTCGATGCCGCCAGCGGGGTGACGGGTGCTGGTCGGCGGAGCGAGCACGCCTACTCGTTCACCACGATCGACGAGAGCATGACCGCCTACGGGCTCGTCAACCATCGCCACACTCCCGAGATGGAGCAGGAGATCGGCGCCGAACTTCTCTTCACACCACACCTCGTCCCCATGAAGCGCGGCATCCTCGCCACCTGCTACGCCGAGCCGGTGGCCGATGATCTCAGCGAGGAGTCGGTACTCGAGGCCCTTCACGAGGCCTACCGCGACGAACCATTCGTGATCGTCGATCGGGCGATTCCCGCGACCGGTTCCACCGCTGGCAGCAATGCTGTTCACATCACGGCGCGCCTGGATCCGCGCACTGGTCGTGTGATCGTCGTCAGCGCGATCGACAATCTCGCGAAGGGCGCCTCGGGCGGTGCGGTCCAAGCGGCCAATGTCGCCCTCGGGATCCCTGAGACGGCCGGTTTGAGCAGGATTGGAGTAGCACCATGATCGGAGACGCCGCCGCGCGCGCCGCGACGCTCGTTGAGGCCCTCCCGTTCATCAGGCGATTCGCGGGGAAGGTCGTTGTGGTCAAGTACGGCGGCAACGCCCTCGCGGGAACGTCAGGCCATGACGCGCTCGACGTGTTCGCGCGCGACATCGTGCTCATGCGTCTCGTCGGGATGCGACCGGTGGTGGTGCACGGTGGCGGACCCCAGATCAGCGAACTGATGACGAAGCTCGGGAAGGAGTCGGAGTTCCGCAACGGGCTCCGAGTCACCGATGCCGAGACGGTCGACATCGCGAGGATGGTGCTCATCGGCCAGGTGAACCCCCAGATCGTCTCGGCGATCAACGTCCACGGAGATTTCGCGGTCGGAGTTAGCGGAGAGGACGGGGGATTGATTCGCGCCGTCGCCCGCGATCCCGACCTCGGGTACGTCGGCGATGTCGTGCGGGTCAATCCAGCCGTGCTCGATCGACTCATCGAGGACGAGTTCATCCCCGTTGTCGCGACGGTCGGCACCGACGAGGACGGTCAGGCGTACAACATCAACGCCGACACCGTTGCCGGCGAGGTCGCCGTGGCGCTCGGAGCGGAGAAGCTTGTGTATCTCACCGATGTCGAGGGACTGCGGCGCGATGTCGATGACCCCGACAGCCTCATCCGGCAGACATCCCCCAATGAGCTGGACGATCTGATCGCCGACGGCACCATCGCCGGAGGCATGATCCCGAAGGTCGCGAGCTGCGTTGACGCGGTACGCCGCGGCGTTCGGCGCGCTCACATCCTCGACGGTCGGATCGAGCACGTTCTGCTGCTCGAGCTCCTCACCCTCGAGGGGATCGGCACGATGGTTGAGGAAGTCATCGACGAGAGCATGGAGGCACGATGAGCGCCCACGCATTCGACGTCCAAGGAGGGGACCACTGCCCCTTCATGCCGGTCTTCGGTCCACCCGCTCGCATGATCGTCCGCGGCTCCGGAACCGAGGTCTGGGATAGCGACGGGCGCCGCCTGCTCGACTTCCTCTCGGGTATCGCCGTCGTATCGCTCGGGCACGCCAACGAGCGGATCGCCGAGGCGATCTCGGAGCAGGCGCGCACTTTGGTCCACGTCTCGAACTTCTTCGCGAATCCGGTCGCCACCGAGGCCGCGCGGAGGATCGACGGGCTCCTCGTGGAGGCAACTGGCAGCCACGGGCAAGTGTTCTTCACCAACTCTGGCGCAGAAGCGAACGAGTGCGCGATCAAGCTCGCTCGACGTCATGGCGGTCGAGGTCGGCACACCGTGGTGAGCGCGCTCGGCTCGTTCCACGGTCGAACGCTGGCCACGCTCGCCGCAACCGGTCAACCGTCGAAGCACGAGCCGTTCCAACCCATGCCTGAGGGCTTCCGGCACGTCGCATGGGGCGATCTCGATGCGATGAGGGCGGCCGTCGACGCCTCGGTCGCCGCGGTCCTCATCGAGCCCATCCAGGGGGAAGGCGGAGTGCAACCGGCGCCTGCTGGCTACTTGGAGGGCATTCGCGAGCTCTGTGACGCCACTGGCGCACTCATGATCGTCGACGAGGTCCAGACCGGATTCGCGAGAACCGGCCGATGGTTCGGGTTCGAGCACGCCGGTGTTTCACCGGATGTCGTCACGATGGCCAAGGGAATGGGGAACGGCATGCCCGTCGGCGCCTGCTGGGCGCCAACATCGGTCGCGCGCTCGTTCAGTCCCGGCGACCACGGCAGCACCTTCAGCGGAACAGCCCTCGCGACGTCAGCGGTCCTCGCGGTCATCGACGAGATGACACGTCTCGACGCGCCGAACCTCGCCGTCACCGGTGGCAAGCGGATCCGGGCTGCCCTGGCGGATCGCGCCGGAGTCGACGGCGTCCGGGGATCTGGTCTTCTCCTCGGCGTCGAGCTCGCCGAAGGACTAGTCGCAGCCGAGGTCGCCGCTGGTTGTCTGGAGGCCGGCCTGATCGTGAACGCGGTGAACGCCTCAACGATCCGCCTCGCGCCTCCACTGACCGTGAGCGCGGAGGAGATCGACGAGGCCGCGGAGATCCTCGCTGGCGTCGTGGCTGATCTCGCGTCGAGGAGGCCGTCCGATGGCTGAGCTGAACGCCATGCTCGACATCACCGATCTTGGCGCCGATGGCCTTCGGCGCGTGCTCCACTTGGCGCGGTCGCCGGTCTCGGACCTCGGGCGTCCCCTCGAGGGTGATGGTGTCGCGCTCGTCTTCGAGAAGCCGTCGAATCGAACCCGTCACTCCATGGAGATGGCGGTGGTGCAACTCGGCGGCCACCCGGTGTACACCCGCGGCGAGGAGGTCGGACTCGACACCCGTGAGCCGGTTGAGGACGTGATTCGCGTACTCGCTGGATACCACCGGATTGTCGCCGCACGAGTGTTCGACCACGGCCACCTCGTGCGTATGCGCGACGCGGCGGTGACCACCGTGATCAACCTCCTCTCCGACCACTCGCACCCGATGCAAGCCCTCGCGGATGCGCTCACGATGCAACGCGAGTTCGGGGAACTCACCGGGAGGGTCGTCGCCTGGGTTGGCGACTACAACAATGTCGCACGGTCCCTCGCCGAGGCTTCGCTTCTCCTCGGAATGGAAGTGCGCCTCGCGTGCCCTGCCGGTTACCAGGCGACCGACGTCGAACTCGAACGACTCTCAGGCCTCGGTGCTGCGGCGATCTCACAGACCGACGACCCGCGCGCAGCGGTAGTCGGGGCGCACGCCGTGCACACCGACACCTGGGTGTCGATGGGCCAGGAAGACGATGCCGCAGTACGACGCGCTGCGTTCGCTGACTACACCGTCAACACATCGCTCATGGCTCTCGCGGCGGACGACTCGATCTTCATGCATTGCATGCCGGCCTACCGAGGTCTCGAGGTTTCTGCTGATGTGTTCGACGGTCCGCGAAGCAGGGTGATCGTCCAAGCGCATGATCGGATGCACGCCGCTCGTGGTCTCCTCACGTTCATGGCGGGTGGGTCATGAGCGCCAAGGCCCGCCGACAGCAGGCGGTGACCCGGCTCATCGAAGCCTCCGAGATCGCGAGTCAGTCCCAACTCGTCGAGTTGCTCTCGGCCGAGGGGATCTCGGCAACGCAGGCCACGGTTTCGCGCGATCTCGACGACATCGGCGCGATCAAGATCCGTTCCTCGGCGGGACAGTCCGTGTACGCCTTGCCGGTGTTCGCCCCTGATCGCATCGCGCCGCTCGACCAGTTGCGGCGGGTGATGGGGGAGTGGGTGGCCGAGGTCACCCACTCCGGGTCGATCGTCGTTGTGCGCACGCCTCCCGGCTGCGCTCACGTGGTGGCCTCCGCTCTCGACCGAAGCGGGGTTGAGGGTCTCATTGGAACGGTGGCCGGGGATGACACGATGCTGTGCGTGGCATCGGAGGACGTCGGCGGCCAGCGACTCGCAGAATCGTTGAGGGAGCTCGCCGGCATCGAGGACGGATCGGGGCGATGAGCGCAGGATCAACGCTGTGGCACGGCCGATTTGAGGGGGGTCCCGCTGAGGCGCTGATGGCGTACACGGTGAGCCTGCCGTTCGATCGGCGTCTTGGCCCTCACGACGTGCGCGGCTCGAGGGCCCATGTCGCTGGCCTGGTTCGGGCAGGGCTCATGTCGGCCGAGGACGGCGAGCTCGTGCGAGTGGCTCTCGAGCAGGTTGAGTCCGAATTGCTCGCCGGGACCCTCGACTTCCTTCCTTCGGATGAGGACATCCATACCGCCGTCGAACGGCGGGTGACCGAACTCGCTGGAGAGGCCGGGGCGCGTCTCCACACGGCGCGGAGCCGCAACGACCAGGTCGCCACCGATCTACGGCTGTGGACACGCGAGGCCCTCCTCGATGTGGTCGACGGGGTGCTCGCCCTCCAAGGCGTGCTCGCCTCGCGAGCTGGGGAGTCGTTCGACATCACCCTGCCCGGTTACACGCACCTCCAACGCGCTCAGTCGGTGTCGCTCGCTCATCACCTCATGGCACACGCATGGGCCCTCTCTCGCGATGTCGACCGGCTGCTGTCGACGATCGAACGAGCCGATGTGTCACCGCTTGGAGCGGGGGCGCTTGCCGGGACTTCCTTGCCGATCGATCCTGAGTTCACGGCACGGGAACTCGGCTTCTCCTCGGTTTTCGAGAACTCCCTCGACGCGGTCGGCGACCGCGACTTCGTCGCCGAGGCACTCTTCGATTTGGCCCTTCTGGGCGTTCATCTCTCTCGCATCGGCGAGGAATGGGTGCTGTGGACCTCGGAGGAGTTCGGATTCGCCGTGCTCGATGACGGCTACGCGACGGGCTCCTCGATGCTGCCGCAGAAGAAGAACGCTGATATCGCGGAGCTCGCGAGGGGAAAGTCTGGACGACTCATCGGGCATCTGACGGGCCTCCTCGCGACGCTCAAGGGTCTTCCCCTCGCCTACAACCGGGACCTTCAGGAGGACAAGGAACCGCTCTTCGATGCTGTCGACCAGGTGGTGCTCGCTCTCGCGGCGGTCGGTGGCATGTTGGCGACCGCCCGGTTCGTTCCCGAGGCCATGGAGAGAGCATCTGGGGCCGAGGTGCTCGCCGCCACCGACCTCGCGGAGTTCCTCGTGCGATCCGGTCGACCGTTCCGGGAGGCGCACGCCACGGTTGGCGCGCTCGTTCGCCGTCATCTCGCCGGTGAGGGGTCGCTCGCTGATATCGCGTCCGACTCCCTCGGTGAGGAGGTGCGGGCCTTCTTCGGAGGTCTGAACGGCGCGGCGATGCGCACCTCGAGGGGCGGGGGTTCTCCTTCGGCGGCCAGGGATCAGCACGTTCGCCTCCTCGCCCGTCTTAGCGATGACCAGTCCCGGCGCGACAGGTGGACCGGGTGAGTGACACCCGGTTTCTCGCTGAGGTCCTGGTGACGATGCTGGTGATCATGGATCCGGTCGGCAACGTTCCGATCTTCCTCTCGGTCACGCGACGCCTCTCGGCGAGCGCTCGAAATCGGGCCGCGCTCGTGGCGGTAGTGACCGCGGCCGCCGTGATCGGGGTGTTCGCCATCCTCGGCCGTCAGGTGCTCGACTACCTCGATGTCTCGGTGCCAGCGCTTCAGGGTGCCGGTGGCCTCTTGTTGTTGCTGGTGGCGCTCGAGTTGCTGACCGGCTCAGATCGCGACGAGGCCGACGCCCTCGACCCAGACGACCATGTCGGTGTGGCGATGGTGCCACTTGGCACCCCGCTCTTGGCGGGGCCCGGAGCGATCGTTGCGACGATCGTCTTCGTCGGCCGGGCGGAGGACGCCGCGGATCGCAGCCTTATCGCTCTCGCGATTGCAGGAGTGCTGCTCGCCGTGTATCTCGCGATGCGCTTCTCCGGTCTCCTCATCCGGCTACTCCGCAACTCAGGGATCTTGTTGCTCAGCCGGATCGCCGGGCTCTTGCTCGCGGCTATCGCTGTGCAGATGCTCGCCGATGCGGTCATCGCTTTCGCCCGTCAAATCTGACGCCAGCCCGGCCGTCAGCGGTCGGTGATCTCGATCCACCGGCCGTGAGGGTGGGCGATGCCGACGGTGCGCTCGGAGCGTTGACCGCCCTTCCAGTGGATATGCCGGAGCACCGAGAGCGAGATATTCCTGTCCACCTCGCCCCAAGGGAGTTCGGGAGTTTCGTTTGGTGCCTCGAGGTAGATCCACGCGAGGTCGTCGTTGGCTCCGAGCCGATCCAACTCCTCCACATAGGTGACTCGATCTGAAGGGGTGAAGTAGGTGAGGCTCCAGGTGTTGACCACCACGGGGAGGCACCCAGCGGCGCGTGCGCGCTCCACGCCCTCTGCGACCCGGTCGACCCCCGAGCCGGTGAGGATCTCCACCTCGTTGCGATGGTCGGCCGCGACGGTGAGGGCCGCTCGGAGTCGGTCGACCCGCTCGATCTGGTCGGGCCAGAGACAGGCGAGCAGCCAGCGAGCCTCTTCAGGGTCTCGCGGGTCGATGGGAGACGGGTCGACGCCGAGTCGGTTGCCGATCCGGGGGAGTGATGTATCGAGCACGGCGTCAACCGTGGCGCCCCGCACGAGGCAGTCGAGTTCAGGTGCGCCTCCGGGCAGTCGCACTTCCCCTCCGTCCTCGTCGTGGAAGCGGTAGGTGAATCGGTCGAGGTGCAGGTTGAGTCCTGCGCTGGTGCCGATGTCGACGAGACCGAGTGGCGCTTGGCTGTCGGCGGCGATTGGGGAGAGGGCAAGGTAGATCAACGCGGCGCGTCCGACGTCGTTGGTCTGGGTAGATCGGTTCGAGATGGTGGATCGGAGAGCGCGCGCGTGCTTGGCGCAGAACGCGATGAAGGCAGGAACCGGGTCGCTGTTATCGGATTCGGATGTGATGGTTCGGTAGTGCCGGGCGAGTGGCTCCTCGGGTGATTCGAGCAGTCGATGGTGGACGGCAGCGAGGAGGAGCACCGGCCGCCGTTGTGGCGCGGGAACGCCGTCGAGGAGGGCGAGCACCTCGGGCGCGGCGGCGACTCCTTCACAGATCGCGCCGTAGGTGGGGGCCGCCCGGCGGATCTCGTCGGCGAATCGAGCGAAACTGGCGCCGAGGGAATCGCCGCTCTCGTTCATGCCGGCACGGTAATCGGGGAGATGTGGATTGGGCAGTGGCATGGCAAGATCAGACGATGGATCTGATCACCGAACTCGAGGCGCGTGGACTGGTTCACGATTCAACCGACCGCGCCGCCCTCGGTGCGCGGCTCGCCTCCGGACCGATTGGGGTGTACGTCGGGTTCGACCCGACAGCTGACTCGCTCCACGTCGGACATCTGCTCGGGCAACTCGGGCTCCGACGATTCCAAGAGGCCGGACACCGGGTCTTCCCCCTTGCTGGAGGCGCGACCGGGATGGTGGGAGATCCGAGCGGACGGTCCGAGGAGCGAAATCTGCTCACCCGGGAGGAGCTTGAGCACAACGTCCTCGCGATTAAAGGTCAGCTCGCTCGGCTTCTCGATTTCGAATCGACGTCGAATCCAGCGACGCTCGTCGACAACGCCGAGTGGACCGCGCCGATTGGGATGCTCGAGTTCCTCCGAGAGGTCGGCAAGCACGTCACGATCGGCCAGATGCTGGCGAAGGACTCGGTGCGCTCGCGTCTCTCGGGCGATACCGGTCTCTCGTACACCGAGTTCAGCTACATGCTCTTGCAGGCCAACGACTTCCGACACCTTCACGACGCGCACGGAGTCGAGATGCAGATGGGTGGGAGTGACCAGTGGGGAAACATCACCGCTGGTATCGATCTGATCCGTCGCACCTCGGGGGGTTCCGCTCACGGCCTCACGTGGCCCCTGCTGACCAAGTCTGACGGTTCGAAGTTCGGTAAGACCGCCGATGGAGCGGTGTGGCTCGATCCGGCCCGCACCTCGCCCTACCGTTTCCGACAGTTCTGGCTTCAGACCGACGACGCTGACGTGCGAGACCGCCTGCTGCGATTCTCGCTCCGGTCGGTCGAGACGATCGACTCCCTGGTTGATCAGCACACCGCGGCTCCTCACGAGCGCCGGGCGCAACGGGAGTTGGCTGACGAGCTCACGGCATTGGTTCACGGCCGTGAGGCAGCGGAAGCGGCGAGCGCCGCGGCGGCGGTGCTGTTCGGTCAAGATCCCCGCGAGGCCTCCGCCGAGGCGCTCGATGTCGTGGGCGCGGAGATCGATTCGAGCGAGGTCTCGGTCTCCGATCTCGCCGATGTCGCCGCCCTCATGGTGAGGGTGGGCCTCGCCTCAAGCCTCGGCGATGCGAGACGGACCATTGATGGGCGGGGTTTCCGATGCAACGGCGAGGTGATCGAACCCGGTGAGAGCCTTGAGACGGCTGATCTTCTTCCGGGTGGTCGCCTGCTCCTTCAGAAGGGGCGAAAGTCACATCACCTGGTCCGGGTTTTTTCCTGACATCGGGGTTGTTGCCGCCACACCGGGGCAGTAGCGTCTGCAGTCGCCTCTGAGACGGTTTTGTCCAGAGGGCACCAAGCCGGTCCGCCGGATGTGCCAGAGCTTCGGCTCCTTGAAAACGGAAGAGAAGACAGAACGCCAGTGCGGGCAGTCGGTCAGGGGGAGCTTCGGCTCCTGAGACACGACTGTCTGTCAATTCTGCTGCCGGGTACCCACCCGGTGGCAAACATAATTCAGTCAAGATCGCGGATCGCCGGGTCATTCCACTCGGTTCCGCGCTCGACTTCAGATCTGCCCGGTCAATGGACAACCGTCCGTGGGTCGGGCCGGTTCTTGTTGGAGAGTTTGATCCTGGCTCAGGACGAACGCTGGCGGCGTGCTTAACACATGCAAGTCGAACGAGGTCCATCCGATCTTCGGATTGGTGAAGACCTAGTGGCGAACGGGTGCGTAACACGTGAGAAACCTGCCCCGGTCTCTGGGATAACAGTTGGAAACGACTGCTAATACCGGATGCCGTCGGACCGTCGCATGGCGGACCGACGAAAGGGTTACCGGATCGGGAGGGTCTCGCGGCCTATCAGCTTGTTGGTGAGGTAACGGCTCACCAAGGCATCGACGGGTAGCTGGTCTGAGAGGATGATCAGCCACACTGGGACTGAGACACGGCCCAGACTCCTACGGGAGGCAGCAGTGGGGAATATTGCACAATGGGCGAAAGCCTGATGCAGCAACGCCGCGTGCGGGATGAAGGCCCTAGGGTTGTAAACCGCTTTCAGCAGGGAAGAAAATGACGGTACCTGTAGAAGAAGGTGCGGCCAACTACGTGCCAGCAGCCGCGGTGACACGTAGGCACCAAGCGTTGTCCGGATTTATTGGGCGTAAAGAGCTCGTAGGCGGTTCAGTAAGTCGGGTGTGAAAACTCTGGGCTCAACCCAGAGACGCCACCCGATACTGCTGTGACTAGAGTGCGGTAGGGGAGCGGGGAATTCCTAGTGTAGCGGTGAAATGCGCAGATATTAGGAGGAACACCAGTGGCGAAGGCGCCGCTCTGGGCCGTAACTGACGCTGAGGAGCGAAAGCGTGGGTAGCAAACAGGATTAGATACCCTGGTAGTCCACGCCGTAAACGTTGGGCACTAGGTGTGGGTCTCAACCAACGAGATCCGCGCCGTCGCTAACGCATTAAGTGCCCCGCCTGGGGAGTACGGCCGCAAGGCTAAAACTCAAAGGAATTGACGGGGGCCCGCACAAGCAGCGGAGCGTGTTGCTTAATTCGATGCAACGCGAAGAACCTTACCTGGGTTTGACATGTAGGGAAAAGCTCTAGAGATAGGGTGTCCTTCGGGGCCTTACACAGGTGGTGCATGGCTGTCGTCAGCTCGTGTCGTGAGATGTTGGGTTAAGTCCCGCAACGAGCGCAACCCTTATCCTATGTTGCCAGCATTTAGTTGGGGACTCATAGGAGACTGCCGGGGTCAACTCGGAGGAAGGTGGGGATGACGTCAAGTCATCATGCCCCTTATGCCCAGGGCTGCAAACACGCTACAATGGCCGGTACAGAGGGCTGCGATCTCGCGAGAGTGAGCGAATCCCACAAAGCCGGTCTCAGTTCGGATTGGAGTCTGCAACTCGACTCCATGAAGCCGGAGTTGCTAGTAATCCCGGATCAGCACGCCGGGGTGAATACGTTCCCGGGCCTTGTACACACCGCCCGTCACACCACGAAAGTCGGTAACACCCGAAGCCGGTGGCCCAACCCTTGGGAGGGAGCCGTCGAAGGTGGGATCGGTGATTGGGGTGAAGTCGTAACAAGGTAGCCGTACCGGAAGGTGCGGCTGGATCACCTCCTTTCTAAGGAGTTTCTCTCCACCGTTGAGTGGTCATTCGACCACCCGGTGCGAGACACTTCCAGTTGGTGCACTGGCGTGTCGTTCGGTCCTCCGAAACGGGTTGCAGGGATTCGGTCCCTCCTCGTGGACGACGATTGTCGACATGTCTTCTCTTCCGTTTTGAGGGAGTCCCCTCAGGCGCCGCTACGTCGATCTTCGATCCGTATGCGTCATCGCGCACCTTGAGAACTGCAGAGCAAGCACGAGCATCTTGTTCGTTTTAATAACGATCGAATAATGAGTATTTTCCAAGCTACAAAGAGCCAACGGTGGATGCCTTGGCGCCAAGAACCGATGAAGGACGTGAGTGACTGCGAAAAGCTGCGGGGAGCCGTCGACTAGGCCTCGATCCGCAGATGTCCGAATGGGGAAACCCAGCACTCGTCATTGAGTGTTACCCCGGCCTGAATACATAGGGTCGGAGGAGGGAACCGGGGGAATTGAAACATCTAAGTACCCCGAGGAAAGGAAAGCAACCGCGACACCCTGAGTAGCGGCGAGCGAAACGGGTATAGACCAAACCGTATCAGTGTCAAGCCTGACGGCGTTGCTGATGCGGGGTAGCGGGACCGAGAGCGTGAGCGTCAGATCATGCACGGAGTTACCAAGTTGCTGTATAGGAGAAGTCACCTGGAAAGGTGGGCCGGAGTGGGTAATAGCCCCGTATCCGAAATGCACGCAACCTCCGCTCGGGATCCCAAGTAACGCCGGAACCGAGAAAGCCGGCGTGAATCTGTGGAGACCACTCCATAAGTCTAAGTATTCCTTGGCGACCGATAGTGAACCAGTACCGTGAGGGAAAGGTGAAAAGTACCCCGGGAGGGGAGTGAAATAGTACCTGAAACCGTTGGTTTACAAGCAGTTAGAGAGTCGTCACCTTCGGGTGGCCTCGATAGCGTGCCTTTTGAAGAATGAGCCTGCGAGTTACGGTATGTGGCAAGGTTAACCAGTGATGGGTAGCCGAAGCGAAAGCGAGTCTGAATAGGGCGTTGAGTCGCATGCTGTAGACCCGAAGCCAAGTGATCTATGCATGGCCAGGTTGAAGCGGAGGTAAGACTCCGTGGAGGACCGAACCCACGTCAGTTGAAAATGGCGGGGATGAGCTGTGTATAGGGGTGAAAGGCTAATCAAACTTGGCGATAGCTGGTTCTCCTCGAAATGCATCTAGGTGCAGCGTCGTGTGTTCAGTGCCGGAGGTAGAGCACTGATTGGGCTAGGGGGCCTACAAGCTTACCGAACCCAGTCAAACTCCGAATACCGGTACTCCAGAGCACGGCAGTGAGTCCACGGGGGATGAGCTTCGTTGGACGAAAGGGAAACAGCCCAGACCATCAGCTAAGGCCCCAAATTCTGAACTAAGTGGAAAACGATGTGGGATTGCCCAGACAGCCAGGAGGTTGGCTTAGAAGCAGCCACCCTTGAAAGAGTGCGTAATAGCTCACTGGTCGAGTGGTCCTGCGCGGACAATGTAACGGGGCTCAAGTTCAGAGCCGAAGCTATGGGTTCGTACTTTGTACGAGCGGTAGAGGAGCGTTGATGCTGCAGCGAAGCGGCTGTGTGAACAGTCGTGGAGCGGTATCAAGTGAGAATGCAGGCATGAGTAGCGAGAGAGGGGTGAGAAACCCCTCCGCCGTAAGCCCAAGGGTTCCTGGGGAAGGCTATTCCCCCCAGGGTTAGTCGGGAGCTAAGGCGAGGCCGAAAGGCGTAGTCGATGCACAACTGGTCAATATTCCAGTACCACCGTGTCCGCGCCAAGTCCAATGGTGACAACGTCGGGGCTGTTTCCTTCGGGAAGCGAACCAACCGAGTTGCCGGCGGATAGCTGAAGGGGGACGCAGGAGGGTAGGTGAGCCGGGGCGATGGTAGTCCCCGGGTAAGCGTGTAGGCGGGCCCTGATGAGAGTCGGGGCCACAACGCTGAGACGTGATGCCGATACCGAAAAGGTTAAGTCACTGATCCCATGCTGCCAAGAAAATCCCAGCAGTGAGTTGGCACGGTGCCCGTACCCCAAACCGACACAGGTGGGCGGGTAGAGAATACCAAGGCGATCGGGAGAACAATGGTTAAGGAACTCGGCAAATTACCTCCGTAACTTCGGGAGAAGGAGGACCTCTGATGGTGACGATCCATGCGATCCGAGCTGTCGGAGGTGGCACAGACCAGGGGGTAGCGACTGTTTACCAAAAACACAGCAGCGTGCGAAGCCGTAAGGCGATGTATACGCTGTGACGCCTGCCCAATGCTGGAAGGTCACGGGGAACGGTTAGCTCTTTGAGCGAAGCTGTGAACCTAAGCCCCAGTGAATGGCGGCCGTAACTATAACGGTCCTAAGGTAGCGAAATTCCTTGTCGGGTAAGTTCCGACCTGCACGAATGGCGTAACGACTTCCCCGCTGTCTCAACCATTGACCCGGCGAAATTGAAGTACGAGTAAAGATGCTCGTTAGCTGCGGAAGGACGAAAAGACCCCGTGGACCTTTACTATAACTTGGTGTTGAGTCTTGAATGTCGTTGTGTAGGATAGGTGGGAGACT
>Ga0181578_10000012_pt1 | contig 150771 bp, 132 predicted proteins | sample 071ome_21_FD_148659 | JGI IMG/M metagenome (GOLD analysis project Ga0181578, IMG submission 148659) | Coastal salt marsh microbial communities from the Groves Creek Marsh, Skidaway Island, Georgia - 071401CT metaG (spades assembly) | ecosystem: Environmental > Aquatic > Marine > Intertidal... | reverse complement strand
ATGGCCCGTTTGCGTCAAAGGCGATGTCGGTACCTGTGGCAAAGGCCTTTCTTATTGTGGTTGGCAGCTTGCTATTGGCAATATCGGCCCAAGTTAAAATCCCGTTTTATCCAGTGCCGGTAACTGGTCAGACGCTAGTGGTGCTGTTGATCGGCATGACCTACGGCGTTCGGCTTGGCGGTGCTACGGTTGCGGCCTATTTATTGCAAGGCGCGATGGGGCTGCCAGTTTTTGCGGGTAGTGCCGTTGGCATGGCTGCATTGTTGGGGCCAACGGGCGGTTATTTAGCCGGATTTTTGGTTGCGGCGGTTGTCATGGGCTTTCTGGCCGAGCGCGGTATGGGGCGTGGCATGATTAGCACGATTGCTGCAATGCTGATCGGTAATGCGATCATTTACGCGATGGGTGTTTCTTGGTTGACGAGCTTTATCGGTGTTGAAAAAGCGCTGGCCGCTGGTGTCTTGCCATTCCTTTATGGTGATGCGTTAAAGCTGGCTGTGGCGGCTTGCATGATGCCGGCTGCGTGGCGGTTTGTGAAAGGTGCCCAGAAATAGGGTGGAAAAAGCGCCGCTAACGCGGCCAAGGACATAAAAAAAAGCCCCAGTATTTGCCGGGGCTTTTTTTCTGTCTTTTTTTCTGGGCTTTTTTAGATAGCCCCTGTCTATGACAGGCTGGTCAGAAACTGATTGTCATTTGCTGGGCTCTCAACAGGCAGCGGTGCATGGCCTAACGTCTCAAACTCATCCAGCACGTCAGCAATATCCAGAACCTCTGCTTCACCGGAAGCTTCAATAATTTCGAGAAGGCGCTCTTCGGGCGACTCGCCCTCATGATGTAGGATCGTGACCGCGATCACCGCAGCGATGCTGCTAGTGGCGATATTATCGTGATTACTGGCAGGCCTTACGAAAGGAATGACGCGGCAATCTTGCCGTGAGTCATGATCGGTCATGCGCATGACAATACTCCATTGGCGAAGGAAGGTTGTTGGGATAGGTGGTTGCTAGGATGGACAAGAGGTGAGCATTGGGATGGGCGTTGCTCACGCCATAAATCAACAAATTGATCTAATCTTGCCTTTTCCATACGAAATATAGTGTGTCTTGATTTTCACTATGGGGAAAGTGAAAAATGCGAAAAACGCAAAAAACCCGAAATTTTTAAATGCTGGCGATGATTTTTAGCTGGCGATTTGCAAGAATCCGAGCGCTATTTCGTGCCTTTGGGAAAGGGCTGCCAACAAAGGGGCTGCAGGGGGCGGTGGTTGGCCAGACCCCGTGCAGCCCTGATTAATCCTGTGCGTTTGAGCGATGCCGGCGTTTATTCAGCCTCATCCAAAACCTTGCGGGCAGCACGCATACATTCCAATGCCTGCGGAACACCACAATAAATTCCGATCACATGGATGATGGCGCGCAATTCTTCGCGTGTGACACCATTTTTGATGGCGCCGCGACAATGTAATTCCCACTCGGTCATCTTTCCAAGTGCGCCAATCATGCTCAAATTCATCATTGAACGTGTCTTGACGTCAATCGCCTCATCGCCCCAGCCAAAACCCCAGCACCAAGCGGTCATTGCCTCTTGGAAGGGGCGTGAGAAGTCATCCGCGCCATCCAATGACTTTTGAACATAGTCATCACCTAGGGTTGCTTTGCGCTTTTTCAGGCCAGTTTCAAATAGATCTTTATCCATGGGCTTTCCATTCTGTTCTCAAAGGTTAACGGCGTCAGATCGCCGCGTTTTGTTATTTGGATCGTGTTTTGTCGGACCGGACAACCGGGTAAGATTGCGGACAGGGGGGTAAGACTGCGGACAGCGAGCCAGCCAGTCAATAGGATTTATCCGGCAGGGTTTATCCGGCAGCTATACCACCGCGCAGGATCAGCCGACCCGATAAAGAATTATGCCTCGCTTTTTAAATTCAAAACACCTTAATTAGTAAATTTGAGTTAACCTGAGCGCAGGGTATGATTGGCGTCGGGTCAGGCGCAGGCTTTATCAAAACCTCGGAGAATATGCCGGATCTAATACCGGATGTGATAAAGGTAACGATGAAAAGATGATCGAAGTAATTCCAGCACCACAATCCAAACAAGGTTACAGCAGGTCTGATACGGGAACATCTGCCGGAAAGGTAGAATTACTGGTCGCGGCGACGGACTTCTTTGCTAATCGTCTATTGACACGCAAACAACAGAGACAGCTGACGTTTCTGATCGAATTTACTGCGCACCCCGTGCGGGGGCCAATCAATCTTGAGACGATGGCTGGCAAATCTGGGCTGTTCGGGTTTCGCCCACCACGCCTGTTTGAGATGACTGTTTCATCGGCTGCGGGGATGCGCGCGGCGCTGGAGGCAGTCGCTGTTGAGATGGTCTATATTGCGCAGATTTTGAGTCGGCGTTTGGAAATCTTTGCCAAAAAGCGGAAAATTGAGGGTCAGCGCGAAATAGCGTTAAAGTCGCGCTGGCTTGGCAAACGGGCGGTATTTATTGATACCGTGCCAAAGTCTGAACGGGCATGGGTGGCCGAGGCTGAAATGACCGCACAACAGCTGGTTGGCGAGTTTCTGGCCTGGTCTTCGGGCCGCGTTCAAACGGTTCCGCGTCAACGTCCTAAGGGAAATAAAATCGGCCTATATCGGGTGCGCCCGACCAGAATTGTGATGCCAGCTTCGAGTCAGGTCTTGGTTGATCAGCAAGGCTGGGGCGATCAAATCGATGATGCTGCTTGGTCGCCAGCTATGGATGACGCACCGGCATTGCACGCCACCCGCCTTGATCCGGTAACACCCAACGGGTCTGATCCTGTGTTACAGCCTGCCGATTTTCTGGTGGCGCATGATCCGGCGCATGATCCGGCATTGGTGAACAATGACGACAGGGTTAAACAAAGCCGGCAATTGCTGCCCGCACAGCCATCCGCTGCGGCCATTATGCCGGTTGATCAGCCGCCAACGCCGGAATTTGTTATTCTTGTCGATTTGCCGGCACTGGGTTCGGCGCGGCGGCTGAATAGTGCTGCCTTTCACGGCAAGCTAAATGATCTTCTGGAGCGCGGCCTGATCGCAAGAGAGTCCGCAACCGCCGCGATGCGCCTTGCTGCTGATCGTTATCGTCACAAGCCCTAGTTTGGTAAAGCGTCACTGGTGTGAAACACACCGCAAGCGCGGCTGAACTATCTGGCGTTGAATTATCGGCCCTTGAATTATCTGGTGTTGAATCATCTGGCATTGAATTTTCTGGCATTGAATTATTTGATGACCTTTGCGCCGCAAATGGATATGGTTGGCCGCACTATATTATGGCCCGCTCGCTGATATGCGCTGGCCACTGTCAAGGGTCGTTGGGAAAACAGGTCTAAACCATGAATATCTATAAAAGCGTCAAGGATGAAGTTCTGGTGCCAATCCATCCTGCTGGCTGGCCATTTATTTTCTTATTCATTCTTGTATCAGCGGTCGCAACTTATTTCTGGGCATGGTTTGTCTTGCCCGGCAGCTTCTTAAGCCTGTGGTGCATCTATTTTTTCCGCAATCCAAAACGCACAACGCCGGTTAGCGACCATCTGGTGATCTCGCCCGCGGATGGGCGTGTTTTGTCGACCGGAATTATGCCCGTGCCAGATGATCTTGATCTGCCAAAAGGTGAGTGGCGGCGTATATCGATTTTTATGAATGTTTTTGATGTTCATGTGAATCGGGCACCGGTCGCGGGCAAGGTTATTGCCACGTCCTATCATAAAGGCGCGTTTTTGAACGCAAGTCTGGATAAGGCGTCCGAGCAGAATGAACGGCAGAATATGGTGTTAGAAATGGCCTCGGGTCAGGCGGTCGGGGTTGTGCAGATTGCCGGTCTGGTGGCGCGCCGTATTTTGCTGGAGGCTGCTGTTGGTGACCATCTAAATATTGGCCAGCAATATGGCATTATTCGCTTTGGAAGCCGGGTTGATGTTTGGCTTCCGGCATCAACTCCGGTGGCGGTTCTGGCGGGACAAACCGCGGTGGCTGGCGAGACAATTCTTGCCGATCTTTCTGGGGCGATGACTGAAATCACCGACGGGATTTGCCGATAATGAGCGAACGTCCGCAAAAGAAACGGCGGTTCCGGTCAGTTTCGATTTACTGGCTTTTGCCAAATATATTGACTGTCGCCGGTTTTGTATCCGGGTTGACGGCTTTGCGGTTTGCTATGGATGGACGTTGGGCCGGTGTTATCGTGCTCATCAGCGTGGCGGCGGTGTTTGATGCGCTGGACGGCCGTACGGCACGCCGGTTTCAAACATCCAGTGCCTTTGGTGCGGCGCTTGATAGCCTGTCTGATCTGGTCGTGTTTGGCGTGGTTCCGGCTTTGTGTCTTTATATATGGGCGTTACAGGGTGCGGGCACGATCGCCTGGTGGGCAACCTTGTTTTATGCAGTCTCGATCGCGTTACGTCTGGCGAGGTTTGACTCGGAACTGCCTGACCCGCCTGAATATGCGAAAGCCTATTTCACCGGTATTCCAGCACCAGCGTCAGGCTTTCTGGTATTGCTGCCGATTGTGATTGATTTGCAATTTGATCTGGAAATTGCGCGTGATGCAAAATGGGTTTCAGCGTGGCTTGTGCTCATTGGCGCAGGGGCGGTCAGTGCGCTGCCAACCTTTGCCGGCAAACGACTGAAATTGCCGGTTGCTTCTGTATTGCCAGTGCTGGCGGCAATTGGTTTGCTTGGTGCTGCGGTGGTGACCGAACCGTGGCTGACCTATATGGCGGTAGTGATCATTTACGCCCTGAGCCTGCCATTATCGACATTGCGCTTCATGCGGGAACGCCGCCATTTTGAAGGTAGCGATAGCTAGCAATTCTGTTCATTATCTTGTTGGGCGGCGATACGTTCACGATGAAATAGATAAATCCCGCACGCAACAATGATAATCACCCCAAGAATTGTGCTTTTGGCAGGAAGATCGCCAAAGACCAGATAGCCCAGAATTACCGATGAAATAATTTCCATATATTGAAACGGTGCGAGCACACTCGCCGGTGCATTATTTGCCGCCCAGACGATGAAAATATGCCCGATCGTGGCGATCAATCCCATATAAATGATCCATTCAAACTGCTGGGCATCCGGCATAATAAAACCGGTGCCAGAAATGGTGAACATCTGTCCGATAATCATCGTCATGCCAAGCACGAAGGCGGCTGTGACCCCGACGATAAACTGCATCTGATAGGGGTGCGCCCTGCCTGCAAGCTGTCGTGTTATGGTGACATAGCCAGCCATAGCAACCGCCGTCGCCAGCGGATAAAGTGCCGGTGTACCAAAAATGACAAGGCTTGGTTGCAAGATCACCATGACACCTAATAGCCCGATGATAATCGCAATGATCCTACGCTGCCGGATTTGCTCGCCAAGGAAAATTGCCGACAGGGCGGTGAGGATCAGCGGCTGGACAAAATAGATCGAGATAGCCTCAGCCATCGGTAAATGTTGAAGCGCGGCAAAGAAACAGACCGTGGCAATCGCTAACAGAATACCGCGGGCAAACTGCATCATAAGGGTACCAGTCGGGATATGCCATTGACGCGCCCAGATCACCAGCGGTGCCATCAGTAAAATCTGCATGACGAACCGCATAAAGGTGACCTCGACTGGATCAAGCCCCTGTCCTAAAAGCTTGGCAAAAACATCAAGCCCCGGAATAAACAACATCGCAGCGCAAAGTTGCAGGATGCCCGTTGTCGTGCCTTTGGTGCTGGTGCGATGGTCATTTGAAGCTGCCGGTATCATGGCCAAAACAGTTCCTGCAATACGGCCAAAGGTCAATTGAATTCGGTTATGGTGAAAGCGTTGATAACAATCGGCGCGATGAAAATCATGCGGGGGACTAGATTGCTTTCCTCATCCGGCTTATAGTCGACAAGAACTATAACCAACACTTTAAACGGGCGGTGCCATGACAAGCGGGCTGATTGAAAAATGCCTTAATAATGGTATCCGCATGACCAGCCAACGGCAGATTATTCTGGGTGTTATCGAGGGGTCTGAGGATCATCCCGATGTTGACCAGCTTTACCGGCGCGCGGTTGAGCAAGACCATACGATTTCAATTGCGACTGTTTATCGTACGGTGAAATTGCTGGAAGAGGCTGGGGTTATTGACCGGTTAGAATTTGGTGATGGCCGCGCACGCTATGAAGAGTCCGGCGAGCATCATGAACATCTTGTTGATGTTGAAACCGGTGAAGTGATTGAGTTTTACCATGCCGAATTAGAGGCCTTGAAAGAGCAGATTGCGCGCGAAATGGGGTATGAGCTGGTTGATCACCGGCTTGAGCTATTTGGCCGCAAGCTGAAATCCTAAATTACATAGAAATTGATAGAGATAAGCCACATTCGACGCGCCTTGTGAGCGGTAAGGTGGCCATGTTTGCTGGGTGAAACAGGGGCATTTGGCGGTTAAGACCGTGCTGATTGTGCTTTTGCCAGAAACTATTTATAGACATTAGAAGTACCGATTTTCATGTGTCTAGTTGGCTTCTGGCACGCCGGCTGACCGCTATTCTGGATATCATCTCAATGCAGGCGACAAGCAATACCGGCAATGTAATCAGGCTTGCGGCGGCGCAGGCGCTGTCGATGACGACAATGAACGTCAATATCATCAACACCGCGCTTGTTGGCAGCCTCTTATCGCCGGTTCCATGGTTGGCGACCCTTGGGCTGTCACTGCAATTTGTGACATCAATGTTAACAACCTTGCCAGCGTCATTGCTGATGGTGCGTTTTGGTCGGCGTCCGGTCTTTATGGGCGGCGTGATGATTGCCGCGATATCTGCTTTTACCCAAGGGATCGCCATTCTCATCTCAAACTTCTATTTGTTTTGCGCGGCGTCAATGGCGCTTGGCATTGCGCATGGCTGTGCCGGTTTTTATCGCTATGCCGCGGCTGACAGCGCCGAAGAATCGCAAAAGCCAAAGGCCATTTCCTATGTGCTGGCGGGCGGGTTGCTCGCTGCTTTTATGGGGCCGGAAATCGCTCGAAATACGGTCGATTTTGTGCCCGGCCATCTCTATGCAGGATGTTTTTTCAGCGTTGCCGCAGTCCAGCTTGTCTCGCTAGGGTTTTTATCCGGCGTCAAAATTCCAAAGCCAACGCTGACCGGGTCGGGTGGACGCCCGATTGGCACTTTTTTCACGATGCCCGTTTTTGTGGTGGGGGCGATCAGCGCTGCCATCGGCTATGCGATGATGAGCTATATGATGACAGCAACGCCGCTTCAGGTGGTGAATGTCGCCAAGCTAGGCACATCAGCAAATGCGACAATTATCCAGTGGCACGTTGTTGCCATGTTTGCGCCCGCTTTTTTCACGGGTAACCTTATCAGCCGGTTTGGTGCGCCGGTGATTTTAACCGCAGGTGTTCTGACGTATCTTGCGGCAATTGCCAGTGCGGTCCTTGGTATCGGCTTTTGGTGGTATTTCGTCTCGCTGGCGCTGATGGGGCTGGGCTGGAATTTTCTTTACATCGGCGGCAGCTCGTTGGTCGCAAGTGTGGCCAACCCCGAAGAACGCGGGCGGGTTCAGGGCATTGCTGATCTGATCACAACAACCTCAGTTGCAACCGCGTCGCTGGTTGCCGGTGCGCTACACAGCCAGTTCGGCTGGGAAGTCATGGTGTTATCAGCATTGGGACCGGTGCTAATCATCGCCCTATCACTGTCCTGGCTGATTTTATCACGCCGCAGCATGCGGGTTTAATGGCGCGATTATTCTTCTGTAAAAACACTTATATTGCATTGCAGCATAAGAAATTGGCTGATTTAATTAAACACGAAATGGAAACAATCAATTTTCAAATTAGATTTTATAAAGAAATGAGCCAAAAAAAAGGTCGTAAGCAAGCTCACGACCGAGTCTAGGGAGGAAACACACAAACTCACGTTTGGTGCAATGCAGTATATGAGATTATTATCATTTTAAGTCAACCCCACTGACTAATTTAAATGATAGAAAAAAAGATGCAGGTCGCGGCTAGGCGTGATTTAGCCTGAAAAATCAGGTTTTTTTTGGATTTTTTTGCGGCTGAATAACTGGAATTGGCGGCATTTTGGCAAAAATTCGTGCTGGATCGTCATCAATGAGCCGCATCGACTGGAGGCTATGAGCAGAATCGCGCTTGGCGAGGCGATTGCCGGTCTGGTCAAGAATCAGGGCGTGATGGCAGTAATCGGGTGTTCGCAGCCCCAAAAGCGCCTGTAACAGCCGGTGAAGATGTGTTGAAGGCGCCAGATCATTACCGCGGGTCACAAGCGTAATACCGTCAAGCATATCATCGACCACAACTGACAGATGATATGAGACGGCAATATCGGCACGGGCGATAACCACATCACCAAATTGTGCCGGATTGGCAGTTTGGTATCCGGCAAGATAGTCAAACCAGCCAAGTTTATCGCCTTGTGCCCGCGCGGACGCCATTTCAAGAGCGGCACCCATCCGCAACCGCCAAGCCGCACCAGTGCCGGCAGCACGGCGGCGATCTATTTCAGCCGCACTTAACAGCCGGTCGGTATTGCTGACGATGTCGTCGCTCGCTGTCATTGGCGGGTCAATATTTGGTGGCGCGGATGGCGATGTATGCGGCGCGCTGAGCAGCGCGTTTAATTCCCGGCGACTAAGATAGCATGGGTAAACAAGCCCCATATCCTGAAGTGTTTTAAGTGCGGCTTGATAGGCGGGCATCCGCTGCGATTGGCGGGGGGCATTGCAGCCGGCTGTATCGGTCGTTGCCGCGCTATGCCATGCCAGCCCAAGCCAGTCTAAATCGTTGAAAATCTCTGCGGCGAAATGATCGCGGCAACGTGTGTGATCAATATCATCAATCCGCAGGATCATTTTCCCGCCCGATTGTGCCGCCAAATCATGCGCCACCTTTGCCGCATAGGCATGGCCGAGATGCAAAAGCCCAGTAGGGCTTGGTGCAAACCGGGTGATAAACGGACGATTCATTGCGGTAATCTCGCTGTTCCACTTGCCCCAGACCTATCGCTTTGCAACAATTTCGTCAATCAGGATGCGGCGTGGCTAAGATGTCGCGCGGGTTACGCATACCGCCCAACAGGAGAGATAAAATGGAAATTCGTAGTTATGGTGATTTGTCTGGGCCTTTTATCCCGCCGGCCAGAGGGGGGCTTGCGAGCAGTCTTATCGTGCTGCTGCATGGGTGGGGAGCCGATGGCAATGATCTGGCTGACCTGGCCCATCCGATTTCAGTACGGTTTCCCGGGGCCGCGTTTTTTGTGCCGAACGGGCCAGCACCATGCCGAATGAACCCAGCCGGACGCGAATGGTTTGATATTGATGATCGGGTGAACGGGCCGGTTGCCGCCGCGCCGGTCATTGATGCCGCGATTGCCGCAGCTCTGGCAGACTTAAATTTGCCCGCCTCGGCATTTGCGTTGGCCGGATTTTCACAAGGCGGCATGATGAGCCTTCATTGCGGGTTACGCCATCCGGAACCGGCGGCGGCGATCATCAGCTTTTCTGGTGCCCTTTTATTGCATGAGGATCTTGCCGATGGCGCGACCTACCCGCCGGTGCTGTTGGTTCATGGCACAGATGATCAAGTTGTGCCATTCTCGCTGCAGGCGGCGTCACGAGATGTGATGCAGAGCCGTTCAATCGAGGTGGAAGCGGTTGCCTGTCACCGGCTTGGTCATGGCATTGACCCTGACGGCCTGTCAGCCGCGATTGCCTTTCTGGCCAAACATCTGCCAGCCTAAAAGGGCGCATTGCGCAAAATGCTGGCATCACGTTGCGTAATCTATATTTAGGGGGTGCGTCAAAGTAGCTGTCCATATATTGATTCCATAGGGTTGTTTTTCCGTCTCTACCGTGTTCTGCTTTTTTCGTGGTTATTGTGGTTAGATTTTGACTGAGATTTGGAAGGGCCTTTCGTCTTAGAACAGGGAGACAATGATGAATGCAGGTAGTTTTGCTCCGGCTTTGGTGTTAAATGCAGATTTCCGGCCGTTAAACTATTTTCCGCTATCGCTATGGTCGTGGCAGGACGCGATCAAAGCTGTCTGTTTGGAACGGGTCACAATCATCTCGGAATATGAGCAATCAATCTCGTCACCAACGACGGTGATCAACCTGCCTTCGGTCATTGCGTTAAAGGAATATGTGCCGCAAAATCGAAACCCCGCCTTCACCCGTTTTAACGTGTTTTTGCGGGATCGTTTTTCCTGTCAATATTGTGGCAACGGCTTTTCAGCGTCGGATCTGACGTTTGATCATGTCGTGCCACGATCCAAGGGGGGGCGAACGAACTGGACAAATGTCGTGGCGGCGTGCAGCCCGTGTAACCTGCGCAAAGGCAACAAGCTGCCAGGCCAGTGTAATATGCATCCGCTGTTGCGGCCATCAGCACCTAATATGTGGCAGTTACAGGAAAATGGCCGTGCCTTCCCGCCGAATTATCTGCATGAATCGTGGCGCGATTATCTTTATTGGGATAGTGAATTGCAAAGCGACGATTAAAAGTCGCTGGTCACGGATCAAGGCCGTGATATGCCGCGATAGCGGGCTTTAGACCAGCCTCTGGCAGTTAAATTTTCTCAGTTAAATTTTTTCAGCGATTTTGATGGCGGTGCGGCATCCGGTCTGAATGACATCATGCAGCAATTTATAGTGGCGTGCTTCCCGCCCTTTGTAATCGACCGCAATATCGCGGTGTTCCAGCTCTTCATCGCGGAACCGTTCGATTTTTGCTTTCAGCGCGGCCTCGTCACTGCCAAGATTTTCGGCCTGCTTTTGGTAATGCTCGCCGATCACCTCTTCAACCGCGATCGTGCAGGCCATCGCAGCCTTTGGCCCCATTGCCGCGGTGACAACGCCAAGCGCAAAGCCGGCCGCACCCCATACTGGATCCAGCAGGGACGGGCGCACCCGACGTTCGTTGATCAGGCTATCAAAGGCTTCAAGATGTTCGACCTCTTGTGCCATCATATGACGGATTTCATCACCCATCGGGTGTTTGCCTAGCACCACAAGCTGTCCGCGATAGATTTGCTGGGCGGCACGTTCGCCAGCATGATCAACACGAATATAACGCTCAAGGTCACGCCGGTTGGTGGTGTCTTTTGACGGGGTCATGGAAAATCCTTTGACGGTCACTGGCAAAACAAGGTTTAGATACGCCTTAACGAGATAAGAGCCGCGGCAATAATGTCAAGGCTGATAAGCGCATTCCACCCTGCCATCGACAGGCCAAACAGCGACCATGCAACATCATCACAGCGTACCAGCGGCGTGTCGAGCAGCTGCTGCGTCATCGCGGTAATATCACCATCTAGGGCGAGGTTTGATGTGCAACCACTTGGCCCAGCCCAAAACCCCCATTCAATACCGGCATGATAACTGCCCAAGGCTGCACTGATCAGACCCGCGATTAGAATGAGCCCAAGCATCAGCCGCGGCATAATGCCGCGAAGCCCAATAATGGCAAGGATCATAACAGCCAGATGCGGCCAGCGTTGCCAGATGCAAAGGCTGCAAGGTGCCAGTCCGCCGACATATTGAAATAAAATTGCGCCGCCAAGCAAACTCGTCGAAATGCCACCAGCAATATAGAGACCAAGGCGCTGGCTTATCGGCGGAATGATATAATCGCTCATCGTGTCATCCCTATCGCGATCGCAAACAAACAGACTAATGCCGTTATCAGCAGGATGACTATTTTAGGGTTTCCGTTATGTCTGGCAATAGCCGCGACAATGGCAAAGCGCAGGCCGCGACCAAAGATCGAGGTCAGAATAAACGGCAACAAGCCAAAGCCGCCAAGGCCCGCGCTGACAGCGATAACCTTATAGGGAAGTGGTGAAAAAGCCCCCAGAAATACAAGGAAAATACCAAATTCGGCAAAACCCGTCTCGACAGCCATAAAGGCAGCTGGTGCCGCCAGTTTGGCTGGTAATAGCGCCAGCCAATCATGAATATGAGCGCTGAAATATGCGCCAATTGCCCAGCCGCCAACCCCGCCAATTACCGATGCCGCCGTGCAGCCAATGGTTAGCTGTCGCCAGCGAGCGGGACGCGCCAGCACCGTCGCAACCAACAGCGGGTCGACAGGTACGGGGATGATGATCGATTCCAGCGCGGCAAATAGGTACATCGCGCGAACGGCCAATGTTGTCGCTGCGGCGCGGATGATAAAATCATATTGCTGTTTTAATAATCGCCAAAGCGGCATCTGTCACCGTTGATCAGGCTTCGGTTTTTGCGCACCAACGTCGCAAACAAGTCGTTGTTGGTACGGCTGAAGGGACTTGAACCCCCACTCTGTCACCAGAAGCGGATTTTGAATCCGCCGCGTCTACCATTCCGCCACAGCCGCGTTTACCAACAAGAAAACAGTTCCTACCCAAATTATGCGGATGACGCAAGCCTCTCGGACACTGCTTTCGCCAGTTTCTCCATCGCCCGGTCACGGATACCGCAATCATGCATACCGGCAAGCGTGTCAAACAGGTAATCACGGCAATGGCCATTGAAGCCAGCGGCCGTTGCGACTGTTGCTACCGTATCTTCAAACGGCATTGGCGGGGCATAGGCTGGTCGTTGCGGATTGGCCACAAAAGCGAGGCCGCGCTTAATCCCCTCGGCCGTATGAAGCCTGAGCCAGCGCGCATTATAGGCAAGCGTTAGCATCTCGCGCCGCCATAATAGATCAAGCTCGGCAATGGCCGTTTCCGGGTTAAGCCTAAAGCCAACACCAACACATGATCCGCCGCGATCGAGCGAGAGCACCAGTCCCGGACATTCTGGCGAACCGCGGCCAATTTTTGTCCAGAGACAGAACCGGCGGTGATAACCATGCGTGCGGGCAAGCAGACGCTGTTCATGGGCAATAATCGGGTTAAAAATCAGGCTACCGTAGCCAAACACCCATAAATCGCGGCAATCGGCATCGTCAGGTACCATTGCGCGCCGCGATTCGAGTAACTGGTTTTCGGTGGCAACACTTGCATCAGCCCCGTATTGTTCGCGCGCCATCTTTGCAACGCGCCAATCTTGCAGTGCCTCGCGGGTGATTTTGGTGGTCTTAAGCTCGCTGCTCATGCCCCGCCATTAACCCCATCCGCGCCCTCATCATCGGCATAACGAATGACGCGCTGTGGATATGGGATTGAAACATTATGCGCCGCCATGGCGTCTTTTAACTGGCGATGCAGATCATGGCCCAGATCAAAGAAATCTGCATAGTTCGCATAGACGCGCAGCCGTACGATAATCGCCGAGTCAGCATAGCTTACCACCAGAAAGCGCGGGGCTGGATCGGGCAGGATGCGTGGGTCTTGCGCTAGGCTCATCAGCGCTGCTTCGGCGTCGTCCAGATTGCTTTCATAGGCGATGCCAATATCAAGATCTAAACGCCGCTGCTCGTAACGTGAGTGGTTGATAATATTTGCCGACCAAATCGCCGAATTCGGAACGCTGATATAAACCCGGTCGAAGGTGTCAATGATTGTCGTAAAGAGGCCAATCTCACGAACCGTACCAGACATGCCGGCCGCCTCAATCCAGTCACCAATTTTGAACGGGCGCAGGAACACCAGCATCAAACCGGCGGCAACGTTCGATAATGTCCCTTGCAAGGCAAGGCCAATGGCAAGGCCGGCGGCACCCAGAACTGCAATGATAGATGTTGTCTCAACGCCGAATTTGCCAAGCGCAACGACCAATGTCAGCGTCATGCCGGCATAGCGGATAAGCGCGCCGATCATCGGCACGATGGTAATGTCGATCCGGTCTATCTTTGAGATAGAATCAACAACGAGGCGGCTGGCTTTTCCTGCCAGCCAAAAGCCCGCTATGATTGTGATGATACCGGCCAGAATCTGTGTGGCAAAGCCCAACAAAAGGTCGGCGCTGGTTTGACCAAACATATCCAATGAGAACAGGCTGTCGGTTAGGGTTTCCATATTGTATCTATCATTTTCAATCATGGTTGATGTCAAAAGGCACATGACCGGCGCGCGATTATGATGGCCCGTGCCACCCCAAGGGCAGCCTCATGCGATTGGGCACAAGCGTATCAAATACGCCGGGTTATGTAAAAACATTCTATTGCACCTATCCCGATGACCAAAAAAGCGGTGCTGCTTTGCGCTGCTTACTTATGGTCAATGCCACATACCCGGTTTTACGATCACCGCCATATGCCTCTTTTCGCGATCAACGATTGATATTAAGGGGCGTTCGGCGATATAGTGCCGCGCTATGAAAAACCAACAGACAGACATGGTCGAAATGATTGATTGGGCCGTCGGCGATACGCCGTTGGCAGGCAGTGAATTTGCGGGGCCCGGTTTGGCGGCGGCGATCGGTAATTTTGACGGTGTGCACCGCGGCCATCAAAAGGTTGTTGCGGCTGCCTGCGCTGCGGCTAGGCGTGATGGTCTGTTGCCTTCAGTGATTAGTTTTGACCCGCACCCGCGTGAGTTTTTTCGCCAAGATGAGGCGCCGTTTCACCTTGCTGATCGGCGCGAAAAAGACCGGCTGCTTGCTAGTCTTCTTGGCCAGATGGGGCCAGCACGGGTGATCCATATCAGGTTTGACAAAGCGCTGCGCAGCACAGATGCCAGCCAGTTTGTTACGGAGATTCTTGCCGGGCTTGGGGTGCGCCAGCTTTATGCCGGCACCGATTTTGCTTTTGGCAAAGGGCGCGGCGGCGATATTCAGACGATCAATCAGGTCGGTAACGATGTTGGTATTAGTGCCACCGCAGTGCCGTTGCTTGTCGATACGAACAGCGCGGTCATCTCCTCAAGCCGAATTCGCGCCGCGCTACAGGCAGGTTCGCCCGATGCGGCGGCGGCGATGCTTGGCCGTGACTGGGCGGTCACCGGCAACGTTATCAGGGGTGATCAACGCGGCCGCACCATCGGTTTCCCAACAGCAAATATTGCGCTAGGGCCGCTGCAACATCCGGCCTTTGGTGTTTATGCGGTCGAGATTGATCTGGTTGAGGGCGATGGTCGTGTTCGCCAAATCGGTAATGGTGTTGCAAATATCGGCATCAGACCGACAGTGCAGAACCGCGGTGTTTTATGTGAGGCGCATCTCTTTGACCATGATATCGACCTGTATGACAGGCGTTTATTGGTCAGGTTGAAGGCGTTTTTGCGGCCGGAGCAGAAATTTTCTGGTATTGAAGAATTGTTACAACAGATTTCGCTGGATGCCGAAGCCGCGCGCCAGCTTTTGCCACCTTTTGCCCTTGGTCAGATGTGACCCTGCGCATTCATTAACGAGCCTCCTCATTCGAGACAATAGATCGAGCCAAACATGAATTACAAAGATACAGTTTTCCTGCCGCGTACAGATTTTCCGATGCGGGGCGGTTTGCCCACAAAAGAGCCGCAAATCCTGCAGAACTGGCACGATATTGATCTCTATCAAAAGCTGCGCGATGCCCGCAAAGATGCGCCGCGCTTTACCTTGCATGACGGCCCGCCTTACGCCAACGGCCAGCTTCATATCGGTCATGCTCTGAATAAGATTCTGAAGGACGTGGTTAACCGGTCGCAATCAATGCTCGGAAAAAATGCAAATTACGTTCCTGGCTGGGATTGTCATGGTCTGCCGATCGAATGGAAAATCGAAGAGCAATATCGTAAAAAAGGCAAAGATAAAGACGCCGTTCCGGTGGCCGAATTCCGTCAGGAATGTCGCGATTTTGCGGCGCATTGGCTGGATGTGCAATCCGAGGAGTTTCAACGGCTTGGCGTTTTGGGTGACTGGCAAAACCCCTACACGACGATGGCCTATGCCGCCGAAGCCAAAATCGCCGAGGAGCTGGGCCGCATCTTGATGGATGGCAGCCTTTACCGTGGTGCCAAGCCAGTGATGTGGTCGCCGGTTGAAAAGACTGCATTGGCCGAGGCGGAAATCGAATATGAAGATCATACTTCAGTTACCATTTACGCCCGCTTTCCGGTGATCAAAGCGGCGCATCCTTCGCTGGATGGCGCCAGCATCATCATCTGGACAACAACACCATGGACGATGCCCGGTAACCGCGCGGTCGCCTATGGCGATGATATCAGCTATCAGGTGACCGAGGTGCTTGGCACCGGCGAGGGCGCATTATGCGCCGTTGGTGATGTTATTGTTATTGCCGATGATTTGGCGGCTGGCGTCATGACGGCAATTGGCGCTAGCGACAGCAAGGTAAGGGCGCAGATTATGGGCCGTGATATTGCAGGCTCGATCGCGGCGCATCCGATGGCCGGACATGGTTATGATTTTGACGTGCCTCTCTTGGCTGGCAGCCATGTAACAACCGAACAGGGCACCGGCTTTGTTCATATTGCTCCCGGTCACGGGGTCGAGGATTACGAGCTTGCGCATTTGAAACATGGTATCGCGGTGCCTGATACGGTTGGTGAAGATGGTGTAATTTTGCCACATCTGCCAATCTTTGGCGGTATGCACGTGCTGCGCGACAATGCCAAGATTGCCGAAATTATGGCAGAACATAAAGGCGTGATCGGGATTGGCAAACTGGTGCATTCCTACCCACATTCATGGCGCTCAAAAGCGCCGGTGGTTTACCGCAACACAGCGCAATGGTTTGTCTCGATGGAATCGCATGGCCTTCGCGATACGGCGCTTGCCGAGCTTGCCAAGACCAAATTCTATCCTGCCGCTGGCCAAAAGCGCCTGACGTCGATGATTGCCCAGCGCCCCGACTGGTGCCTTAGCCGACAGCGGGCTTGGGGTGTGCCCTTGACCATTTTTGTGCATAAGGAAACTGGCGAGCCGTTACGCGATCCGGCGGTTCATGCCCGTATTGTCGCAGCGATGAAGGATGAAGGTGCGGATTGCTGGTTTGCATCTGAAAATGCGCGTTTTCTTGGCGATGCTTATAATGCGGATGATTATGAAAAAATCACTGACATTCTGGATGTCTGGTTTGATTCCGGATCAACACATTCGTTTGTGCTTGAAGACCGTGATGATCTGGATAGCCCAGCAGACCTGTATCTTGAAGGTTCGGATCAGCATCGCGGCTGGTTTCATTCATCCTTGCTGCAATCATGCGCAACGCGGGCACGGGCGCCGTATAAGGCCGTTTTGACACATGGATTTGTGCTGGATGAGCAGGGCCGCAAAATGTCGAAATCACTCGGCAATGTTGTGACCCCGCAAAAGGTGATGGAACAGAACGGTGCCGATATTCTGCGACTGTGGGTGGTAAGCTCAGACTATTATAATGATCTTCGGATTGGGCCGGAAATCATCAAGCGGACAACCGATAATTACCGGCGGTTCCGTAACACGCTACGGTATCTGCTTGGCGCGCTGGATGGGTTTGATACTGCCGAAAAAACCGCCTATGCCGATATGCCCGAACTGGAAAAATGGGTTCTTCACCGTTTGGCTTCGATTGATGCAGCCATTCGTGAAATGACGGAAACGCACGATTTTCATGGTATTTTTTCCGAGCTTCATCAGTTCTGTAACAGTGATCTGTCAGCGTTCTATTTCGAGATTCGTAAAGATACGCTCTATTGCGACCGGCCCGATGATGTTGCGCGTCGTGCCTGCCGGACGGTGATGGATGAAGTCTTTAACCGATTGACGGCTTGGCTTGCGCCAATTTTATGTTTCACTGCCGAAGAAGCGTGGCAATCACGCCATGCCGATATCAATAATTCGGTGCATCTTCGAAGCTATGATCTGGTGCCAGCTGATTGGCAGAATGCGGCAGTTGCCGAGAAATGGTCACAGATCCGCAAAGTGCGCCAAGTTGTGATGAGTGCCCTTGAGGCCGCCCGTAATGATGGCATGATAGGGGCCTCTTTACAGGCAACGCCGACAATATATATGCCGGCCGCGATGCTGTCTCAATTTGTCGGACAGGATGCTGCCAGCTTGTTTATTACCTCGGCTGCCAGCCTGAGTGACGCGCCAGCACCCGCCGATGCGTTCCGGCTTGAGGCGGTTGCGGATGTGGCGGTTGTTGTCGCGGTTGCTGATGGCGAGAAATGCGCCCGTTGTTGGAAAATTACGCCGGAAGTCACTGCTGAGCGCGATATTTGCACACGCTGCCATGATGCGGTTTCGGCGGGATCATGACCGGTTCATCCCCGTTACGAAAATGGCCGGGGCTAGCTGTATTTTTGCCGGTATTTTCTACCGTGCTGGTTGCCGATCAGGTCAGTAAGCAGATTATGCTGGATCTGGTGTTTAACCCGCCGCGCTATATCGAAATTGGCTTGCTGTTAAATATTGTTCCGGTTTGGAATAGTGGGATGAGTTTTGGGCTGCTTGCCGATGGCGGGATGATTGTCCGGATTGGCTTGACTATGTTGGCGTTTCTGGTCAGTGGCTGGCTTGTCTGGATGTTGCCTAATCTTGATCGGATGCAACGGTTTGCCGGTGCGGCGATTGCGGGTGGTGCAATCGGAAATGCAATTGACCGGTTGCGTTTTGGCCGGGTTGTTGATTTTATAGATTTGCATATTGGTGCGTGGCATTGGCCAGCATTTAATGTCGCAGATGCGGCGATCACAATTGGCGCGGGGCTTTGGGCCTATAGCATTTTGTTTGGACAGGAGACAAACGAGACATGACCAGACAATTTATGAAGATCAGCATGACAGTCTTGCTGGCAACCGGGATGGTGACCGGGCTGACGGCCTGTTCTGATTTCCGCCGTGCCATTGGCGATGGTAAATCGGCACCAGATGAGTTTCAGGTTGTGGTGCGGGCACCGCTGTCCCTTCCGCCCGGTTTTTCTGATAGCCCCGAAGATATCGTCAAACAGGCACAAACCACTGGTAGTGATGCTAAATCTAGCACAGCACAATTGATTGGCTCGGCAACGGCGGATAACTCTAGCTTTGCCAGCCTGTTTGATTTTTCTGGCGTTCCTGAAGATATCCGCACCAAGGTTGATGAAGAGACCTATGGCATTCAGCTTGAGAGCAGGTTGCCATTGCAAATCTTATTTGGTGGCATGCCGGATGTTGGGCCGGTGCTTGATAAGATGGAAGAAGATTTGCGGCTTCGTAGAGCGCGCCTTGACGGAAAAACGCCAACCGAAGACGGCAGCAAGGCCATTGACCCTGCGAGTAATCAGCCACTTACGATAAATTAGACCGCGATTATGGCCGTTATTCGCCAGCTTCCTGACCGACTGATTAACCAGATTGCGGCTGGTGAGGTTGTTGAGCGGCCAGCTAGTGCACTAAAAGAACTAGTTGAAAATGCGCTAGATGCTGGGGCCCGTCAAATCAGCATCACGTTGCGGCGTGGCGGCATTGACGAGATTACCGTGACTGATGATGGCTGTGGCATGAGCCCCGATGATATGCTGCTTGCGGTCGAGCGTCATGCGACGTCGAAACTGCCGCATGATACACTTGATCAGATCAATTCACTTGGGTTTCGCGGCGAGGCGCTGCCGTCGATTGGCGCCGTTTCACGTCTCGTGCTGACGTCGATTACGGCTGATCTGGACCATGCGTGGCGGCTGGTCGTTGATGCTGGTCGCCGCAGCGGCCCTGATCCGGCAGCTTTGGCAAAAGGCTCGATGATTTCGATCACCCAGCTATTTAAGGCAGTGCCAGCGCGGCTGAAGTTTCTAAAGACCGAGCGCACCGAGCAAGGGCAATGTGTTGATGTCATCAAACGGCTGGCGATGGCCTGGCCTGAGGTTGGGTTTCATCTGAACGCCGATGACCGGTCATTGCTGGATTTGCCAGCCTGTTTGCCGGGGCATGGGGGTTTGCAAACGCGCATTGGCGCGATCATGGGACAGGGTTTTGCCGCCGAGGCAATCGCGCTGGATACGGCCCGCGATGAGGTGCAATTGACCGGTCTTGTCGGCCTGCCGACGATGAACCGCCCAACACCTGCCAATATTTATCTGTTTGTGAACGGACGCCCGATCCATGACCGAAGCCTTTTGGGCGCCGTTCGGGCCGGTTACGGCGATACATTGCCGCGGGGCAGACATCCGATGGCGGTGCTGTTTTTAACTGTGCCTCCGGCCAGTGTTGATGTGAATGTGCATCCGGCAAAGGCCGAGGTGCGGTTTAAAGATGCAACCGCAGTCCGCAGCCTCTTGGTTGGTGGTTTGATGGCGCGGTTGCGCGATGGCAGTATTCACGCGACCAGTGCTGGCGGCACGTCTGCAATGGGCAAATTTTCGACAGCGCCGAACAATCTGCCTCATGGGCCTGCCAGTCACAATCTTTCCAGCGGGCAGCAACGCCCCTATTTGACGCCGCCGTCACGACAGCAATTAGCATCTGCCCATGCCTATTACCGGCCTGATCAACCGGGCGGGGCTGAATATCCTCATAGCCAGCCATCGGGTGCAGAAACGCGTGCGGCGTTATTGGGTGATGACGCGGTGCCGCTGGCGCGGGTTGAGGCGCATCAGGACGAGACCGCAGATCAAGCCCAGCGCCGGCATTTGCTTGGGGCGGCCAAGGCGCAGCTTCATAAAACCTATATCGTTGCTGAAACCGAAGACGGATTGACGATTATCGACCAGCACGCCGCGCATGAGCGGCTGGTGATGGAACGGATGAAGGCGGCCTTGGCGGCGCGCGCCGTACCATCGCAAAATCTGCTATTGCCTGAGGTTGTCACGCTGGCCGATGATCAGGCAGCGGCGGTGGTCGAGGCGGCGGAATTGCTCGAGGATATGGGGCTGGTGGTTGAAGGTTTTGGGGCTGGTGCGGTGGTGGTGCGGGCGGTGCCGGCATTGCTTGGCACACCTGATGTCAAGGGGCTGATCGCTGACATTGCCGAAGAGCTGGTTGAATTGGGCGGCAGTACCAGCCTTGAAGATCGTATCAATCATGTTTTGGCGACGGTCTCGTGCCATGGGTCGGTTCGCGCCGGTCGCCAGCTGAATGCCAGCGAGATGAACGCGCTGTTGCGTGATATGGAAGTAACGCCGCGATCAGGGCAATGTAATCACGGGCGGCCAACATGGGTAAAGCTGTCACTGGCCGATATTGAACGGCTGTTTGGGCGCAGCTAAGCCGGGCTATTACGCGTCGTAGGTCAGAAAATGCAATAGGGCTTTGCCATAGCTGCGCTGATCAATCACGCTTAGGCCGCTGGCAAGGTCTTGGCTCTCTAGAGTTTCGGTTTTAGCGGTTTCGATAATAATAATCGCGCCACTGGCAAGCGCGCCAATCCTGGCTAACGCGGCAACCGCCGTCTGCCCGCCGCCTGTCTGATACGGCGCATCAGCAAAAACGATATTCGCTGGCGCACCGCGCCAATGTACCAGCCCCAGCGCATCAGCCGCCAGAACGGCGCTTGCTGATTGAAACCGCAATTTGTTGATATTGGCGCGCAAAACTGCAAGGGCGGCAGGCTCATTTTCAATAAAACTGGCAAAGGCAGCCCCGCGCGAAATTGCCTCCAGCCCAAGCGCGCCAGTGCCCGCAAAAGCATCAATGACCTGACTGCCTGCCAGTAAACCGCTAAACCGGCCTGACTGCAGAATGTTGAATAATGACTCGCGAACCCGATCTGCCGTTGGCCGGGTTTTAACGGTGTCCAGTTTTGCGAGGACTGCCCCGCGACGGCTTCCCGCTATGATTCGCATGTCTGCCTCTTTTTGGGCCTGATTTATGAGCTGGTTTATTAATCGAAAGCTTTGGCTTTTCACTGGCGGCAAGGGCGGCATCGCCCAGCCCAAGCTGATCTGCCAGAACCCGTGGTTTAATCTGTTCGATAGCACCATCTTCAAGGTCGCCAAGCTGGAACGGGCCATAGGAAATGCGGATCAGGCGGCTGACTTTATGCCCAAGATATTCCATGATGCGGCGAATTTCGCGGTTCTTGCCCTCACGAATGGCGACGGTAAGCCACGCATTGCTGGCCATCTGCCGATCCAGCCGCGCAACAACCTCGCCATAGCGGATCCCGTCAATGGTCACACCATCGGCAAGGGCGGCAAGCTGTTCTTCGTTGACATGGCCTTGTATGCGCACCCGATATTTCCGGCTCCAGCCGGTTGATGGCAATTCCAAATGACGGGCAAGATCGCCATCATTGGTCATCAGCAACAAGCCTTCTGAATCCAGATCAAGCCGTCCAACCGTCATCAGACGCGGTAGATTTCGCGGTAAATGGTCAAAGATCGTTTCGCGGTTCTGCTCGTCGCGGTCGCTCACAACAAGGCCGCGCGGTTTATAATAACGCCATAAACCAGCCGGCTCGCGTGCTGGTAACGGCTTGCCATCAATGGTGATTTTGTCACTGGCGCTAACATTTAGCGCCGGACTGGTAATCACCGCGCCATTAACGCTAACGCGCCCATCCAGAATTCGAGCCTCGGCCTCACGGCGCGAGCAGATGCCCGCCCGGGCGATGCGTTTGGCAATGCGCTCGGACTCGGCCATCTCGTCAAGGGTGAAACTTTGTTTTGTCATGCGCTTGGATGTAGCCGGAAATCTGGCGCTTGGCAAATGCCAATCTGCAAGCTGCGGTAAATCGGCAAGCGTTGCGGGTTTCATTGGGCCGGTTGCGCGCAGTATTTTTGCTTGGTAAAGCCGGCCATCTATGCCACCAAGGAGAGCATGAAGATGAAAGGCTATATGGATAAGGTTTTGGTCGCCGCCGCCGCCGCCGCCGCCGCGGGTGAAGTGCCGGTTGCAGCGGCAATTACCGATGCTGATGGCGGGCTTATCGCGCTTGCTGAAAACCGAATGATCCGTGACGGCAATGCACTTCATCATGCTGAAATTCTGGCAATCGAGGCAGCAATGGCAATAACCGGCCGCTCGCGGCTTGATGGTTATGATCTATGGGTTTCGCTGGAGCCATGCACGATGTGTGCGGGGGCGATTGCACATGCAAGGCTGCGGCGGGTCTATTTTGCCGCGCATGATGAAAAGGCGGGTGCCGTTGAGTCTGGCGTGCGGTTTTTCGACAGTGCATCCTGTCACCACCGGCCCGAGATTTATGGCGGAATTGGTGCGGCTGAGGCACGCGCAATGCTGCAAGCGTTTTTTGCAGTGCGCCGCTAGATTTTGGCAATATCGCTTCGGTAAAAGCCGTTTTCCCAGTCAATCTTTGCGACCGCTTCATAGGCATGGCGGCGTGCCGATGCCGCATCATCACCAAGCGCGGTTACCGCAAGCACTCGCCCGCCAACCGCAATCAGATCACCATTATCCGCAAGCGCAGTTCCGGCATGAAAGACGTGGCAATCGGCAACCGCTTCAGCCGCATCTGTATTTCTGATCACACTGCCCTTTTCATAGCTGCCCGGATAGCCTTTATTCGCCATCACCACGGTGACAGCCGCACGCTGATCCCAGCGCATATCAAAATGATGCAGGCTGGCGGTTGTTGTTGCCAACATTGCACTGACGATGTCGGTTTTTAGCCGTGGCAGAATTACCTGTGCTTCAGGGTCGCCAAAGCGGCAGTTGAATTCGATGACTTGCGGGCCGTCATCGGTAAGCATCAACCCGACATAGAGAACCCCGCGATAGGGCGCGCCTTCGGCGGCCATGCCGCGTACGACCGGATGAACTATTTGCTGCATCACCTGATCTTCAAGCGCTTTATCCAGCCGCGGTGATGGCGAAATCGCCCCCATCCCGCCGGTATTTGGCCCTGTATCATTGTCATAGGCGCGTTTATGGTCTTGGGCAGTCGCCATTAAAATTGCCGTATCGCCGTCCAGCAGGGCAAATAGCGAGGCTTCGGGGCCGCTGATCCGCTGTTCAATGACAATCGTTTTGCCTGAATCACCAAACTGGCCATCCAGCATTGATTTTGCGGCGGCCTTAGCAGTTTCAGAATCATCGGCGACCACGACGCCCTTGCCGGCGGCAAGCCCATCTGCCTTGATCACGCAAATGCCGCCAAGCTGGTCAATATGCTGGCAGGCGGCGGCATAGTCGCTAACCGGATAATAGGCTGGTTGGGGAACGTTGTGACGCGCGCAAAAGGCGCGGGCAAATTCCTTGGAGCCTTCAAGCCGGGCAGCGGCGGCACTTGGCCCGAACGCGGCAATGCCCAGCCCAGCCAGCCGATCAGCCAAACCCTCGACAAGAGGTACCTCAGGGCCGATTACAACAAGGTCGGCAGCGATTTCACTGGCAAGTGCGCATAACCCATCCAGATCATCAGCGGCGACTGGCCGCAATTCGCCGTAAGGTGCCATACCGGGGTTGCCTGGGGCAATGACAAGGCGGGTGGTTAGCGGCGAGTCTACAAGTGACCAGGCAAGCGCGTGTTCGCGCCCACCGCTGCCAATTAGTAAAATGTTCATCAGATAATCCTTTGGTGTTGCGGCGCGACCAATATGGCATAAGATGGGTTCATCATGGAAGAGGGCGAACAGCAAATCAGTGGCGATAACGCGCCCTATTTGACGATAAGCGAGCTATCGCGGGCGGTAAAGACCACCGTTGAGACCGCGTTCGAGTTTGTGCGGGTGCGGGCGGAAATTTCGCGCCCCAATAAGGCCCCGTCAGGCCATCTTTATTTCACCCTAAAGGACGAGAAATCGACCCTTGCCGCGGTCTGTTGGAAAACCATGACAGCCAATTTGGCAGTTCAGCCCGAAGAGGGGCTTGAGGTGATTGTCACTGGCCGGCTGACAACTTTTGCAGGTCAGTCGAAATATCAAATGATCGTCAGCCAGATGGAAATTGCTGGCGAGGGGGCTTTGCTCAAACAGCTAGAGGATCGCCGCCGAATGCTTGCCGCCGAAGGGCTGTTCGACGCGGAACGCAAAAAGAAAATACCAAAGATGCCAGCCGTGATTGGCGTGGTCACAAGCCCAACCGGCGCCGTTATCCGCGATATTTTGCACCGGCTCCATGACCGGTTTGGGGTAAGGGTGTTGATATGGGGAACGCTGGTTCAAGGGCGTGAGGCGGCTGGACAGGTCGCCGCCGCAATTCGCGGCTTTGATGCGATGCCCGAGGATGGCTCTCTGCCACGGCCAGATTTATTGATTGTTGCGCGTGGCGGTGGTGCGTTAGAAGATTTATGGGCCTTTAATGAAGAGGCCGTGGTGCGCGCCGTTGCGGAATGCCGGATACCGGTAATTTCGGCAATTGGGCATGAGACTGACACGACGTTGATTGACCATGCCGCTGATTTGCGCGCCCCAACCCCGACGGCAGCGGCCGAACTTGCAGTGCCGGTGAAAACTGATCTTGCCGCCCATATAAGTGAAATTGACGCACGGCTGATGCGTGCCACCGCGCAAAAGTTGCAAAATTCAGGGCAGCGCGCGGCGATGGCAGCACGCGGCCTGATTGATCCGGATGACCTGATCCAGCGGCGGGCCGAAACATTGGATTATGCGCTAGGGGGGCTGGTGCGGGGGCTTGACCGGTGGTTGTCAGCGCGCACCGTGCGGCTGTCGGGATTGGCGGGCCGCCTGCAACCGCCCGAAACCAAACTTGTCGCGGCGCATGGCCGCCTATCGCAGATTAGCCAGCGCTTTGATCAGCATCTTGCAAATGGCCTTAGCCAGCGCCAGCAAAAGCTTGATAATCTGGTCAAGCTGCTTGATGCCAACTCATTTGAGCGGGTGCTTGATCGCGGTTTTGCGCTGGTAACAGACATAAGCGGAACGCCCATTAAACGTGCCGCAATAGCACCAGATCATGCGGCGGTCACGATCCGCTTTGCCGATGGGACGCGCGCCGCAATTTTGGGCCATGATGATGCGCGTGCAAAACCCCAAAAAACCGGGCCTGACGCCCCGTCTGGTCAAAACCCATCAGGTCAGGACTCGTCTGGCCAAAACCCATCAGGTCAGGGCTCGTCTGGTCAAAATCACGCAACAGATAGCGCGCAGGCCGCGAAACCAAAACCGTCTAAAAAACCCAAAGCTGATGAACGGCAAGACACGTTATTTTAGCCGGATTTTAGCGGGGTTTTTAGCGGATTTTTTAGCTAGGTTTTAGCTAGATTTTCTTGCCCCAACGCCGATGCGGCCAAAACCATTGTTCAGGCGCGGCGCGAATCCAGCTCTCGATTTCTGCGTTGATTGCGGTTGCTAAAGCCAGAACGGCGGCATCATCGGCCGTCGCTGGCAGTTCGATCGGCGGCGAAATGGTGACGCGGAACCGGCAGCCATCGAGCCGCTCGGTTCGCATATAAAGCAATGGTGCCTGCTTCTTGATGGCGACTTTGATATGGCCGATTGAGGTGCGCGCCGGATGACCAAAAAACGGCACTGATTTGCCCTCACGAAGCTGTTGGTCGACAAGCAGGCACATCATCTGGCCTTTTCGAAGTGACGTGACCATGCCAAGCGCCGCCTCGCGGCCTTTGCGATAGATATCACCGCCATAGGTTTGCTGGCGGCGATGTAAAAGCCCGGATAACAGCGGATTGTTCAATGGCCGATAGATGGCCGCCACCTTTTTGCCGGTGGATAGCGCCGCAAACGGGCCAAATTCCCAATTTCCAATATGCGCGCCAATCAGAAACCCGCCGCGATCAATCGCCGGTAGATGCTCTAGCCCGACAAATTCAACCCAGCCCTTATCAACGATCGAATTGATATGCGGATATTCGCCAATGACCCGCCCTAAATTACCCCACATCGCGCGCAGGATCCGGTCCTTTTCCTGCTGGTCAAGCTCGGGCATTGCATGATTGATATTCTGCAGGGCGCGTTTGTGCCATGGGGTCAATGGTGCCAAAAGCCCCAGAATAAATCCCATCGCAGCACTGGCAAAGCGCGCCGGTAACAGCCGCGCAAAATAGAACAGCCCAAAGCCAAGCAAAGCCTCAATTGGCCAGCGGATCATTTGCCAAAAGCGTTTTTGCACAAGCGTTGCCGAGCGCACCATTGGGGTCAGGCTCCCTTTCCGGCGATTGTCGCGACGATGGTATCGAGCAGGCTATCGGCGTTTTCAAGATCGAGGGTCACTGGCAAAAACCCAACGCGCTCACGCCATTCTGCGGGCAGGCGCACCCAGTCTTTTTTGGTGGTGATTAGGGCCGCCCCCAGTCTGGCTGCATCTTCTTGCAACCTAACCAGATCAGCCTCACTATAGGGATGATGATCGGCAAAGGCTAACTCGCGAACGATGTTTACACCGGCATCACGCAAGGTGGTAAAGAACCGCTTTGGTCTGCCAATCCCGGCAAAGGCCAGAACGGGGTTCCCGTCAAATGCGTCAATAGTGCTCGCATCCGCGGATAGATTGCCGCTAAAAACCGGCATATGAGGCCGCAATGAAGCGGCAATCGCTGTTTCATCTCGACCATTTATAATGGCAGCCTGAATGGTCTTTAGACCGGATTGAAAGCCGATACGAAGCGGCCCTGCCGGAATGAGCCAGCCATTGCCAATACCAACATTGCCGTCAAACACACCAATCGCAAAATCCTTGGCGATATAGGGGTTTTGCAGGCCATCATCCATCAAGATTACATCATGCTGACCAGTTGCCGCAATCACTGCCGCACCAGCGACACGGTCACGCGCCACCAGAACATCGCGGCTTTCGGCCAGCATCAGGGCTTCATCACCGACATCGTTGGCATGATGCAGGCTGTGATCAACCCATTGCGGTCGCTGCGCCGTTCCGCCATAGCCGCGGATTAAGATTGCAGGTTTATGGCCGCGATCCTTTAGCTGGTCATAGAGGAATGACGAAACTGGGGTTTTGCCGGTGCCGCCAGCACTGAAATTTCCGATGCAAATCACCGGTAATACCGCCGCTGTTTCCTGTGCCATCCGGTTGCGAATGGCGGTTGCCACGGCCCATAGGCCAGCCGCTGGCAACAATAATGCCGCAATCACGCCGCGGCTTGTCCAGAAATCGGGTGTTTTTATCATCGGTTAATCACGGGTGGCTGTTTCATTATCTCATCTAATGGCTATTTTTGTTCAGCTACCTGTTGCTCAGTAGCGTGCAGTCCAGAATTTGTTTTGCGGCGACCTCGCACCGGCGGGCGGCAGTGTCGGCATAGGTTTTGGCAGCGGCGGCAATCTGTCGGCGTTTATCTTTATCATCTATTATGCCGCGCGCCAATCTGGCCAGCTGTTGGCCTGTTGCCGTTGCATCAGTCACAGCATCCTCGGCGATATCAAACACCACCCCCGCATCACGAAGACCAGCAAATTCGGCGGTGTTTTTGAAAATATGTGGGCCGGTGATAATCGGCAAGCCGAAAGCGGCTGGCTCAAGCGGGTTATGCCCGCCTTTTGGCGCAAAAGCGCCGCCAAGAACAACCAGATCGGCAAGGCTGAAAAGACTGCCCAATTCCCCAAAACTGTCCATAATATAAATATTGTGATCCGGTGATGGCCACTGGCCGCGGCTGCGTTGTGGTGCATGATTGCTGTCTGCTGCAATTCTGGCGCCCCGGTGCGGATGTCGCGGCGCGATGATCGTTAACCAGTTATCGCCGTGTTCTGTGTCGGTAAGCGCGTTTGCGGCGGCAATGATGCTGGCATCTTCACCTTCATGCGTTGAGGCAGCAAGCAAGACATGGCGAGAGCCAATGGCTGTTTTCAGCTGTTTGCTAAGCGCTGGATCAACTGCCGCCAGCGAGCCTAGCTTTAAGGATCCTAAAACAGTAATACTAGCCGCGTCTGCGCCAAGAGTTTCGAACTGGCTGGCCTGTTGTTCATTAACGGCGAATATGTGCTGCGGCGCCGAAAAAACGGCCTTTGCCATGACCGGTTGTCGCTGCCAACGGAGAAAGGCGTCACGCGATAATTGTGACGAGGCAAACACGATCGGAACGGATTTGGCGGCGGTTCGGGTAATCAGGTTAGGCCAGAAATCGGACTCGATAAAAATAGCCAGCACTGGATTTGTTTTCGCTAAAAACCGGTCAACAAAAAGCGGATGGTCAAGCGGCTGAAACGCGTGCGAAAGGCAAACGCCCTTGGCGATTTCCTTTTCAACCATCGCGGCGGCGCTGACCGTGTTGGTGGTGATCAGCAATTTAGCTGTTGGCAATTCGTCGATAAGCGCCGTGGCCAGGCCAATCGCGGCAACAGTCTCACCAACGCTGACCGCGTGAATCCAGATTACCTCGCCCTGTTCCTGATCGCCAATTGAGCCTTGATCAAAATGAGGTAAGCCATAGCGGTCTTGAAGGCGGGCAATTACCTCCTTGCCGCGCCATGCACGCCAGCGCAGCAAAATTGGAATTACCGGACGAAGCAGATGCCAGATAAAATTATAGAGGGCGAATCTTATCATATCAGTTTGGTCATCATGGCAGCTCGGTCATCAGCCGGTCCAACGCATCGGCCTGCTTGTTCAGCGCGATTTCAAGCTGATTGCGCGCCTGCTCAAGCTGGTCTTTGCCGATGTCGTCAAGGTAAATTGGATCGCCGATGATGAACCGCCCGCGGGCAAAGGGTTTCGGAATAATAAGGCGATCCCATCCAGTGGCTCGCCAATAGCGGTCAACAGCCCAGCACATTGGTACAATCGGTTTGCCAGCAATTTGCGCAATCGCAACAGGCCCAAGCGCCGATTTTCGGGCTGGCCCCCGCGGGCCATCCGGGGTGATCGCAACAGACTCGCCGCGATCAAGTACCCGCTTTAGCCCGCGCAAGCCCGATAGCGGGTTGCGGTTTGAGCTGCCCCACACGGTTTTTACCCCGAAACAGCCAATAGCGTGCGACATCATCCGGCCATCTGCGTGCGGTGATTGCAACGCGTAAAGCGCATAGGCCGACGGCCAAAGCCATGGCATGGCCATCACCCGTTCATGCCAAAACACCATGATGATGCCATCCTGACTTGCCATAAATTTATCAGATTTTTCTTTATCAACCGTGCGCCATCTTACGGTGATCATTAAAAGCGCGATGATGCTGCCAATTGTCCAGCCGACAAGGGCATTGCCAAATGGCGATCGTATCAATTTTTTTATCATGCGCCTGAAACTGCTTTGAGGTTAAATCATCCAACGTCAAAACCTTAGCACGCAACAGGTTATTTTCGGAATGGGGTAATTTCAGGAGAGGGTGATATATAGATAGCCGATTAATCGTCACACGGCGATCAGGCAATTGCCGTTTCACAAATTTTTTCCAAACAGAGATCAATGCTTTTGGATTGGACGCCAAATTGCTACTATCGTCAAAGGGCAACGCTGTGTCTGATAGGCCCTCTTGATTGATAGGATTACCGGCTTGACCGAAATGAAGCGCTCAAAACAGGTCAATCGTGACATCATCAGGCGGATATGGCAGGGCTGGATTGTCGGCTATTTGCCGCGCTTGATTGGTGCGTTTTTATTGATGATTGTCGTTGCTGCCAGCGCGTCAGCCTATCCGTTATTGACCAAACATATCTTTAACGGGCTTGCCGAGGGCAGGGCTAGCGAGATCATCTGGCTGGCACCGCCGGTAATCATTTTATTTGCGCTGGTAAAAGGCACAGCGTTATTCGCCCAAACAGTCATGGTCAATGCGCTAGCCTTGCGGGTCAGCACCGATTTACAAAAGGACATGGCAAAAACACTGATCGAGGCTGATCTTGCGACGATTAGCCGTGAGCCGGCCGGGGTGTTTATGTCGCGCATCATGAATGATTTGAATCTGGTGCGTGAAGCGCTCGTTCGATTGGCGAATAATCTGGTTCGCGATAGCCTGACCGTCGTTGTCCTAATCGGTGCGATGATCTGGCTTGATTGGGTGATGGCGCTTGTTGTGATCGGGGTTTATCCGTTGGCAATAGGGCCGATTATCCGCATCGGAAACCGCCAGCGAAAGGCATCAGGTAACCTGCAAACCCATATGGAAAGCGTTACCGCGTTGCTTGCCGAAACCCTGAACGGGGCGCGGATGGTCAAGGCCTATCAGCGTGAAGATGCAGAAACTGGGCGAACGCATGAGGCATTTGATGGGCTTTATAACCGGCTCGTTGGGCTGTTGACCGGCCGCGCCAAGATTGATCCGATCCTTGAAGTTGTTGGTGGTGTTGCGGTTGGCGGCGTTGTTGCGCTGGCGAGCTGGCGCGTGGCTAATGGTGATATGCAGGTTGGTGATGTAATCGCCTTTATCACCACGCTTATTCTTTTGGTGCAGCCGGTTCGGGCGATCGGCACATTGAATGCGGTGACCCAAGAAGGGCTTGCTGCCTGTGAGAGGATCCTGACACTTTTGGATACGCCGCGCCGGATTACCGATCGGCCGGATGCGCTGCCGCTGACAGTGAAAAAGGGGCAACTGGTCTTTGATAATGTCGGTTTCACCTACAGCGAAGGCAGTTCTAGCGCCCTTGATGGCATCAGCTTTACCGCAAAGGCTGGGCAGACAATCGCGCTGGTGGGCCCTAGCGGTGCTGGCAAAACCACGGTGATTAATCTTTTGCCGCGTTTTTTTGAGGCAAGCAGCGGCGTGATAAAAATTGATGATCAGCCGATCTGTGATGTGCAGATTGCCAGCCTGCGCCGTGCTGTGGCGCTGGTCAGTCAGGAATCGGTACTATTTGATGATACAGTCGCGGCCAATATCGGCTTTGGTCGCGCCGGTGCCAGCCGCAAAGACATTGAGGCAGCCGCCCGCGCGGCGGCGGCTGATAGCTTTATCAAGGCCTTGCCAAATGGCTATGACACGATGGTCGGGGCAATGGGGAACCGGTTGTCCGGCGGACAGCGCCAACGTATTGCGATTGCAAGGGCAATGCTAAAGGACGCGCCGATTTTACTGCTGGATGAGGCGACGGCCGCGCTTGATGCCGAGTCTGAACAGCAGGTTCAAGCTGCTTTGCAAAAATTACAGTCTGGGCGCACGACACTTGTGGTCGCGCATCGGCTGGCAACGGTACGCAACGCCGATCTCATCCTTGTTTTGGAATCGGGGCGGATTACCGAGCAGGGAACACATGAAACGCTAATGGCGAAAAATGGTCTCTACAGCAAACTATGTCAGCTGCAATTTTTTGATGATGACGCGGCGCATTGATTTTGCCAGCTAATGATCTTGTGCATTTTTCTTCGTAATTTTGCGGGCTATTTTTTTGGCTATTTTTTGGCAACGCTATTCGCGGCGCAGAATGCTGTCGGTCAGCCTAACCGCCCAGCCTTGCGCGATAAAGCTGGCGGCGAGCGCGTCGGGGTCATAAACATTATCAACCCAGTCAAAAAAACTCATGCCAGCATCTTCATACGGGATGTAGGCCTCAAAAAACGCATCAAGAAGGCCGGTTTTGGCAGCTTTTACATGACCATATTTCCATGCAAGCTGGGTCATGGCAACACGGGCAGGCTGCTGTTTGGCAATCAGCAGATACAGCGCCGACATCAAACCGGCGCGATCCGCCCCCGATTTGCAATGCATTAATGCTGGCGTTTTTAGTGCAGCGAACAGATCGCGTGCTTCATACAGCATATCTTTGGATGGGGCGGCGCGTGATCGGGCGGTAAAGTCCAGAAGAGTGATCCCCGCCTTGGCACAGGCCTCGGCTTCAAGCTGCCAGCCGCCATCTTGGCGTGGCCCCCGTAAATTGATAATGGTTTTGATGCCAGCCTGTCCCAGCGCAGCAATGCGCGATGGTCCGGGTTGATTGCTGCGCCAGATCCCGTCACTGACAAGGTGCTGATTATGCCAGCAAAGACGCAAAAACCCGTGATCTTTGAAGATCAGGTCAAGCCAGTCGACAACCCCGCGCCGCTGGCCCGACGGGGCGCGCCATTTCATGATCCGGCAACCATAATACTGTCAAGCCGAAGTGATGGTGATGCCACGCTGTCACGAAGATCAATGTCATTTGCCGCAGTTATCTGCATGAACATTTCCCCAAGATTGCCGGCAATGGTGGCTTCGGTAATCGGATGGGTAATTTGACCCTTGGAAATCCAAAATCCGCCGGCGCCACGGCTGTAGTCACCGGTAATCATATCAACTGAGCTGCCAATCATTTCAGTAATCAGAAACCCCTCATCAATCTCGGCAATCAGCGCATCTCGGCTCATCGCAGAATTTTCGATGTAGAAATTACTGGCACCGGGTGATGGGGCGCTGCCCAGCCCCCGCCGCGCATTTCCGGTTGGTGCCATTTCAAGTTTCGTTGCCGAGGCAAGATCGAGAAACCAGCCGGTCAAAACACCGTCATCAATCATGACGCGCCGGCTAACTGGCAGGCCCTCTGCGTCGAACAGGCGCGAGCCAAGCCCGCGTGAGCGCAACGGATCATCGATAAAATTAAGCCCGCTGCGCGTGACCTGCTTGCCAAGCCGGTCTTTTAAAAAGCTGGTACCGCGGGCGATCGCGGCGCCATTAATTGCGCCGGCCATCGTGCCGACAAGTGATGCCGCCACGCGCCGGTCATAAATCACTGGAAATTTGCCGGTTTTGGCCTTTTTGGCGCCAAGCCTTGCCACTGTCCGGCTAGCGGCATTATGCCCAACCTCATCAGCGGGCTGCAAGTCGCTTTCATAGACGGCGGCACTGTAATCATAGTCGCGTTCCATGTGCCCGTTTTGCTCGGCAATGACCACGGTCGAAACACCGTGCGATGACCGTTTATAGCCAGCTAGAAAGCCATTAGATGTCCCGATCAGCACATCGACGATACTGTGGCCAGCATCGGCGCCATCCGAGGTTTTAATGCCTTTATGCGATAGGGCGGCATCCTCGGCGGCGGCGGCGCGTTGGCGCAGGCTTTCGGCGTCCGGCATGGTCTCGTCATACATATCAAGATCGGGAATGACTTTGGCAATTTCGGCATCAGTGGCAAGCCGGACATACGGATCTTCGGGGGCGAGCTTGGCCATTGCGACAGCGCGTTCGGCGAGATTTTTAATATTTTCCGGATCAAGCTGGCTTGTCGAGATTGACGCGGTACGCTGGCCGACAAAAACCCGCAAACCAACATCAAAATCTTCTGATCGTTCGCTGGCTTCGACCTTGCCAAGCCGCAGGCTGATACTATTGCTCTGACCACGGGCCAACATGGCGTCAGCACCGTCTGCCCCTGCGGTTTGGGCGGCGTCAAGCAATTGGGCGATGAGGGTTTGATGATTTGTGTCCATGCCTTATCTGATACCCTGCATGATCGGATAATTCAACCGCTTGTCGCGCTGGCTGATTAGGTTTATGAATGCCCTATGGAATGTAAAGTCTTTATTGATGGTGAGGCTGGAACGACCGGTCTGAAAGTGGCGGAGCGTCTGCAACAGCATCCGCTGGTGCAAATCCTGCGCGTTGACGAGGCATATCGCAAGGATGCGGCGGCGCGTGCCGATATTATGGCGGCAAGTGATATTACCATCCTATGCCTGCCGGATGACGCAGCGCTGGAGGCGGTGACGTTGGCAGAACCGTCAAAAACGCGGCTGATTGACGCCTCATCGGCGCATCGCACCAATCCTGACTGGGTCTATGGTTTTGCCGAATTACAGCCGGGCCAGCGGGACGCAATAGCCACAGCGAGACTAATCACGAATCCGGGCTGTTATCCGACCGGATTTCTGGCATTGGCGCGGCCGTTGATTGCCAGTGGGTTGGTGGCTGATACAGCGCTGATCAACGTGCCGGCGGTTAGCGGCTTTAGCGGTGGCGGCAAGGCGATGATTGCGCGGCATGATGCTGGCGAGCTTGACCCTGCATTTAGTTATGGAACGAATTTGCAGCACAAGCATCTTGGTGAAATGACGGTTTATTCCGGCCTCAAGACGCCGCCTATTTTCATGCCGTCGGTTGGTGATTTCTTTGCTGGTATGCTGGTTCATATGCCGCTTCATGCCGATCAGTTTGCCGGGCCGGTTACCGCGGCAAAGATTTATGATTGCTTTGCCGATTGGTATGGCCAGTCGAACTTTGTGCGGATGGGGGCAGGTGCTGCCAATCATCAAGACACGCCGTCGATGCTTGCGGCTGATGCGCTGGCTGGCCGCAATGATATGGAACTATTCGTGTTTAGTGATACCGGCGAGCGACGTTTTTGGTTAACTGCACGGCTGGATAACCTTGGCAAAGGCGCGTCGGGTGCGGCCGTGCAGAATATGAATATTGCGCTTGGGCTTGATGAAGGTCTGGGACTTTTATAAAGGGGCCGTGCCAGCGTCTCCGGTTTGGGACCTCACTCCAAAATAGGGATCGGATCACGATGCGGTTGAACGGTAACGTTACCCTGACAGAAATTGCTGATGCGGCCGCCTATCTTGCGCCGATCAGTGAAATTGATCGTGCCCGCAAATACCCCTATCTTGCGCCCGAGGGCGGCTTTGTTCTGGCAAATGGGCGGCTATTTCATCTTGATGAGGCCCAGCTCAGCAATGATCATGCCGATGGAATTTTGGCGGGACGAACGCCGGTTTTGTCGGTTGGCTCAAACCGTGCGCCGGTTCAGTTGCTGCGTAAGTTTGGGATGGCGGCGACGGTGCCGGTGACGCCTGCAAGGCTGCATGATTGCGATATCGTCCATGCGGCGATTCTGGGCTATTACGCGGCCGTACCCTGCACCGCCTTTCCATCACCTGGTACCGTGGTGACGCTTAATGTCGCTTGGCTAGATGCCGAACAATTGGTGCAGATGCATCGCACCGAAGGTATTGGCGTTGCCTATGATTTCGTTCAGATGCAGGGCGTCACGCATCAGTTTAACCTGCCCGTGTTGCCGGTATTTGGCTATGCAGCCCGCGCTGGTGTTTTGGATTGCGGCGGGGGAGAACCTGCCGGTCTGGCAGCAATTCCAGCCGAAGGGCGGCGGTTTCAAACCCTAGATCAGCATCAGGCAGCAACTAGATTACGCCAGCTCGCCAAGATTGATGATAATCGGACAATGGCGCAGTTTATCGCTGATATGCAGGCAGATAAACCTGCTCGTGATGCGGTTATCGAACGGCTGCGTCCCTATGCTATCCAGCCGCAAAACCCGCCTTGGCACCTGCAAACAGTCACGATTGATGGGATCGACGCTTATCTTTAGCGCTATCTTTGCCGGTGCCGTTGCCGGTGACTTTGCCAGCGCCTTTGCCAGCGCCTCGTCAATTAACTCACAAACAGCCGGTCAAGCATAAGACCAGCAACGAGCCACAGCCCGGCATTACGATTTGATTTGAATAAAGCGAGTGCCAGCACAGCATCATCAATCCGCACCATTCGTATCTGGTTGCCAAGATGCAGCGCCATTGCAGCAAGACCCAGCCATCCGGTAAAAACCGGTTGCGGGTCATGCAATAACAGGCCAGCCGCAATCAGCAGGACGGCCAAACAATAGGCCGTCCCGACACCGGCCTTTATGTTGCTGGCAAGCGCGAGGGCGGATGATTTCACCCCGACCTTTTTATCATCATCTATGTCCTGAACTGCGTAGATGGTGTCATAGCCGAACACCCAAGCAGCACAGCCCGCATAGATCAGGATTAGGGATAAATCTGGCAGGCTGTTGGTAACGGCGGTCCAGCCCAGAAAAACGCCCCATGAAAATGTCAGCCCCAGAACGAATTGCGGAAACCATGTCACGCGTTTGGCAAGGGGGTAGAGTATCACCAGCGGCGTTGCCGCTAAGCCGACATAAACCGCCAGAATGGGTAATTGAACTAAAACCAGCAGGCCAGTCAGCCCAAGCGCGATCAAAAAAAGGCTGGCTTGCTGCATCGACATGGTGCCGGCGGCCAACGGGCGTGCGCTTGTGCGGGCGACCATCTGGTCAAGGTTGCGATCCCACATATCATTGATGATGCAGCCAGCTGCCCGCGTGACAATCGCGCCAATCAAAAACAACAGCATGAACCAAATTATGCTGATAAAGCCGGGCGCGCCAAGAGCAATGGCCCACCAGCCCGGCAGTAATAACAGCCACCAGCCAATTGGACGGTCAAGCCGTGATATATAGATATAAGGGTGCGATATTGGGGGCAGCCAACGCCACCAGCCATGTGACCGGATATCGGTATGAGTTTTCACTGAGTTGTTAACCATGCCATTAGTCATTAGCGAATTGAACGGTAAAAAGCAAAAGTGATTCGTCATGAGATTGCCTATCACGAGATAGCTTGTCACGGCGGATAATGAGCAGTACATATCACAGCATGGGTCAAACAGACATCAAAGCGCGTCTTTTTGTGGATGCGCCGCTTGCAGACGGCGCCATCATCGAGCTGCCATCCGATCAAATGCACTATTTGTTGACTGTGCTTCGTCTTGGTGTTGGCGCGGTGATCGCTGTTTTTAACGGTGCAGATGGCGAATTTGCGGCGGTTATTTCGCAGGCGGCGAAAAAACAATGTTCGATTACCATTGGCGCCCAGCGGCGAGAGCAGGTTTATTGCCGCGATTTATGGCTGTTATTCGCGCCGGTCAAAAAGGCAAGGCTGGATTTTATCGCGCAAAAAGCCAGTGAATTGGGCGTCCGGGTTATCTGGCCTGTTCGAACTGATTATTGCCAGATCAGTCGGGTCAATGACGACCGGCTGGCGGCAAATGCAATCGAGGCTGCCGAACAGACTGAGCGGCTGGATATTGCCGAAATCTGGCCCTTTACCGGTCTCGATGAAGCGCTTGCCAGCTGCGAGGATGACCGGCTGTTGATCTGGTGTGACGAGGCCAGCGCCGGACATCCATCATTAAACATCACTGCCGCGCTTGCCGCCGCACCGCCGCATGATAAGGCGGCTATTCTGATTGGGCCCGAGGGCGGGTTTTCCGCGGCCGAGCGAGCCTATTTGCAAGCGCGAAATAATTGTTTGAAAATTTCTCTGGGGCCGCGCATATTGCGGGCCGATACCGCCGCTATTTCGGCGCTTTCTTGTTACCAGTCAATTTGTGGAGATTGGCAAAGCTAGGCATTTTGTCTGGCTGAAACCGGCTAGGGTGATTTGTTTCACGATGGCTTGAATGCAGGGGGGATACCGCATGGCAAACAATAGCACGATCATCACAGATGTCGGACAGCTTGTTGACTGGATCGCCAAAGGCGCAAAACCGTCTGCTGATTGGCGCATCGGAACCGAGCATGAGAAATTCCTGTTTCACCGCGATAGCCTGCGGCCGGTTGCCTATGAGGGTGATAGCGGCGTCGAGGCAATGCTTCACGCGCTGTGCAAACGCATCGGCGACAAGGCCACGCCAATCATCGAAAAGGGTAAAATCATTGGCCTGAAAGATGGCGATGGTGGATCGGTTTCGTTGGAACCGGGGGGGCAATTAGAATTATCTGGCGCGCCCTTGGCCAATCTGCACCAGACCTGCGCCGAGACCGGGCGGCATTTGCGTCATATGCGGGCAGTTTCGTCGGCGCTTGGGGTTGGAATGCTTGGCATCGGGTTTCAGCCAAAATGGGGCCGTGACGATATTTCATGGATGCCAAAGGGCCGATACCGGATTATGCGCGATTATATGCCCAAGGTTGGTACGATGGGGCTGGATATGATGCTTCGGTCCTGTACGGTTCAGGTTAATCTCGACTATGCGGATGAGGCCGATATGCGGCGCAAATTCCGCACCTCGCTTGCATTGCAACCGGTGGCAACGGCGCTATTTGCCAATTCACCATTCAAAGATGGCAAGCCGTCTGGCTTTTTGTCGAGCCGGGCCCATGTCTGGACTGATACTGATAATGCGCGCTGCGGTGTGCCAGCGTGTGTTTTTGATGCCAATTTCGGCTATGAACAATGGATTGACTATATTCTTGATGTGCCGATGTATTTTCTGCATCGCGGCGAAGATTATATTGATGTAGCGGGCAAATCTTTCCGCGATTATCTGGCCGGAACGCTTGCTGGATTTGAGGGTGAGCCGCCAGTAATGGCCGATTTTGAAGATCATATCACCACGGCGTTTCCCGAGGCGCGGCTAAAGCAATATCTTGAAATGCGGGGCGCAGATAGCGGGTCTTGGGCGAATATTTGCGCGCTTCCGGCCTATTGGGTCGGACTATTATATTGCGACGATGCGTTGGCCGAGGCCGAGGCACTCGTCGGTGATATTGGCCCTGATGATGTGATGGCGGCGCGGCTGTCTGTGGCAAAGGATGGACTTGGCGGCAAGCTTGGCGCGCATGATGTCTATGATCTGGCCAAAAGGACGGTTGATATCGCATCAATGGGTTTGCGTAATCGCGGTATTTTCGATGATGGCGGCAATGATGAAAGTGGCTTCCTTCAGCCTTTACGCCAGGTGATCGCAACGCAAAAAACCCCAGCCGAAGTCATGCTTGACCTCTATCATGGTGACTGGGCAGAAGATATTGATCAGGTTTTCACATCAAACCAGTATTAGCGCCCGGCAACGATCGGCGCCGTAAAACAGCGTGCTGAAGATAGTCTTGGCCGCACCATAAGGATCTTTCATATGCCTGTTTTATTGCTTGTGGTGTTTATCAATTTTGTTGGTATTGGCGCGCTTATTCCGGTTTTGCCCTACACGGTAATTGAAACCCTTGGCCTGTCGGCAACGGTGATGACATTGCTGTTGGCATCATTTGCCTTTGCGATGTTTTTATCAAATCCGCTTCTTGGTCGTTTGTCTGATCATGTTGGGCGGCGCCCGGTTCTAATGTTCAGCCTCGCGGTGAATGTTATGGCGCATATCTGGTTTGCCTTGTCGGATGATATTGTCCATATGTTTGCGGCGCGAATTCTGGCTGGTCTTGCAGCGGGCAATACAGGCGTCATTCAGGCAATGATTGCCGACCGCGTCGAGGCCAAGGATCGGGCCCGCTATATGGGGCTGTTTGGGGCGGCAATCGGAACTGGCTTTGTTGCTGGACCGGCGCTTGGCGGGCTGTTTAGCGGATTAGGCGATGGGCCACTTCATCAGGCACCATTTTTGCTGGCTGCCGGGTTTGGTGTGATTGCGTTCATACTGTCGATGCGATTGAGCGAGAGTGCGGCGGCTGCCCCAGCACAAAAAGCACCAACAGCGCCGCTTGGAGCGCGGTTAAGAACGGTTCTTCGCAGTGAATTGGCGCTCTATGCGCTGGCGTTTTTCTGTCTGAACCTGTCATTTGCGCAGGTAGAGGCCAGCTACATCCTGCTGCTTCGTGACTATCTTGGCTTTGGGGCAAAGCAAACCGGCTGGCTGTTTACCTATATTGGTGTCTGCATTGTTCTTGTTCAGGCCGGATTAATCAATGTTGCGGTGCGCTATTTAGGCGAGGTTGGCACGGTTGGATTTGGTGCCAGCATGCTGGTGTTTGGGCAGGTGATCACGGTGCTTTTGTCACTTGGTTTCATGCTTGGTAACGCCTATCCGCTGGCGCAGATCGTCTTGACAACAACCGCGGTCTGTTTTGGCTTTGGCTTTAGCAATCCGGCATTATCAGCCGCGGCGAGTAATGCCGCCGGTAAAACCACCATGGGCGGCGCGCTTGGCACCGTTCAGGGGTTTGCTTCGCTTGGGCAGGTCGCCGGTCTGGTTCTGGCTGGCCCGTTATACCAGCTGGGTGGATCGCATTACCCGTTCGCTTTTGGCGCTGGCATCACCGCGGTTTTGTTAGGCGTTGTTTTCGTGCTTAAGCGGCGTCCACAGGTACGTTCAGCCTAAATCGGGCGTCAGCGGTTCGGTGCTGTTGCGCTTAAGCGGCTTCGGTGCCACCGACCGTAACGCCGCCCATTTTCACCGTTGGCTGGCCGACGCCGACCGGAACGCTTTGTCCCGCCTTGCCGCACGTGCCAATGCCACTATCCAGCTTGGTGTCATTGCCGATCATGGTAATCTTTGACATGGCGTCAGGGCCATTGCCGATTAGCGTCGCCCCTTTCACCGGCGCACCGATCTTGCCATTTTCAACAAGATAGGCCTCGGCCGCCGAAAAGACGAATTTGCCAGAGGTGATATCGACCTGACCGCCGCCAAAATTGACCGCGTAAATGCCCTTTTTCATTGAGGCAACAATCTCTTGCGGATCAGCATCGCCATTTTCCATATAGGTGTTGGTCATCCGCGGCATTGGCGCGTGTGCATATGATTCGCGCCGTCCATTGCCGGTTGCGTCAACGCCCATAAGGCGGGCGTTCTGACGATCCTGCATATAGCCTTTCAAGATACCATCTTCGATCAACACATTGCGCCGGCTTGGGGTGCCCTCATCATCGACGGTGATCGAGCCGCGCCGGTCTGCAATGGTGCCGTCATCAATGACTGTCACGCCCTTTGAGGCAACCTGTTGGCCAATCCGGCCACTGAACACCGAGGTGCCTTTGCGGTTGAAATCGCCTTCAAGCCCGTGGCCAACGGCCTCATGCAGCATCACGCCCGGCCAGCCTGCGCCAAGCACAACTTCCATTTCCCCGGCAGGTGTCGGCACGGATTGCAAATTTAAAACGGCAATCCGCAATGCCTCATCGACCTGAGATTGCCAGCTTTCCGGCGTTAGCCACTGATCGAGCATAACCCGACCACCAGCACCAGCACCGCCCGATTCCATCCGGCCGTTCTGTTCGACGGCAATCCAGATATTGATCCGCACCAAGGGGCGGATATCAGCAACCCGAATACCGTCGGCACGCATGATCTGGACGGCCTGCCATGATCCGGCAAGGCTGGCGCTGACCTGCTTGACCCGCGAATCCGAATCGCGGGCATAGGCGTCAATTTCCTGCAAAAGTTTGATTTTAGTGTCAAACGACGTCGCATTCAGCGGGTTTTGATCTGAATAAAGTGGATTGTTTGCACCCGCGCTAGGGGCCAGTGCCGCGTTCCCGCTATAGCCCTTGGTGACGGCTGATACACTGTCGGCAGCGCGTTTCAGCGCAGCTTCAGACAATTCGCCAGCATGAGCATAGCCATGCGCCTCACCAGCCACCGCACGAAGGCCAAACCCGCTTGACTGGTCGTAACTGGCTGTTTTCAGGCGGCCATCATCAAAGGCCAGCATTTCTGCATGACGCATTTCGAGAAATAATTCGCCATCATCACCACCAGACAGCGCATCACGGACAATTTTGCCAGTGCGCTGCAAATCTAGATTGGTGCGGGTAAAAAACAGTTCGTCGGTTTGCTGAAGCAGATCCATGATCCATCCTGACCAGACAGGTTAACGTAAATGATATGACTCGGGTGGATGCACCCGGCCAAACCTTCGATGATAGAGATGATGGGCTTGTTTGCGATGAAATTCAAGGCTTGAGCTTGGCTTCATTTCAGTCATGGCCGGTGGCAAGTCAGATTTTACGGCGAAAAAGGGAAAAAAGTTAAAAATTATAGCGACAGGCTGCCGCATGGGGCTTTTCTATTCAGCCCAAACAGTCTAAACAAATTCGGTTCGGTGGGTAGGTCTGTCGCCTGTGCCACCTGACCAGATGATTTTGAACGACAGATGACGAATTTTGGGAGAGGAATCCATGCCAATTTTGGCCAAATTCAATGCGCTACTCGCGCAGTTTCTTTCGGGACGCAAGGCAGCTAAACTCGCCGGTGTTTTATGTGGTGGTGTTGCGCTGGCTTTGAGTGCGACTGGCGCGGCTATGGCAGCAGCGCCCGTGCCGTGGCAGATGGATCTACAGCCACCGGCGGGATCACTCGCTGAGATGGCGACTGACCTGCATAATCTATTGCTGGTGGTCATAACGCTCATTTCGCTGTTTGTCCTCGCTTTGCTGATTTATGTCGGTGTGCGTTTCCGTGCGAGCCGTAACCCAAACCCGTCAAAGACATCGCATCACACCGTGATCGAAATCCTGTGGACGGTCATTCCGGTTCTGATCCTTGTTGGCATTGCGGTTCCGTCATTCCGTTTGCTTTATTACATGGACCGCACCAACGAAACCGATATGGTGATCAAGGTTACTGGGAATCAGTGGTACTGGAACTACAGCTACCCCGACGAAGGCATCGCCTTTGACAGTTATATGGTGGATGCGGCTGATCTAAAGCCCGGCCAGCCGCGCCTATTGACCGTCGACAACCCGATGGTCGTGCCAGAAGGCACCCGGATCAAACTGCTGATCACCGGTAATGACGTGATGCATTCGTTCTTTGTGCCGTCACTTGCAGTGCAGATTTACGCCTTTATCGGCCGCACGAACGAAGCCTGGATTGACGTGCCGGTTGGCGGCCAGACCTATTACGGCCAATGCAACCAGATTTGCGGCGTAAACCACGCCTATATGCCGATCGAGGTAAAGGCCCTGCCAAAGGCTGAATACGCCGCTTGGCTGGCCAATGCCAAAAAAGAATTTGCGTCGAACGAGGTCGTTCCTGCGCAAACAGAAGTTACTTTGGCATCAGCCAAATAATTAAGCGAAGAGGATTTACAAATGAGTGCTCAAGCCCACGCTGATCACGGCGCCCCTTCAAGTTTTGTGCGTCGTTGGCTTTATTCAACTAACCACAAAGATATTGGTACCATGTATTTGGTCTTCGCTATTCTGGCGGCCTTTATCGGTGGTGGCCTGTCTGTCTATATGCGCATGGAGCTTATGAATCCGGGCGTTCAATATATGGATAGTGGCCATGTTTGGAACGTGTTTACCACTGCACATGGCCTGATCATGGTCTTCTTTGTGGTGATGCCGGGCCTGATTGGCGGCTTTGGTAACTGGTTTGTGCCGATTATGATTGGCGCGCCAGACATGGCGTTTCCGCGGATGAACAATATCAGCTTCTGGCTGTTGCCACCGGCATTTATCCTCTTGTTGCTATCAGCGGTGATGGATGGCGGTGCTGGTGTTGGCTGGACAATCTATCCACCATTGTCATCAACAGCCGGCACGCCGGGTATGTCGATGGATCTGGCGATTTTCTCGCTTCACCTTGCTGGTGTGTCCTCAATTCTGGGCGCGGCGAACTTTATCACTACGATCTTTAACATGCGTACTCCGGGCATGACATTGCACAAGATGCCATTGTTCGCATGGGCAATGCTTATCACGGCATTCTTGCTGCTGTTGGCGGTTCCGGTTCTTGCTGGTGCGATCACTATGCTGTTGACCGACCGTAACTTTGGCACAACCTTCTTTATCCCTGAAGGTGGCGGTGATCCGATCCTGTTCTTGCACCTGTTCTGGTTCTTTGGCCACCCCGAAGTTTACATCATGATTTTGCCAGCGTTTGGCATCGTCAGCCATATCATCTCGACCTTTTCGAAAAAGCCGGTCTTTGGCTATCTCGGTATGGCCTATGCAATGGTGGCAATTGGTGTCGTCGGGTTTGTGGTCTGGGCGCACCATATGTATACGGTTGGCCTTAGCGTCGATACGCGTGCCTATTTCACCGCTGCGACCATGGTCATTGCGGTGCCAACAGGGGTGAAAATCTTCTCATGGATTGCGACCATGTGGGGTGGTTCAATCACCTTCCGCGTTCCGATGCTATGGGCGATTGGCTTTATCTTCCTGTTTACCGTTGGTGGTGTGACAGGCGTGGTCTTGTCAAACGCCGGTCTGGATGTAGTTTTGCATAACACCTATTATGTGATCGCCCACTTCCACTACGTCTTGTCGCTTGGCGCAGTGTTTGGCCTTTTTGCTGGATTCTATTACTGGTTCTCAAAAATGACCGGTTACGAATATTCAGAAGGCCTTGCCAAGCTGCATTTCTATGTCACCTTTATCGGCGTCAACCTCACCTTCTTCCCAATGCACTTCCTTGGCCTTGCTGGTATGCCGCGTCGCTATATTGACTATCCGGACGCGTTTGCTGGCTGGAACATGGTGGCGTCAATTGGCTCTTACATCGGTGCTTTTGGTGCAATCCTGTTCCTTGTGGTGATTGTTGAGGCCTTCTTGGCAAAGCGCCGGGCCGAAGCGAACCCATATGGTGAAGGGGCAACAACACTGGAATGGCAAGTTGCGTCACCTCCGCCGTACCACACCTTCGACGAATTGCCGAAGGTCAAGTAAGGTAGGGCATAGCCCGTTTTTGAAAGGCATTTTGATGGCTGTTACATCAAACCAGCACATGATCAACGACACCGACGGCTTGTTTGAGCCGTCGGTTGCCGATTTTTGGTCACTGTTGAAACCACGGGTGATGAGCCTGGTCATTTTCACAGGCTTTGCTGGCATGTATGTGGCACCGGGTGCCGTGCATCCGTTGGTGTTTGCGATCTCGCTGTTTGCGATTGCCGCCGGGGCGGGTGCGTCGGGTGCAATCAATCAATGGTATGACCGTGATATCGACGCGATCATGACCCGCACCAAAACCCGGCCTATTCCAGCCGGTGTTATGGCGCCTGCCGAAGCGCTGACCATGGGTTTGGTTATCTCGGCGCTATCTGTTTTGTTGCTTGGTCTTGCGGCAAATTGGCTGGCCGCGGGGCTGCTTGCCTTTACCATTTTCTTTTATGCTGTTGTCTATACTGTCTGGCTAAAGCGCAGTACACCGCAAAACATCGTTATCGGCGGTGCGGCGGGCGCCTTGCCACCCGTGATTGGCTGGGCCGCGGTTACCGGCAGCCTGTCAATCGAGCCATTATTACTATTTGCCATTATCTTTATGTGGACACCGCCGCATTTCTGGGCGCTGGCACTGGTTAAAAATGACGATTATAAGGCCGCTAATGTGCCGATGCTGCCGGTCGTGGCGGGGGCCTTGGAAACACGTCGTCAGATTGTAATCTATGCGGTTCTGCTGGCACCACTGGCCGTTGTGCCGTCATTTATTGGTATGGCGTCTGTCGGTTATGGCGTTATTGCCAGCATCGCTGGAGCGCTGTTTGTTGGGATGAGCGTGCACCTATATAAAACCGGCGATCACAAACACGCAATGCGCCTGTTTGCCTATTCAATCTTGTATCTGTTCCTGCTGTTCCTAGGACTGGTGATTGACCATGCTATTCTTGGCTATCTGGCGGGAGCGGCCTGATGGAACGTCGCCGCCAGCCAAAGACCGCAACCGAAATGCAGCAGATGCGCAAAAAGCGTAATCTTGCGCTGCTTGTGGTAATTGGCGGATTGGTTCTGCTGTTTTATGTGCTGACCTTGGTAAAGATTGGCGGTGCAACATGATAGCGCCATCCAGCATGGCAGCACCGAACGGTAATCGCCGCACCTTGGCCATTTTAGGTATTCTGGTGGCGGGTATGGTTGGCCTATCCTATGCATCAGTGCCGCTTTATGAGCTGTTTTGCAAAGTGACCGGCTATGGCGGCACGACGCAGGTTGCCGATCAAAGCTCTAGTCAGATTGTGGCTGACTATCCGGTTGATGTGCGCTTTGATGCGAATGTGAACCCGTCATTGAACTGGAAATTTGTTCCAGTTGATCGGAAAGTAACGTTAAATCCGGGTGAGGAAGTGGTCATTAATTACCGCGCCACAAATATGGGCGATGTGCCCAGCACCGGCACCTCTACATTCAATGTAACGCCGGTCAAAGCGGGCCCATTTTTTATGAAGCTGGATTGTTTTTGTTTTATCGAACAGACATTACAGCCCGGAGAATCTGTCGACATGCCAGTACGGTTTTTTGTCGACCCAGAAATTGTGACGGATGAAAATGCTAATGACATTCGGGAAATAACCCTGTCATACACATTTTTCCCGGCACTTGAGAGCAACTCGGCTAAGAGTCGCACGCAATAATCGAGGAGAGGTGGCTGGATAAAACATTACCAGCCAGATTTTGAGGAGACGAACATGAGTGGTGCAAATAAACACCCCTATCATCTAGTAGAAGCAAGCCCATGGCCAGCGGTCGGGTCGGCCGCAGCCTTTACCGCGGCAGTTGGCGGTGCCATGTATATGCATGAAGTGGCCTATGGAGTTGCTGTTTTGGGACTTGGATTTGCGCTGGTGTTGGCAACCATGTTCATGTGGTGGCGCGACATTATCCGCGAGGCCGAATATCAGGGACACCATACGCCGATCGTTCAGATTGGTATGCGTTACGGCATGATGCTGTTCATCGCGTCAGAAGTGATGTTCTTTGTCGCGTTTTTCTGGGCGTTCTTTGATCGCGCCATTTATCCGAATGACGGGGTATGGCCGCCAGAAGGCATCATCACTTTTGATCCGTTTGACCTGCCATTGATCAACACATTGGTTTTGCTTTTATCGGGGTGTACAGTCACATGGGCGCATCATGCGTTACAGCATGGCAACCGTAAGGATTTCATGACCGGCCTTGCTATGACCATTGTGCTGGGCGCGCTTTTCACCTGCTTGCAGGCGTTTGAATACAGCCATGCAGAGTTTGGGTTTACCGATGGTATTTATCCGTCAGTCTTTTACATGGCGACCGGATTCCATGGCTTTCATGTTCTTGTTGGTACGTTGTTTCTGGCAGTCTGCTGGTTCCGTGGCCGTGCTGGTCATTTTACTGCTGATCAGCATTTTGGATTTGAGGCTGCGGCATGGTACTGGCACTTTGTCGACGTTGTTTGGCTGTTCCTGTTTGCCGCCGTTTACTGGTGGGGTGGTTGATCATCAACCGCTTCAGGCATAATGTCTGCAGCTAGAATTTTAAAAAATCGGGGTGTCGGCGCTAGGGTAAATACGCGCTGGCGCCCTTTTTGACATGGCGATGCCATGAAGGTATGACAATGAAATTCCGCCCGTTTCTATGGTTGACGATTGTATCCCTGCCAGCATTGTTGGTGTTAGTTGGGCTTGGATCATGGCAGTTGCAGCGACTGCAGTGGAAAAATGACCTGATTTCCAGCTTTGAGGTACGTGCGGCCGCCCCCGCCATCGCGGTTCCGGCGGCAGATGCCGGCCTTGACGATGTTGAATTTCGGCGGCTGTCACTTGAGGGCGCGTTTCTGCATGATCGGGAAATATTCCTGACCGGTCGCACCTATGAAGGCAATGCCGGCTTTCATGTCGTAACACCATTTAAACTGGATGATGGACGGTTGATCCTGATCAATCGTGGTTGGGTATCTGAAGATTACCGTGATCCGGCCAAACGCAGCTTTTCGCAAATTAATGGGAAAACCTCGGTTGCCGGGATTTTGCGCCGTCCGGGGGTTAAAGGCTATTTTGTTCCGGAAAACGAGCCTGATAACGGCTTTTGGTTTACCCTAATCCCCGGCCAGATCAACCAGCATCTGGGGCTGGACGCTGCCGCTATCAACGCATTTTATGCCGATGCTGTGCGCACCTCAGACGTTGTGACATTGCCAATTGCGGCCAAGACAAAGCTGAATTTGAGGAATGCCCACCTCAGTTATGCGTTAACATGGTATGGTATTGCGCTGGCCTTAATCGGGGTATACATCGCGTTCCATTATCAGGCGGGACGGTTGCAATTCAAACGCGGCCAAAAGGATTAGAAATGGATTATATCAGCACGCGTGGACAAGATGGCCCCCTAGGGTTTGAGCAGGCGCTATTAAGCGGTCTGGCCCGCGATGGTGGTCTTTATCTGCCGGTGGAATGGCCGCGTTTCAGTTCGGACGAAATCGCCGCGATGAGAGGCCTTTCTTATGCCGATCTTGCGGGCAGGATCATGGCACCATTTTGCGATGGCGAAATCAGCGAAGCAGAATTAAGTGCGATGGCCGCTGATGCCTATGCGGCGTTTGATCATCCGGCAATCGCACCATTGGTGCAGCTAAATGACAATATTCACATATTAGAGCTGTTTCACGGCCCAACGATTGCCTTTAAAGATTATGCGATGCAGTTTTTGGCGCGTGCTTTTGACCGGGCATTGGCCAAGAAGAACCAGCATGCGGTCATTCTCGGCGCAACCAGTGGCGATACTGGTTCGGCCGCACTTGAGGCATTTCAGGGGCGCAAATCGGTAGATGTGTTTATTCTGTTTCCCGATGGCCGCGTATCGCCGGTACAACAACGCCAGATGACATCGGTGATTGCTGATGGCGCTTTTGCGGTTTCGGTAAAAGGTGATTTTGACGATTGTCAGGCACTTGTCAAAACCCTGTTTAACGATCATCAATTCCGTGATGCGGTTAACCTGTCAGCGGTCAATTCGATTAACTGGGCGCGGTTAATGCCGCAGATTGTCTATTATTTCTCATCGGCATTGGCTCTGGGTGCGCCCGAACAGAAAGTCGCATTTTCGGTGCCGACCGGCAATTTTGGCAATGTCTTTGCGGGCTATGCTGCGGTGCAAATGGGGCTGCCGATCGAACGTCTGATCGTCGCGTCAAACCAAAACGACATTCTGCCACGGTTTTTCGAGGCCGGAACAATGGCGCGTGAGGCCGTTGTGCCGTCGCTGAGCCCATCAATGGATATTCAGGTTTCGAGCAATTTTGAGCGGTTGTTGTTCGAACTGCTCGGCCGTGACGGCAGCAGGACAGCATCGGTGATGCATGACTTTGCGACGACTGGCCAGTTCAGCCTTGATAATGATGTTATGGCCGGGGCTCATCGCCTTTTTTCTGCCTATCGGTTGGATGATGCTGGCACAATTGCCGAGATTGCCACGACCGCGAAAAATGATGGCATGGTTCTTGACCCCCATAGTGCGGTGGGGCTGTCGGCGGCGCGGCGCGCTCATGCGGATGGCACGGTGCCAACAGATATACCGATTATCAGCCTCGCTTGTGCGCATCCGGCAAAATTTGAAACTGCGGTTGAAACCGCCACCGGCGAAAAGCCTGTTTTGCCGCCGCATATGGCTGACCTGATGACAAGACCCGAACAGATGCAGACCGTCGCCGCCGATGCAGATGCGGTAAAGGCACTGGTGCTGGCACGAAAGCGAAGCGCATGACAACAACAGTAACGGTACTTGGTAACGGTCTGAAAATCGCCACACGGGCAATGCCGCACACTGCCACCTTGTCAGTTGGGATATGGGTTAATGCCGGTGCGCGCGATGAGGGCGATAACGAACAGGGTATTGCCCATATGCTGGAACATATGGCGTTCAAAGGCACCAAACGGCGTGACGCGCAGACGATCGCGACCGAGGTCGAAAATGTCGGCGGTTATATGAACGCCCACACAAGCCGCGAGGAAACCGCTTATTATTTACGGCTGCTGCCCGAGCATCTCGATCTGGGTATCGATATTCTTGCCGATATCCTGACCGAATCGACCCTGCCCGAATTGGAAATTGAACGCGAGCGCGGTGTCATCATTCAGGAAATAGGGCAATCGCTTGATACACCGGATGATCTGGTGTTCGATTTGTTTGCCGCGGCCTGTTACGAAGGCCATACATTGGGACGCCCCATTCTGGGAACGGTTGATAGTGTCTCGGCATTTCAGCAGCAGGATTTAGACGCATTTTTGCGCCGTCATTATGGTGCCGGGCAAATGCTGGTTTGTGCTGCTGGGGCGGTTGATCATGATGATCTTGTGCGCCGGATTGAACAACGGCTTGGTCATATCGGTAATGCCACATCGGCGGTTCGCCACGCCGCGCCTTGGGGTGGTGGCCGCAAGCTGGCAACGCGCGAGCTTGAGCAGTCACATATCGTCTTTGGTCTGCCTGCTAAAATTGACACAATGGCCGACCGGTTTTCACTGATGGCGCTATCGACCCTTTATGGCGGCGGAATGTCATCGCGGTTATTTCAGCAGGTTCGTGAAAAACGCGGGCTGTGCTATTCGATTTTTTCATTTTCCCAATTGCATTCAGATGGCGGCAGCTTTTCTGTTTATGCAGGTACATCAGCCGGTCAGGTTGATGAGATGTTATCAGTCTGTGCGGCTGAGTTAGCGTCGGTCGCAGGCGGCGTGGGTGATGATGAGGTGGCGCGCGCAAAGGCCCAAATCCGCGCCAATCTATTGATGAGCCGCGAGTCTGTTTCGGGCTGTAGTGATGCGCTTGCGCGTCAAATCATGCTGTTTGGACGCCCGCAATCTGATGCGGAATTGCTGGAGGCTATTGACCAGATAGATGCCAAGCAGATTGCCACGATGGCCGCCAATCTCATTGCTGGCGGCACACCAGCGATAGCATGTGTTGGGCCGTCTTCGAAAGTTATGTCAAATGCTGATCTGGCGGCGCGGCTTGCGGCCTAGGCATTGCCAGCTTCGCTAACATAATGTGCAGGATCAACGCCAAGCATTGCATAGGCCTTGTCCCACATATCATCACTATTGATGCCGAATAACAGATGGCTGCTTGCTGGCAGGTTCAACCACACATTGGCAGCCATTTCCTGTTCTAGCTGGCCGGCGTGCCATCCGGCATAGCCAAGCGAAACAATAGAATGTTGCGGGCCAGTGCCGCTGATGATGTCACGAAGGATATTCACACTTGAGGTCAGGCCGATATCATGGGTAAGGGCAACACTTTCAGGCCGCATATGATCTTGTGAATGCAGCACAAACCCGCGCGTAGTATCAACCGGCCCGCCAATATAGACCGGCTGATCACCATGAAAGCGCGGCGTCTCCATTTCCAATGTTTTGCAGAGGCGCGCAAGGTCAAGCTGGTCAGTTTTCCGGTTGATCACGACGCCCATTGCCGCGCTTTGGTCATGCTGGCACATCATGATGACACTATGTTGAAAGCGGCTATCGTCGATATGGGGGCTGGCGAGGAGAAGCTGGCCTTGCAGGCTGGCGGCAGTCCTAAAGCGTGCCGCATAATGCAAAGGATCACCTTTCTGGCTTGTATCTTTTCTCGCCGTCATTATCTACATTAGACAGCAATCCCATCACAGGTAAAGCAAAACCATGTCACACCAGATTACGCCTTGGCCGCAGCTGATATGGATTTGGATTAAAAAATGATCAAGCCGCATTCATTTCAGCCATCATTGCAATGGCCTAATTTGCACCAGTACTGGCGGATGATTGGTTGTTTGCGTTTATCATCTCTGCTGCGGCTTTTTGGCGTTATCACGCTAGCTGCTTTGCTTGCTGCGCCCCTGCCTGCGGCTGCGCAATCTAGTGATGGGGCTGGCCCTTGGGTTGGCGATCCGGCGTTTGGTCAAGCGCGGTTGATCAGTGCAGTCACCGGAACTGGTCAGCTGGAACGATTGCCATTGGGGTTGGAATTTCGTCTGGCGCCCGGATGGAAAATATACTGGCGCACCCCCGGCGAAGCCGGATTGCCGCCAGAGTTAGATTTAAGGCTGGCAAGCGGTGAGGTGCTGCAAACCGAGATCGAATGGCCGGTGCCAAAGCGGTTTAATGCATTTGGGTTTGATAATTTCGGCTATGCGGAAACGGTAATTTTGCCGGTTGGGATTCGCGGTCATATGCCGGGCGCGGCGGTGCAGATCAGCGGTCAGCTGGAAGCGCTGGTTTGCGCTGATATATGTGTTCCGCTTGCTGGTGACGTCCAACTTGATCTGGCCGATGGGCCGGCTGAACCCTCGTTGATGGCGATGCCGATCGCCCAGTTTCAAGCAAAAGTGCCGCGCCTTGGTGCCGCCTCATCTCTTGAGATCACGTCCCTGTGGCAGGATGGCGCCCAGCTAAAGGCCGCCTTTCGCGCAGATCAATCGTCGATTGACGATATTTTTGTTGAAGGCGCGCCCGGCATTGCTTTTAAGAAACCGGTCATTGACGGCGATGTTGCGGTAATTGCGCTTGAGGGTGATGTGGGCGCCCCGCTGGCTGGACAGGCGCTTGATCTGACTGTTGTTGCCGGTGATGATTTTTTAATGCGCAAGATGGTTGTGGGCGCCTCTGCCGAAACATCATCTGCCAATCGTGACGGCAAGCCCGGCAAAATCTGGACTATTATCGCGTTGGCGTTTCTCGGTGGATTGATCTTGAACCTGATGCCGTGTGTTTTGCCGGTATTGGCGATCAAGCTGGCGGCGATTATCGAATCCTCTGGTCAAAGCCGTGGATTTGTCAGGCTGCGGTTTGGTGCCGGGGCGATGGGCATCATTACGAGCTTTGCCCTGTTGGCCGCAGGGTTAGCGGCGTTGCGGTTTGCTGGCGGACAAATCGGCTGGGGCATTCAATTCCAAAGCCCGGTATTTCTGACGGTCATGCTGCTGGTTCTGGGGCTGTTTACCCTGAATATGCTTGACCGGTTCTTTTTACCGGTGCCAGCTTTTTTATCGGCTGGCGCGGCGCGCGCTGGGCACAATAACGGTGGATCGGGTCGTGGCACAGTCCTATTCGGTGATTTTATGGCGGGGATGCTGGCGACCTTGCTGGCGACGCCCTGTTCGGCGCCGTTTGTTGGCAGCGCGGTCACGGTGGCGCTGACCGGCGATATGGCCCAGCTTTTTGCCGTCTTTATGGCGATGGGTGCAGGGCTTGCCGCGCCGTGGGGGCTGGTTGTGTTATTTCCGGCTCTGGTTGGGTTGTTGCCGCGCCCGGGCCATTGGATGGTCTGGTTAAAGCGCGCGCTTGCCGGATTGCTGATCATCACAATGATTTGGCTTGGCTGGCTTTTATTCACCGTACAAGGCGGCACGGCCGCAGTGCTGGTGCTTTTGTTGCTGATATTGCTGCTTGCGGCGATCCTGTTTCGCATCAAGCTGATGATGCTAGGCGCCAGCCTTGGCTTGTTTTTGGGGCTGATGTTCTTGCCAGCACCAGCGGCAGTTAAACAGCAGATGGCAGGAATTGATTGGCAGCAATGGTCGCCCGCGGCAAGTGCTGTTGCGCGGGAACAGGGTAAACTAGTGCTCGTTGATGTGACCGCAGATTGGTGCATTACCTGCAAGGCGAACAAGACGCTGGTTCTCGAGGCGGCGCCAATTGGCCCGCTGCTCAGAACACTGGCGAACGAAGACAAGCTGGTGATGTTAAAGGCTGACTGGACGCGCCCTGATCCGGCCATTGCCAGTTTTCTGGCAAGTCATGGCCGCTTTGGTATTCCGTTCAATATTATCTATGGCCCCAAGGCAAATGACGGCATAGTGCTGGGTGAATTGCTAAATGCCAATATGGTCGAGTCTGCGCTGATCAAGGCGGGCATGGCGCGCTGATACCTTGTTGGGCTTGCATCATTTAGGACTGCGGTATAAATAGCGGGGTAAATTCTTCCGCGTTCCTAATATTCCTCGAAAAAGGCGATCCGATGACTGACGAAAATCCGACTATTCAGCCTGGCCAACAGATTCCAGCTGCAACCATCCAAATCAAATCTGAAGGTGGTATTGATGCCATCGAAACCGCCGATTATTTCAAGGATTGCCGCGTGGTGATGTTTGCGCTTCCCGGCGCGTTCACCCCAACCTGTTCGGCCAAGCATTTGCCGGGCTATATCGAACATGCCGACAAATTCACGGCAGCTGGCTTTGACAAAATTGCCTGTCTGGCGGTGAATGATGCCCATGTCATGCGGGCGTGGGGTCTGGAAAACAAGGTTGAAGGTATCATTGATATGATCTCTGATCCGTTATGTGAATTTTCCAACGCGCTTGGCATTGCCCGTTTTATGGGGCCGGTGATGGGCCGCCGTGCGGCGCGCTGTGCCATGGTAATTGATAATGGCACGCTGACCCATATCTTCATGGAAGAACCAGCCGCGTTTGAAGTATCCAGCGCCGAGCATGTTCTAGCCAATATCTAAGTCGCGAATCTTTGGACTATAGGGGGCCTATGGCCCCCTTTTTTTGGGCAGATTTCGGCGATGCATATCTCGGCGATGCAGATCTAGGCGATGGCCTCTGCCGCGCCGCGTGCGAGGATGTCACAACGTTCGTTCAATGGATTGCCAGCATGCCCCTTGACCCAATGCCAGCGCACCTGATGTCGCGCGACAGCCTCGTCTAACTGCTGCCATAAATCTTGATTAGCGACTGGCTTTTTTGCCGCGGTCTTCCAGCCATTTGCCTTCCAGCGGGGCATCCAATCCTGAACCCCGTTCATCACATAGCGGCTGTCAGTGTGCAGATCGACCAGCATCGGCCGCGTGACCGCATTCAGCCCCATGATCGCCGCCATCAATTCCATCCGGTTATTTGTCGTATCGGCCTGTGATCCGGTGATCTCACGCTCATTGTCCTGCCATTGCAAAATCGCCGCCCAGCCGCCCGGACCCGGATTTGACAAGCATGACCCATCAGTGTGGATTACAACCGGTTCTGGGGCATCCTGCGGCATTTAACGGCTCCTCTGGGGGTTGGGGTAGACAAGGTGTGATATTCAACCTTGGCGGGAATAATCAATCAAAACCATAGGCGCCAACGCCGGATACGGACTGATGAAACCGCAGTATCGACCAATATTCCATCGGATCTTTCGGGCTGACGAGCGCATCTTTTGGTGTGTGGAGCCAGTCATAGGCGCGTGTTAGGAAAAACCGCATTGCCGAACCGGCGGCCAAAACCGGAATGGCATTAATTTCGGCCTCGCTAAGCGGGCGTACCGACTGATAGCCGCGGATTAGCGCGCGTGATTTTGTCAGATTAAAACTGCCATCAGCATCAAAGCACCATGAGTTCAGGCAGATGCCAATGTCATAGGCAAAAATATCTTCGCACGCAAAATAGAAATCAATCAGTCCGGTCAGCTTATCACCGATGAACAGCACATTATTGGGGAATAAATCGGCATGGATGATGCCTTGCGGTAAATCTTGCGGCCATGCAGCAAGGATAGAGCTCAGGCGGCTTTGCGCCATTTCCTGCATTGAGGGGGTGATTTCATCGGCACCCGCACCAATGCTGTCGAGCAGTGGCTGCCATGATGCAGGGCCCAGCGCGTTTGCCCGGCGGCGGGTAATGCCGCTGGCGTGAAGATGCATCGTTGCAAGGCTGACACCAAGCGCACGGCATTTCTCGCGGTTCGGGTAACGCGACGAGGTGCCGTCAAGAAATGAGAAAACCGCACAAGGCCGCCCCATCAATTCCTGTAAAATGCTGCCATCACGTGCGGCAACGGGCAGGGGGCAGTTCATCCCCATGCCCGCAAGATGGGTCATCAGTTCCATGAAGAATGGCAAATCATCCGCATCGACCCGCTTTTCATACAAGGTTAGAATGAAATGCGCTTTATCGGTGCGCAGAAGATAATTGGAGTTTTCAACCCCCTCGGCAATGCCAGCAAAGCTGAGCACGTTGCCAAGATCATAGGCCGACAAGAACGTGGCTAAAGTCAGGTCATCTACTGTTGTGTAAACCGCCATAAAATCACTAGCCTGCTAAAATGGATGGCAGTTTGAAATTCACTGTTTCCCGAATTTTGCCATGCTCACTAACGTCAATCTGGTAACGCTGGCGAAGCGCGGCAACCACGTCTTCAACTAGGCTTTCAGGTGCCGATGCACCAGCCGATAATCCGATGTGATCGGCCGCATCAACAAGCGACCAGTCAATCGCCTGTTTATCAGCGATCAAAATAGCAGCCTTTGCCCCGGCTAGCTTGGCAACCTCGACAAGACGCTGGGAATTTGATGAATTTTCCGCACCGATCACCAGCATCAGATCAACCGCACCGGCAATATCCTTGACCGCCTTTTGCCGGTTTGTGGTGGCATAACAGATATCCTCGCCGCGCGGGCCAGAAATTTCGGGAAAGCGGAACTGTAGCACTGAAATAATCTCGGCCGTGTCATCAACCGACAAGGTGGTCTGCGTCGCAAAAGCCAGCGCAGCGCCGTCGGGCGGGGTTACCGTGCGGGCATCCTCAACCGTTTCGATCAGGGTCACATCTTCAGGATTAACCTGCCCCATTGTGCCCTCAACCTCGGGATGACCAGCATGACCGATCAGCAGAATATGACGGTGATTATCGGCATGGCGACGGGTTTCAATATGGACTTTGGTCACCAGCGGGCAGGTGGCATCGACCGCGATCATATTGCGGCGGGCAGCCTCATCGACAACAGCGCGAGCAACCCCATGCGCAGAAAAGACAACCGGTGCATCGGCTGGCACTTCATCCAGCTCGTCAACAAACACCGCGCCCTGAGCTGCCAGCCCGTCAACAACCGTTTTATTATGGACAATTTCATGGCGCACATAGACCGGAGCGCCAAATTTTTCCAGTGCGACTTCAACGATGCGAACAGCGCGATCAACGCCAGCACAAAAACCACGCGGCGCGGCAATGGTGAGTTTTTTAGGACTTGTTTTCATAACTATTGTTGTTGCCCATTTCCTGTGTTTAGGTCAATTGCTGTTCGGGAAAAAAAGCTTTATGTTGGGAATATGAAACAGATATCTTTTCTGGCCGTAATTGGCTGTTCGATCTTTCTTGCTGGCTGTACCAGTAAAGATGAGTTTGTCTCTTGTCCCGCGATTAGTGCGCCAGAACAAGGCACGCGTGCCTATGTGCGCTCGGATGAGACAAGGCAGGTGTTTGACGTTCGTCTGAACGGCGTGGATGCTGTCTGCACGCGGCATAAGTCGGGCGGCACAAAGATTGCGCTAAGGACGGGGTTAAAGGTCAAGCGTGACCTTGCTGCCGGGGCTGGTAATGACACGCTGTCGTTGCCGCTTATGACGGCAATTGTCGATCGTAACCAAGCTGTGACCGCGAATGAAGATTTCGGGTATCTGATTGGCTTTAGCAAGGATGATGCAGTGAAATATCCGGTGGTCGAGTTCGAACAGATCGTTCCGGCTGATGCGCGTCTGGTGATTAGCCTAAAGCCAGCTTACTAGGCGGACGTCACTGCCGGTAGCCCCAGCCATAAAAGAAACGCCATAAAAAAAACGCCAGTTCTTGCGAGCTGGCGTTTGTTTATTTCGCATTTTGAAAGGCAGGGATTAATTCAGCTTTTCAATCTCAGCAGCAGCTTTATCGACAAGCGCAAGGCTGGCTTTGTCGTCGAGTTTGCTGGTGATGATCTCGGTCGCTGTGGCGACGGCTAGGGCAGCTGCCCGTTCCCGTAATTCTGCAACCATGCTGGCCTCGGCCGCCTTGATCTTTGCATCGGCCTGTTGTTCCCGCCGTTTGACTGCGGCGATGGCGTTTTTCTCGGCTGTTTCGCGGATCCGCTGTGCGGTCGCTTCGGCTGACTGTAAAATAGCCTCAGCCTCTTTTGCCGCTTCACGGTGCAGACGCTTGTAAGTTTGCAACTCTTCAAGAGCCGCATCCCGTAACGCTGCCGCTTCCTTCAGCTCGTCACTGATTTTTGCCGAACGTTCGTCAAGCATACCGCCCAAAGCAGCGCCGACCTTACGCCAAACAAGCGCGACAAAGACCAAAAAGCCAACAAGCACCCATACCGATTCAAGAACGATTCCCTGTTCCATCAGTTTGCTCCCTGCTTGGCCAGTTTTGTGGCAATTGACGCTGCGGTTTTACCCGCCTGTGCACTGGTGGTTTTGATTCCGGCAAGTGCGGCAACTGCGTCCATAGCAGCTTCGGCTGCGACATCATTAAGATTAGCCAATGCTTCGGTTTTCGCTTTTGCCAATGCAGCTTCAGCGCTTGCAACCTTATCGGCCAGCTTGCGCGCGACTTTGGCGTCTGCTGCCTCGGCTTTTTTCGTGGCTTCCATAGCAGCTTGCTTGGCAAATTCAGCCGCATCGCTGCGGGCTTTCTCAAGGTCGCTCTCATATTCAGCACGGGTTTTGGCAGCATCAGCACTGGCGTTACGTGCCTTTTCAAGATCGCCGTCCAATGTCTGACGACGTTCTTCAAGAACAGCACCAATGCGCGGTGTTACCATTTTGGCCATGACCACATAGCCCGCACCAAACAGCACCACGAGCCAGAACAGCTGTGATGGCCATGTAGCAATATCAAGCTGGGGCAGGCCCGGCTCGCTGGCACCAGCTGCAAAAGCCTTTGCCGACATAAAAGCCGGAAGGGCGACTGCAATTGCGGTTAGCCGGTATCTTGTATTTTCCGTCATTTTTATCCCCTTGCCCGCCTGCCGGACTTGGTTCGTAAACGAACCACAAAGCCGGCAAGCAAGTCATGGAATGTTTGTTGCGAATTCGGGTCTTTTTTAAAGAGCGAACAAAAGCAACAGAGCAACAACAAGTGCGAACAGCGCGATGGCTTCAGTCAAGGCAAATCCAAGAATGCCAATACCGAAAACTTCGCCGCGAGCCGCAGGGTTGCGTGCGATAGAGGTTACAAGTGCAGAGAAGATGTTACCAATACCAACACCAACACCAGCAAGAGCGATAACGGCCAAACCGGCACCGATCATTTTTGCAGCTTCTACTTCCATAATCATAGTCCTTCCATGAGTTTTTACACAGTTTCGTTCAATTCACACCGCTGTAATTTACCAGCGGATTCGGTTGGGCCTCTGCGCCTAGTGTAGGTGCAGGGCGTCGTTCAAATACATACAAGTAAGGATGGTGAAGACATAGGCCTGCAACGCCGCCACCAAAACTTCAAGGCCAGTCAGGCCGATCAACGCGACAAATGGCAACAGCGAGCCAGCCATTGCAAGACCGCCTGCACCTGAAATCATCACGGCAAGGCCAGCAAAAACTTTCAGCATTGTGTGACCCGCCAGCATGTTGGCAAACAAACGAACAGACAGGCTGACAGGGCGGACAAAATATGAAATCACTTCAATCACGATCAAAAACGGGATCAGCACTTTCGGCGCACCGGCTGGTACAAAAAAGCTGAAGAAATGCAGACCATGTTTGCACAAGGCGATTATCGTCACGCCCACAAACACAAAGGCGGCCATCGCAAAGGTCACGATGATCTGCGAGGTAAAGGTGTATGAATAGGGGATCAGCCCAAGCATATTGCCAAACAGCAGAAACACAAACAGCGTGAAGATGAACGGAAAGTAAGGGCGGCCCTCACTGCCAACGTTGCTGCGCACCATTTCGGCAACAAATTCATACATCATTTCGGCCATGCCCTGCATGCGGCCTGGCACCATATCGGCGCGGCGCATTGCGCTGATCAGGAAGATCGAGCTGACACCAATGGCAAGCAGCATAAACAGGCTGGAATTTGTGAATGAGACATCATAACCACCAAGCGACAGTTCGACCAATGGCTTGATCTCAAACTGTGCGACCGGTGAATGCATTCCTTCAGAATTGCTCATTGCCTGTCAGCTCCCTTAATCGTCTTTGCCTGATGAGTTTTTATGCTCATCGAAATAACCAGCGGCCAATCCACGGCCGGTAAATACACGCCATACATTCAACATGCCAGCGATCGCGCCCATAAAGAACATCACCAGCAAAAACAGCGGCGACGTCTCAAGCCATCGATCCAGCGCCCATCCGATAAAAGCACCAACCATAACACCGGCCACAAGCTCGGTCGCAACGCGCCCCATTATCGCTGCCATGCCTTCGGGAAGGGCGGATCGGCTGGGCCGGTCTTTTTCTTCCCGCTGCGCCTGCAGCTTATCCAGACGACGGTCAATATCCGCAAGACGTTCATTGTCTCTTTGCGAGTCTTTTTCGTTCATCTGGTTATCCAATCCTTGAATGCCGTTTTAGATGCGGCCGGATATGGCGGTTTGTACGAAGCTGTTCCTCTGCTTTTCCTTTACCGAATTAGGCAGGCATTTTGTCGCTGTTATCCCCAGCGACCGCCCCTGCCGAAATCGCGCTCAAAATAGGGGGGTGGGTTGGTCTTTGTCAAGCCTTCAATGGGTGTTCTTTTGCCGCAGATTTCTGCGGATTAGCTGGCTTGGGGAAATGGATTGTTTTTATCAGCCAAAAGCAGCCGCTAAGCGACCGCAGTGTCACGGATTCTCTCGGCTGTCTGCAGGTCAACCGACACCAGCTTGGAAATGCCGCGCTGTTCCATGGTGATGCCGAAAAGCCGGTCCATGCGCGCCATTGTCATGCGGTGATGGGTAATGACAAGGAATCGGGTGTCGGTTTGATCACAAATATCACGCAAAAGGTCACAGAATCGCACGACATTCGAATCGTCAAGCGGCGCATCCACTTCATCAAGAACGCAAATTGGCGCTGGATTGGTCAAAAAGACCGCAAAAATAATCGCCAATGCTGTCAGAGCCTGCTCACCGCCAGATAAAAGCGATAGTGATTGCAACCGTTTGCCGGGTGGGCTTGCCAGAATCTCTAACCCCGCCTCAAGCGGGTCATCGGCATTGGTCAACTGTAATTCAGCGTTACCACCGCCGAATAGCTTTTTAAACAGACGTTTGAAATGATCATTCACTTCGCCAAAGCTTTTGAGCAGGCGTTCCCGCCCTTCACGGTTCAACTGGCTGATTGCGGAACGTAACTTGCCAATCGCTGCAATCAGATCGTCGCGCTCGGTTTCCATGCTGGTGATCCTCGCCGCAACATCCTCCATCTCGGCCTCGGCTCGCAAATTGACGGGCCCGATATTATCACGTTCACGGATAAGACGGTGAACCCGCTCTTCCAGAACATCCAGACCACCAAGCGCCGCACCATCCTCTACACCGGCAATTTCGGCAACCGCATCCGGGGCGCAGTTCAATTTATCCTGAATCCGGTCTTTTAATTCGGCCAGCGCAGCATTGCAGCGTTCCTCGCCAGCTTCGGCGCGGATTTGGGTTTCGCGGGCAGTCGCCATGGCGTTATCAGCATCACGCTGCAATGATTCGGCCTCGTTAAGGCTGGTTTCGGCAAGGCGCAGCGCGTCGGCAGCGCTTTGCCGGTTTGCCTCGGAAATCTCCAGCAGGTCACCGATTTCAAGTCGCTGTTTCGCGAGTGTTTCGGGAACAGCCTGCAGCCGCTGTTGTTCCTGATTACCATCAGCAAGTCGCGCTTCCAGCTCGGCGATGCGGCTGTTTGCGCCATCGAGGCGTTGTTGCCAGGCGCTGGCTTCCTGCGCGCAGCTGGCTTGGCGGCGGGTGGCGGTTCCGATGACATCAGCAAGGCGTGATTCCGCCTGCATCGCCTCGGCAAGTGCGGCCCTCGACGCCTCGGCAGCTGCTCTGGCATCGGTTTCAGCAACGCCAAGCGCAGCATCATCGGCAAGCGCAGATATTTCCACATCGCAGCTGGCAAGCGCTACCGATAATTCATCCAAGCTGGTGTTTAATTCGCCAGCACGCTCCCGACCAGCCGCTAGTTTCAACGCATCGGACTCGGCGCGGCGGCGGCTGTCACCAAAGGCTTGTTCCGCCTGCATACTGTTAGTACGGCAGTTTTGCACATTCTGGCGCGCGGTGCTAAGCGCGGTTTCGCTAGAACTGGCAATTGTGCCACTTTGATCAAGTTTTTTTGAAGCCTTGTCGGCATCATTTTGCAAGGCTTCAAGCCGGCGGCGTTGGCGAATCCGCTCGGCGCCCTTGTCAGATTGATTGGCATGACGCACAAACCCGTCCCAGCGCCATAGGCTGCCTGATTTGGTCACCACTGCTTGTCCCGGAAGGAGGCTAAATTGTAATGCCTCTGCACTGGTCGCATCATCAACGACACCAACGCCAGCAAGTGATGCGCTCAACGCCGGTGCGCCGCTAACAAAATTGGCAAGCGGGATCGTTCCATCAGGCGGCGACAGGCGCGGCGTGCTGCCGTTCCGCCAGAATTCCTGATTACCGCTGTCGACCGGCGCCGATAATTCATCCGCCAGATAACCGGCCAGCGCCGTTTCCATACCATCGCGAACTGATAATTGATCGGCGATGGGGGCTGATGCTTGATCACCAAGATCGGCCAGCAGATATTCCAATGCGTCAATTTCGGCCTGAAGGCGGGTCATGTGCGATTCGCTATCACGCTTGGCGTTTAGCGCAGTTTCCGCGGCGGTAGTGGCATCGGTCAGCGCCTGTTCAGCCGCTTCCAATGCTGACTTTGCTGCCATGAAATCAGCCTCGGCTTCTTGTTTTTCCCGATCTGACTGGCCGGCCGCTGCAAGCATAGTCTCAAGTGATAATTGCGACAGCGCGTTCGTTGCCGACTGGATACGGGCCTCTAAATCCTGTTTGCGGCTGGTTAGGCTGTTGCGGGTGGTCGCGGCGGCGCGAAGGGCGGCACTCGCCTCGGCGAGACTGGTTTCATTCTGGCTGGCAGTAAGGCGGGCGGCGTCTAGAATATCGCTGGCAGCTGCCTGTTTTGGCGCCGCCTCAGTGATCTGCATCGCCAATGCGTCGGTTTCCTCGGCAAGCCGTGCAATAGCCGCTTTTGCATCATCAAGAAGACTGGTCTCACGGGCGATGTCTTGGGTTAACTGGGCTTGGCGGCTGGCAAGCTGGGCCAGCGCATCGCTCACGCGCCCTTCTTCGCGGTCCAGCTCTTCACGGCCAAGGGCGAGGCGCTGATATTCCGCCGCCTTTTCCGCCTCGGCAGCCCGCAGGGGCGGCAGTGAGGCGGCAATCTCGCTGCGTGCGGTGGCACTTCGTGCGGCGATTTCGGCGCGGGCGCCAACATCTAGTCGTGCCGCTGCCAACGCGGCTGTTGCCGCATCTAGATCCATTTGGCCAGCGGTCCAGCGGGCCAGCAGGAATTGCGCCTCGGCTTTTCGGATGCGATCGGCAACCGAGCGGTACCGCGCCGCTTGGCGTGCCTGTTTGCGAAGCGAGTCACGTTGCTCACTCAGGCCAGCAATAACATCATCCAAACGCTCAAGATTTGTCTCGGCAGCACGAAGGCGTAATTCAGCCTCATGTCGGCGGGCGTGCAGGCCGCGAATATTTGCCGCTTCTTCAATTAACGTGCGGCGGTCAACCGGCTTGGCACCAACAATCGCGCCAATACGGCCTTGGCTGACGATGCCGGACGATCTGGCGCCGGTTGCGGTATCAGCAAACAGCAACTGAATGTCACGCGCCCGCGCCGGTTTCGCGTTCACGTAATAACTGCTGCCTTTACCGCGTTCAATTTTGCGCGTTATTTCCAGCTCATCACTATTGTTGAATTCGGCTGGTGCCTGACGCAGATGATTATCAAGCTGTAGGGTGATTTCGGCGAGATTGCGCGCTGGTCGTTGTTCCGTGCCGCCAAAAATCACATCATCCATTTCGCCGCCACGCATCTGACGAGCCGAGCTCTCGCCCATGACCCAGCGCAGGCCTTCAACAATGTTCGATTTGCCACAGCCGTTTGGCCCAACGATGCCAGTCAGGCCGGAATCGATATCAACCTCTGCCGATTCCGCAAAGGATTTGAATCCGGCCATTTTCAGGCTTCGAAAAATCACATTAATAACCTGTTATTTTGGAACCTTTGGGTCAGGCGTCCGTTGCATTTATCTTGGCAGCGAAATCTTCATAGGACAGATCGCCAGAAATGATGGTTTTACTATTCACCACAAAGGATGGAGTCGATTTGACACTCCAGCGTTTATGCGCGTTTTGACGCATCTCAACAATCGCTTCGAGAAGTCGCCGGTTGCCCATAACAGCGTCAAAATCTGCCTTGCCCATTCCGGCCAACCTTGCCATCTGTGCAAGGGCCGACAGCGGGTCCGGATTACGAGCCCACCGATCAATATCTTTCAACAGCATTGAAACCATTGGGAAATATTTGCTCTCGGGCAGGGCGCGCGCCAATGCGTGAGCGCGCAGCGCGATCTGGTCTAGCGGGAAAGGCTGCATCTCAAAACGAACCATACCAGTGTCGATCAGCCGCGTTTTCACATCTGGAAACGTCTTGTTGTGAAAGCTGGCACAATGCGGGCAGGTCATGGAAAATAATTCGACAACCGTGATCGGTGCATCTGCTTTGCCGAGAACGCGGGGCGATGTCACATGCTCAATCGTTACCTCAGCCGCAAATCCTGCGGTTGGTACAAGCATCATCGCGGCACCTCCAAGGAGGAGCGAACGGCGGTCGGTGGTTAAATCTTTTAGGTTTTCTGTCATCATGGCCTGATCATAATCCAAGGGTAAAATCGGGGCAATGCGCGATTTCGTTGCAGGGCTAATTAATTTGGTAGTTGGCTTGTTGGTGGTTGGCTTGGGGAAATCTGGCTATCCATGTGGGCCATTCACTCTGGCTGCCCGCAGTGGTGATCAATGTTCAGCCGCATCTTGTTTTTTAGCCCAATCATGTGTTATCAGCGTCATGTGTTATCAGAATCATTAACGGGGCCGCCAAGCCGCCGCAGCGCGGCACGTAATTCCGGCGATTTGATATCTTTCAGCTTTTCATCAAGTGCCCAGATATCGGCCGCATCCGAAATTGCGGGGGTCTTTTGGTCAGTTGGCCCACTGCCCGGCGGGGCGGGTGTTTGGGCGGGAACAAGGCTTTGCACAAGACTGATGCGGCCAACCGCCTGATAGCCGAAGGCGGCATTCACCTGATCAATGATTTGGGCGGACATGGCTTGGGCCTGTGGCCCGCGTCCTGATGCGATCTGCAGCTTTAATGTTCCATTATTTCTGCTACCGCGCGGAAATTGAATATCTGCTGGCCGGCACCAGTCGGCAATATCGCCAACAATTTCGGTCCAATGTGAAATCAGGCGGCTGATCGCAAAGCCGCGTTCCTGCGCCGATGGGGCAATCATAGGATCTATCATCGTGGATAGCCGCCGCATTTTATTCGATCGGTTTTTAGGCGTTTTGACCATAAATTATTGTGCCGGTTTCGCTATTTGTTGATCTCGATAAGACGGGGGCTTCGGGTGTCTTGACCCGCTCGCCCAATACTCTAGCATGACCACTCTTCGAAGCAAATCATGGTGATTGCCGGATCATCGCAACAGCCGGTTAAAGGTAAAGCCCAAACAACATGAACCCAAACAATATGAGTGGCCGGGGCAGAACATCGCGTGGTTGAGACAAAGTTAGAGACATTTCCAATTGCCGCCCTTTATCGCTGGTACGACCGGCACGGGCGCGATCTGCCGTGGCGGCGACGCTGGCCTGAACTGGCGCCAGCCTATCATGTGTGGCTGTCCGAAATTATGCTTCAGCAAACCGTTGTGGCAACGGTGATCCCGTATTTCCTTGATTTTACCCGTCGGTGGCCAACGATAGGCGACCTTGCCGCAGCGCCATTGGATGATGTGCTGTCCGCATGGGCGGGTCTTGGTTATTACGCTCGCGCCCGCAATCTTCATAAAGCTGCCAATATGGTGGCAGATAGGTGGGGTGGCGATTTTGCCAATTACCAAAAACCGCAGGCTGATTCGGGCGCGCCGCAGGCTGATTCGGGAGATATCGTCGCTGGTTTGCGCCAGCTTCCGGGGGTTGGCCCCTACACAGCTGGTGCGATTGCGGCGATTGGCTTTGGGCGGCAAGCTGTGGTTGTTGACGGTAATATCGAACGACTTTTTAGCCGCTATTTTGCCATCGAGACGCCGTTGCCAGCGGCGAAGGTCGAAATTGCCGATGCCTATCAACGGATTTTGCCGGTAAACCGCCCCTCAGATTGGCCGCAGGCGTTGATGGATTTTGCCAATGCGGTCTGCACGCCGCGCCAGCCAGCCTGTGCGAGCTGCTGTTTTGCCTCGTCCTGTCAGGCATTGGCAAAAGGGATTGTTGATAAAGTGCCGGTTAAGCCCGCAAAAGCGGCAAAGCCAGTTCGCCGCGCCATCGCGTTTGTTGCGATCAATGATCGGGGAGAGGTTTTCTTGCAGCGCCGCCCAGAAAAAGGTCTCCTTGGCGGTATGCTGGCATTCCCCGAGACTGGTCTTGCCTCACAACAGGCCGATCGCAGCCTTAATCAGGATAATGCGCCATTTCCGGCCGATTGGATTTTGCTTGATGAGCCGGTATTGCACATATTCACGCATTTTGCGCTGGAGATGAAAATCTGTATCGCCCGGGTGAAAGATGCCCCTCTCAGCAATACCAGCAATGCCAGTCATTCTGGTCATTGGGCGCCGCCACGTCCAGCTGATCTGCCAAGCCTGATGCGCAAAGTCTGGAAAGCCGCGGCCGCCAGCCTGTCACCGTCAGAGCGTCACCGCTGAGGCGATCTGATATCGACGGGTGACAATCAGATTAATGATTGAAATGCCGCATGCCGGTGAATACCATCGCAATACCGGCAGCATCCGCCGCTGCAATCACTTCATTATCCTTGACCGATCCGCCGGGCTGAATAACTGCGGTTGCACCAGCTGCGATTAATGCTTCTAGACCGTCAGCAAACGGGAAAAAAGCGTCCGATGCTGCGACCGAGCCGATTGTACGCGGGTCTGACCGGCCATGAATTGCCGCGATATCTGCGGCCTTTTGAACGGCTATACGTGCAGCGTCTACCCGGCTCATCTGACCGGCGCCAATGCCTGCGGTACTGGCGTCATTGACAAACACAATGGCATTTGATTTCACGTGTTTGGTGACTTTCCACGCAAATAGCATATCGGAAATTTCGGCCTCGGTTGGGGCGCGTTGGGTAACGATCCTAAGGTCGTCCACGCCGATTATGCCGGCGTCACGAGATTGTGCCAGAAAACCGCCAGCAACCGATTTAATCTTGATTGCGCTGCTGCTGCGATCTGGCAGGGCGCCGGTGATCAATAGCCGCAGATTAGGTTTTGCCGCCATAATGGCCTTGGCCTCATCGCTCGCTTCGGGTGCGATCACAACTTCGGTAAAAATACTGGCGACAGCTTTAGCAGTTTCAGCGTCAAGCGGCCGGTTCATCGCGACAATGCCGCCAAAGGCACTGACCGGGTCGCAGGCCAATGCGTGCTGCCACGCGGCGCCGAGATTATCACCGCTGGCAACGCCGCAAGGGTTGGCGTGTTTGATGATGGCAATCGTTGGCTGGTCAAACTCGGCAACCAGCTCAAACGCGGCATCGGTATCATTAATGTTATTGTAGGATAATGGCTTACCCTGAATCTGCTCTGCCGAGGCAACGCCCGGTCGGTCTTGACCAGTTTTATATAATGCAGCCTGCTGATGCGGGTTTTCACCATAGCGCAAATCAATGATTTTACGGCCTGCGGTTGAGGTGATCTCTGGCAGCTCTTCGCCAAAGCTTGATGCCATCCAGCCCGAGATCGCACTGTCATAGGCGGCGGTGCGGGCAAATGTTTTGGCGGCGAGACGCTGTCGAAGCTCAAGCTCGGTACCGCCATTTTTGTCGATGGCGTCTGCAACGCTGGCATAGTCGGCAGGGTCACAAAGAACGGTCAGGAAATCATGGTTCTTTGCCGCCGCCCGCAGCATCGCAGGCCCGCCAATATCAATTTTCTCAACAAGCGCCTGCCGGTCACGCGTTTGCCGAAGCGTCTCCTCAAACGGGTAAAGATTAACCACCAACAAGTCGATGCCCTCAATGCCTTGGGCGCTCATTGCTGCAACATGGTCATCGAGGTCGCGGCGCGCCAAAAGGCCGCCATGAATCTTGGGATGCAGTGTTTTCACGCGCCCGCCCATGATCTCGGGAAAGCCAGTTACCTCGGCAACATCTGTAACGTTTAGACCGGCATCACGAAGCAGGCTGGCGGTACCGCCGGTTGACAGAAGTTCAATTTTCGCCGCGGCAAGCCGCGTGGCAAATTCAATGAGGCCGGTTTTATCAGAAACCGATAGAAGGGCGCGGCGAATGGGAATAGAGGCGGGAGATGTCATAATATTGGGTGCCAATCCTGCGTGGCAGAGTTTGTGGATTTAACGCGGCCTTTATGGCCGAGCTTGGCTGGAAAGGCAATTGCCGATCTTGATAAAACAGCTGCCCCCTGCGTCGGTGCCGCTGATCACGGGAATATATGGCTAGTTGCGGCGCCAGCCAATGCCGCAATACCAAGAAGCCAGAAAATGCCGACATTGCGGCCAAAGGCAAGCCATGCACAAAGCGCGGTAATTCCGATGACGCGAAAGTCAAAACTTGCAAGATCAGGCAGCAAAACCCGGATCATTCCAAACGCCATGATATCGGTCTTGGCAAACATTAAATGCAGCGTGAACCAAACAAATAAATTGGCAATTACCCCGACAACAGCCGCCATGATGCTGGCTAATGCGCCTTCAAGTCGTGGCTGATGGGTTAGCCAGTCAAGATAGGGTGCGCCAGCAAAAATCCATAAAAAACAGGGAACAAATGTCGCCCAGAGTGCAATCGCGGCACCGGCAATACCAGCGATGATGCCAGCCTGTTTGAATGCTGCCAGAAAGCCGACAAATTCGGTCACGAGGATCAATGGTCCGGGCGTCGTTTCGGCGAGGCCAAGCCCATCCATCATTTCGCTTGGCTTTAGCCAGCCAAGCTGTTCGACAACCGCCTGCGCCATATAGGCAAGCACAGCGTAGGCACCGCCAAATGTCACCACCGCTAGCTTGCTGAAGAAATAGCCAATTTCGGCCAGTAATGGCGCCTTTGCAAAAAGATCAATCGCCAATAGAGGGGCCCACCATACGACGATCCAAATCAGGATCATTTGGATTGTGTCCTGCGTTTTCGGCAATGGTGGCGGTGTGGTTGATTGGCGTTGGCTGGTGCTGACAAAACCATAAATTGCCGCCAGCGCAATAATCAACGGAAATGGCAGGGCAAGGGCGAAAATACCGCAAAACCCCAAAGCCGCAATGACCCATTGATGTGCTGCACGCAAGGTCTTTTGGGCAAGGCGGATCAGGGCTTGTGCCACAACCACCACAATGGCTGCTTTTACCCCTAAGAAAACCGCATCAACAAGACCAAGGCTGCCGAAATAAACATAGATCAACCCGAGGCCAAGCATAATGAAAGCGCCGGGCAACACAAACAGCAAGCCGGCAATCAAGCCACCAAGAACACCGTGCATCCGCCACCCCGCATAGGTCGCAAGCTGCATGGCTTCGGGCCCGGGAAGCAGCATACAAAAACTCAAACCGTTCAAAAACTGAGCTTCGCTGAGCCAACGGCGTTCGGCAACAATCATTCGGTGCATCAGCGCAATCTGCGCCGTTGGACCGCCAAAGGATAATAAGCCGATTTTGCCCCAGATCGCACTTGCCTTCAATAAAGGGGGGATCGGCGATGGTGGCGCGGTCGAAATTTTGGCCGAGATTTTAGATGAGGCTTTCATCAAAGATATAAACTTTCCGTCACTATCATCGTTTTGCTGTGGAATTCTTCGGCCGTGGGCAGGTTTTTACGAGCAGCGACCAGATATTTTAAGCTTGGGTCATTTTAAATCGGGTCGTTTTAAATCGGGTCATTGCGTTGAAAGGCCCATTTCACATTAACCGCGCCAATTGACCGGATATCGGCAAGCGGCGCATTTAAGACAATTTGCTGGCAGTTCATACGCCCGCTTGGATCAAAAAACAGCGATGTATCCAATGATACCGCCGCGCTGCAACGGAATACCCAGCCAGCCCGATTACCCCGAATCTTTATCAAAATCCGCTGATCTCGAAGCATAGCCGCGGTTACGCGCGGATGTAAATGAAACCGAATAACCGCCAAACGGGCAATTTCGCCCGGTGCGCCGGTATATTCTAACTGGTCAGCACCACGAAGATTGCCGCCGCCGGTCGACAGATAAAGTTTACGATGATGAATGATACCGTGTGATTGCTCATAGCCTTTGTGGCTGGCAACAGCCAACAATCCGCCTTCGGCTGGCCCCATTTCAATATTGTCAACTTCAGCAAACCGGCCAGCATTAAAATCAGACGAGTTTTGCCCATCAAGGGTCAGCGTGGAATGGGCCTTGGTTGAACAGAGCAGGCGTTGCAAATTTGGATCATTGCTGGCCTGTCCCGGATTGATAACCAGTAAATTTTGTCCAACAGCAAATTCAAACCCCAAGGTGCCAAGCCCGGCTACCTCGGCATCGGCTTCGGGCTTGCCGACATCCATAATGATTGTCGAGCGGCCTGACGAAAACCGCAAAAAACCGCTATGGGGTGCTTGTTGTAACAGCTTGCCTTTCTGGCCAGCGCGCGCCAATGTTTCCTCGATTATGTCGGGATTGGAAACGCCGGCACCGTTAAACCGCGCAAACTGGCCATCCGCATGACGCCACATCCGGCAGATTGAGCCCATTTTGGCAATCGTTCGATCAAGCCACGCCAATTGTTCGAGTTCATTGGCAAGGCCGGTATTCCGAATTTCGATCAGGTCGCGCATGACCGCCAGATGCTTGTCCGCCATCCGGCTTTTATGGCCGCCATCGGCATAGAGCATGCCATCAACCAACGGCACCAAAAATTCCATCAGATTGTCGAGATCATCAGCATCAGCACCAAGCGCAGCCTCGGCAATGATTAATCCGCGCAGTGCGGTTACGCGGGCGTTGTGATCATGCAGACGTTTCCAGTCAATCGCTAAACAGCTTGCTTGCAATCGAATAGACTCGCTGATTAGCTGCTGAAACGCCTCATCACCAGACCGGCCATACCAATCGTAACAAAACACCAGAGTGGCAAGCCGCTGTCCCATGATATCGGGCTGCCAGCTTTTGGCGGTCCAGCGGCTGTTCAGCTTTAGCCAGTTGGTGATCAAACTTCGTGCGCGGCTGCGAGCCTGACTGCCGCCAAAGCTGCGCAGGTCGCGCAGCCAATCAAAATTGTCAAACCCTTCGCTGGTGACCCGCCAGCTTGATCCGCTGGTCATGATCTGCGAGCCTGTACTGGCTGATCCGCGCCAATGATCGGCAAAGCCGGTGATGGGCTCAATCTTATGGGCGGCGCGCAAACTCCACAAAAACAGGCCCGAATGTCGAAACAGCTGCTCAAGTCTGCCGACGCGCCATTTATCCGGTTTTTTGCTGAGTTTTGCCATAACCGCCTGTTTTTACGTTCCTGTCGTTACGCCCCTGCTGCTGCGCCCCTGTTGTTACGTTTCTGTTGTCACCCCCCTGACGGCGTGACTATCCGATTATGCTATCCTAACGATATTAACCGCGCGATAAAAAACCCATCAACCCCGCCAATGTCTTCATAGTCACTTGGTAGAATGCGAACATAGCCCTGATCGGTGATCGAGCGCGCAAATATGCCAGCCTCTTCAGGCGTGACCGGATCAATGGCAAAGCGTCCCTCGGCCGCATCCATAACGGCGTCGATAATGTCTTCGCCTTCTTCTGGTTGTAGCGAACAGGTCGCATAGACCATGCGGCCACCAGCCCGAAGCCAGCCAAGCGCCGTGGTCGCAAGATTCCACTGAATTTGTTGTAATGCAACGATATCTTCGGCTTCACGCTGGTTCAAAATGTCAGGTCGCCGCCGCACGGTTCCAGTTGCCGAGCAAGGAGCATCGACAAGCACTGCATCAACAGGTATTTCGGGGGTGTAGGCAGCGCCATCAGCAAGCACCAGAGTGGCTGGAAGTTTAAGCCGTTTCAGATTGCGGCGCAGACGGTCAAGGCGTTTGCGGCTATTATCAATCGCGGTAACCTTTGCGCCAGCCGCAATCAACTGTGCAGTTTTGCCGCCAGGTGCCGCACATAAATCAATAACATCTTTATCAGTAATCTCTCCAAGCAAGCGCGCTGGCAGCGCTGCGGCGGCATCTTGTACCCACCATGCACCATCCTCAAACCCGGCCAGTAATGACGGGTCGCCATCAAATTCACGGCGCAGCGTATGATGGTCAATGACGCGGGCCTCCAGCTTTGCCGCCCAGCCCTCGGCATCGGCCTTGACTGAAATATCAAGCGGTGGCGGCAGCATCGCAAGGCCGGCGATTGCCGTTGCTTTTTCAACGCCCCAATAATGCCGCCAGCTTTGTTGCAGCCAGCCCGGCAGATTATCCATATGGCTGGTCGCATCAAACAGGGCTTCACCTTCGCGGGTGAGGCGGCGCATCACCGCATTGGCTAGTCCGCATAGCCGGTCAAATCCGGTTTGGCGCATTAATTCAACAGTGCTGTCAACGGCGGCGTGCGCGCCGGTTTTTAGCAATAGGATCTGTGCCGCGCCCATCAGCAGAACAAAATTGGCATTGGCCTGCGCACCGAACGGTTTGCGCGAAACCAGCGGGGCAAGCACCTTTTCCAATTGCCCGCGATGCCGCAGGCTAGTTGTTGCCAACAACCGCACAAAACGGCGATCGCGATCCTCAAGTTTCGGCAGATCAGGGTTGGATGACAGCGCCTTATCTAGCTGCACACCCTCGTCGACGGCGACCAGCAGATCATAAACAATGCGGCGACTGGCTAGGCTGGGTGGGGTCGGTTTTTTTGCCGCAGCATCTGGCTTCTTTGCCGCCGGTTTTCTGGATGGTTCTTGTCCTGCTTTGCCAGAACTCTTGTCAAAACTCTTGGCTTTACCCTTGCCTGCGGCATCGGCGGTATTTCTGCGCGGCCTATTCGCGTCGTTTTTCGATGCTGGCTGGCGTGAAGGCGGCACCTTTGATGCGCGGTTTTCGCTATTGTCTGATGGTTGCGGTTTGCTGGCGCGCCCGGACGTTTCCAAACGCAGCAAAGGTTTGTCGAGGCGTGTCGGGGTCGATGGGGTTTTTCGATCAGGCATTGAAAATTCCGCTGGATCAGCCGCATAATATAGCTGATATCTTGTTTTTGGCAGTTTAAAGGGGCATATACCCAAATATGGAAAGAGACAAGAAAAACACGCCATTGCCGGCCGCCGAGATGCAGCCAGAGCTGGTGCAAAACACAAATGATCCGGCCAAACAGAACGATGCTGGTGAAATGCCGCCCGAAATTAATGGCCCAAAAGGTCCTGAGCCAACGCGCTATGGTGATTGGGAACAAAAGGGACGCTGTACCGATTTTTAGGCGTTTGGCTATTTGCCTGACCAGTAGGTAAGATGAAGCGATGACACGGGTAAAATCGGGTATTTTAGTAAGTGCGGCATTACGCTATGCAAGCGCTAACCTGATCGATTGTGTTCTGACGCGCCGTGGTGATGCTGATGCTGGCGCGATTTTTGTGCATATTGATACGCTGGATGGACGGCATAAACTGCTGGCACGCAGCCTTGATTTCGATGGCAATTATGTGTGGCGGGTTATCACCAGCACAGAATGGGTCGATGCTCAAGCCGCCGAGGACAGGCTTGCTGCTGAAATGAAAATGGATAATGATGCGTTTATCGTTGCCATATGTGACGCAAAGGCGCGTAATCCGTTTGATCTGCTGTGAGTTGGCAATTGCTGCAAGGATGCGTATAAAGCCCTCATGACCAAGCACCAGAAAACAGATGCCATTGACCGCCGCCTTTGTGTGGCCCCAATGATGGATTGGACTGATCGGCATTGCCGCGTCTTTCATCGGCATCTTGCGCCGAATGCGCTGTTATTTACTGAAATGGTTACAGCGGAGGCGATTATCCATGGCGACCTTGAAAGATTGCTTGGTCATGATTTGATCGAGCATCCGCTGGTTCTGCAGCTGGGTGGCAGTCAGCCGGAACGGCTAGCGCTGGCGGTTCAGCGGGCAGCGGAATGGGGTTTTGCCGAGATTAACCTGAATGTTGGTTGCCCATCTGATCGTGTGCAATCGGGCAGGTTTGGTGCCTGCCTGATGGCCGAGCCCGAATTGGTGGCGGAGTGCTGTGCGGCGATGATGGCGGCAAGCGCGCTGCCGATCACGGTCAAATGCCGGATTGGCATCGACGATATGGACGCCGAGGCTGGACTGGACCGGTTTATAGATCTGGTCGCAGGGGCTGGGGTTGGGGTGTTCTATCTTCATGCCCGCAAAGCGTGGCTAAAAGGATTGAGCCCCAAGGAAAACCGGAATATTCCGCCGCTTGATTATGATCGGGCCCGCCGCCTTGCATCGCGCCGCGATGATCTGGCAATTATTTTGAATGGCGGCTTGGAAACGACTGACCAAATCGCTGTTGAGCGGGATGGGTTTGCTGGTGTCATGCTTGGGCGTGCAGCCTACCGGACGCCTTATCTTTTAACTGCAATTTCCGATGATTTTTTTGCCGCAACGCCGCCAAGTCGGCAACAAGTGGCCGAGGCCATGGCCGACTATGCCGACAAAATGACGGCAAATAATGTTCCGCTTCATAGTATTACGCGTCATATGCTTGGGCTTTATGCAGGGCAGCGCGGTGCCAAACATTGGCGCCGGCAACTAGGCGAGCAGGCGCGCCTTGCCCAAGATGGCGGCGGCTTTATTCGCCAGACTGTTGAAGAATGCGAAATCTTGGCCGCAAGATTGGCAGCATAGAGGTTGGCTGCATAAAGGTTGGACGATTTATATGTTGTGATGGCCTCTGCGGTCGATGCAGGACTTACCGAATAATGTCGATGTTTGAAATGATGGAATGGTTAAAAATATGAACGATCAAACCCCGTCGGTTAAATCTGACAACGCGGCTAGCCCGCCGTCAAATGGGCGGCGTATGCTGCTGGATTTTGGCCCTCTTCTGCTGTTTTTCGGTGCCAATTACCTCTATAGCGATCTGATGTTTAGTGTGAAGGTGCTGGTGGCGGCAACCGTGGTTTCGCTGGGCATAAGCTGGGTTTCTGAGCGGCGAATACCGATGATGGCCGCGTTTGGCTGTGGCGCGCTGGTGTTTTTCGCCGGATTGACGCTATATTTTGACAATGAGCTGTTCATCAAGATCAAGCCGACCATCCTGACCTTGATGTTTGCCGCAGCGATTGCCGGAGGGCGCGCGCTCGGCCGGAACCCGCTTGCCGCGATCATGGGGACACAGATCAAGCTGACCGATGCGGGTTGGCGCATGATGAGCTGGCTGTGGGTGGCGATGTTTGGCTGTTCAGCGCTTGCCAATGAAATTGCGTGGCGGACGCTCAGCACTGATGCATGGGTGACCTTTAAGGTGTTTGGTCTTACCGGTATTTCGCTGGCCTTTATCGTGATTAGCTTGCCAATTATTCATAAGCACCAAATTGTGGATTAATCACCAACGCGACGTCATGATGGCAATGTGGCAGCATTTTGCCGGGTGAAATGTCGTAAAATACGCGCTTTTGTCGATCCAAGTACATATTCGGTCGGCCTGACCTTACATGGTCAAGTTTAGTTTCTTCACATAATTTGAGATTAGAATGAAGAGGGTCAGCGTCACTGCTAACCAAGTTTTAGAATGTGTTACATTTTGGGTTGCCGGAATGAAATTCGAGGCTAGACTGCGCGGACGCCGAGCGTCCAGCCAAGAGTTGCGTTAGGGCTAAATGGTCACGGCAGAGAGCTGCCGGTAAAAAAGGAAATGATCATGGCTGATGAAGATGAAATTATTCTAGCTGATTTGGATGATGATGAACTTGTCCAGCAGATGCATGACGACCTTTATGACGGTATGCAGGATGAAATTGTCGAAGGTGTCGAAATTCTACTCGGGCGGGGATGGACACCTTATGATGTCCTGACCAAGGCTCTGGTCGAAGGGATGACCATTGTTGGCATCGATTTCCGTGATGGCATCTTGTTTGTGCCCGAAGTTTTGATGGCGGCGAATGCGATGAAGGCTGGCATGGGTATTCTGCGTCCATTGCTGGCAGAAACCGGTGCGCCGCGCGTTGGAACCATGGTAATCGGCACGGTCAAGGGCGACATCCATGATATCGGCAAAAACCTTGTATCGATGATGCTTGAGGGTGCCGGTTTTGATGTGATTGATCTTGGCATCAATAACCCGGTAGAAAACTATCTTGACGCGCTGGAAAAGCATAAGCCTGACATTCTTGGGATGTCGGCACTTTTAACCACCACTATGCCCTATATGAAAGTGGTTGTGGATGCGTTGGTCGAAAAGGGCATCCGTGACGATTATATCGTTCTTGTTGGTGGTGCACCATTGAACGAAGCCTTTGCCGAATCGGTTGGTGCCGATGCTTATTGCCGTGATGCGGCGGTGGCCGTCGAAACCGCCAAGGAAATGATCAAGGCTAAATTGGAACGTGAACAAGCAGCAGGCTAAAGCTGGTAAGCCAGCGCATCTGCACTTAATTGCGTGCGGGGCGCTGGCGCGTGAACTGCTTGTGCTGATAAATCAATTGCCAGAAGGCGCGGTTGAATTAACCTGTCTTCCGGCATCATGGCATAATCACCCTGAAAAAATTGTTCCCGGATTAAAGAAAAAAATTGCGGCGGCTCGTCGTGACGGGATGGAGATTGCCGTTGCCTATGGTGATTGCGGCACTGGTGGTGAGATTGACGCGCTTTTAGAGGCTGAAAACATTGCCCGGATTGCTGGCCCGCATTGTTATGAGATGTTTCTTGGCAAGCCAGATTTTGACGCTGAAATGGACCAGGCGCTTGGCACGTTTTTTCTAACTGATTACATGGTGCGCCATTTTGAACGGATTGTAATGAAGGGCATGGGGTTGCGCCAGTATCCGCAATTGCGCGATATGTATTTTGCGCATTACACGCGGGTTCTCTACATCGCGCAGACAAGGTCCAAAACATTGCAGGAAAAAGCGCAAAAGGCAGCGTGTGAGCTAGGGCTTGATTACGAATATCGTTATACCGGCTATGGCGAATTTAGCCGCTTTTTGAAACAATTTGCTTAAAGTTGAATTTAAGTTTGACCGTGGGCGTAGATCTGCATAATGGCCGCGCCCATGTAGGTACGGTCGATAATTTTACCCGAAATACAAAAAGGAGCGCCTTATGGCAAATTTGATTACCCTTTTTTGGCGTGATATTCCGGCGCAGGTGATTGCTGAACGTGGCCGCGGCCGACAGCGTGAGCAGGCCAAAATCGAATTGCCGCGACGCTTTGCGATTGCGATTGATGCGGCGGCGATGCGCGATGGTGCCGACTCGACCGATGATTATCTTGCCGAATGGCGGCGCTCGGCACCTGAGGAATGTGGCGAGGATCTCGACGCTGAGGCAGCGGCCAGAGCAGCGGCATTGGATACAGAATATACGCCCGAAAGGGTGCGGGCCTTGGTGGAAAATGGCGGCAAGGCCCCAGCATAGGCGATATTTCAATTGATGTCGTAATCGGCAAACTGAAAGACGCTAGCAAGCCATCTTGGTTTAGGCCAAGCGGCCATTCTGCCGAAAATCAAGTCGATGCTAACTGCCTGTTTTGCCGATGGCGATTGTCGGTCTTTTGGGAATTAGATGACCAGTGGCATCAAGACAACTTGCGAGATAAAGACAAACTGCGGTATTTGGGGGGATAGAATGATAGCTGAAAATGTGAGGTTTAATATGGCGGCCAGTATCCAACAAATCCGGCAAGCGGCCGAAGGCTGGTCAATCGAGGTAACCCCAGCAGGCGCGACTAAAATCGACAGTTTCGCTGCCTGTCTTGCCCCCGGAACAACGGTCAATGTTACTTTTCTGCCGGGGTCTGACCCGCTGGAAACGGTGGCGGTCACAAAGCGGCTTCACAATGAGGGTATGAAGGCGGTGCCGCATCTGGCGGCGCGTTCGCTACGCGATGCCGATCAGCTTGATACGCTGCTTGCGGCGTATCGCGCCGAGGCTGGTGTTGATGAGGTGCTGGTAATTGGCGGCGGTGTCGACAAGCCGGTTGGTGCGTTTGATAATTCGATGCAGATCCTAGAAACTGGTCTTTTGCAGAAACATGGTATCATGACGGCCGGTGTCGCTGGCCATCCAGAGGGCAGCCCCGATATCAGCGAGGCAGAAATTGCCGATGCGCTGGCGGCAAAAAATGCCTTTGCCAAGCGCGAAGGCATGACGCTCTATATCGAAACGCAATTCTGTTTTGAGGCACCGATTGTGCTGGAATGGGAAAAGCGGGTTCGGGCTGCCGGAAATGAACTGCCAATTCGCATTGGTATTCCGGGGCCTGCCACCATCAAGACGCTGTTCCGGTTTGCGCAGATCTCTGGCATTGGGCCATCAATGCGCTTTATCTCGAAACAGGCACGTAATGTGGCGAAACTGATGACGGTGCAATCGCCGCATCTGTTGCTGTCTGATCTGGCACAGGGCATGGCAAGTGATCCTGATTGTCTGATCGAACATTTTCATTTCTACCCATTCGGCGGCTTTGCCAAGACCGCTGCCTATGCAAATGCAATTGCGGCAGGTCATATTCAGCTTTTGCCAAAAGGCGGGTTTGACGTTGTTGGATCGGCGGCCTAAGGTGGCGGCAATTTCAGGAGATATTTATGACTAAGACCCTTATTTCGTCGCATAAACAGGAAATCACCATTGGCTTTGACTCGCCTTTTTGCGTGATTGGTGAGCGCATTAACCCTACAGGGCGCAAGCTGCTAGCGGCGGAAATGGCTGCGGGCGATTATTCGCGCGTGCTGTCCGATGCCGTTGCCCAGGTCGAGGCGGGTGCCACGATGTTGGATGTGAATGCTGGGATTCCGATGGCAGATGAGCCAGCGATTCTCGCCAAGGCGATCCAGCTTGTCCAAGATACGGTTGACGTGCCACTGGCGATTGATAGTTCAATTGTTGCCGCACTTGAGGCGGGGCTGGCGGTTTACAAAGGCAAGCCGCTGGTCAATTCGGTCACTGGTGAAGAAGAGCGCCTAGAAGTTGTGTTGCCATTGGTAAAGAAATACGGCGCGGCTGTTGTGGCGATTTCGAATGACGAAACCGGTATTTCCGAAGACCCTGATGTGCGTTATGAGGTTGCCAAGAAAATTGTCGAACGGGCTGCAGATTACGGTATTCCGCGTGAAGATGTGGTTGTTGACCCGCTGATCATGCCGGTTGGGGCGATTAACCTTGCTGGCCGCTCGGCGTTGGATTTGATTATCCGGCTTCGCAATGAACTAAAGGTCAATACCACCTGCGGTGCGTCCAATATATCCTTTGGTTTGCCGAACCGGCACGGTATGAACGCCGCGTTCTTGTCGATGGCAGCCGGTGCTGGCATGACTTCGGCCATTATGAACCCGCTTCATGCCGAGGAAATGACGTCGATCATGGGGGCCAATGTGATGAACGGAAATGACCCAGAGTGCCGGCGCTGGATTCAAAAATTCCGGGAACCGGTTGTGCCGGGTGAAGGTGGGCGCGAACGACGCCAGACCCGCCGCCGTCGCAATGCCTAATTAACGCGCGTTTTGGTGATAATCCGATGATCGAGAGCAATGATGAGGCTAATCAAATGACCGGCCCGATCGAGGCTGATCAAGTCGCGCCAGCTAATCAGGTGAAGATTGTCTTTACGCCATCGGGTCGTCAGGGATTTGTGCCGGTTGGAACGCCGGTATTAACCGCGGCGCGCCAGCTGGGTGTTGATATTGACTCGGTTTGCGGCGGGCGGGCGATGTGTGGTCGTTGTCAGATTGACGTTGGCGTTGGTGAGTTTGCCAAGCATGGGCTGAAATCGGCGGCTGATCATCTGGCTGAGGTGACCGCTGTCGAGACTCGTTATGCTGATAAACGCGGCCTTATCAATGGGCGGCGGCTATCGTGTCAGGCAAAATTGTTAAAGGATGCGGTGATTGATGTGCCGCCTGAAAGTCAGGTGCATAATCAGCTGATCCGCAAAGAGGCCGATGGGCGGTCTATTGAGATGGACCCCATTGTACGCTTGTGTTTCATCGAGGTGCGTGAACCCGATATGCATGAGCCGTCCGGTGATCTGCGGCGCGTAATCGAAGCCCTAATGGCACAATGGCCGGATCGCGTTAATGGTGAAATTGCCTGTGATTTGCACGTCCTGCGACAGCTGCAGCCGGTTTTGCGCCAAGGTAAATGGCATATTACCGTTGCGCTTCGTGATGGGCACCAGATTGTCGCGATCTGGCCGGGGTTAAAAGAACAGATTGCCGGTGTTGCGATTGATGTGGGGTCGACCACCATGTCGGCGCATCTATGCGACATGGTAACCGGAACCGTTTTGGCCTCAACCGGTGCGATGAACCCGCAAATCAGGTTTGGCGAAGATTTAATGAGCCGCGTTTCCTATGGCATCATGAATCCGGGCGGTGCGGCGGAAATGACCACGGCGGTTATTAACGGACTGCAAGGCTTGATTGATGGTGCGGCAAAGCAGGCGGGTCTCAGCAGTGATGATATTGTCGAGCTGGTGCTGGTCGGAAACCCGGTAATGCATCATTTATTGTTGGGGATTGATCCGGTTGAGCTTGGCGGGGCGCCATTTGCGCTGGCAGTTGATGCGGCATTAGATGTGCGGGCGCATGAATTGGGTCTTGCGATAAATCCGGGCGGGCGGGTTTATATTCTGCCATGTATTGCGGGTCATGTCGGCGCCGATGCGGCGGCGGTAGTGCTTGCCGAGGCGCCGCAAAAAGTTGATGAAATGACCCTGATTGTCGATGTTGGAACGAATGCCGAGATTGTTGTTGGCAACCAGAACCGGCTGTTAGCGGCGTCATCACCAACCGGACCGGCCTTTGAAGGGGCGCAAATCTCATCAGGCCAGCGCGCTGCCCCCGGTGCGATTGAGCGTATCCGCATTGATAAGGCAACGCTTGAGCCGAAATTCCGCGTCATCGGCGTTGATCTGTGGTCGGATGAGGACGGGTTTGACGCTGCAGTTGCGAAAACCGGTGTCACCGGCATTTGCGGGTCGGGGATTATCGAGGTGCTTGGCGAGATGTATCTGGCTGGAATTATCACGATGGACGGGGTGATTGACGGCACGAAAGCGGCTGTAAATAGCCGGATTGAGGCGGACGATCGCACATTTACCTATCGCATTACTGATACGGTTAGCGTTACCCAGAACGATGTTCGTGCAATCCAGCTGGCCAAAGCCGCGCTTTATGCAGGCTTTCGTTTGCTGATGGATAAAATCAACATTCGCAAGGTCGATCGTGTTGTGCTGGCAGGTGCATTTGGAACGCATATTGACCCGAAATACGCGATGATACTGGGGATGATCCCGGATTGTTTGCTGGAGAATGTAAGAGCCGCTGGTAATTCGGCTGGTGCTGGTGCGCGCCTAGCCTTGTTGAATCAGGCAGCGCGACGCGAAATTGAGGCTGTTGTTCGGCAGATTGAAAAGATTGAAACCGCCGTCGAGCCATCGTTTCAGGATCATTTTGTGAAGGCGATGGCGATCCCGCATAAAAGCGACCCCTATGCAAATCTTGCCGCGGCGGTTGACCTGCCCGAACGGATTTTGACCGATGAGGATGCACCAGCACTGGCAGGCGGGCGGCGGCGCGGCGGCCGGCGGCGCTAGGCCTCTAGGCGATGGCGGTTAAACGATCGCGGTTAAACGATGGTGATAAGGGTATGACCGGCGATTATCTGTTTACTCAGATATAGACCGGTTGGTGTCTTGTAATTTGGCAAGATGCGCAGCGGCTCGCTTGGCGTTTCGCCAGCTTGCGTAATTCAGCCAGCCAAGGCAGATCACGGCAAAGCCATAGCTTGTCCAAATATAGCCACCAAAGCCGCCCATATCAAAAAATTCGGCCATTATTCATCCCCTCCCGGGCGCAGCATCAGCGCGGCAATGCGGCGCTCTGCTAACAAGCTGCGCATCCGCAAGATTACCAAAACCGCAAAATAGGCATGGGCGGCGACAAGCATTAGCACTAACGGGGTCAACATCGATGGATCAATCGCCGGACCGCCGCGACGCAGCAAGCTGGCTGGCTGATGCAACGTGTTCCACCAATCGACAGAGAATTTTACAATCGGCACATTAATCATCCCGACAAGCGCCAATAAAGCGGCTGGCCGGCTGCCACGTTCCGCCCGATCAAACCCATTGGCAAGCGCGATAAACCCCAGATAGAAAAAGAACAGGATCAGCATCGAGGTTAAGCGGGCGTCCCATACCCACCATGCACCCCACATTGGCTTTCCCCATAATGCGCCAGTGACCAGCGTTAACAGCGCAAAAACTGCACCGACTGGTGCAATGGCGCGTGCCGCAACATCGGCCAGCGGGTGTCGCCACACAACATAGAACAGGCCGCAAAGACCAAGTCCGACATAGCCAAACAACGCCAGCCATGCCGCGGGTACGTGAATATAGATGATTCGCACCGTATCGCCTTGTTGGTAATCGGCGGGCGCAACAAACAGGCCCAAATATAATCCGATGGTACCAGTAATCACCGCAGCGGCGACCAGCGGCCATAAGAGCCGGTTGGCAATGCGCATAAATCGTGACGGATTCGCAAGATAATCAAACATGGTGCCGACATATACCTTGTTTTTCGGAGGCTGGAAAGATACCGGAAATTTGGGATGTAGATCTCATCACTCTATAACCCGGTTTCAGTTTCGCCAATTTCAAGAGCGCTTGCTGCGACCAAAGGAGCCAAGGCCAATAGCACGGCAAAAACTGCGCCTAAAAGCATCAGATGCGGGCTGATGATGCCATCCTCGCTTTGCGAGGCTAGCGTGCCGAAAATCAGCAATGGCACCGCTAGCGGCAGGATTAACAGCGCCATTAAGGCACCGCCGCGCCGTGCGCCTTCGGCCAGTGCCGCTCCTATCACCCCCAGCAGGGTTAATCCCATACTGCCGATCAACAATGCGATCAATAATGGCGGCCATTGGATGGTTGGAATATTTAGCATAATCGCCATAACTGGTGTCATGATTAACAGCGGTAATCCGGCGGTCAGCCAGTGCGAGATTGCCTTTGCCAAGGCATACCAGCCCAGCCCAAGGGGGCTTAGGCTAACCTGATCAAGCCAGCCATCGCGCACATCTTGGGCAAACAGCCGGTCAAATCCAGCCAGAATAGCTAGCAATGCAGCAATCCAAACAACCGGTATCCCAAGTGGATCAAGAATTGCTGAATTTGCGCCAATCGCCAGCGGAAATAAGGCGATAATGATTACAAAAAAGATCAGCATGACCCCGAGGTCTTGCCGGTTTTGCCACGCAATCATCAAATCGCGTTCAATTTGTGCTAGGAACGGGCTCATCCAGTTTTCCCTTGCGCCGACGCTGACGAGGTTTCGGGCATTATCCCGGCAAGGTGGAGCGAGCGTGGTGTTGCTGCTGCTGCAAAATCGAGATGGGTTGCCGCCATCACCATACCGCCGCGATCTGCATGACCGGTTACAAGCTGGTCAAGACTGTCATTTGAAGCCCGATCAAGGCCGGCATTCGGCTCGTCCAAAAGCCACAGGCTATTGGGCGGGGCAAGCGCCAATCTGGCAAGCGCAAGCCGGCGTCGCTGGCCGCGTGATAAAACCCTTACCGGCAGGTCGGAGAATCGGTTTGCGGCAAAACCGGCAAGCGCTGTGTCAATGTCGCTCTCGGGTGCCAAAAGCCCGTTAACCTTGGCCCAACCGACAAGGTTTTCGCGGCCAGTAATGGCGCCGGACAACCCGTCAGTATGGCCAACATAAACCAATGGCACCGAACAGGTGATTGTGCCCTCGGCAGCGCTAAGCCGTCCGGCAATGGTGCGCAGTAACGTTGATTTACCGGCACCATTAGGCCCGGTAAGGCAGCAAATTTCGCCAGCCTGTTGCCGGAACGATAATTTGCTGATGACCAGCGCCATGCCACGAAGCACGCTTAACTGGTCAATGCGCAGACCATCTTCACCGGTCGTGTTGGTGGGCGTCATGGCGTTTCTGGTTTGGGTCTGATTATCCATGATCCATTTCTAGCCGCGCTTGGCCGTGCTGGTCTAGGGGCTTTGGTGTCGCAACGGCGTTTTAGCCGCATGATTGGCGGCAAATACCCTCTGGCAAGTTCTGCCTGTTTTGGCTATAACAATGCCTGACCGCTTTGAGGCACCCCTCGAGTTGGCCGTTTCAATTTATTGTAGGGTTCGACCTGGAAAAGGAGAACGCCATGTCAGAGACATTGCGCGATGCATGCCGTGCCAGCCTAGATGCGGCCGGAAAAACATATCATTATTATTCGCTAGCCGAATTGGCTAAGACCTATCCAGCGCTGGATAAGCTGCCTTACTCTTTGAAAGTTCTGTTGGAAAACCTGCTGCGTAACGAAGATGGCAGTTCGGTCACGAAGGCGGATATTGAAGCCTTGGCAAACTGGGCCGAAAATGGTGAAAAAGGCGAGATCGCGTTTCGCCCATCGCGTATTCTTTTGCAAGATTTTACGGGTGTTCCAGCCGTTGTCGATTTGGCCGCAATGCGTGACGCGATGCAGGCAATTGGCGGCAACCCTGAGAAAATTAACCCGCTGTCACCTGTCGATCTGGTGATTGACCATTCGGTTATGGTTGATCATTCGGGCGGCGAGGATGCGGCTGCAAAGAACGTTGCACTTGAATTCTCGCGCAATCAGGAACGCTACGAATTTTTACGCTGGGGCGCAGGCGCGTTCGATAATTTCCGCGTTGTGCCGCCCGGAACAGGCATCTGCCATCAGGTCAATCTCGAGTTTCTGTCGCAAACCGTCTGGACGCGCGAAGACGATGGCAAAACCTTTGCCTATCCTGACTCGGTTGTTGGTACTGACAGTCATACCACAATGGTCAATGGCCTTGCTGTTCTTGGCTGGGGTGTTGGCGGTATTGAAGCTGAAGCAGCGATGCTCGGCCAGCCAATTTCAATGCTGGTGCCAGATGTAATCGGGTTCCGTCTTGATGGCAAATTGCCCGAAGGCGCAACGGCAACCGATCTGGTGCTGATGATCGTTGAAGCGCTTCGTAAACGCGGCGTTGTTGGAAAATTCGTTGAATTCTTTGGCCCTGGGCTTGATCAATTGTCGTTGGCCGACCGCGCAACGATCGCCAATATGGCACCGGAATATGGCGCGACCTGCGGCTTTTTCCCGATTGACCAAGAAGCGTTGAATTACCTGCGGCTAACCGGCCGTGATGATGACCGGGTTGCGCTTGTCGAGGCCTATGCCAAGGCACAAGGTATGTGGCGCGAATCAAACGCGGCTGATCCGCATTTCACCGATAGCTTGTCATTGGATCTTGGGTCTGTGGTGCCGTCACTTGCCGGACCAAAACGCCCGCAAGACCGTGTGACATTGCCTGACGTTGCTGCGTCATTTGCAAGCACATTGGCCGAAAGCACTGGCCGAACTCAGGCAAAATCTGTGGCCGTCGATGGTGCCAATTATGAAATCGCCGATGGTGATGTGATGATTGCAGCGATCACCTCATGTACCAACACCTCGAACCCGTCAGTTCTGGTGGCGGCTGGTCTGGTGGCAAAGGCCGCACATGAAAAAGGGATGAAGGTCAAGCCATGGGTGAAAACCTCGCTTGCGCCCGGCAGCCAAGTTGTATCGGCCTATCTTGATGCGGCAGGTCTTACCCAGCATCTTGATGCGCTTGGGTTCAACACGGTTGGTTATGGATGCACCACCTGTATCGGTAATTCTGGCCCGCTTGATGAGGCAATCGTTTCGGCTATTGACGAAAATGAACTCGTGGTCAGCGCGGTGCTTTCGGGGAACCGTAACTTTGAGGGCCGGGTCAGCCCGCACGCTGCGGCTAATTATCTGGCATCGCCGCCACTGGTTGTGGCCTATGCATTGGCAGGGTCGGTTACCAAGGTTTTGAGTGATGAGCCGCTTGGCACTGATAGTGACGGTAATGATGTCTATCTAAAGGATCTGTGGCCGAGCAATGAGCAAATCCGCGCGGTGGTTGATGCGGTTATTTCCGCTGAAATGTTCCGGTCACGCTATGCCGATGTGTTTAAAGGCACCAAGGAATGGCAGGCAATCCAGACATCTGGCGGCCTAACCTATAATTGGAATGATGGATCAACCTATGTGCAGAACCCGCCTTATTTCGAGGGCATGACCCGCGAAATTTCAGAAACCGCAAGTGACATTACTGGTGCGCGTGTTCTGGCACTTTTGGGTGATTCGATTACAACCGATCATATCTCGCCTGCTGGTGGTATCGCCCGCGATACACCGGCTGCCGATTTCCTGACAAGCCATCAGGTTCGGCCGGTTGATTTCAACTCATTTGGTGCGCGCCGCGGTAATCATCAGGTGATGATGCGTGGAACCTTTGCCAATATCCGCCTGAAAAATATGGCAGCCGCCGGTACCACAGGCGGATTTGCCCGCCATGTACCATCGGGTGATATTGCGCCCCTGTTTGATGTAGCGTCACGCTATGCGGATGAGGGGACGCCATTGGTGATTGTTGGTGGCAAGGAATATGGCACTGGTTCCAGCCGTGACTGGGCGGCCAAAGGCACTTGCTTGCTTGGCATTAAGGCGGTCATCGTCGAGAGCTTTGAGCGGATCCACCGTTCTAACCTGATCGGTATGGGTGTGTTGCCGTTGCAGTTCCCGGCCGGTGTTACGCGTGAAACTCTTGGTTTGACTGGTGACGAGGTGATTAATCTCACCGGGCTTGCCGATGGTGTCTCGCCGGGCATGACGGTGAAAGCCACCTTTACCTTTGCCGATGGGCGCAGCGAAACCGTTGATCTGCTGGCACGGATCGACACTGATGGTGAAGCCACCTATTTCAAGAATGGTGGCATCCTTCAATATGTGCTTCGCCAGCTCGCCGCGTAAACAGGAAACAAGAAATATCCAGTCCACGCGGCGGCGGTAAAGCCGTTGTCTGACGGATTGGCTAAGATTGCCCCGCGCTATGGTTGTATATGGCGCGGGGTTTTTCGTGTCGGCACTTTCTTATTGCCTTATCCGGGGCTATTTGGCTGGATTTTCGCTGGCGAGGCTGCCTATAGTGGCGGGGTATATTCTGCTTTAGTGATATGGAAAAGCTAGCGTCAAATGTCGATCTATTCATCTCAAAATCTGACGCTGGTTCTTGGCCCGACCAACACGGGTAAAACCCATCTCGCGCTTGAACGGATGACCGGCTATGCCAGCGGCATGATCGGCTTTCCGCTGCGGCTGCTGGCGCGTGAAAATTATGATCGGCTGGTTGCCAAGATCGGTGCTGATAAGGTCGGGCTTATCACTGGCGAGGAGCGTATTTTGCCTGCTGGTGCGCGCTATCTTTGCTGCACGGTTGAATCGATGCCGCTGGATGTCAATGCCGATGCCGAGCTTGCCAAGCGCCGGTTTGATTTCATTGCCGTTGACGAGGTGCAGCTTGCCGGTGACCGTGAGCGTGGCCATATTTTTACCGACCGTATCCTGCATGCAAGAGGCGCGTTTGAAACGATGTTCATGGGGGCAGAAACTGCCGCCCCGCTGTTAAAGGCATTATTGCCAGATGCGAAATTTGAATTCCGTGACCGGATGTCGCGGCTAAGCTATGCTGGATCGAAAAAGCTGACACGCCTTCCGCGCCGCAGTGCCGTTGTCGCCTTTAGCGCCGCGGATGTTTATCAGATTGCCGAATTCATCAAGCGTCAACGCGGCGGTGCTGCGGTGGTTATGGGGCGGCTTAGCCCGCGTACCCGCAATGCACAGGTCGAATTATACCAGAACGGTGATGTCGATTTCCTGATTGCGACTGACGCCATTGGCATGGGGCTTAATCTTGATCTTGGCCATGTTGCCTTGTCTGCTGACGTCAAGTTTGATGGGCGGCGGATGCGCAAGCTGTTGCCATCTGAAATGGCGCAGATCGCTGGCCGTGCTGGCCGGCACATGAATGATGGCAGTTTTGGTGTAACTGATGGATGCCGGCCATTAGAGCCAGAGATGATTGATGCGATCGAACAGCACCGATTTGCCCCGCTTCGCGCCTTTTACTGGCGAAGCCGTGATCTTGGCTTTGCTTCAATTGATCAGCTGCTTGCCTCGCTTGAGGCGCCGCCGCCATTGCCGTTTCTGTTTCGCAAAGGTGATGCGTTGGATCATCAGGCACTTACAGCACTTGCCGCCCGTCCGGAAATCCGCGCTGCGGTCTCTGGCGCGCGTGACGTGCGGCTTTTATGGGCGGTGGCGTCGATTCCTGATTTCCGGCAAAGCCTCCATGAAAACCATTATGAAATGCTTGCCAATATCTTCAAAACGCTTGTGGCACAGGGGGTTCTTGGCAATGATATGGTTGCCAAGGCCATGACCCAGCTCGATCGGATTGACGGCGATATTGATACATTAATGACGCGCCTTGCATATATTAGAACTTGGACATACATCACGCATCGTTCTGACTGGACAGATAACCCCAACGAGTGGCAGAATCGCGCTAGGTTAATTGAAGACAGGCTGTCTGACTGTCTGCATAGCCGGCTGTCAGAGCGCTTTGTTGATAAGCGTGCCGCGCATTTGAGTCGAAGATTGAAGGAAACGAAAAATTTGATTGCCTCTGTAAAAGATGATGGCACGGTTCTTGTTGAAGGTGAGGAGGTCGGACGGCTTGACGGTTTTACCTTTCATCCGACACTGGCCGATGGTGAAGATAAAGCCCCTATTCTAGCTGCTGCGAGACGCGGGTTACCCGATGAAATAGAACGCCGGGTTCGGGCCTTTGTGGCGTCGGCTGATCCGGCGTTTCGGCTTGGGTCTGATGGGGTGGTAAAATGGCGCGAGGCCGAGGTTGCGCGGCTGGTTAAAGGCGACGGGCTTTATGTGCCGCGCCCCGAACTTGTGACCAGTGATCTGCTGTCGATCGACCAGACCCAGCGTATGGTCCAGCGGCTGGTCGCCTTTGTCGCCGCGCACGTCGAGACAGTTCTTGGCCGGCTGACCATTCTGGAAACGCCTGATGCAGCGCCGGTTAGCGAGCCAAAGACCAAGCCCGATGCGGTACCAAATGCGGCGTCAAATGCGGAAACACCCAAGGATGCGGGTGCGGATACTGGTACGAATACGGGTGCGGATGCGCCGGCTGCAACGTCCGACAATATGCCTGTCAATGTGCCAGAAAAAGATGCTGGTGCGATCGCTGCTGATCAGGCACCGGCTGGGTTAAGTGGGGCGGCCAAGGGCATTGCCTTTATTCTGTTTGAGCGTCTTGGATCAGTGCCGACTGCCGAGATCGGGCATCTATTACGAGCGATGCATGAGAGTGACAAGCCGCGTTTGGCGCGGTTGGGGCTGCGGTTTGGCGTCGAAACGGTCTATATGCCCGAATTATTGAAGCCGGCGCAGATCGAATTGCGTAGCCTGTTATTCAGTCTTGCTAATGGCCAGTTCTATGACGCTACCCCGCCACCTGCGGGCCGGGTTGCGATTGACTCGGTGGCTGACGTTCCGGATGCCTATTGGTTGGCAGTTGGGTATCGGCGGCTGGGTCAGCGGGTAATGCGCGTTGATATGGTAGAGCGTGTGGCCATGCTGGTTCGCACTGCCGCGCGTGAAGGGCCGTTTAAGATTACCGAAGATATGCTGTCTTTGGCCGGGGCAACCCGCGAACAGATGGGGCAGATGCTGCTTGATCTTGGCTGTGCTGTGGTTGGTGAAGAGCCGGCCGAAGATGCAGATAAGCCCGCCTTGCAGATTTTTGAGCGAAAGCGGAAAGCGAGGCCGCCGCGTAATGATAAAGCGGGTGCGCCAAACCAGCCCCGTTCAGGCAAGACAAAGACTGACCGCAACGCCGATAAACGGCGCCACAAACCGGCTGGCAACAAACCGGCTGGCAACAAACCGCAATCGGCCTCCCGCCGGCCGGCCGAAAAACAGCCTGATCCGAATTCACCCTTTGCGGTTCTGGCTGCGCTGAAAACAAAAGTCTGAGACGATGAACGCTGCGGCGCCGGAAGCGGTCTTGCGGCTTGATAAATGGCTTTGGTATGCGCGGTTTTTTAAGACCCGTAGTGCCGCCAGCAAAGCCATTTCCGGTGGGCGGTTTCGGCTGGATGGGCAGGTTATGGCAAAGCCGCACCGACAAGCGATTTGTGGGCAGGTATTGACCTTTGTGCAAGGAACAAGGGTTCGGGTTATAAAAATTGTCGCGCTTGGCAGTCGTCGGGGGCCGGCACCTGAGGCGGCGTTGCTTTATGAAGATTTGGCACCGGCACCGGCAGTGCCAGAAAAATTGGCCCCTAAACCGCTGGAATTTGAGGCGCGCGGTAAAGGCAGTGGACGACCAACGAAACGCCAGCGTCGGGAAACTGACCGGCTGAAAACAGGATTAGAAAGTGATGAGAGTTAAATGCTAAATCGAGTTTCCGAATGGGTTAAAGGTTTTGCCAGTGATGAGGCTATTGTGCCTTGCGAGGACGCAGAATTTGCGGCCACCATTACTGCGCTTTTGGTCGAGGCAGGCATGGCAGATGGCACGCTTGACGAGCGTGAACGTAGCCGCATTCTGCATTTGATGACGGAACAGCTGGAGCTTGATGCGGATATTGCGAATGCCCGTTTAGATGAGGCAGTTGAGGCGCATGAATCGCGGATTGAGATACACAGTCTTATTCGCCAGATCCGTAGCGATACTGAAATGGAAGACCGGATTATTATTCTGGAAATGATCTGGATGGTGGTGCTTGCCGACAACCAGATTGACCAGCACGAACAGCAATTGATGCGGCGGCTTGCAGGTCTGCTCTTTATTGATGATGTTGCCTCAGGCTTGGCTGCAAAGCGGGCACAAAAACGTCTTGGTCTTGCTGATTAGCCGCATCTGCGATAGATAGGTAAAAGAGCTGGGATGAAAGGGCTTCGTCGCGGCTTTTTCAAAAAATGAAATTAGAGGAGCAAGGCCACAGATGACCTACATCGTCAATGATAACTGCATTAATTGCAAATATACCGATTGCGTTGAGGTGTGCCCGGTAGATTGTTTTTATGAGGGCGAGAATATGCTCGTTATCCACCCTGATGAATGTATTGATTGCGGTGTCTGTGAACCTGAATGCCCGCCTGAGGCGATTTTGCCAGACTCTGAACCTGAAGCGGAAAAATGGCTAGAGCTTAACCGCGAAATGTCTGAAATCTGGCCGAATATTGGTCAAAAGATTGAGGCGATGCCTGATGCCGAAAAAATGCAGGACGAAACCGGAAAATTCGACAAATATTTCAGCAAAGCTGCGGGTAAGGGCGCTTAAATAAATCCTTATCCCCTTGGCATCCCTATGCTGTGGGCGTGGCCTAGATCGCTTTGCTGGTCAGGTGATTGATTTTTCCGCAAAATTAAGCTATGGTTTTTTTCAGAAATTAGAGATGAAGCCGGTGCGCACGGACTTTTGGGCGTGCGTCTCGACTATGCTGTTTTGCTGATCAATGCTTTGGTCAACGCATCATCTTCGTCATGGTTTATTTTTAAGGCTGGTGAGACGCAAAACGGGTTTGCAAGTCGCAGCGCTGAGGGAAAAAATGGCACGGAAAAGTGAGAGTTCGTTTGAAGAGGGCGATTTTGTTGTTTATCCAACACATGGTGTTGGCCGTATATTAGGCACAGAAAACCGCGAAGTTGCAGGAATTAAGCTCGAAATGCTCGTCGTGCGGTTTGAGCATGACCGGATGACATTACGGGTGCCGATGGAAAAAGCGCGCAGCTTGGGCTTGCGAACCCTTAGTTCAAAAAAACAGATGGAACAGGCCATTACAACATTGCAAGGCAAGGCCAAAGTGCGTCGCACCATGTGGTCACGCCGTGCACAGGAATATGAAACAAAGATCAAATCAGGTGATCCGGTTTCAATCGCCGAAGTCGTCCGTGACCTTCACCGCCGCGGTAACCAGTCAGAGCAATCTTATTCTGAGCGCCAGATGTATCAGGCTGCGCTTGAGCGTTTGGCTCGTGAGTTCGCCGCGATTGAAAAGATTGATCAGGATGCTGCTGCGCTTCGTCTTGAAGATCTTATGGACGCTGCCTAGCCGGCAGGATTGGCAACCGCTGGTTTGCGAAAATATGCTGGCGTTTGCCAGCGTCAGGCGGTTTAGGGCTGCAACGGCGACCATAGGTGTTAAGGGATTATATGAGTCCCATTATATGCGGGCAGCTCGGCTGCCCGTTTTGCCGCGGTGGACCCCTTGGAATTTTGCGCTCATCAAGCGTGATGGGATGCCGGCTATGCTTGCTTGGAGTGAGTTCTTTATATGGTAAATGCGTTTATTCAAGAGCGTGAATTATTTCCCCCGTCGATGCCATTCCGTAGCGGCTTTCTTCAGCGTGACAATCACGAAATTTATTATGAACAATGTGGCAGCCGCGACGGCCAGCCCTTGCTGTTTTTGCATGGTGGTCCGGGTGCGGGGACAGCACCGGCGCACCGGCGCTTGTTTGATCCAAGCAGATTTCATGTGGTGTTGTTTGATCAAAGGGGCTGTGGGCAATCACGCCCTCATGCCAGCCTCGAGGATAATCAGACTGATGCTCTGATCGGTGATATTGAGGCGCTGCGCCAGTCGCTGGGGATCGACAAATTTATTTTATTTGGGGGCTCATGGGGCAGCACGCTGGCGCTGGCTTATGCGATTGCTTATCCCGAAAATGTGGCAGGGCTCATTTTGCGCGGTATTTTCCTTGGTACGCGCGCCGAAGTTGACTGGTTCCTGAATGATATGGGGCGGTTTTTCCCCGAAGCTTATGACAGGTTCATCGGCCATCTCGATGCGGGCGAACGCGGTGATGTGCTCACCAGCTATTATCGGCGGCTTGTCGACCCCGATCCAGCAATTCACCAAAAAGCTGCAGAGTTCTGGGCCTCTTATGAGACATCCTGTTCGACCTTGCGTGCGGGCAACCGGCATATGGGGGGGGCTGGCGCGCTGACAATGGCGCGGATTGAGGCATATTATTTTATGAATGACTGTTTTATGCCCGCCAATCATATCATCGAGAATGTTGGGCGTATCCGCCATTTGCCAGCGACGATTGTTCAAGGTAGGCATGATGTTATCTGCCCGCCAATTACCGCCACGCGCCTCGCGGCAAAATGGGGCCGTAATGCCAAACTGCAAATCATTGATGCGGCTGGGCATTCGACGTTCGAGAGTGGGATTGCCCACGCCTTGATGGCGGCGTTGGACGAAATCTGAACAAATTCAGGCCGCCAATACTGTTACTATTTCATTAAAGCGACATATCATATCGCTCTTGTTGGTTCCTGCTAGCGCAAACAGCCGGTTCTCGACAGTGATTTTGTGTCAATTCTGGAATAGGGGTAACTGTAAATGGCCGTCTCAAGGGATGATGAAGTCGAGCGCAACTTTCGTATCACCAATAATAATGCAATTGATATGCATGTTGGCAAACGCGTGCGGCTCCGGCGGACACTGCTTGGAATGAGTCAGGAACAGCTTGGTGCCGAATTAAATATTACCTTTCAGCAAGTGCAAAAATATGAACGCGGTGCTAATCGGATCAGTGCGTCACGCCTGTGGGATATTAGTCAGATTCTTGATGTGCCAATAAGCTATTTTTTTGATGATATGTCAGAAAACACGATGCGCAGCTCGCCGCGCTGGGTCAGCCGCGGTGATGTTATGGATGCGATGACCAGCCAGCCACTCAAAGACCCAATGGCACGACGTGAAACGCTGGAATTGGTACGCGCCTATTACACGATTGAAAAGCCAGCCGTACGCAAACGCATCGCTGAAATGGTGAAATCAATTGCCACAACGCTAGCTGACGAATAGTCTAATCCCATAATCTTGATGGGATAAATGTAATGAATGAAACGCCAGCAAAACCACCTGCTCTGGAAAAGCTGAGCTTTGAAGATGCGCTTCGTGAACTCGAGGGCATCGTCGCGTCGCTTGAACGCGGCGAGGTCTCACTCGAAGATGCGATTGCCGCTTTTGAGAGAGGCACTGAGTTAAAGTCGCATTGTCAGGCGCGCCTCGAAGAAGCCCGCATGAAAGTTGAAAAAATTAAAGTGCCAGCGACTGGCGGCGCACCTGATAGCGCCAGTGATTTTGATCCGGGCGAGGCCTGATTTCTGCGAATGGTTGAATTTCAACAACAATTACAGCGTGATGCTGTGGCCTGTGAGGCACTGTTGAAGCAAATGATCGCAAAGATGGCTGGGCCGGCAGGTCGGCTGAATGCGGCGATGAATTATGCAGTGTTGAATGGCGGCAAGAGACTGCGTGCGGCGATGGTTCTTGGCGCGGCCCGAATGGCCCGTGATGCGGATAATGCCTTTAACGCGGATGATGCCCGTAACGCAGATCACGCAGTTGGTGTGGATCGCATGAATGGCGCGCTTCGCACCGCAGCTGCGATTGAATGTTTGCATGCCTATTCGCTGGTCCATGATGATCTTCCGGCGATGGATGATGCTGATATGCGGCGTGGGCAACCAAGCTGTCATCAGAAATTTGATGAAGCCACCGCTATTCTGGCTGGTGATGCTTTGCAAACAATGGCGTTCGAGATCCTGGCCGATGATGCAACGCACGCAGATCCGGCAATACGAGTGCGGCTGATCACCGAATTGGCACAGTCATCTGGGCTGGCCGGTATGGCGGGTGGACAGATGCTGGATTTAGAGGCCGAAACGCGGCCTTTTAACCTTGCGCAAACCGTTGAAATGCAAATGATGAAAACCGGCGCATTAATCTCATGTGCGGTGACATCTGGTGGCATTGTTGGTGGCGCGGATAGTGCGTTATTGGCCGCACAAGCTGCCTATGCAAAAAATCTTGGGCTGGCGTTTCAGATTGCTGATGATTTGCTGGATCATGAAGGTGATGCTGAACTGCTTGGCAAGCCTGCTGGGCAGGATGAGGCGCGTGGTAAGGCGGGATTTGTGGCGTTGATGGGGGCAAAAGCCGCCGCAACTGAAGCCAAGCGTTTGATTGATGAAGCAAATCAAGCTCTTGTTCCATGGCAAGGCGCAGGTGACTATATGAGAAATCTTGCTTTATTCGCCATTACGCGCAAAACGTGATAAAGATAATATGTCATGTTTCATGAGCGCGGGCGCGCTTGCTGTTGACCACGGCAATGGACGAGACCATATATAATCATCTGCGCAAGGCTGGGTGAACGGCCACGTACAGAAACATGAATATGTGATTGCAAGCGGCGGTGCGGCACGCCGGAACGAAACCATCAATTGCCGGTTTAAAATTATCTGGTTTAGGATTACGGGACATTAGGGTTGATGCGGACACCATTGCTTGATCACATAACCAAGATTGATGATGTTCGGCGTCTTAGCGAGGCTGAATTGCCGCAGCTTGCCCATGAACTGCGGTCGGCGACGATCTCGGCTGTATCAAAAACTGGTGGTCACCTTGGCGCAGGGCTTGGCGTTGTCGAGCTGACGGTGGCGTTGCATTATGTGTTTTCTACACCCGAAGACCGGTTGATCTGGGATGTTGGACATCAGGCCTATCCGCATAAAATCCTTACCGGTCGACGCGATCGCATCAATAGCCTGCGGCAAAAGGGCGGCCTGTCGGGTTTTACCAAGCGCAGCGAGTCTGAATTTGATCCCTTTGGTGCGGGGCATTCCTCGACATCAATTTCGGCTGGCCTCGGTATGGCGGTTGCCAGCGAAATGCAGGGGGTTGCGCGCAATGTGATTGCGGTGATCGGTGATGGTGCGATGAGCGCCGGCATGGCCTATGAGGCGATGAACAATGCCGGCACGATGAATAACCGGCTTATCGTCATCTTGAACGATAATGATATGTCAATTTCGCAGCCGGTTGGCGCGATGAGCAGCTATCTTTCCCGGCTGATTACATCACAGCCCTATCATTCAATCCGTGATTTAATGCGTGAAGTGGCAAGCCATTTTCCGGCCGAGATTGAACGCACCGCGCGGCGGGCCAAAGATGCAGCGCGTGATCTGATGGGCGGTAACTCGGTCTTTAGCCAGCTAGGTTTTACTCATATCGGGCCGATTGACGGGCATGATATGGGGCATTTGCTGCCGGTACTTAAAAATCTGCGTGACTCGGCCTCGCACGGGCCGGTACTGGTGCATGTGGTGACAGAAAAAGGCCATGGACACCCATTTGCCAGCCCGTCTGCGGAAAAATATCACGCGGTACCAAAATTTGACATTATCACCGGTACCCAGCAAAAATCAGGCGGCAATCTGCCAAGCTATACGTCGGTTTTCGCACATAGCCTTATCACCGCTGCCGAAGCTGATCCGAAGATTGTGGCGATTACTGCGGCAATGCCGTCCGGCACCGGTCTTGATAAGGTCAAAGCCCGTTTTCCAAGCCGTGTTTTCGACGTTGGTATCGCTGAACAGCACGCGGTTACGTTTGCGGCGGGGCTGGCGTGCGAGGGGATGAAACCATTTTGTGCGCTTTATTCGACCTTCCTGCAGCGCGGCTATGATCAGCTTGTGCATGATGTTGCGGTGCAGAATCTGCCAGTGCGGTTTGCCATTGATCGGGCTGGGCTGGTCGGGGCTGATGGGGCAACCCATGCTGGTGTTTATGATTTGGCCTATTTGTCTTGTCTGCCCAATATGGTCATTATGTGCCCGTCTGATGAGGCGGAATTGGTGCATATGGTTGCGACTGCGGCTGCCTATGATGACGGACCGTCGGCATTGCGTTACCCCCGCGGTGAAGGCGTTGGATGCGCCATGCCAGACGTGGGTAAGGCGCTGGAAATCGGCAAGGGGCGGATTTTACGCACGGGCAGTGATCTGGCGATTTTGTCGCTGGGTACAAGGGCCGCGGCTGCGCTTGATGCGGCTGACCGGCTTGTCGCCGAGGGTGTCAGAGTCACCGTTGCGGATGCGCGGTTTGCCAAGCCGCTGGACACTGATCTGATTGATCAATTGGCGACGCAACATAAGGCGTTGATAATCGTCGAAGAGGGTAGTCCGGGTGGATTTTCTGCCCATGTGATGAGCTATCTTGCGAATGAGGGCCATCTTGATGGCGGGCTAAAGGCGCGCGCCCTGACCTTGCCGGATGCGTTTATCGACCATGACAGCCAGCAAGGTCAACTGGCCATGGCCGGTCTCGATGCTGATGGGGTCTATGCGGCGGCGACAAAAATAATGCCGCGGCCCACAATAACGACCGATGGCCGGACCATCAAAGGCACCACGGCATAATGCGGTAAATGTCGGGCGCATCGTTTCTTTCGCCATATATCGGCTGTAAGGGTTTGTCAGGCGTGGGAAAATCACGAAAGCCAAATAAGGATATCATACAGGCTGAAGCTGGGCTGGCGTCAAAGCTGCGCGCTGATGCGTTGTTGTTGGCGCGCGGACTGTCCCGGTCGCGTGACCGTGCCCGCGACCTTATTGCCGAGGGTGCGGTTCTGGTCGATGGTCAGCCGGTTCTAAAAGCCTCAAAGCTGCTGGAAATAGAGTGCAATCTTGAGGTGACATCGACGGGTAATCCGTGGGTTAGCCGGGCGGGCATAAAGCTGGCGGGTGGGCTGGCGGCATTCCCGATGATTGCTGTAGCGGGCCGTTATGCGCTTGATATAGGTGCCAGCACTGGCGGCTTTACCGAGGTGTTGCTGTCGCATCATGTGGGTCATGTGGTGGCGATTGATGTTGGCAGTGGGCAATTGGCCGCCGGATTGGCCGCCGATGCCCGTGTGACTGTGCTGGATGGCACAAATGCGCGTTATCTTCGACTTGACATGCTGCAGCAGCCGCCACAGCTGGTTGTGTGTGACGCGTCATTTATTTCGTTGAAAAAGGTGCTTGTGGCAGCGATGGATATGGCCGCTGCCGGTGCTGATCTATTGGCGCTGATCAAACCGCAATTCGAAGTTGGTAAGGGCCTTGTCGGCAAGGGCGGGATTGTCCGCGAGCCGCATCTGCATGACATGGTTATTGCCGATATCGAAGGCTGGCTGGTCACTGAAATGGGGTGGCACCATATTGGCACTGTTCCATCCCCGATTGATGGGCCTGATGGTAATCGCGAATTTCTGCTGGCTGGCAAAAAGCCCGAATAGGCGCGCCGGATCAATCTAGCCTGACCAGAGGCTGCGGACTTACTCTAGAGGCTGCAAACCTGATCAGAGATTAAACCCGCATTGTGCTCTGTGCCGCATCAACAGATCAGCCAGCACCAATGACATCATCGCTTCGGCAACCGGTACGCCGCGAATACCAACACAAGGGTCATGCCGCCCTTTTGTCACAACATCGACATTCTGGTTGTCACGATCAATCGAACGCCGCGGCGTCAGGATTGACGATGTTGGCTTGATTGCGACCCGCACCACAATTTGCTGGCCGGTGGAAATGCCGCCAAGAACACCGCCAGCCTGATTGCTTAGGAAGCTTGGCGAAGCGAGATTGTCACCAGCCCGCATTTCATCACTAGCAACGCTGCCATCAATGGCTGAAAGCGCAAAGCCGCCGCCGATTTCAACACCTTTGGCTGCATTAATGCTCATCATCGCTGCGGCCAATTCGCCGTCCAGCTTGCCATAGATTGGCTGACCAAGGCCGACCGGAACACCATCTGCAACAATCTCAAGAATCGCACCTGCTGAAGATCCGGATTTGCGTACGCCGTCTAGATAGGCCTCCCATTTAGTGGCGGTCGCCGCATCGGCACAGAAAAACGGGTTATTCTGCCGCTCGTCCCAATCGATCTTGCTGCGGTCAATGGCGTGCGGGCCAATCTGGGTTACCATGCCGCGAACCTGGTAAACATCACCAAGGACGGCCTTTAGGAACTGATCGGCAATGGCACCAGCCGCAACTCTGACAGCGGTTTCACGCGCAGATGAACGGCCACCACCGCGATAATCGCGATTGCCATATTTCATTTGATAGGTGTAATCAGCGTGCCCGGGGCGAAACTGGTTAGCGATCTCGCCATAATCTTTCGAGCGTTGATCCTTGTTGCGGATCAAAAGAGCGATCGGGGTGCCGGTAGTTTTGCCGTCAAAAACCCCTGATAGAATCTCGACCTGATCATCTTCTTGCCGCTGGGTAACAAACTTAGAGGTGCCGGGGCGCCGGCGGTCAAGATAGGGCTGGATCACCGCCTCGCTTAGCGGCAGGTTTGGCGGCACGCCATCAACAATACAGCCAATACCCACACCATGGCTTTCGCCAAAGCTGGTTACATTAAATAGCGTGCCGAAACTGTTATCTGACATCTTAGACAACTGAAATATCAGGGGCGTCGACAGCTTTCATGCCAACAACATGATAGCCGCAATCGACGTGATGGGTTTCGCCGGTGACGCCTGATGCGAGGTCGGACAAAAGATACATACCCGCCCCACCAACATCCGCAAGCGTGACATTGCGCTTAAGCGGTGAGTTATACTGGTTCCATTTCAAGATATAGCGGAAATCGCCAATGCCTGACGCAGCAAGCGTTTTCATCGGGCCGGCAGACAGGCCATTCACCCGAATATTACGCCCGCCAAGATCAACCGCCAGATAGCGGATCGACGCCTCCAACGCGGCCTTGGCAACGCCCATCACGTTGTAATGCGGCATCACGCGCTCGGCGCCGTAATAGGTAAGGGTCAGCATCGAGCCACCATCATTCATCATGGCGGCGGCGCGGCGTGCAACGGCGGTAAAGGAATAGACTGAAATATCCATCGTGCGCGCAAAATTATCGCGGCTTGTATCGACATAGCCGCCTTTCAATTCTTCCTTGTCCGAATAGGCAATTGCGTGCAGCACAAAATCCAGCGTACCCCATTTTTCCTTCAAGGTCGCAAAAGTCGCATCTATGCTGGCCTCATCGGTTACATCGCATGGCATGACAAGATCGCTGCCAACTGACGCAGCAAGTGGTCCAACACGCTTTTCTAATGCCTCACCTTGAAAGGTGAAAGCAAGCTCAGCTCCCTGTTCGGCAAGCTTGGCCGCAATACCCCAAGCAATTGAACGGTCATTGGCAACGCCCATGATGAGGCCTTTTTTGCCCGCCATGACGCCAGATGATGATGCTGTGTTTGACATAAGTGACTGCCCTTTTCATCGAAAGATAGTTATACGAGTTATTGTTATGCGCCGATGGCCGGAGTTTACTCCAACACAGGCCAAACATACAAGTGATGCCGTGAAAATCACGGATCATCACTGATATGTTTGTACTTAAAAAGGGTTGCTGCTTGGATTAGCGGAGTGAATAGCTGGTACGGCGGACCACTTCGACGCGCGAACCAACAGTCAATGGGGTTTTGCTCTCCAGCTTGACGATCTTGCCATCAAGTTCGATATGGTTGCGGTAACCAGTAATTTCGCTGATATTTTCCTCAACCATCACTGTGGTTACGCTGCAAGATTCCTGCTGCTTATAACCGACCACCCGGTTATTTTTCTGGTTTTTGGCATGTTCACGGCCAAGCAATGCGCCAGCAACCGTGCCCGCGGCACCAGCCCCTTCATTATCGGACAATTTATTACCAACAGCCGAGCCGATCAGACCGCCTATAATCATTGAGCCAAGGTCTGACTTACCCTCGCTCTCGGCATAAATCGGCACATCGACAGTACGGCAACTGCGCTGATCAGTTGGTGTTTTGCGAATGTAGGTCGATGTTAGCGTGATGGTATCCACCACTGTGCCAACAACTGTTTCAATGCGTGTCTCTGCGGCCGCGCTGCTGATCGCAAGTGATCCGGCAATAATTGCGGCGGCGGGCGCAAAGCGACAGCAAACTGGCATTTTTTTTGTCATTTTGGTCATGTTACACCTCTTGAGTTTCGGGGTAAGGGTTCGCGGTAATGTTTTGGCCCATGTTATGGCCTATCTTTTGGTCCAAATGTTTGGTTCCAGTCGTGCTGGTTCCGGTCTTTTCGCTGACAGCTGTGGCGCCGATAACGGCATAGCCGGTATTCACCTGCGTCATGTCAGAACGATTTTAATTCTTGATACAATAGTACCATGCGGCATGATTATGGCAAATCTATGGTTGGTTTCGGCATTGGAATGAAAGAAAGATCAAAATTCGGTCTGGCTTGCGTTGCTTCCTGCCAAGCAAGCCCCTACATCTAGGTGAAGCGCGGTGCGAGGTGGTGCGAGGTGGTGCGGTGTAATTATTACGCGCCTAACTTGTCTGGTGCTGCATCTTGTGGCCTGATACTGCATCTTGCTGATAGGTTAATTTTAGATCGTTTAAGTGGAGACAGCCCCTATGGAAATTATCGTCGGAACCGACCCTTTCGCCCTGTTCCAAGACTGGTATGACGAAGCTGTCAAAACCGAGATCAATGATCCGGACGCGATCGCGCTAGCCTCGGTTGATGCTGGCGGCATGCCGTCGGTGCGGATGGTTCTGTTGCGGCGTTGGTCGCCTGACGGGTTTCTGTTTTTCACCAATTATGAAAGCCGCAAGGCGGATGAATTGCTTGCCACCGGCAAGGCGGCCTTTTGCCTCCATTGGAAAAGCCAGCGGCGTCAGATAAGGGTTGTCGGCGATGTTGGCAAGGCGACCGCCGCGCAATCGGATGAATATTTCAATAGTCGTGGACGCGGCAGCCAGATTGGCGCTTGGGCGTCGGCGCAGTCCCGCCCGCTGGCAAGCCGCAGCGCGCTTGCGGCCGAGGTCAATCGCTATGAAGCACAATTTACCGCCGCGGTTGACCGCCCACCACATTGGGGCGGCTTTTGCCTAAAACCGCAGGAAATTGAATTCTGGCATGATGGCGAACACCGGCTGCATGACCGTTTCCGGTTTCTTCTGCAAAGCGATGGCAGCTGGGATATCAAGCGCTTAAACCCGTAACCGGCTGATTACGCAGTTTCGCATAGTGCTAAAAAACGCATGGTCGGGCGGGTTTTTGTCTGATTGCGGCACGCCGCGCCTGTTTTTGTCAAAATACGGTCGTTTGCTAGACGCTTTTCGCCAATTTTTCCTCGTAGACTCCGCAAATGAGCGGGGTAGCCGTTTTTGGCACGCCGCAGATTTAGCTTAACTCTTTGCAGGAGACCTAGCATGAAGTCGCATGCGCGTGTTGTTGTTATTGGTGGTGGCGTTGTTGGTGTCAGTACGCTGTATCATCTGGCGAAAAAAGGCTGGAGTGACGTCGTTCTGGTTGAACGCAAGGAATTAACATCAGGCTCAACATGGCACGCTGCTGGCCTGTTGCCGTTGTTTAATATGTCATACTCGGTTGGCCAAATTCACAAATATTCGGTCAAGTTTTATCAGGAATTGCAGGAAGAAACCGGCATGAATGTCGGGTTCCGCAATGTTTCCAACATCCGTCTGGCCAGCAATCAGGACCGGATGGATGAATATCGCCAATATGCCGGTGTTGCCAGCACCATCGGAGTCAAGGTTGATTTTCTGACCCCGGAACAGGTTCTTGATTATTGGCCAATGGCAAATATAGAAGGCCTTGTCGGGGCCATTCGCCATCCTGAAGATGGTTACATTCAGCCAGCCGACCTGACCCAAGCGCTGGCGCGGGGCGCGCGAGACCGTGGCGCGGAAATTTACCGGAATACGGCGGTAACAGCGATTTCACGAACCGATGATGGCTTGTGGAAAATCACCACTGATAAGGGCGATATCACCTGCGAGCATGTGGTCAGCGCAACCGGTAATTTTGCGCGAAAAACCGGTGCGATGGTGGGGTTGAATATTCCGGTTATTCCGGTCGAACATCAATATATTGTTACCGAAGCGCATCCCGATATTCAGGCACGTCATCGTGATGGCAAGCATGAGATGGGCGTCCTTCGCGACTCTGAGGGACAATGGTATATGCGTGAAGAGGCTGGTGGCCTGATCCTTGGCCCCTATGAAAAAGGCGCGCCAGTTTGCTATATGGATGGGCCAAGTGACGATTCGGAATATGAGTTATTCCAAGAAGATCTTGAGCGCCTTGAGCCGCATATCGAGTCGGCAATGCACCGTGTCCCAGCGTTTGGCGAGTCTGGGGTGAAAAAGGTTTATAATGGCGCGATTGCCTATACGCCTGATGGCAACCCGATTGTCGGGCCGGCGTGGGATCTGCCAAATTTCTGGCTGAATGAGGGCCATAGTTTCGGCATTACCGCAGCTGGTGGTGCCGGTTGGCAGCTTGCCGAATGGATTGTTGAGGGCGAGCCAACGATTGATATGTTGGGGGTCGACCCCCGCCGTTATGGCAGCTATGCCACCCAGTCCTATTTAAAAGTAAAGAACGAAGAAGCCTATGCGAATGTCTTTGTCACGCATTTCCCGGATGAAGAACGAACCGAAGGCCGGCCGCTTCGCACCGCCCCTTGTTATGACCGGCTAAAGGCGCTGGGCGCCGTCTTTGGACAGAAATTTGGCTGGGAGCGGGCTAACTGGTTCGCGCCCGAAGGGGTGCCGCAGGAAGATCACTGGTCGTTCCGCCGGTCAAACTATTTCGAGCATATCGGCAATGAAGTTCGCAATGTGACTGAAAATGCCGGTTTGCTTGATATGTCGGCATTTGCCAAAGCGCGCATTTCTGGCCCCGGTGCCGAGGCGTTTCTGGATTATCTTGTTGCCAATAAACTGCCCAAGAAAGTCGGACGGGTGGCGCTGTGCCATGCGTTGACCGAACGCGGCGGTGTGCATTCTGAATTTACCATCCAGCGCGAAAGTGCGACGAGCTTTTATCTGGTTTCTGCCGGGGCGGGGCAGCGGCTTGACCATGACTGGATTAAAAAACATATGCCGGATGATGGTTCGGTTCGGTTTGACAATCTAACCAATGCGATTGGTGTTCTGGTTTTGGCAGGCCCGAAAGCGCGAGATATTCTGGCGAAAATCACCCGTGCCGATTTATCGAATGCGGCGTTTCCATGGCTGTCTGGCCAGATGATTGATGTCAATCTGGCACCAGCAATGGCAATCCGGGTGAATTTTGTTGGCGAGCTGGGCTGGGAGCTGCATCATCCGATTGAGTATCAGAACCATATCTTTGATGCATTAATGGCAGCGGGCGCCGAGTTTGGGTTGAAGCCATTTGGTATTCGCGCGATGGATGCAATGCGGCTGGAAAAATCCTACCGCCTCGTCGGCACAGAATTATCTATCGAATATGCGGCGCTGGAAAGCGGGCTGCATCGCTTTGTTCATCTTAATAAGGGTGACTTTAAAGGTCAGCGGCAATTGACCGAATGGCAGGAACGCGGTTTTGCCAATTCGATGGTCACGCTTGAGGTGCATGATACAACCGACGCTGATGCAATTGGCGGTAATCCGATCATGACCGAGGATGGAACTGTCATTGGCCGTGCGACAAGCGGCGGTTATGGTTTCCGGCTTGGAAAATCACTTGCCCTTGCAATGGTGCGGCCGGATTTGGCCGTTCCGGGAACCAAATTGATGATTGATATCCTTGATCAGCGTTTGCCGGTTACCGTGCTTGAGGACTCACCCTTCGATCCAGATAATTCGCGGCTGCGGGCCTAGCGTTTTAAAACGACACCTAATGAGGATGTGTTAAATGACTGAGACAAATTCACCAGATCGCAAAAGCCGCCGTGGTGGCGGCCGCGATGCACGCCGGAGCGCGCGGTCATCGGGTAACCAGCAAGCCGCAACCCCCTTTATTACCCGCAAGATTGCGCCGTTTGATATCCTCAGCGACGAAGGCGCCGAGATCATTGAAAACAATGCCGAAACGATCCTTGAGGAAATTGGTATCGATTTTCGCGATGATCCCGAAGCCTTGACCATTTTGCGTGATGTTGGCTGTGATGTTCAGGGCGAGCGCGTACATTTCCCGCGTGGCCTTGCGCGCCAACTTTGCGCAACCGCACCCTCTACCTACACTCAACATGCCCGCAACCCGGAACGTTCGGTTGAGATTGGCGGGATGAACACGGTTTTTGCCCCTGTTTACGGCCCCCCATTCGTGCGCGACCTGAATAATGAGCGCCGCTATGCAACGATGGAAGATTTTCAAAATCTGGTAAAGTTGGCCTATATGCATCCGGGTTTGCATCATTCTGGCGGTACGATCTGCGAGCCGGTTGATCTGCCCGTGACCAAACGCCATCTCGAGATGGTCTATGCGCATCAACGCTACTCCGACAAGCCCTATATGGGGTCAGTCACCGCGCCAAGCCGCGCCCAAGACTCGATTGATATGTCAAAAATCCTGTTTGGTGATGATTTTGTTGCCAATAACACGGTGCTGACAAGCCTGATCAATGCCAATTCTCCGATGACGTGGGATGACACCATGCTTGGGGCGTTAAAGGTCTATGCGCGGCATAATCAGGCGACGGTGATCTCGCCGTTTATTCTGGCTGGTGCGATGTCGCCAGTTTCGGTTGCCGGTACGCTGGCACAAACGCTTGCCGAGGCGATGAGCGGAATTGCGTTTGCGCAGGCCGTTAATCCGGGAACGCCGGTGATCTTTGGAAGTTTTGCAAGCTCGATGTCGATGCAAACAGGTGCGCCCACATTCGGCACGCCGGAACCGGCAAAAGTGCTTTATGGATGCGCCAAGCTAGCGCGTCGTCTAGGGGTGCCGTTCCGTTCAGGTGGATCTTTGACTGGATCCAAGACCGCCGATGCCCAAGCGGCTTATGAATCCACCCATACGCTGATCCCGACACTGATGGGCGGTACCAATTTTGTGCTGCATTCAGCGGGCTGGATGGAAGGCGGGCTGGTTGCCGATTACGCCAAGCTGCTGCTTGATGCTGACCAATTGACGATGATGCCAAAGCTGGTCAATGGTATTGATCTCAGCGAAAATGGACAGGCGATGGACGCACTTCGGGAAACTGGCCCGGGTCAGCATTTCTTGGGGTCAGCCCATACGCAGGCAAATTTTGAAGACGCTTTCTGGCGCTCGCAAATGGCTGATAACACCACGTTTGAGCAATGGTCATCTGAGGGCAGTGTTGAAAGCAGTGCGCGTGCGCGCAAACGCGCTGGTGAAATGTTGGCGGCTTATGAAGCGCCGCCAATTGATCCGGCAATTGACGAGGCGCTGCGCGCCTTTATTGACCGGCGCATGGCAGAATTACCTGATACTGATTACTAGGCTGTAACCGGTTTTAGGTGACGAAAAAGCTGGTAATAAAGGCTTTTAGCAAGGGTCAGGTTAGTAAGGGTCAGGCGGCAAAGTGATAGCCATATTCCAACGCTGCATCAGCCAGCCAGCGTTGGATATAGGGCGCAAAGCTGGTGCGGCATATCACGATAAATTCATCATCTGACAGTGCCATCAAAGTAACGCCAGCAAGCGCCAGCAAACTTTGCGCACAGCGGCCAGCTGGGAACTGTGACGGGTGCAAATCTAGCCCGCAGCCCTTGGCCAGAACGGCGCGGGTTTTTGGCCCACTGAGCGCCAGCGCACATAGGCTGTCGCTGACGTCCGTTATGGCATAATGCTGTGATGATTTGATCGTGCTGGTCAGAGTATCCTCTAATTGCTTTTCCTTGCCCGCCTCGCACAGTAGCAAATATTCATCTGGGCCAAGCCACAGCACGTGCCGTTCGCCAGCCGATTGAAACTGGTTGGCCTTTGGCGGGAAGGGGCAGCCGGTCGCTGTTTTGATTGCAGCGGCGAGGTTTTTGCTGCCCCGTAGGTTCAGCTTGCCAAGATGGGTGATTTCCCGAAACACAAGCCCGGCGTCACCACCATTTGGGTTGGCGCTGCTGCTGCTGGCAATGCCTGCCAGCGCTGGTTGGCCAGAAAAATCAGGTCTGCTGTTGGATGAGTTAGCCATCGATACGCTCCCCCTTTGGATCAAAAAATACTGGATCAACGATTTTGGCCTCAAGCACCGTGCCATCAAGCATGGGGAAGAATACAGTCTCGCCTTTTCGCGCATGGCCGCCCTTTAGCATGGCCATCGCAATCGAGCGTCCACAATTTGGTGAAAAATAGGACGAAGTGACCTGCCCTAACATTTCCATCGGCATCGGCTGATCAGGATCAAGAACCGCATGAGCGCCTTCAGGAATAACAGTTGATGGCTCGCTGCATAGCAGCCCGACAAGCTGTTTGCGATTGTCATATGCCATGGTTTCACGCGCCAATGCCCGCTTGCCGATAAAGTCAGATTTGGTTTTTGAGACAATCCAATTCATGCCAAGGTCATGCGGCGTTACCGATCCATCGGTTTCCTGCCCAACGATGATAAAGCCTTTTTCTGCCCGCAAAACATGCATGGCCTCGGTACCATATGGGGTAATGCCATGCGGTTTGCCGGCCTTCATCAGATGCGTCCATAACGCCAAGCCATGGCGTGCCGCTACATTGATTTCATAAGACAGCTCGCCGGTAAAAGAAATGCGGAATATACGCGCCGGAAGCCCGCCAATATGCCCTTCCTTCATCGACATGAACGGAAATTCTGCCGGTGAAAGGTCAAAGTCGATACCCGCATCTTGCAGAATTTTACCCGCATTTGGCCCGGATAAAGTCGCAACTGCCCATTGTTCGGTGACTGATGTCAGATAAACCTCTAAATCGGGCCATTCGGTTTGCAGCCATTCTTCCATCCAGTCCAAAACCCCGGCCGCACCGCCAGTGGTTGTTGTCATATGGAAATGGTTTTCACCAAGCCGGGTTGTTACCCCGTCATCCATGACCATGCCATCGTCTTTTAGCATCAGTCCATAGCGGCATTTGCCGACGCCTAGCTTGCTCCACGCATTGGTATAAAGGCGGTTAAGGAACTCTGCGGCATCGCGTCCGCGAATATCAATTTTGCCAAGCGTCGAGGCATCAAGAAGACCGGCAGTGGTGCGCGCTGCCGTGACCTCGCGGTTAACCGCGTCATGGATGGTTTCATCACCTTGCGGGTAATACCAAGCGCGCATCCACTGGCCAACATGTTCAAATTTTGCGCCATTTGCACGGTGCCACGCATCCATGCGGGTCAGGCGAACCGGATCAAAAAGATCACCGATATCGCGGCCAGCAATCGCCCCAATATTTGACGGTGTATACGGCATCCGGAATGTGGTTGTTCCAACCTCGGGAATTTCATTGCCAAGCGCATCAGCAAGAATAGCCAATGCGTTGATGTTGGACGTTTTGCCCTGATCGGTTCCCATGCCAGTTGTGGTGTAGCGTTTAAGATGCTCAACCGACTGATACCCTTCGCGCGCGGCAAGCGATACATCGCTGGCGGTCACATCATTCTGGAAATCAACAAAGGCTTTTGGCCCGCGTCCCGCCCCATGCCCGTTTGGAATTTTCCACGCGGCAAGCGGCTTCCAGTTTTGTTTGGCACTGACAACATCAGGTGCTGTAAGGGCGGTGGTTTTATGACCAGCCGCCGCGGCCGCCTTGGTGCCGGCGCGGATTGCCTCTTTCAGGGCGGTGGCAAGATCAAAGCTGGCGTTACAAGCGCCGATGTTAAAGCTGGGCTCATGCGTGGCTGATGGGCGGAAACATAATTTGGCGTCATCCCACTGTAATTTACCACGTGCTTGTGAATGAAGGTGAACCGCAGGTGACAGGCCGCCTGACATGGCAATCAGATCGCAATCGCGATGCAGAATATCGCCAGAAATTGCCGTAACACTGTCGTTAACCGGTGCAATTTCAACCCGCGCAACCCGCCGATTACCGTAGGCGGCAATGATCGCATGGCCTTGCAGAATTTCAATACCAGCGTTCCGCGCGGCAGTGATCAGCGGGCCTTTTGCGTCGTTGCGAAGATCGGTAATCACCACATCAGCGCCAGCATGGCAAAGATCAAGGGCGGTCCGATAAGCATCATCATTATTACAGACCACGATGGCGCGCCGTCCCGGGCAAACACCATAGCGATTGATATAGGTCCGCACGGCACCAGCCAGCATAACGCCCGGAAGATCATTGCCGGCAAATACCAATGGCCGTTCATGCGCGCCTTGCGCAATGATGACCTGCTTCGCCCGCACTTTCCACAGCCGTTGACGCGGCAAATGCGCCGGACGGCTTGGCAGGTGGTCGGTAACCCGTTCATTCAAGGTCAGGTAATTATGGTCCATATAGCCGAAAACCGTGGTGCGGGGCAGCAAGGTCACATTCGGCATTGCGGCCAAATCAGCCAGCATAGTGCTGATCCAGTCTAGCGCGGGAACATCCCCAATTGAAATATTGGCCTCACCAAGCAGCCAGCCGCCAAATTCGTTTTGCTCATCAGCCAGAATAACCCGGGCGCCGCCCTTGGCGGCCTGCATTGCAGCCATTAATCCAGCCGCCCCGCCGCCTGCAACCAGAACATCGCAATGCGCGTGGGTTTTTTCATAGCGATCAGGATCATTATGATCATCTGCCGCTTTGCCAAGACCGGCGGCATGGCGAATGACATGCTCATAGCTCATCCACATAGAGGCAGGCCACATAAAGGTTTTGTAATAGAAACCGGCGGGGAAAAACCGGCCAAGCACCGAATTAATCGCGCCAATATCGAACTTCAATGATGGCATGCGGTTCTGGCTTTCCGCATACAAACCATCAAAAATCTCAATTTGTGTGGCGCGTAAATTCGGCTCTGCATAGGCTCTTTTGCCAAGCCTGATCAGCGCGTTCGGCTCTTCAGAACCGGCTGATAAAATACCGCGGGGGCGATGATATTTAAACGAACGGCCAACAAGGTGAACATCATTAGCAAGCAATGCCGATGCCAGCGTATCACCGGCAAACCCGGTGTAGCTGCGGCCATCAAAGGTGAATTGCACGGGCTTGTTACGATCAATTCTGGCGGTGGCATTTGGACGCGTCATTGGCGTGGCGCTGGATGAGTTTGAACGAAATGCCATTATTTCGACCCTCCAGCTTTGTTGCGTGATGGAAGCGCGGCTTTTTCTGCAGCCGTATCACGGCGCCAGCTCGATTTATACGCCGCCTTTGGGGCAGTCTGTTTTGGCAAGCTGCCCATCGGATAGATTTCGATGATTTCGTGACTAACCGTATCGCGCGCCACATTAAACCAGCGCCGGCATCCGGCACTGTGCCGCCAGCGTTCCAGAAACAGCCCTTTTGGATTATCCCGCATAAACAGATAATCGGCGAAATGCGCGTCAGAAATTTTGTTTTCGGCGAGGGGGCGGGCGATATGCGCCTCGCCGCCACAGGCAAATTCAGCTTCGTCGCGAGGCCCACAAAACGGGCAGGTGATAACTAGCATAATATTTTCCTCAAACCCGGTCTAATGTGCAACGCCAGCGGCGCCATGTTCATCGATCAGCAAGCCTGTACGGAACCGATCTAATGTGTAAGGCGCGGCAATTTTATTTGGCCGGTCATTGGCAATCAGATCGGCAAATACATGACCCGATCCGGGGGTTGCCTTAAACCCGCCAGTGCCCCAGCCACAATCAAAATACAGCCCCTCAACATCGGTTTTGGAAATGATCGGCGAAGCATCAGGGCAGGTATCAACAATGCCGCCCCAATGGCGTAGCATCCGCAGGCGTGACAGTACCGGAAATAGCTCAACCGCTGCTGCCAGCATATGTTCTGGAACCGGGAAAGAGCCACGCTGGGCGTATGAGTTATATTTATCAACGCCTGCACCTAGCACCATCTCGCCCTTGTCAGACTGGCTGATATACATATGCACCGCGTTTGACATAATCACCGTATCGAGGATTGGCTTGATCGGTTCGGACACCAACGCCTGTAACGGGCGGCTGGCAATGGGCAAACGGATGCCGGCCATCGCTGCGACAACGCTGGAATGACCAGCAACAACACAGCCAACCTTTTTGGTTTTGATAAAGCCGCGACTAGTCTCAACGCCGACGATCTTGCGGCCTTGACGGCGCAGTGCGGTGACTTCGCATTTCTGGATGATATCAACGCCCAGATCATCAGCGGCGCGCGCATAACCCCATGCAACGGCATCATGGCGCGCGGTACCGCCGCGGCGCTGAAGGAAGCCGCCCATAACCGGATAGCGGATCGACTGGTCGATGTTAATTGTTGGCACGAATTTTTTAATCTCGACAGGGCCAAGGATTTCTGAGTCAATGCCGTTTAACCGGATCGCATGAACGCGCCGTGACATTTCCCGCAACTCATGCTCGCTGTGCGCAATGGTTAATACCCCGCGCTGACTGAACATGACATTAAAATTCAGATCCTGCGACATGCCTTCCCACAGCTTCATCGAATGCTCGTAAATCGCCGCAGATTCGTCCCAAAGATAGTTCGAGCGAATAATGGTGGTGTTACGGCCAGTGTTACCGCCGCCAATCCAGCCTTTTTCAATCACTGCAATATTGGTCATGCCATGCACCGCAGCAAGATAGTATGCCGTCGCAAGCCCATGGCCGCCGCCGCCAATAATCACCGCATCATATTCAGCCTTAGGTTCGGGGTCGCGCCAGGCACGCTGCCAGTCCTGATGATAATTCATCGCCTTTTTGGCAAGCGCAAAAGCTGAATAGCGCGGGGTGCCGCCCGGCAATCCGCGTTGACCACGATCTGGCTGATTTTGTGCCATGTAACCCACCCTTTGATCTTTGTAAAAGCCGCCACGATGACAGCGTAAACATTGTCGCTAATTTTTGCACTGCCATGCTGCGCATTTCGCAATAAATCCCTAGCCCAGCAACGACATCAGGTATAGCCCAATCGACATGATTGCCTCCGGTTTTAGGCTGCAAGCGTGGTGCTTGTCAATTCGCCGATCATAAGCCGATAAATTGGCTTTAGATCGCGGCCTTAATCATGCCTTTTCAACGCCCGCTGCTTGACCTCAGGGGCTTAGTTGCGGCACTGTTAAATCAAGGGTGCCGGCCGCAACCAATACCGGATCCAGAGCCATTTTCAACATCAAGTCAGGACAGTCATTATGGCGGTTATTAATTCGATTGCAGACCGTGAGCAGGATATGAAGGCGTGGCGACATTTACTCCATCAACATCCTGAAACCAGTTATGAAGAAGTGTGGACATCTAACTTCATTGCTGAAAAGCTGCAGTCATTTGGCATTGAAATCCATCGCGGAATGGGCAAAACCGGCGTCGTTGGGGTGTTGCGTGGCAATGGTGATAGCACGGCTGCTATTGGTCTTCGTGCAGATATGGACGCGCTGCCAATGCAGGAAATGAACGAATTTACCCATGCGTCGAAAACCCCGGGCCGAATGCATGCTTGCGGCCATGATGGGCACAGCACAATGCTTCTTGGTGCGGCGCAATATCTTGCGGAAACACGAAATTTTGATGGCACTGTCTATTTCATCTTTCAGCCAGCCGAAGAAGGTGGCAAGGGCGGCGAGGCGATGATTAAAGACGGGCTGTTTGACCAGTTCGACATGCAAACCGTTTGGGGAATGCATAATTGGCCGGGGATGGATGTTGGTAAAATTGGCGTGCATAGCGGTGCTTGTATGGCGGCGGCGGATATGTTCGAAATCCACATCACCGGATCTGGCGGTCATGCGGCGATCCCTGATCTGGCAATTGACCCGATCCCATGTGGGGCGGCAATTGTGCAATCGCTGCAATCAATCGTCTCACGGCGCGTCGCGGCGTTGGAGCCTGCTGTTGTTTCAGTGACAATTTTTGAGTCTGGCAGTGCGCTGAATGTGATTCCCGGTACCGCGAGGCTTGGCGGTACAGCGCGGTCATTTTCGCCGCATATCCGTAAATTACTAGAAGACTCAATCCGCGAGGTTGCGACATCAACAGCCATGGCCTATGGGTGCGCAATTGAGATTGACTGGCAACCGGGCTATCCACCAACGGTCAATCATGCTGACGAATCATCCCGCGCCGCGGCGGTTGCGGCGCATATTCTGGGAACAGAAAATATTATCACTGATCTGCCGCCATCAATGGGAGCAGAAGATTTTGCCTATATGCTGGCCGAAAAGCCGGGATCCTATATCTGGCTTGGTGCTGGACCAGCTAAAAATGGTGCAATGCTGCATAATGACCGGTATGATTTTAATGATGATGTGCTTGCTACGGGTGCTAGCTATTGGGCGCGGCTGGTCGAGAGCGAGCTGCCCAAATAATCATCGGTTTTATGATTAATTCCGGTTGCATAACGCCCAATAAGTGATTTTGAATTTGCTAGCGGCCGGGGCTGCCATATCACTTTGCGGCGTCTCTTTGCCTCTTTTCAGCGATAGAAAATCTTGACTTATATGCCATTCTAAACTAGAACAAAACATGAACAAAATATGCATATATGAGGCGAGAGGTAGGCGATATGCAGCGGGTGAATCAGCCTATATCAACAGCAGAAACATCTGGGTTAATGCTGTCTAATCATCAGATTAGAAACGAAAAAAATAAATATGATTTGGCGCGCTTGCGCCAAGAAATGGCGTTGGTTGACGGGCATAAGAAAGGTGCACGTTTACCGCTTGGCATCGATTCGCTGGATCAGGCGTTAGCCGGTGGATTGGCGCTTGGCCGGGTGCATCTTTTGTCAGGGGCGATGCAGGCGCATGGGGCGGTTAGCGGCTTTACCATAGCGCTTCTTGCTGTGCTGCAGCATCATGCCCGCCAACAGGCTGAAACAACCAGCCCAGCTGGTGCAGGCGATAATGGCCTGATTGTCTGGTGTCCGGCTAGCCAGCGTGGCGGCAATGGTATGCTGTATGGGCATGGGTTGGCGGCGGCTGGACTGGATCCGGCGCGCCTGCTGATTGTTGATACGCCAAGCCCATCACGGCGGCTGGCGGCGCTTGATGATATTCTGCGCACCGAAGGCGTGGCCGCGGTTGTAATGGAATATGACGGGGTACAGAAATCTGCTGATTACTGGATGCGACTGGCTAGGCGGGCACAGCTTGCAGCCGAGGAAAATGGCGCAACAGCCTTTTTGCTTGGTGCCCCGATTGGCGGGTCTGGGTTTGAAACAGCATGGCAGATCAAACCGGCGGCTGATCTTGATATATGGTCAAATCCTAACGGCTTGCAGCATAATATCTGGGATTTAAGCCTGCAACGTGCGCGGGGTGGCCGGCCCTATATATGCCGGGCGGGCTGGCAGGCGGGTGGTGATCATTTATATGCTGTTGATCATGTCGATATATCAACCAATGCGCCAGTACAGGCCGAATTGGCAATCCATCAATGGCCGGCAAAGGCTGCCGGATCAAGGCAAATTTCGGCAAAGCTGGCGCAGGCATGGCCAGTCGCGACAGATCAAACGCCGCCACAAACGCCACTGCAAACGCCACCGCAAGCGATTGCCCAATAGGCGTGTGATTATGCCAGCGGCCTATCGTCATATTCTCTATATTCGGTTTCCCTATCTGGTGGCATCGCGGTTGCAGCGGGCAAGCCGGCTGGATGTACCACTTTTGCTGATCCGGAAAATCAATGGGGCTGATATTGTGGTGGCAGGCTGTGCCAAGGCGGCGATGCTTGGTCTTAACGCTGGTATGCGGCTTGCCGATGCTCGTGCGTTATGTCCACAAGTCAGAACCGAGATATGTGATCCGGCGGCTGATCATGCCGATCTGCAGCATCTTGCATTATGGGCGCGCCGCTATAGCCCCCTTACCGCTGTTGATCATCAATTTCATGGAATATGGCTTGATGTTGCGGGGGGTGAGCATCTTTTTGGCGGGATGCGGGGGTTGCTCGCCGATTGTGCCAAACGCCTTCATAAAAGCCGTCTTCGTGTGGTCATGGCAGCGGCGCCAACTTGTGGTGCGGCATGGGCGTTGGCGCATTATGGGCGTCCATCGCAGCGCCTGATGACAGCCGTAAAAACGGCGCCGGAAATAACACGATCTAGCTTTAGCCGCGCCCGCTTGCGCCGCCATTTGGCACCATTACCAATCGCCGCATTACGGCTGAATGCCGCGATAACGGATCATATGCAACGGGCAGGTTTAAGGGTTATTGGCGATATTATCGGCCTTGCCCGCGCGCCATTAGCGGCGCGTTTTGGGCCTGATTTACTGCTTCGGCTTGATCAGGCGCTTGGTGATCAGGATGAAAGCTTTACCCCGATCAGCCCGCCCAAGCCGCTTTATATATGCCGTCGATTTGCCGAGCCAATCGGCGCCCCTGATGATGTCAAGGCGATGATCCGTCAGCTGGCAAGGGATGTTGCGGCCTTGCTTGAACAAACCGGAATGGCGACACGTCGTTTGCGGCTTGGCTGGCAACTGGTTGATGGAATGGTGTTTGCCCATGATGTTCACCTCTCGCGGCCAAGCCGTGATGTGCATCTGTTTCACCGGTTGCTGGCGAATGCGAGCGATAAGATCAATCCGGAATTTGGTCTTGAAATGGGGTGGATGGAATCGCTTGATTGCAGCCCGCTTGCCCCGCTTGATACGGCCTTGCCGCGGCTGACGATAGAGCGTCAGAATGATGCCATTTATGCCACACATAACGAGGCTTATGCCAGCCTTGTTGACCGGCTGGTGGCGCGTCTTGGCTATGGTGCGGTGGTGCGTCTTGCACCGCAAAGCTGTTGGCAGCCTGAGGCAGCGCAATCATTTGATTTGCCTGATCCGCACCGAATTTTGTCTGATTGCGGCCAGAAAGCTGGCTGGCTTGGTAATCCGGCATCAAGAACCGCACCGCCGCGACCTATACGCCTGCTTGCCTATCCGCAGCCGGTTGATGTTGTGGCGCTTTTACCCGACCATCCCCCAGCTCAATTCATCTGGCAGCGGCGTGTCCATAAGGTCATTCATGCAACCGGGCCGGAACGGATTGCCCCTGCATGGTGGCAGGCACCTGCTGGTACCCGTACGCGTGATTATTTCCGGTTGCGGGACGATCAGGGGGCTGGGTTTTGGCTATATCGTGAGGGCTTGCCAGAACGCCATGAAACACCAGCCTGGTTTCTGCATGGATTTTTTGCCTGATGATGCCAATACGATCACCAATACGATCATCAGCACAGCCCGAACGGCATGCGGTGCTTGGCTGTTATAGCAATTTTACCTTTTTAAAAGGCGCCTCGCATCCTGATGAAATGGTGGCAAAGGCGGCCACGCTTGGATGGGCGGCGATTGGCATTGCTGATGTGAATTCATTAGCCGGTATTGTGCGTGCGCATGTTGCGGCGCGAGATCATCAGATCAGGCTGATTGTCGGGGCTAGATTGCGGCCTGTCGATGGGCCAGATATTCTGGTGCATCCTTTAGACCGTGCTGGGTATGAAGGATTGTCTATGCTGCTAAGTGAGGCCAATATGCGCGGCAGTAAGGCAGCACCAATTCTATATCTTGCTGATATTGCCCGTCTGCCGGCAAGTACCGCATTGCTGGTCATGCCGCCGCGCCATCCCGATGCGCAGTATCAGGCGCATTTGCAAACCATTCAGCAAATTGCCAAGGGGCATTTATTTGCCGGTTTATGTCTTTATCGTGATGGCGCTGATGAGGCGCGGTGTCAGATGTTAATGGCAGCAGCAGCGGCGTTAAAGCTGCGTGTGGCAGCGGCGGCAGATGCGCTTTATCACAGCCCCGATCGCCGTCCGCTTGCTGACGTGCTGACCTGTATCCGCGAGAAAAAACAGCTTGATAATGCGGGCTATCTTTTATCGCGCAATGCTGAACGTCATTTGATTGATTGTGATGAGGCGGTACGGCGTTGGCGGCAGGTGCCAGAGGCGCTTGATGGGGCAAGGGCGCTGGCTGATTTGTGTCATTTTTCAATGGATGATCTGTCTTATGAATATCCAGACGAGCTACAGCCCGGTGGGCGAACCGCCATGCAGGAACTTGCTTTTCAGACTTGGCGTGGTGCAGAAAAACGTTATCCCGATGCAATCCCTGATCAGGTGAGTGCCTATTTAAAACATGAATTGATATTGATCGAACGATTGAATATCGCGCCTTATTTTCTAACTGTATTCGATATTGTGCGCTTTGCGCGGGGGCGCGGTATTTTATGTCAGGGGCGTGGTTCGGCGGCTAATTCAGCAGTTTGTTACTGTCTTGGTATCACCGCGGTTGATCCGGCGCGATCGCGGCCTTTATTTGAGAGGTTTGTCAGTGAGGCACGTGGCGAGCCACCGGATATTGATGTTGATTTTGAACATGAACGCCGCGAAGAGGTCATTCAATATATCTATGCGAAATATGGCCGTAACCGTGCCGGACTTGCCGCTAGCGTTATCACCTATCGGCGGCGTAGCGCCTTTCGTGAAGTTGCCAAGGTGTTTGGTCTTAGCCGTGATGTGCAAGCGGCTTTGGCCGGCGAAGTATGGGGGCGTGAAAAAACCGGTCTTGATGATAATGCGTTGGTGGCGGCGGGGCTGGATGCACAGGATCGCCGCCTGCGCTTGGTGCTGCAATTAGTCGCTGATATTAGCCGGTTTCCACGACATTTATCGCAGCATGTTGGCGGTTTTGTCATCACCCGGGGGCGGCTTGACCATTTATGCCCGATCAGCCCAGCTGCAATGGCGGGGCGTACGGTCATTGAGTGGGATAAGGATGACCTCGACGCGTTGGGATTGCTAAAGGTGGATGTGCTGGCGCTTGGCATGCTTAGCTGTATTCGACGTTGCTTTGATCTGTTGCGGGTTCATTATAATCGGACAGTGACGCTGGCCTCAGTGCCGCCTGAAGATGCTGTAACCTATGATATGCTATGCCGGGGCCAATCGGTTGGTGTCTTTCAGGTGGAATCGCGGGCACAAATGGCGATGTTGCCGCGGTTACAACCACGATGTTTTCATGACCTTGTGGTGCAGGTGGCGATTGTCCGTCCGGGGCCAATTCAGGGCGATATGGTGCATCCCTATTTGCGGCGGCGCGCCGGTCTGGAAAAGGTTGACTATCCGTCACCAGCCCTGCGCGAGGTGCTAGAGCGCACGCTTGGGGTACCGCTTTTTCAGGAACAGGCAATGCAAATTGCCATTGTTGGCGCAGGATTTTCGGGAAGCGAGGCCGATCAATTGCGCCGCGCCATGGCGACGTTTAAAAAACAGGGTGATATCGGTCATTTCCGTGAAAAGATGGTCACTGGCATGATCGAGCGTGGCTATGATGAAGATTTCGCTCTGCGCTGTTTTCGCCAGATCGAGGGCTTTGGCACGTATGGATTTCCAGAATCCCATGCGGCGAGTTTTGCTCTTTTGGTGTATGTTTCGGCATGGTTGAAATGCCATTATCCCGATATTTTCATCTGTGCATTACTAAACGCCCAGCCAATGGGATTTTATGCGCCGTCACAACTAATTGCCGAGGCGCGGCGAAGCGGTATTGCAATTCGGCCGGTCGATGTGAATTTTTCCGGCTGGGATCACCGTCTTGAAACCGACCCCGATAATAAAACAGGGCATCATGCCTTGCGACTTGGGCTGCGGCTGGTCAAAGGGCTGCCTCGCGGTGAAGGTGAACGGATTGCGGCTAGTCAGGTGATCGGCAATCATGCCGTTAAAGGGCGGCAAGGTCTGACCTTTTCCAGCCTAGATGATGTGATGCGAAAAGCCGATGTGTCAGCTAAATCATTACAAGCGATTGCAGATGCTGATGGGTTTTCCAGTCTGGATATGGACCGGCGACAGGCATTGTGGGCGGCGCGTGGGCTGGCGCGGCACCGGCTGCATGATATGCCATTATTTGCTCATGCCGGCCGCCAGCACGAACGGCTTGCCGGCGACGAGCCGGTGATCACCTTGCCAAAGACCCCGCTTGGTGAGGCGGTGGCTGAAGATTACCGCAGTCTCGGCCTGTCATTAAAGGCGCATCCGCTTGACCTGTTGGCAAAACCGCTTGGTGTGGCGGGGTGGCAGCTTTGCAGCCATGTGCAACAAGCGCCCGATGGCAAACGGCTTCGCATCGCCGGTCTTGTAACTATGCGTCAACGACCCGGTACGGCCAGTGGCACCGTATTCATAACGCTTGAGGACGGGCAGGGCACAGCCAATGTGATCATCTGGCCCAAATTAACCGAAACTTACCGCGAGGCGTTGTTGCGTGCGCAGATTTTGGGACTGGTTGGCCGCGTACAACGCCAGCAAGCGGTAGTGCATTTTATTGCCGAGTCACTGTTTAATCTGAATGGGTTTTTGCGTCATATTGATGCCAGCACTGGCACGAAGGGGGCGGTGCGGATGAAAAGCCGCGATTTTCATTGATTCTTAATCCTGTAACTGCAATTAACCGCGGCTGGATGAATGAACCGCCAATGATGCGGGCCGCCAGCTATGCAAAGGTGCAACGCTAGCCGCGCGATGTGGCGTTGATTGCAATCGCAATGCAAGGCCGACCCGCAGCAAATAGCGCGGCGCATGCTGCACGTGCCTGATCTTCTTCTAAATCATTAAACCGAACTCGCCATAATGGAATGGCACCGCGGGTTACGAGGTGCAGATTGGCCGGCGTCATACCAAGCACATCATCCGCCGTTCGCCGCGCCACAATGGCGGCACGATGAGCCGTAACGCGCTGGGTAAAATTGCCGATCTGGACGCTCCAGGTGGTTTTGCTGATGGTATCGGGATTAGTGGCGCTGGCGACATTAAGATCGATAAATTCAGGGTTATCACTAGCGTCTGGCGCTGGTTGGGGATTGCGTCTGGCTTTGCTGATCGGCAGGGATTCGGGCAGTTTAAGGCCGCGATCGGGCGGTGCCACCGGCAGTGTTGGCGGCGGCGCAAGGGCGGCGCGCCGGACCCGAATGGTCTTTGCTCGTTTGAATTGATTATCCAGAATTTGCATCATGTGGCGGTCACGGCTTTTCGAGGTTTTGCCACCGAATACGACGCCAATTAGCCGAACACCATTGCGCTCGACCGTGGCAACAAGGTTGAACCCTGATGCGTTGATGTAACCGGTCTTGATGCCGTCTGTGCCCCGATAGTTTGCCAGTAATCTATTGTGATTGCGATATTTCCGACCCTTCCAATTAAAGCTCTGGGTGCTAAAATATTTATAGAATTGTGGAAAATCACGCCGCATTGCCGCTGCCAGAACGGCCATGTCGCGTGCCGTTGATTTCTGCCGACTGTTTGGCAGGCCGGACGCGTTCATAAATGTGGTGCGGTTCATCCCGAGGGACCGCGCCTTCCGGGTCATGCGCTTGGCAAATTTACGCTCGGTGCCGGACAGTTTTTCGGCAACCGCTGTGGCAACATCATTGGCTGATTTTGTGACCAGCGCATAGATGGCTTGCTCGACGCTGATCGACTGGCCCGGTTTTAAATATAGTTTCGATGGTGATCGGCCAGCGGCTTTTCTCGATATGGGAATGCGGCTCTTCAAGGTTATACGCTCGGCTTCGATATCCTCGAACATCAGATAAAGTGTCATGATTTTGGTCAGCGACGCCGGATAACGCAGATTGTCGGCGTTTCGCGAAAACAGAACTTTGCCACTAGACTCTTCGATAACGATTGACGCGTATTTACTGGCTTTGGCAGGGGATGCAGTCAGGCCAAAATTTGCCAGCATTAATGCGGTTATGGCGATTATCAGCGACGGATTTATGGCTCTGGGTAGCCGCAGATATGACAACAGCACGCGATAGCAACGCATCAACAGTAAAGCCGCGCCCTGAAGCCAGTCTATGGCCGCGAGGGGGGTTTGCGTGATTGGCGGCGGTTTGGCCAGGCTCAATCGTGCCATTAACGCCTGCCCCATAACAAATAAAACATAATACCCCTAACGTTGCTGGGCGAATCATAACGCAATTAGGATTCTATTCAAGAATCTTGCCGAATTTAGGGCGATTAACTGATCTTGCGGCGTAATATCCCAAAATCTGATGATATTTTTCCCGCTCACCCCCTTTTACCACTCGGCCGCAATACCAATATCAGAAGATGAGACGGCATTCCTCGTTATATGCTATGTTAGCAACATATGAACAAATTGATCGAAGGTTTGGTTGAAATTCGATGGAGAATGATGACGATAAGAATGGCAATGGTCAGCTAGTCCTCGACAGCCGTACCAAAACGAAAAAGCCATCAATGTATAAAGTCATTATGCTTAATGATGATTATACGCCGATGGAATTTGTTGTGCATGTCTTGCAAAAGTTTTTCGGCCGTTCATCAGGCGAGGCAACCCAGATTATGTTGAACGTGCATCAGCGTGGTGTCGGGGTTTGCGGTGTTTATAGTTTCGAAATTGCCGAGAGCAAGGCGCAAAAAACCATTGATTATGCGCGGAAGAATGATCATCCGCTGCAGTTGCAACTGGAAAAGGAATAGCTAAGATGTTGTCACGCGAACTCGAGGAAACATTGCGCCGCGCCATGTCAAACGCGGCAACGCGTTCGCATGAATTCGCCACTTTAGAACATCTTTTATTGGCGTTAACCGAAGATAGTGACGCGTTGGAAGTATTGCATGCTTGCAATGTAGATATCGAGAAGCTGGCGGCCAAGCTAGGTGAATTTATCGAGATCGAGCTGGCATCAATCGTCGATCCGAATGGCAATGTCGATGTCCAGCCAACGGCCAGTTTTCAGCGGGTTATCCAGCGGGCGATCATCCACACGCAATCATCGGGGCGGGACGTTGCCACCGGTGCGAATGTGCTTGTGTCGATTTTCTCCGAGCGTGAAAGCCACGCTGTCTGGTTCCTTAAATCCCTGAATATGACCCGCCTTGATGCGGTGTCCTACCTTAGCCATGGTGCCGAAAGCAGCGTGACAAAAAGCACTAGCGATGAGCAGAATGCTGAAACAGGTGGCGGTGATGAAAAAGATCCGCTGAGCCAGTTTGCGGTGAATCTGATCAGTAAGGCGGCGGCCGGCAGAATTGATCCGTTGATCGGCCGTGACCGTGAATTAGATCGAACAATTCAGGTCTTATGTCGGCGCACCAAAAATAACCCGCTTTATGTGGGTGACCCCGGCGTTGGAAAAACCGCAATCGCCGAAGGGCTTGCTTTACGCATTTATGAGGGCAATGTTCCTGAAGTGCTGTCAACGGCGGTGATCTATGCGCTGGATATGGGGCAGCTTCTTGCCGGTACCCGCTATCGTGGTGATTTCGAAGAACGGCTAAAGGCAGTGATGAAAGCCGTGGCCGATGATGTGAATGCCATTCTGTTTATTGACGAGATTCATACGGTGATCGGTGCCGGTGCGACATCTGGCGGGGCCATGGATGCGTCGAACCTGTTGAAACCCGCGTTACAGGAAGGCACGCTTCGCTGTATCGGATCAACGACCTATAAGGAATATCGTGGTCATTTCGAAAAAGACCGTGCATTGGTGCGCCGGTTTCAGAAAATCGACGTTGCCGAGCCAACGATAGCCGATACGATCAAGATTTTGAACGGATTGAAAAGCCGCTATGAAGATCATCACAAGGTACGCTTTACCGGTGCCGCATTAAAAACTGCGGTTGATCTATCGGCGCGCTATATCAATGACCGAAAATTACCGGATAAGGCCATTGACGTGATTGACGAAGCGGCCGCCGCGCAGAATCTGCTGCCGCCATCTCGCCGCCGTCAAACCATCGGGCAAAAGGAAATTGAGGCGACCGTGGCAACGATGGCGCGGATCCCCTCGAAACATGTTAGCCGTGACGATAAGGCAGTGCTGGCCTCGCTTGAGGGTGATCTAAAGCGCATGGTGTTTGGTCAGGATGATGCGATTATCGCGCTGGCATCGGCGATAAAACTGTCACGGGCTGGTCTGCGCGATGCGGAAAAGCCGGTGGGCAATTACCTGTTTTCGGGGCCAACAGGGGTTGGTAAAACCGAAGTCGCACGCCAACTCGCCGAAGCACTTGGGATCAAACTCATGCGCTTTGATATGTCGGAATATATGGAGCGTCATACCGTATCGCGTCTGATCGGTGCCCCTCCGGGCTATGTCGGTTTTGATCAGGGCGGGCTGTTGACTGATGCGGTTGATCAGACACCGCATGCGGTGCTGTTGCTCGACGAAATTGAAAAGGCACATCCTGACCTGTTTAATATTTTGTTGCAGGTCATGGATCATGGCAAATTAACCGACAATAACGGCAAGGTTGTTGATTTCAGAAATGTGATCCTGATCATGACAACAAATGCCGGCGCGCAGGAATTATCGAAATCGGCCATTGGCTTTAATCGCACGCATAATGAAGGTGCTGATATCGAAGCCATTGAAAAGATGTTCACGCCCGAATTTCGCAACCGGCTGGATGCGATTATTCCGTTCGCGCCGCTTGGCAAGGACGTCATCCGTTTGGTCGTTGATAAATTTATCATGCAGCTGGATGCGCAGCTTGCTGATCGGAATGTTGAGATTGAATTGAGTGCTGCGGCACTGGATTGGCTTGCCGAGCGCGGTTACGACTCAAAATATGGCGCGCGGCCGTTGGCGCGTGTGGTGCAGGAACATATCAAAAAGCCGCTGGCAGATGAGATGCTGTTTGGCGGGCTTGTTGGCGGCGGATTGGTCTTTGTTGATGTCGTCGATGATGGCCTGTCGGTAACGGTTAAGGCACCGCCACAAAAGGCGATTGCCGGTGGCCGCAAACGTGCTGCATTGCCTGCACCTCAGGATAATTAGGGTCTCTTGGTGCTGACTAGCCGGCTTTAAACGGGCTTGTCATCGCTATATGGTTCTTTTCGGCTTCGATGCCGCGTTTTTCTGATGCAAGGAAACGCGACACCGCATCACGAAACCCATCATGTGCGATATGATGCACCGAATGGGTTGTGACGGGCAGATAGCCGCGCTGGACCTTGTGAACGCCTTGGGCACCGGCCTCGACCCGTGATAGGCGGTTGGCGATAGCAAACTCGATTGCCTGATAATAACAGGCCTCGAAATGCAGATTGGGGATTTCAATATCTGCGCCCCAATTTCGTCCATAAAGCGCATCATCCCCAATGAAATTCAGCGCACCGCCGACAATCTCGCCGTTATATTCGGCCATAACCAAAAGCATACGGTCTGCCATGGTGTGACGAAGCTGGGTAAAGACGTCATGCGTCAAATACGCCCCACCCCATTTCCGGTCGATCGTTGACAGGTAAAACCGGTAAAAATCATCGATATGATCTTGGCTGATTGCAGACCCAGTCAACGGCAGCATGGTTACACCGGCCGCGCTAAGCGCGGCGCGTTCTTTTCGAATGTTCTTGCGTTTGCGCGACGATAGACTGGCCAAAAAATCATCAAAATCGACATAGCCCCGATTACGCCAGTGAAACTGAATACTGGTGCGTTGTAACCAACCGGCGGCACCAAGAATATTGGCGTCATCACCGGGCAGAAAATTGATATGTGCAGAGGATAATTGGTATTTCTCCAGCAGGGTTACCAAGCCCTTGGCAAGCGCAATTTTGAGGTCAGCGCGATTGTCTTTTACCAACAAACGGGGGCCGGTTGCCGGTGTAAAGGGGATAGCCGCCAGCAATTTGGGATAATAGGCACCGCCGGCGCGTTCAAACGCATTGGCCCAGCCGTGATCGAAAATATATTCGCCATATGAATGATGCTTGAGATAATTCGGCATTGCGCCGCATAATTGCCCGTCATCATTGCGCAGCAACAGATGCATTGGGTCCCAGCCGCTATCCCCGCCAACTGCGCCGCCATCTTCTAGTGCCAGCAAGAACGCATGACTTACAAACGGGTTACCGCCGCCGCCAAGTGCGTTCCATTCGCCAGCATCAATGGTCGCCATACTGGCACTTATGTGAAGATTTAACGCGCTACCATCCATGTGGCTTTAACAACAGATCTAATCGCAAAGCCACTCCATAGGATGCGGCTGGTTGGGGAAAATGCCAGTTCAAAGAATACCAGTTCAAAAACTGCGTTTAGGCAATTTCAAAAATGCCGTCAATTTCGACGAGACAATTCAGCGGCAGAGCATTGCTGCCAACCGCAAACCGGGCATGGCGGCCGGCATCGCCAAAGGCGGCAACCATCAAATCAGAGGCCGCATTAACCACAACAGGCTGGCTATGGAAATCATCCGCCGAGGCGACAAACGCGCCAAGCTTGACCACCTGCACAACCCGGTCAAGGTCGCCGTCACAAGCCACCTTTAATTGTGCCAGCAAATTGATTGCACAGATTTTGGCTTGACCTTGCGCATCCTCGACGCTGGCATCGGCGCCAACGGTTCCGGTAACGGTTAGCTTGCCATCAACAAAGGGAACCTGTCCTGAGACAAAAACCAGATTGCCGGAACGGGTAAAGGGCAAGTAATTGGCCGCAGGTGTGGGTGCATCCGGAATACTGACGCCGATCTCTTGTAACCGCTGTTCTACCTTGCTTGTCATAATACGTCCTTTCACATGATGATTGTGCCGCCTGAGCATACCGCTTATCGGGCGGTTCACTGGCGTTTATGTCCTGATTGCGAAGCTGGCATAATCACTGCGGTATGGCAAGCTGGATCGGCGCGCGCATGACGGTTTTCGGCATGATCGTTTTTGGCAAGAAAAAGGCCCCACGGAAATCGTGGGGCCAGGTCTGCAGGTTGCACTGCAGGGAGAGCTTAACTGCAGCCTGTGGTTCCGCCACAGGTGTTGCATTTCAAACAGGTTCCATTGCGGACAAGGGTAAAGTTCTGACACTCGGGACAGGCTTCGCCCTCATAGCCTTGCATCCGGGCTTGCTGCACGAGGTCTGCTGCTTTCTGATTGCCCTTCATCACTTTGGCACCGCTAGCGACCTCGCTCGCAGTATCGCTTGCAAGTCCGATTTCGGTTGCTGTTGTTGCCGGGGCTGGCTGTTTCACCCGCATGGTTTCGGCCTGATCTTCGGGCGCGGCTGCAACAGCTGCACCACGGTCATTCGAATAGACGACGAGCCCCTGCCGCCGGATAAAGCCGTGGCTGGTAACGCGGTTCATCAATTCGGACTGATTATCGCCAGTGCCGGTTGTGGTGACGTCCAGATCATCGACATTCACATGACCAAGGTCGCTGCGGTCGAGATAGGAAATGGCCAGTTCGCGGAATGTGTAATCAAGGATCGACGTCGACATCTTGATCGCATCATTGCCGGTGACGATGCCTTGTGGCTCAAACCGGGTAAAGGTATAGGCCTCGACAAATTCCTCCAGCGGCACCCCGTATTGCAGGCCGATGGAAACCGCGATGGCAAAATTATTCATCAGCGAGCGGAAGGCAGCGCCTTCTTTATGCATATCAATGAATACTTCGCCAATACGTCCATTTTCATATTCACCAGTGCGCAGATACACCTTATGTCCGCCAACAGTGGCCTTTTGCGTATAGCCTTTACGGCGATGCGGCAGGCGTTCGCGTTCGGCACGGATCACCCGTTCAACGACTTTTTCGATGATTTGCGGCGCCGCTGCGGCCAGTGGCGCATCGACTGTTTCCTCGTCTTCATCGTCAATATCGTCAACCAAACCGGATGACAAAGGCTGGCTGAGTTTTGAGCCATCGCGGTAGAGTGCGTTAGCTTTCAGGCCAAGCCGCCATGATTGCATATAGGCCTCGCCACATTCCTGAACCGTTGCCGAGTTTGGCATATTGATTGTTTTTGAAATGGCACCAGAGATAAATGGCTGTGCAGCGGCCATCATGGTGATGTGGCTTTCGACTGACAAGAAGCGTTTGCCAATACGGCCGCAGACATTTGCGCAATCAAAGATTGGCAGATGCTCATCTTGCAGGTGTGGTGCCCCTTCAAGGGTCATCGCCCCACAAACATGAATATTAGCGGCCTCAACCTCATCTTTGCTAAAGCCCAGATGCTCTAGCAGGTTAAAGCTGAAATCATTGAGCTGCTCGTCGGTCAGGCCAAGTTTGGTCTTGCAGAAATCAGCCCCCAATGTGAATTGATTGAATACAAATTTCACATCAAATGCACTGCCGAGACCGGCCTCAATTTTGGCGATTTCCGCATCGCCAAAGCCTTTATCCTTCAGCGCATTTACTGACACTGACTGGCAGTTTTTCAGGCTGCCGGATCCGACCGCATAGGTGATAATGTCGTCAATCTGGCTTTGCTGATAACCAAGCCGCTGTAACGCCTCGGGAACCACGCGGTTGATGATTTTGAAATAACCACCGCCTGCAAGTTTCTTGAATTTGACGATGGCAAAGTCGGGCTCGATGCCGGTGGTATCGCAATCCATCACCAGACCGATGGTGCCGGTTGGGGCAATAACAGTGGATTGGGCGTTGCGATACCCATGTTTCTTGCCAAGATCAATCGCCTTATCCCATGCTGCCTTTGCCGCAGCAGGCAGTGCCTGATCAGGGCAGGACTTGATATCAAGCGGTACTGGCAGGATTTGCAGCCCTTCATAACCACTGGTTTTGCCATGCGCGGCAAGCCGGTGATTATTCATGACCCGCAACATATGCTTGGCGTTCTTTTTATAATTCGGGAACGCGCCAACCTCACTGGCAATCTCGGCCGAGGTCGCATAGGCAATACCGGTCATGATCGCCGAGATTGAGCCACAAATCGCGCGGCCTTCAGGACTGTCATAGGAATGACCTTCGGCCATCAGCAAGCCGCCGATGTTGGCAAAGCCCAGACCAAGTGTACGGTACTCATAAGACAGCTGGGCAATTTCCTTTGATGGGAATTGGGCCATTAGAACTGAGATTTCCAGTGTTAATGTCCAGAACCGCACGCCATGTTCAAATGCCGGAATATCAAAGCTTCCGTCTTTTTTACGGAACTGCATCAGGTTCAATGACGCTAGATTACACGCCGTATCATCGAGGAACATATATTCCGAGCAAGGGTTTGACGCATTGATCCGGCCGCCTTCAGGGCAGGTGTGCCATTCATTGATCGTGGTGTCATATTGCAGGCCTGGATCAGCGCAAGCCCACGCTGCATGGGCAATTTTTTCCCAAAGATCGGCTGCCTTAATACGCTTGGCAACGCCGCCATCACGGCGCTTGATCAATTCCCAATCACCATTATCCAGCACCGCCTGCAAATACTCGTTGCTAACCCGCACTGAGTTGTTCGAATTTTGCCCCGCGACTGTCAGATAGGCTTCTGAATCCCAGTCAGTATCATAAGTCTTAAACTCAATATTAGTGTAGCCCTGTTGTGCAAACTGGATAACACGCTGCACATAATTTTCGGGGATCATTGATTTACGGGCAGCCAAAATCGCCTTTTTCAGCGCCTTGTTTACCTTTGGATCGAACCGTTCATTATCGGTCATGCCCTCGGTAATCTGACAGGCGGCCATCACCGCGCCCATATGTTTTTGTGCCAGCTTTGAGCCTGCAACAAGGGCTGCGACCTTTTGCTCTTCGACAACTTTCCAATCGACATAGGCCTCGATATCCGGATGGTCGACATCGACTGTCACCATTTTCGCGGCGCGGCGGGTTGTGCCGCCTGATTTGATTGCACCAGCAGCACGGTCACCAATGCGCAAAAAGCTCATCAGACCTGACGATTTGCCACCGCCGGACAGGCTCTCGCCTTCACCGCGCAGGCGGCTAAAGTTAGAACCAGTGCCCGAGCCATATTTGAATAGGCGCGCTTCACGCACCCACAAATCCATGATGCCCCCTTCATTCACCAGATCATCGCTGACTGACTGGATAAAGCAGGCATGGGGCTGGGGATGCTCATAAGCACCGGTTGAACGGGTTAGCTTGCCAGTTTTGTAATCAACATAAAAATGGCCTTGGCTTGGGCCGTCGATACCGTATGCCCAATGCATTCCAGTGTTAAACCATTGTGGTGAATTCGGTGCGGCCATCTGGGTCGCCAGCATATAGCGCATCTCGTCAAAATAGGTTTGCGCATCTTCTTCGTTGGTGAAATAGCCGCCCTTCCAGCCCCAATATGTCCATGTGCCAGCAAGCCGATCAAACACTTGTTTGGCGGACACTTCGCCCGAATAGCGTTGATCTTCGGGCAATTTGGCTAGCGCTTGCGAATCAGCTTCGCTGCGCCAGAGCCATGATGGCATCGAGGTTTCCTCAACCCGCTTCAAGGCTGCCGGAACACCCGCTTTGCGGAAGTATTTTTGCGCCAGAATATCTGTTGCTACCTGCGAGAACTGAGCCGGAACCTCAATATTCTCGGCCTGAAACACGATTGTGCCATCTGGATTGCGAATCTCACTGGTCGCTGATCTGAATTCGATGTTCGCATAGGCGTCTTGGCCAGATGTCGTAAACCGTCTTTCAAAATGCATCTATCTATTCCTTTGTCGTGTGTTTTGCGTCAACTGACTGGGCTAAAAATTTCGTTTGATTACGTGGCTTTACCGCCGAATTGAGTGGGTGAATCCACAACATATAGCGTTCGCCGAGTAATTAAACTACATTATCTAGCGGGCGATGGACAATAGCCAAAAGAGCGGTTTGGCTAAAAATTGCCATAAAATGAACTCGATTTAAGGGTCAACTCTTCCCAGTTAAGTGTCACTCCTGATAGTAAGTATCTGATGGAGAATTGTTTTTACAGTGGCGTCATTACCAGAAATGAAGGTAGAAAAATGTTAAAAAAAAGATCACGTCGATCCTAAAAATATGCGCCGCTGATAATTTCGGAATTTCGACTGAGCAAGCGACGGGTAAGGACGTAAATAATTTCCGGCCTTGGCCGGTTGATGGCTGGACGCACTGGGTTGCTTGCGCCTATAGTGAGGCCGGTAAATTCCTAACCCTATAAATTATGAAGGGCAGACGTTGGATGGATCTGGTAACTTTGATGACGCTGAAACTGACCGCGCAGCAGGTTGGGACTGATCAGTTTGGCAATCGTTATTATGAAGAGCGCCGGGCCCGTCCGGGCAAGCCGCCGCGCCGTTACGTCCGTTATAACGGCATTGTCGAAGCCTCAAAGGTGCCGGCTGACTGGCACGGGTGGCTGCATCACACAGAGGCATCTCCGCCGCCAGAAGGTGGTTATGGAAAACATGACTGGCAGCAAGAGCATCAGCCAAATGTCACCGGGACAACCCATGCCTATCGCCCGCAAGGCCATATGCTAAAGGGCGGTAAGCGCAAGCCGGCAACGGGTGACTATGAACCTTGGAACCCAGCCTAAGGCACGCGATTATTTTTGGCCCGTTTATTCTTGGCCAGGTTGTTCTTGGTAAGGCTCTAGCACAGCCAGCCTATTGATTTTAAATTGAGTAGCGAGGAGACGACAGTCATGCAGCGCAATACTTTGGAAACCGTTATGGGCGCCATCGTTTTGTTGGCGGCAGCTGGATTTGTTGCGCTGGCCTATGAGGCCGCTGACGTGAAAGGCAGTGGTGGCTATGAAATCGCTGCCGAATTTGGCAGCACTGGCGGGCTTTCTATTGGTGATGATGTTCGCATTTCGGGTATCAAAGTCGGGCAGATCACCGCTCAGCATCTTGACCCAATTACCTATGTTGCCAAAATTTCGATGGCGATTGATCCGGCAATTAAAATCCCAAGCGACAGCAGTGCGCGGATCACCGCAGCCTCGCTGCTGGGTGGAAATTATCTTGAGTTAATGCCGGGCGCGTCCACCGAAACCCTGGCTGCTGGCGGGGTTATATATGATACCCGCGATCCGGTTAGCCTCAGTGACCTGCTTGGCAAGGCTGTGTTCTCATCAAATAACCCGGCGAATTAAAATGCCGATGGCAAATTGCCAAATCCAGCTGGCGACGATCGGGCGTTTAAGCGCCAGCGTTTATCAGATTATCTGGCGACTGCTTAAATCATCCCGATTTGTCGCCCCTATTCTTCTCGTGCTTTTTGCTGTTTTGAGCGCAGGGCCAGCCCGTGCGGTTACATGGATTGACGGCAGTAATGCGCGGTTGCAGGCACTTGATAAGATTACTGCACGTATTTCGACGGTTGAAACGCCGGTTGGTGCGGCGCGATTTTTCGGCACCTTAGAGATAACGGTCAATCGCTGTGCGTTCCACCCCCCCGAGGAACCGCCAGAAAATGCGGCATTCATAACGGTTCTTGATCGTGGCTATGATGGCCGCAAGCCTCAGCTGGTTTTTTCGGGTTGGGTTTTTTCATCCAGCCCTGCTGTTTCGGCGTTAGAACATCCGGTTTATGATCTGACGCTGCTGGCCTGTTTCAACAAATAGCATTGGCATGACGGCAAGGCTGGCACCTAAGCAGCATGGCCTTTAAGGCTGGCGAGAAACGGGGCGATCAGCGCGCTGCTTGGTGTTTCAAAATGCAAGTCACCATCGCTGGCAAGCGCGGCGGCAAGGCGGCCTTGGAAATCTACCCGGTCAATTTCGGTCACGCCAAACTGGGTCAGATGGTCGTTGGTAAATTGGGCATCGAGCATCAAGAACCCGCCATTCCATAGCCGCGCCATCAAATGAACAAGGGCAATTTTCGAGGCATCACGCTGGCGTGAAAACATCGACTCGCCAAAAAAAGCTGCGCGCAAGGCAACCCCGTATAGCCCGCCAATCAGGGCGCCGTTCGACCAGACTTCGATAGAATGGGCAAAACCCATCTTGTGAAGGGCGATATAGAGCTGGCGTATATCTTTATTAATCCATGTATCGGTGCGCTGATCACTTGGTGCGGCGCAGGCATCAATCACCGCGGTGAAATCCTGATTGATTGACACCTCAAACGGCGCTTGGCGAACACGGCGTTGCAGGCGGCGCGGAATATGCACACCCCCCCCAAGAGAGCCGTCAATCGGAATTAATGCGCGCCGGTCGGGATCGTAGAATTTAATCTCGACACTGTCGTGACTATCAGCCATCGGAAACAGGCCCAGCGAATAGGCCTTTATGATGGTTTCAGGCGAATAGATATAGTGATCAGCCATGCAATGCCTCCGCAACGGGGCGCAAGCCTACTGCTCTTTCAAAAAAACTTCTTCAAGCCAGCGGATATTATAGCTTCCATCCTTGATCGCCTCGGCATCTACCAAACGTTTATGCAATGTGAGGGTGGTCGGGATTGGCTCGACAATAAACTCCTGTAAAGCGCGCCGCAGCCGTGCCAGACAATGTTCACGATCATCGCCATGGACGATCAGCTTGGCAATCAGGCTGTCATAATAGGGCGGCACCGAATAGCCGGAATAAAGGCAAGACTCGACCCGAACGCCAGGTCCGCCAGCAGCATGAAAAGCGGTGACTTTGCCGGGCGTTGGCATGAAAGTTTCGGGATGTTCGGCATTAATCCGGCATTCGATAGCATGGCCGGTAAATTTGACATCTTCTTGGCTGAAAGATAGTGGCAAGCCAGCCGCGATACGGATTTGCTCACGCACCAGATCAATCCCGGTGATTTCTTCAGTAATCGGATGCTCAACCTGCAAGCGGGTGTTCATCTCAATGAAGAAAAACTCACCATTTTCATATAGAAATTCCATCGTGCCGACACCGAGATATCCCATCTGGCGGGTGGCTTCAGCGGCGATAGTGCCAATACGCTCGCGCTCTTCGGCGCTTAAGGCTGGTGAGGGGGCTTCTTCAAACAACTTTTGATGCCGGCGCTGCACCGAACATTCGCGCTCGCCAAGATGAACCACATTGCCATGTGAATCGGCAATAACCTGCACCTCGATATGGCGCGGCTGGCCGAGGTAACGTTCCAGATAGACTGTGTCATCACCAAAGGCAGCTTTGGCTTCGGCGCGCGCGGCTGAAAAAGCCTCGCCCAGCTGCGCGGCAGTTTCAGCAACTTTCATCCCACGGCCACCACCGCCTGATGCGGCTTTAACCAAAAGCGGATACCCAACCTCGTCACCGACACGCGCAGCCTCGTCAAGCGTATGGACCGCGCCCGGCGATCCTGGAACCAGCGGCAAACCCGCTGCTGCTGCAGTTATTTTGGCTTCGACCTTGTCGCCCATCGCCCTGATGTGACGTGATTCAGGGCCAATAAACGTCAGGCCATGCGCCGCAACAATTTCGGCAAAATCAGCGTTTTCCGACAGGAATCCAACCCCCGGATGCACGGCATCTGCGCCGGTAATTGCGACCGCTGATAAGATCGAGGGAATGTTCAGATAAGATTCGGCGCTGCTTGGCGGGCCGATACAAACGGACTCATCCGCAAGGCGCACAGGCATCGAGTCTGCGTCGGCAGTCGAATGAACCACCACGCTTGGAATATTCAGCTCTTTACAGGCACGAAGCACCCGCAACGCAACATCACCACGATTGGTTATCAGGATCTTTTTGAACATGGCAATTATTCAACGATCACAAGCGCTTCGCCAAATTCAACTGGCTGGGCGTTTTGGACAAAGATTTTGACGACAGTTCCGGCTTTTGGTGCGGTAATTGGGTTCATCACCTTCATTGCTTCGACAATGAACAAGGTCTGACCTGCGGTGACGCTGGCCCCTTCGGTGATAAATGCCGGCGCGTCAGGCTCTGATGCGGTGTAAACAGTACCAACCATCGGTGAGGTAACGGCGCCTGGGTGATCGGCCGGATTGGCTGGCGCATCCGCTGCAATATCGACACTAGCAGGTGCGGCGGCAGACGCTGCTGCAACTGGCGCGGCGGCAACCGGGGCAACAGCGGCAACTGGTGCCGCCGAGGTTATCCGTGATAGCCTGATCGCAACTGCATCGCTTTCATATTCAAGCTCGGCAAGTCCAGCCTTATCCAAAATTTCGGCAAGATCTCTGACAAAAGCGGCGTCATTGTTTGAAGCGGCGGTCTTTGCCGCTGGTTTTTTAGGTGTCGTTGCCATTTTTAATCATGTCTCCGAAGTCAGGTTGGAAATGGCGTTAATTGCCATGTAATAGGATGTGGGGCCAAAACCGGCGATTACGCCTTTGGCCACGGCCGTGATCAGCGAATTATGACGAAATGCTTCGCGGGTATGGATATTGGAGAGGTGAACCTCGATCACACCCCCCGGAAATAGCGATAATGCGTCACGCAGTGCGACTGACGTATGTGTCAGACCGGCAGCATTGATGATGATCCAATCCACCTTATCGACGGCGTGATGGATCTTGTCGATCAGCGCGCTTTCTGAATTTGACTGGAACCAGTCGATATTCATTGATTGTTCAGCCGCTAATTGGCGGCATTTAGCTTCGATATCGGCAAGTGTTGCATCGCCATAGATGCCGGGCTCACGCATGCCGAGCATATTCAGATTTGGCCCATTAAGGACAGCGATGTTAATTGCTTTTGCCATTGTGCGGTCAGTTTACCCTTACTTCGCCAGCCACGCAAATAGCCTAGCCTTGCTTGCCACGTTCCTGATCAATCAGTTTCTGTAATTCTTCGCTGCTGATGGCACCCGGAACCACGTTATCACCAATGACGAGTCCGGGCGTGCCATTGATATTCAAAGCAGCCGCGGCGCGTCGTGTGCGTCCAATAATAGCGGTTGTTTCAGGACTGTCCATATCTTGCTGCAACTGATTAAGGTTGATCCCAGCTTTACCTGCCGCCGCCATGATCGCATCGTCGCTGACCTGCCCGCGATAGGTCATCATTTCAGTGTGAAACGGCGCAAATTTTCCTTGTTTCTGGGCGGCAATACCGGCCTTTGCCGCGGTAACGGACGTTTGGCTTAGGATAGGAAATTCCTTGATAACCATCCGCACATCGTCGTTTTTACTTAGCACTTGTTGAACTGAGGCGAACATACGTTTGCAATAGCCGCAATTATAATCGGAAAATTCATAGACAATGATGCTGCCGTCAGGGTTGCCCATTACCGGATCACCGGCATCATCCCGCACCGCCATAATGCCAGCTTGTAGTCTTTTGGCTTCCTCGCGGGCGGCCAGCGCGACCAGCGCATCACGCAGCAATTCGGGATTATCCTTGATGAATTGTTCGATCATTTGCTGCGTCTGGGCGCGCTCTTCGGCATCAAGGCCTGCCCTTACCGGCGTGTGCAAGATTGTGATCATCACCACGGATACGGCGATGGTCGAGGCAAGGAAACGTATCATTCAGATTATCCTTTCACAGCGGGGCCAGAGCTTTGGGCGGGCATTCCCGCCAACGGCAAATCGGTCACGCAACCTTATATCGGATTAATCATGTTAATGCAAAGCCATCAGCGGGTCGCTTTGCCAAAGCGGAACAGGATGTCATTGGCTCGATTACGGATATCGCTTGCCAGATCGTCACGCGCCAAAACGCGTTTTGCCATCCGTACCGCCTGTTGCTCATCGTCAAGCAGGATAGCCTCTTCTGCCAGCGTCAGATCGGCAGCAGCAATATCCCCGCTTCGCCCATAGGCAATGGCCAATTGCCGCCGGACAAAAGCCCATTTCGGTTCACCGTCTTTTGCCGCACTAATCGCTTCGATGGCGCGGGGCAGGCGTGACCTATCATTTGTCGCAATGAGCGCGCGCCCAAGATTCACCAGAATTTGCGGGCTTTCAGGCCGTAGGGCCAAGGCTGCCTCATAGGCGTTGGCGGCGGCATTGGCATCCGCCATCGATAACAGGATATCGCCTTGAAACTCATGATAAAACGCATCATCGGGATAGGCGGCAGTCAGCTGATCCATCAGGGTCTTTGCTGCCTGCAAATCGCCGCGCCGATATTGTGCAATGGCGCGGCTGTAGCGTGCGTCAGCGGTATCTTCCTCACCGTCACGGCGCAAAATGGCGAGTGCAGGTTCACTATAGGCGCGAATCTTGGTGATCAGGCGCTGCATCAATTGCTGGGCCTCAGTCGCTAGGGGCGCTGCATAGTGGCCGGCCTGACGGGCGTGATCTTGATAGACGCCAAGGCGCTGGGCCGAGTCTGGGTGGGTCTGATAATATTGACTTTGCCGGTTTTCCGGCAATGCGCGCTGGGCCGCCATGCGGCGCATCATTTGCTCAAGCCCGGCCGAGCTAATGCCCGCGGCCTCAAGATAATCTAGCCCCAACTCATCAGCGACAGCCTCATCAAAACGGAATGATTGCAACATCTGACGTTTGGCCTGATCGGTGCCGCCAACCATCACCCCGACCGCCGCATCATTCGGTGCCCCGCCCGCCGCCAGCGCAATCGCTGCAATCGCCGCCAGCGTGCCAGCGGTGCCTGCATCCCTTAGTGCCGCATCACGGCGCGGCACATGACCAGCCTTTAAATGGCCAAGCTCATGCGCAATGACCCCCAGAATTTCGTCGGCAGATCGTGCGTTCAATAACAGGCCAGAATGGACATAGATCACCTGTTCGCCAGCCACAAACGCGTTGTAGCTGCTGTCGATAACAATCCGGATATCAACGCTATTGGGGGCAAATCCGGCCGCCTTTACCAGCGGTGCAGCAAGCGATTGAAGGCCCGTTTCAAGTTCGGTATCGCGGATTAATCCGGCCTGTGCGATCTGCGTCATGACCGCTAAAAACGCCGATGAAAGGGTCAGCCGGATGAGTGATTGAAGTTTCATGCTGTTAATTTTCCGACAAAATAATGGCCTGTTTAAGACAGCTCTGCTATAGACCTCTGCCTAAAGCGTGCTTTTCGCAGGCTTATTCATCTGCTGCCTTGGCGTAAAGATCCGATCATGGCACGAATTCACCGGAATGAACAATGGCCATAAAAATCAGTCAAGCCCGTGAAATCCCCGCTTTCCTCGCCATGCAGGTTATGAAACGTGCGAACGAGATGCAGGCCGATGGGGTCGATCTTGTCCATCTTGAAATTGGGCAGCCTTCAACCCCGCCACCTGCCGCCGTTTTAAAGGCATTGGAGGCATCATTACCGCAGACATCATCGCATGGCTATTCGGTCGGAATGGGATTGCCTAGCCTGCGTCAACGGATTTCGGTGCATTATCAGGACTGGTATAAAATGCCGGTGGATTGGCAGCGTATTGCGATCACGCCGGGATCATCACTTGGCTTTGCCATTGCCTTTTTATCGGCCTTTGACAAGGGTGACCGTATTGCGATTGCCACACCGGGATATCCTGCTTATCTGAACCTGATGCTGGCGCTCGGGATCACGCCACAATTGCTGCCAGCCCGCGCCGCGCAGAACTGGATGCCTGATTTGGATGCGCTGGTTGAAAGCGGTGATATTCCTGATGGGCTGTTGCTTGCCAGCCCGGCCAATCCAACCGGTGTTGTGATGCGCGATGATGAATTGGAGGCTGTTTGCCGCTGGTGTGACACGCATGGTGTGCGCCTGATTATGGATGAAATCTATCACGGTCTGAGTTTTGGCGCGCGAACCCAAACTGCGTTGGCCTATAGCAACAGCGCGATTATCATTAATTCATTTTCAAAATATTTCTGTATGACTGGCTGGCGACTAGGCTGGATGGTTTTGCCCGAAGATCTGGTGCCAACGGCCGAAATATTGGCGCAGAATATGTATATATCGGCGGCGACGATCAATCAGCTTGGGGCGATTGCCGCTTTTGACTGTTATGACGAGCTGGATCAGCATATTCCGCGCTATGAAGAAAATCGTGATCTTCTTTATCGGGGATTGCCTGCCGAGTTTCTTGGCAATCACGCGCCATCTAACGGCGCCTTTTATCTTTATGCCGATGTCAGCGCCTTTACCAATGACTCCATTGCCTTTGCCGATCGGATTCTGGCGGAAACCGGCGTTGCCATCACTCCGGGTGTTGATTTCGATGGGGTTGAAGGCCGCACGCATTTAAGGCTGTCTTATGCTGGTGCCACCAAAGATATCAAACGGGCGGTAAAACGGCTAAATGACTGGCTGGCAATCCAGCATCGCTAGCGGCCAGTAAATAACCGGCCGCCAGCTGAATTTATGCAGTTTCAGGCATTATGCGTTGCTGGCTGTGCCTTTTTAGCTGCGTGACCACCACCCACGACGCGGTGACTTTGGCTCATCGCTGCCGATTTCAACGACATCCATCGGGGCTGAACTGATCGCCTCTCTTGCCGATGCCGCGGTAGCAGCCTTTGCAGTATCTGGCGTGTCTTTCGCGGTGGCATTATCAGCCATTTTGTCGGCCGCTTTGCTGGCTGCTTTGACAGGTGCCTTCTTAGCCGCTTTACGGGTTGGCTTTTTGGCGGCTGTTTTAACAGCTGCATCATCATCACCTGCGGTGTCCTCAGCCTTTGGCTTGCGGCCACGGGCTGGCTTTTTTGCCGGCGCTTTTGCCGCTGTTTCGGCGGCAACGGCTTCGCCAATAGGTTCAGCCCCACCACTGGTGTCAGCTGTTTCCATAGCAGCCTTTTGTGCTTTACCAGCTGGTTTTTTCCGGCTGCGCGATGCCTTCTTTGCTGGCGTGCTTGCGGTTACATCAATTGTGGTGGCCGCGCCCGAATTTGACTCAGACGTATTTGACTCGCCCGTATTTGGCTCGCCCATATTTGGGTTGAGACTATCGCCACCGGCGGCGATGCCGGCCGTTTCACCATCAACAGCGGCCAGATTGGCAGGCTCAGCCTTGGCGACTTTGCGGCCGCGTCCCCGGCCACGGCCCGTTTTGGACTTTGGTGCCACATTATCTGCGGTGCCAGTTTCGCTATTGGCATCGGCATGATCGGTCGAGCTGCTCGCATTGGAATTTTTTGCGTCGGCCTCATTGTCATTGGCCTGCTGATCAGATGGTTGGCCATCTTCACCATTGCGCCGCCGCCGCCGCCGTCCGCCGCGCCGTCCGCGCCGCCGACGTTTTGTATTGCCGTCCTCGCTGCCGTTTTCGTCATTATCCGGATGCGACGCGGTGCTTTTTTCGGTTTCGCTGCCAGCGCCCGTATCAGCCCCCGTATCAGCCCCCGTATCAGCCCCCGTATCAGCCCCAGTATCAGCGCCCGCATTATTGTTTTGCGCTTTGTTATTTTGACGTTGCGGCTGGCGGGATGGCTGTTTAGCCGATGATTTACCCTGCCATCCAACGCGATCAGCTCGGTATTCTGGTGCAATCAGGCTGTCATCTGATAGCAATATAACGGTCAAGCCAAAGCGGGTTTCAATTTCGGCAACCGCGCTGCGTTTATGGTTTAAGATGAACAGCACTACATCACGATGCGCGGTGATATGCAGTTCATCCATCTTGCCTTTTTGGGCTTCTTCTTCGATTGACCGCAGCAATTGCAGGGCAGCTGTATCAATTGATCGCACCCGGCCGGTGCCCTCGCAATGGGGGCAAAGATTGCTGATCGACTCGTTAATACTCAACCGCAGACGCTGACGTGACATCTCCAGCAGGCCAAAATGACTGATCGAGCCGATTTGGATACGGGCGCGGTCATTGCGCATCGCATCTTTCATCCGGCGTTCGACGGCGTGCTGGTTGCGGGTTTCTTCCATATCGATAAAATCGACAACGATCAATCCAGATAGGTCACGAAGACGAAGCTGGCGGCCCAATTCATCGGCCGCTTCAAGATTGGTTTTCAACGCGGTTTCTTCGATGTTCCGCTCGCGGGTCGATTTGCCCGAGTTCACATCAATTGCGACCAAGGCTTCGGTCTGGTTGATCACAAGATAGCCACCCGATTTCAACGTGACTTGCGGGCTGTGAATAGTGTCCATCTGATTTTCAACATTAAAATGTTGGAAAATCGGCTGGGTGCCTTCATATTTCTGCACTTTTTTCAGATGGCTAGGGATCAGCATTTTCATCTGATTGCGGGCGATCTTATAGGCATCCTCACCCTCAACAAGCACTTCATCAACTTCGCTTGTGTAAAGGTCGCGGATTGACCGTTTGATCAGATCGCCTTCTTCATGGATCAGGCAGGGTGCTTGTGATTCCAATGTGCGGTTGCGGATATCATCCCATAATTTTGACAGATAGGTGAAATCACGGGCAATTTCGGTTTTGGTACGTTTTGCACCGGCGGTGCGCACGATCACTGCCATGCCAGATTGAATGTCTAACCCGCCAACAACAGTCTTTAGCCGCTTACGATCTGCCACATTGGTGATTTTCCGGCTGACGCCGCCACCGCGGTTATTGTTCGGCATCAATACGCAATAACGGCCAGCCAGCGACAGATACGTCGTCAGCGCCGCGCCTTTATTGCCGCGCTCTTCTTTGACCACTTGCACAAGCATGATCTGTTTGCGGGAAATTACTTCCTGAATCTTATAGCGTTTTACCTGCCGTTTTGGCCGAATATCATCTTCGTCGGCACCTTCACCGCCAAGCGTTTCTGGCGCACCATCAGCCTTGGCCTCGACGCTGTCATCGTCGTTTTCGGCGCGGTCAGCCTCGATCAGTGCTTCGCGGTCTTCAACCGGAATGCGGTAATAATCTGGATGGATTTCGCTAAACGCCAGAAAACCTTGGCGATTGCCGCCATATTCAACAAAGGCTGCCTGCAGTGACGGTTCAACCCGTGTGACCCGTGCTAGATAGACATTTCCCTTTAGTTGTTTCCGGTTTTCTGTTTCATAATCAAAGTCTTCAATGCGTGTTCCGCTTAGCAGCACCACCCGGGTTTCTTCGGCTTGGCGTGCATCTATTAACAGGCGTTTTGTCATTTATTTGTCTTTCCCCGGCCATCTCTGTCCGGCCGTCATCTTCTGACGGCAGGGAAATCAGGCATGGCAGGCATTGTATATCCGGATCAAATCCGCGCGCACGACCACCCAAAAAGCTGTCGCCGTTTTGGCTGCTTTGGTCATATGGTCGGTTTAGCTGTATCATTTGGAATGATCCGGTGGTTTCAAATGGCGTCGTCGGCGCCTAATCATGCGGCTCGCTGGGGGTCAGTGACGTGGCTCGTCAATTAAAATTTCTTTCAATCACGGCTCGGCAAAGATAGTCGCGGCAGACATTATCAGGCGAATAATTCAGTTTCAGCTTCGGCGGGCAAAGTGTCGTTTCATCCCCTGTTGATCGCGCATTGGCGCAAATCGAGGCAGGTAAACAGCTCCTACTCACCGAACTAATAACTCTTATATACCCGCAAAAGCTTTTTTGCCAACAAAGTAATGCCGTTTTGATAATTAGAATGAATTTGCCTTTGATCACAGCATAGCATGGGCTAGGTTCCAGCAGGGGCGATGCGCGATAGCAAAGAAGGCCGGACATGGTAACAATGGCACCGATAAACACCATTATGGCAAGGGTTGCCGCCCTTGGCCGTTTGGTCGTTTTATCGGTGATGATGTTGCTATGTGCGGCAAGCGGTCAGGCATTTGCCGAAAATTCTGTGACTGGAATGCGGCTCGGCGCAATCAAGATTGATGATCGTGACGGCCTGCGGCTGGTTATCGAGACAAAGTCACCGATCAAAGCGCGGCTGTTATTGCTGCAATCACCCTATCGGCTGGTCATTGATATGCCGGAAACCAGTTGGAACGTCGCGCAATTGGCACCGCGCGGCAATCTGGATGTAACACCGGGCAAAGCCTATCGTTTCGGTAATCCGCAGCCTGATATTGGTCGATTGGTAATCGAGTTAGCAAAACCGGCGGCACCGGTGCGCGCCTTTTCCCTGCCGCCGTTGGGCGGCGGTAATCGGTTTGTCATTGATTTGCTTGATACCGGTAAAACCGCCTTTTTGGTGGCGTCATCCGCATTGGAAAAGAATCCGAATATTGATTTGTCCGAAAGCGCGACTAATCAGAATTTGGCAAGGGATGACGATAATGTTCGCCTAGCAAAACCGCTGTCGATGCCGTTGCCAAAGTCGAAACCGTCTCGGGCCGCGGGGAAAACGGCGCCAGCGCAATTGGCGGTGCCAAAGCCACGCCCGCGGAAATGGGTTGTGTTTATCGATGCCGGACATGGCGGCAAGGATCCGGGCGCAATTGGCAAGGCTGGTACGCAAGAAAAGGCGATCACGCTGGCGGCGGCGCGCGAACTTGCTAGACAATTGACCGCTACCGGCAAGATAACGCCAATTTTGGCGCGGGATGATGACCGTTATTTGCGACTTCGCCAGCGCATCCGTCTAGCCCGCCAGAATCAGGCTGATTTGTTTATCTCGCTCCATGCAGACTCGGCACGCACATCATCGGCACGCGGCATCTCCGTCTTTACCCTGTCAGATAACGCGTCAGACAAGGAAGCAGCGGCATTGGCGCGTCAGGAAAATAGCGCTGATCTGATTGGCGGCCCGGATTTGTCGGCTGAAGACCCAGATGCGGCTGGTGCGCTTGTTCGGATGTTCCAGCGCGAGTCGATGAACCAATCGGCGCGTTTCGCCGCGGCCATTCTAGCGCAAATTCGGGATCTGCCCGGCGGTGACAAGCGTGGGCATCGCTTTGCCGGTTTTGCTGTTTTAAAAGCACCTGATATGCCGTCGGTTTTGGTCGAGATGGGATTTTTGTCAAACTGGAATGATGAAGCCAATCTTAAAAGAGATTCGTACCGGAAGGATTTATCAAGGCGGCTAACCCGGGCCATCTTGGCCTATCTTGGCGAATATGGGCCTAAAATATGAAATGCGCCTAACCTTAAAGGGCGGTGTGGGCTGTTGTATGAACTTTAATCAAGAATGGTGTAAAAAATTGATAAACAAACCGGCATCAAATTGATAAAATCTCGTCTCTGCCATATCTGCGCCAAATTTCGGCTCTAACATTAAAGCCATGTTAAGATTCGTCTCGATCGTATTATCTCTTGTATTCCTGATGTCCATGCTCGTCGGAGCAGGCATAATTTGGGTATTCTGGACCTATGGGAAAGATTTGCCCGACTATCAGCAGCTGGCCAATTACGAGCCACCTGTTGTGACCCGTGTTCACGCGGGCAATGGGGCTCTTTTAGCCGAATATGCCAGTGAAAAGCGGCTCTTCGTGCCGGTTGAGGCGATCCCGCCACGGCTAGTTCATGCCTTTATTTCGGCTGAGGATAAGGCTTTTTACAGCCATTTCGGCATTGACCTTCGTGCGTTGGCGCGTGCGGTCGTGACCAATATCTTGAATTACGGCAGTGGCCGCCGGCCAGTCGGCGCCTCGACAATTACCCAACAGGTTACCAAAAATTTTCTGCTGACCAATGAGGTTTCGATTGATCGAAAAATCAAAGAAGCAATCCTGTCGCTTCGCATGGAGCGGGCCTTTAGCAAAGACCAGATCTTGTCTTTATATCTGAACGAAATCTATCTTGGTCGGGGCAGTTACGGGGTTGCGGCGGCGGCACTTAACTATTTCGACAAATCACTTGGACAATTGGATTTGCATGAAATTGCCTATCTTGCTGCCTTGCCAAAAGCGCCAAATAATTACCATCCGGTGCGTAATCTTCGGGCTGCTACAATTCGGCGAAACTGGGTGTTGGATGAAATGCAGCAGAATGGCTATATCACCCAAGACGAAGCTGATAGAACCAAGGCAATGCCGCTGGAAATGAGGGGGCAAAGCGGGTTTGATGCGGCCGAAGCCCCGTATTTTACCGAAGAGGTGCGCCGCCAGCTAATCCGCCAGTTTGGTGAGACATCGCTTTATGATGGCGGTTTATCGGTGCGGACAACACTGGATCCTTTTCTGCAGCAGATTGCCGATAATGCGCTTGAACGAGGGCTTGAGGCGCTTGACCGGCGGCAGGGGTGGCGTGGCCCGCTGGGGGTGATGCAAGCTGGCGCTGATATTGATAAAGTGCTTGCCGATCAGACCTCGAAATTACGCCCTAATCATTACGCCGCGCTGGTTACCAAGGTTGATCGGCGACGTGCGGAAATCTATGTCAATGGGCGGCCGGCCGTCATCCCTTTTGAGCTTGCTTTTTGGGCCTATCCGCCGCGCCGTGATGACGGGGTGCGGCCGCCGCCGCTTCGTGACCTCCGTCGTGCCCTCTCGAAAGGCGATATCGTTATTGTTCAGCCGCCCGGCTTTACGCCGGACCTGATCCGCGACGACTTTCAGCCAGCGCCTGATCATTTTGCACTTGGTCAACGCCCGGATGTGGAGGGTGCGATTGTTGCGCTTGATCCGCATACTGGTCGGCTGTTGGCGATGAGCGGGGGCTATAATTACGCCGAATCAGAATTTAACCGTGCGGTTCAGGCGATGCGCCAACCCGGATCGGCGTTCAAGCCTTTTGTTTATCTGGCGGCGCTGGATGCAGGCTACAGCCCGACCACCCGCATTCTCGATGCGCCATTGGTTGTCGATCAGGGGCCGGACAAGCCAAAATGGAAGCCGGCGAATTACACAAAGCGGTTTTACGGCCCATCGATCATGCGGGTCGGGATAGAAAAATCACGAAACCTGATGACGGCGCGATTGGCCATGACAATCGGTATGGACCGTGTTCAAGATTATGCGAAACGCTTTGGCCTGAACGATAATTTGCCGCCGTTTTTATCAATGTCGCTGGGCGCTGGTGAGACCACTTTGCTGCGGCTGACGGCGGCCTATGGCATGTTGGTGAATGGCGGCAAGAAAATCACCCCAAGCCTGATTGATCGGATTCAAGACCGGAATGGCAAAACCGTTTATCGGCACGATGCGCGGCAATGCACGTCTTGTCTGGCACCAGATGGCTGGTCAAATCAGTCAATTCCAGCATTGCCGGATGCGCGTGAACAGCTTACCGACCCTGCATCGGCGTTCCAGATGGTGTCGATGCTTGAAGGTGTGATTAAACGCGGAACCGGCAGTTCGATCAATGATCTGGAGCTGGCCGTTGCGGGCAAGACTGGCACCACCAACGACAATACAAATGGCTGGTTTATCGGCTTTACCCCGGATCTGGCGATTGGCGTCTTCATCGGCTATGACCTGCCGCGGCCGCTTGGCAAGCGTGAGACCGGCTCAAGTGTGGCGGTACCGGTTTTTGGTGATTTTGTAATGCGCTCGCAAATCGGCAAGCCGGTAATTCCGTTCCGGCGGCCAAATAATATTCAGGTTATTCCGGTTCATGCCGAAAGCGGTGAGCGTGTTCTGCCAAAGGATCAACAGGCCATTCTGGAAATCTTCAAACCCGGGCAAAGGCCGGGCGGGGTTCTGATCGATGTGGCGCCCGGCATGACTGGTGAGGCTAGTTCAACCGGCCAGACAATCCCAACGCAAGAGATATACACAAAAGGTCTGTATTAATCCTTTATCGCTGCGATTTGTGATGCGGCGATAAATGCTGGTGGCGTGCCGGTCATAATTGGGGACTTGCCACAGCCCCCTTCAGCGCGTTAGGAACAAGCGTTATTAATTTCCATTTCTACGCTGGATCGTCACGTCATGCAGGCCGAAACCGCAGCAAAAATCGACATCATCAAAACGGCAATCGATCTGTTACGCAAACACGTCAAATATGATGACGCCAAGGCGCGTCTTACCAGTCTTGAGGCGGTAATCTCGGATGGTGATTTCTGGAACGATCAGGCCAGTGCGCAGGAGACAATGCGCGAGAAAAATCGGCTTGAGCGTCAATTATCGGTGATTGATAGCTTGCAATCTGAGATGGATGACGCCGTTGAATTGCTGGAGCTTGGGGCAGCCGAGGGTGATAACGAAATCGTCATTGACGCCGAGGACACCTTGAGCAAACTGGTGGCCGTTGCCGAAAAACGCCAGCTAGAAAGCCTGCTATCGGGCGAGGCTGATGGTAATGACTGCTTTATCGAGGTTCATGCCGGGGCTGGTGGGACTGAGGCGCAGGATTGGGCGTTAATGCTGATGCGGATGTATAGCCGCTGGAGTGAGGCGCGTGGCTTTAAGCTGCAGATTATCGAAGAGAGTGCCGGTGAAGAGGCTGGCATTAAGTCGGTCACCATGCGAATTGAGGGTGAGAACGCCTATGGCTGGATGAAAACCGAGTCAGGCGTGCATCGTCTGGTGCGAATCTCTCCTTATGATAGTTCGGCGCGCCGTCATACCAGCTTTGCCAGTGTTTGGGTCTATCCCGTCGTCGATGATAATATCGAAATCGAGATTGAAGATAAGGACTTGCGGATTGATACTTACCGCGCATCCGGTGCTGGCGGCCAGCATGTCAATAAAACAGACTCGGCGATCCGGATAACCCATTTGCCAACAAATATTGTTGTGCAATGCCAAAATGATCGCTCGCAGCATCGTAACCGTGCCACCGCATTCACTATGTTAAAGGCGCGTTTATATGAGTTGGAGCTGCAGCGCCGTGAAGATGCGGCAAATGATGCGGCGTCAAGCAAAACTGATATTGGCTGGGGAAATCAGATCCGGTCTTATGTCTTGCATCCTTACCAAATGGTAAAAGACCTTCGCACCAACGTTGAAAAAGGTAATGCACAAGGCGTTCTTGATGGTGATCTGGACGATTTCATCGAAGCCAGCCTTGCGGCACGTGTTGGTAATCAGCGGTAGGCGTCGTGGCGTCTTGATGGTGATGCTACCAGATCATCACGCACCGCAAGGGGGCCATAAAATGCCGCAGAAAACCGCGCCGCATTGCGCGCCGCAATGTTAAAGGGCGGCTTCAGGTCACCATGAAAATAGCGTTTTACCAAATTATGCCATGTGCTGACCGGATCAAGACGATCTAGGCCGCATACATAATCAAACCAGCGTTTCCCAACTGAAACATGGGTTATTTCGTCAGTCATGATGATGTTAAGCGCCGCCGCAGTTTCGGCGTCACCAACTGCTTGCAAACGCTCGATCATGGTCGGGGTGACATCAAGACCGCGCGCCTCAAGCACTAGCGGCGCGATTGCGAGCCGCGCAAGAAGGTCATGTTTGGTTGCATCGGCCGCCTGCCACAACCCATCATGGGCGGCAAGATCGCCATAAGCGGCATCGAGATCGGCCAGCCGGTCGCTGAGCATCAGAAAATGCCGTGCCTCATCATCAGCAACCCCAAGCCAGTCGTGATAGAAATCAAGCGGCAAGGGTGCCGCGGTAAAACGGCTTGCCATATCCAGTGCCAAATCAACGGCATTTAATTCGATATGCGCGATCGCGTGAAGCAGCGCAATCCGGCCGGGTGCCGATTGTGTAATGCGGCGGCGCGGTACCTCGCGCGGTGGGCGTAATAGCGGGCGGACAGGTCGGCCGGGGCGATCTGGTGGCATCTGCCTGCCAAGTGGCAGTGCGTGGGCCGTCCAGGCAGCAACGAGGTCACGGGTTGCCCCAGCCTTTTGCCGCGCATCCTTGATCGTGATGACCTCGGATATCGCGCCGTTTAGCGTTTTACCGGTGGTATCTGGCATGATTACAGCGCTTTCAACCTCTCCAGAACCTCGCCAGCGTGACCGTCAACCTTTACCTTTGGCCATACAGCGGCAACTTTGCCTTCTGCATCAATGATAAAGCTAGCCCGCTGGATGCCCATATAGGTTTTGCCATACATTGATTTTTCAACCCAGACGCCAAATTCTTCACAAAAACACGTTTCATTATCAGCCCCCAAAAGGCAGGTTAGATTGTATTTTGCGCGAAATTTTGCCTGTTTTGCCGCGGTGTCCTTTGAAACGCCGATTACAATTGCATTTTCCGCAGTGAATTCTTGCTGAAACGCGGAAAATTGTTGGGCTTCTTTGGTGCAGCCAGACGTATCAGCGCGTGGAAAGAAAAACACGACCACTTTTTTGCCACCTTGTTCGGCTATCGAAAAACGGTCGGTATCGGTTGGAATTGATAGGGTGGGGGCAAGATCGCCAATCGCAAGCATGAAGTGTCCTAACCATCTCTGTGACGCCAAGGATAAGGCGCGGTTTGTTTGGTGTTTAAAATGTTACAAATGATAGATAATATTTTTATTGAAGATCGCAAGACAGCCCGGTTTTAGCATGATAAACAAGATCAAATTTTAAAGCGTTAAAGGATACGGCGTGTTTGCTGTTCGACATATCACGGTAACGGGCGTTTTCAAGACCTTTATCGTCACTGTTTTGGTGATGGCGACGGTGATTTTTGGTGCTGGTTACCTTTATGTAAATGAGGCAGGAGGATTGCGCCGGCTGCTTGAAAGCGAGCTAACCCGTATGGTTGGCAACGGGTCGGTAACTGTTGGTGGTGCGCGGCTTAAACTGTCACTGTCGCGCCAGCCCCTTCACCTCGCAGCTGAAGACATCGTTCTTAAACTCGAGCGCGATCAGATTGATTTGCCAAGCGCTGACATAAGGTTTGGCCTGACAAGCCTGTTTGGTGGTGGGCCAGAAACAGTTTTGCTGCGCGGGATCAAACTTGATCTGGTGAAAAAATCATCGGGCTGGTCAGGGTCACCGGCGATAATCTTCATCGATCAATTAGCGAAAAAGTCAGGTCAAATCAGCCAAAATTTGCCGCAATCAGGCGCCATTGAAAACCGCTTGGGTGGGTTGAAATTGATTGCGATTGAAACTGACCGCCTGTCGCTATCGGATGAGAGTGGTCGCCTGCCAAAATTGATGTTTGCTGATATTCATATTGATGTGACATCGGGCGAAAATGACGAGGTAAGGGGCAGCTTGCGCGCGCGACGGCTTAATACTGAGGGTGATGACGCGGGTAATTTCACCCTGTCATTTGATGGCTGGCCGGGCAGCGAACATCTGGCTTTTGATATGAGCGCATCGCAGCTACAAACGGCTGACATAAGTGGCTATATCGAAAAGTTACCAGCGGCGTTAAGCCAGATTGGTAATCTATCAGGGCATCTTGGCCTTGAGATGAAAGACGGCCAAGTGACCAAGCTGAACGCTGATGTGGCGCTTCAAGATGGTACGTTAGGCATCCCCGGCGTTGGCCGTGATGCAGCGTTTGACACGGCTGAGCTGGTATTTTCCTACATTTTATCAAGCGATAACTTAACCATCAGCAAGGCGGCGTTAAATTTTGCCGATGAACGGCGATTATCCTTTGATGGCATGGTAAGGCGGTTTCATCAGCCATCAGCTGCGGTAAAAGGGGTCATTGAAGCCAATAATCTACCTTTGGAATCACTGTTTGGTGTCTGGCCGGAAACGGTCGCACCAGATTTAAAACAATCACTGAAACAGCGTTTCAATGCCGGCCAATTCAAAGTAGTCAAGGCCGAGTTTGATGGTGAATACAGATCCCAAACAAGCGCCTTGCAGCTATCTGGTCTGACACTGGAAAGCCAGTTTTCTGGCGTTCGTGCAAATCTTTCCAGAGGCCAATATCAACGCATTGTCTCGACCGTTGGCGGTGCGCTCGGCATGAAAATTGGTGACGGCGGCAGGGTTGAGAATGTCGTTGTCGATCTCGACATGAAAGATGGGTCGATACTGCTTGCCGATTACGGCCGTTCGGTCAGTTTGCCATCGGGCCAGTTAAAATCTGTGCTTCGCGGTAATGTCGTCACCCTTGAAAATTTGGCGTTTGATTTGGCGAATGCTGGAAAATTTGATGTTGGTGGTACGCTTGAGATTGGCGATGATTGGTCACTTCGCGACTTAGAGCTTTCGCTCAATGTGCCTGATATGGATGCAGTCTTGTTTTCTGCTATTTGGCCGCGCTGGGCAGCGCCAAATACACGCACATGGATCAGCCAGAATATTCCGTCAGGCCGTATTCATCAGGCAAAACTATTGCTTGCCGCCGATCTTGGCGCGCCTGAAGGCGTGCGTAAGGTCTATGATGTCGAGGGCGATCTGAAATTACGCAATGCAGGCCTGATCTGGGCACGCGGTGCCACCCCTTTCTCGAATGTTGACGCCGACCTTTACTGGGATAACGATCGTTTTACCGCGAGTATTTTAAAGGGCCGTATCAACGATGTTGCGGTGCAGCGGGGACGGGTTGTTATTGAACCAGTGCTTGAAAATATTTCGAAAGATGCAGTGATTAGCTTGAATGCCAAAGGTGGAGCCAGCACCGTTATGACGCTGGCTCGTGAAGCGGGTCTTGCCAAATATGGCAGCTTTGATTTCAGTCAAATCCAAGCCGATGGCGAGGCAGAATTTTCCATGGAGGCAGCTGTGCCACTGGGCCGACCCTCAAATCTGGCAAGTCGGATTCAGCTACTTGATGCCACTATCAGCAATGGCTCGATCCAGAATTTGCCAAATCAGATGAATGTTGAGGATGCGGAACTTGTGATAAATATTTCGCCAAACAACAGTCAGGTCAGCGGTACTGCGGTTGTTTATGGCGCGCCAAGCGAATTCAACCTCGCCATAGATCACCAGAAAAATCATGTCAATCTGTTAGGGCAAACGCCGCCATCACCATTCCTTGCTGCAGCGATGGCAAAACTGTTTGACGTTGATATTGGCGGTGCGATTGGCGGTAAAATTGCCTATTCAGGTGATCCATCGATGGGCGAGGCAAAAATCGGGCTGACCGTCGATCTTGGGAATGCCTCAATCAATCTACCGGAACTGGACTGGGCAAAATTGCCGGCCGAGGATGGACGCGCAACGTTTATGATTACGCTGCGTGGTGGTCAAATTGCATCATTGCAAAATCTTGATATGGCAGCTGGCAGCCTGTCGGCACAAGGGCAGGTAATATTCGGCTCAACTGGTCAGGTGCAGGCAGCGTTGTTTGATCGTGTTGCCTGGCCGGGCAATGATATTCGCGATCTAATCATTGAACGCAACGGACAGGATTTGTGGAAAGTCGGCGCGACGGCAAGACTTGTGAACCTAGTGCCGCTTCGCCGGAACGAGGGGGTCAGCGGGGGCAGGTCGCTGATTTTCGATTTTACCGCTGATCAGATCGTTGTTGATAATGCGATCAGCCTGTCTGGCCAGCTATCTGGTAGGCGGGGCGGTGATGGCGTCGGAACAGCCAATTTTCTGGGCACAATGCTTGCTCATGACAAGCCATTGATTACCCAAGCAAATTTGATCATGCAGTTTGGCGCGGGCGCCGAGCAGATTAAAGGAACCGGTCTTATCGGTGGTGGCGAGGTTGAATTATCGTTTGATGGACAGGTTGACGCCGGGCCTGAGCTGGAGATTCTTTCCGACAATGCGGGCCGGGTGCTGTCTGGATTGGGTGTTACTGACGCGGTTCGCGGCGGCAAGATGCGTCTCAAAAACACATTTAACACTGATGGTTTCAAATCTTACAATACCGAAATTGATCTTGTGAAATTCCGAGTTGTTGAAGCACCGCGGGCATTACGTGCATTCTCTGTACTCAGTCTTGCCGGTCTTTATTCGCTTGTTGAAGGGGACGGAACGGCCTTTCGACAGGGTCAAGCCATTCTTGAAACGCGCGGGCCAGAGGTCAAAATTGTGAAGATGCGCGCGAGTGGTGAGGCAGTCGGGGTCACGATGCTTGGCCGTTATAATCGCGTCAGCAAAAAGGTTGATGTAAGCGGTA